>Ga0222712_10000008_pt1 | contig 305111 bp, 287 predicted proteins | sample C33_657DmetaG_FD_165043 | JGI IMG/M metagenome (GOLD analysis project Ga0222712, IMG submission 165043) | Estuarine water microbial communities from San Francisco Bay, California, United States - C33_657D | ecosystem: Environmental > Aquatic > Marine > Unclassified | place: USA: California...
CGTGATCGCCGCCGTCAGCGACGTCTTGCCGTGGTCAACGTGGCCAATCGTGCCGATGTTGCAGTGCGGCTTGTTACGTTCAAACTTTGCTTTGCCCATAGTATTCTCCTGGCTCTTATCTGTTTACGCTTAGGCGTATTTGGCTTTGACTTCGTCCGCGATCGCCTGCGGCACCTGCTCGTAATGGTCGAACACCATCGAATACTGCGCGCGGCCCTGAGACATGGAGCGCAGCGTGTTGATGTAGCCGAACATGTTGGCGAGCGGCACCATGGCGGTGACGACCTGGGCGTTGCCGCGGCTGTCGGTGCCCTGCACCTGGCCACGGCGGCTGTTGAGGTCGCCGATCACGCCACCGAGGAAGTCCTCAGGGGTAACGACTTCCACCTTCATCACCGGCTCGAGCAGCTTCACAGCGCCCTTGCTGGCGAGTTCGCGGAACGCCGCACGAGCGGCGATGTCGAAGGTCAGCGCGTTGGAGTCGACTTCGTGGTACTTGCCGTCGACCAGCCTGGCCTTGAAGTCGATGACCGGGAAGCCGGCGAGCAAGCCGGATTCCTTCTGGGTCTTCAGGCCCTTTTCCACCGCCGGGATAAATTCCTTCGGCACGGCGCCGCCGACAACTTCGTTTTCGAACACGAAGCCCGAACCCGGCTCCAGCGGTTCGAACTCGATGGTGACTTCGGCGAACTGGCCCGAACCACCGGTCTGCTTCTTGTGGGTGTACTTGATCGAGAGCGGCTTGGAGAGCGTTTCGCGATAGGCAACCTGCGGCGCGCCGACATTCGCATCGACCTTGTAGGTGCGCTTGAGGATGTCGACCTTAATTTCCAGATGCAGTTCGCCCATGCCCTTGAGGATGGTCTGGCCGCTTTCCTGGTCGGTCGTGACGCGGAACGAAGGATCTTCCTGGGCCAGACGCACAAGCGCCATGCCCATCTTTTCCTGGTCGGCCTTGGTCTTGGGTTCGATCGCGACTTCGATGACCGGATCGGGAAATTCCATCTTTTCCAGGATCACCGGATTGTTGGGATCGCAGAGGGTTTCGCCCGTGGTGGTCAGCTTGAGGCCGGCCAGCGCAACGATGTCGCCCGCATTGGCTTCCTTGACGTCTTCACGGCTGTTCGCATGCATCAGGAGCATGCGGCCGATACGTTCCTGCTTGTCCTTTACCGAGTTCAGCACACCCGAACCCGACGTGATCGAGCCCGAATAGACACGCATGAAGGTGATCGAACCGACAAAGGGGTCGTCCATGATCTTGAACGCCAGGCCCGCGAAGGGCGCCTTGTCGTCGGCGGGACGCGGCACTTCCTTGTCGGTGCCCGGAACGATGCCGGTCAGCGGCGGAATGTCGAGCGGCGACGGCAGGTAAGCCACCACGGCGTCGAGCAACGGCTGCACGCCCTTGTTCTTGAAAGCCGAGCCGCACATCACGGGCACGAACTTGAAGGCCATGGTGCCCTTGCGGATCATTTTCTGTAGATCCTCGTAGGACGGCTCAGTGCCTTCCAGATAGGCTTCCATGGCGGCGTCGTCCATTTCGACGGCCATCTCGACCAGCGCGGAGCGCAGCTCGGCGCACTTGTCGGCATACTCGGCAGGAATTTCGACTTCGTCGAACTTCGCGCCCAACTGTTCGTCGTGCCAGACCAGCGCCTTCATCTTGACGATGTCAATGATGCCCTTGAAATCGGCTTCGCCGCCGATCGGCCAGGTGATGATCATCGGGCGGGTGCCCAGACGATCGATCATCATGTCGACGCAGCGCTGAAAGTTGGAACCGGTGCGGTCCATCTTGTTGACGAAACAGATGCGCGGCACGTGATACTTGTCGGCCTGGCGCCACACGGTTTCGGACTGCGGCTCAACGCCGGCAACGGCGTCGAACACGGCAACCGCGCCGTCGAGCACGCGCATCGAACGTTCGACTTCGATGGTGAAGTCGACATGGCCGGGCGTGTCGATGATGTTGATGCGGTGGTCTTTCCAGAAGCAGGTCGTCGCGGCCGACGTGATGGTGATGCCGCGTTCCTGTTCCTGCTCCATGAAGTCCATGGTGGCAGCGCCGTCATGCACTTCGCCGATCTTATGGGACTTGCCGGTGTAATAGAGAATGCGCTCGGTCGTCGTCGTCTTGCCGGCATCGATGTGCGCGGCAATGCCGATGTTCCGGTACATGTCGAGAGGAGTCGTGCGGGCCATGGGGAGGTGTCCGATTACCAGCGATAATGCGAGAAGGCGCGGTTGGCGTCGGCCATCTTGTGGGTGTCTTCGCGCTTCTTGACGGCGCTGCCACGATTGTTGGCGGCGTCCATCAGTTCGCCCGACAGGCGGCCCTGCATGGTCGGCTCGTTGCGGCCACGGGCGGCGGTGATCAGCCAGCGGATCGCGAGCGCGCGGCTACGATCGGTGCGCACTTCGACCGGCACCTGGTAGGTGGCGCCACCGACGCGGCGCGAACGCACTTCAAGCGCGGGCGAAACATTCTTGAGCGCATCGTGGAAGACCTGCAGCGGATCCTGCTTGGTCTTGGCGGCGATGGTGTCGAACGCGCCGTAGATGATGCCTTCGGCGGCGGACTTCTTGCCGTCATACATCAGGGAGTTCATGAACTTGGCGAGAACCAGATCGCCAAATTTGGCATCCGGGTTGATTTCGCGGCGTTCAGCGCGGTGGCGGCGGGACATCTATATCTCCTTACTTCGGACGCTTGGCGCCATAGAGCGAGCGGCGCTTCTTGCGATCCTTCACGCCCTGCGTGTCGAGCACGCCGCGGATGATGTGATAGCGAACGCCGGGAAGATCCTTCACGCGGCCGCCGCGGATCAGCACGACGCTGTGTTCCTGCAGGTTGTGGCCTTCGCCGGGAATGTAGGTCAGCGCTTCGAAACCGTTGGTCAGGCGCACCTTGGCAACCTTGCGCAGCGCGGAGTTCGGCTTCTTCGGCGTCGTCGTATAGACGCGGGTGCAGACGGCGCGCTTCTGCGGGCACTGCTGCAGGGCCGGAACCTTGTTGCGCTTGGCCTTGACGCCGCGCGGCTTGCGAATGAGCTGATTGACTGTCGGCATTCCCACTTCCCTTTTGTCGTCCGCGCGGCCGCACGGATGAACGAAAATCAAAAACCGGACGCGAGGCCTTTGCCTCGTTCCGAACTTGCGGAGGACTGAGGGTTTTGGCCCTGAGTCGCGCGTCTAAAGCTCTTTAAACTGGCTTCCCAACAGCGTTTTTGCGGTTTTTTCCGCAGACGGCCTGCCCTGGAAGGTGGCGGCTTATACCCATCAGGGTGTGGAGGGTCAAGAAAGGAAAAACAGGGATTTTTAAGAGAGCAAACATCATATTTGCGAGTCATTCTCATTTACCGCCAGGCAGAGATCACCTAAGGTCAATTGAGATAATGACACGCATTATCAAATAGGAATACAGCCATGGCCGAAGTCCATTTTCTTCACGCCTCGCCTGCGCCGGCCTGGCGGGTCCAGGCCCTAGCGGCCATGGACCCTGCGGAGCTTGGCCAGGCCTTTGCTGGGGATGAGGCCGTCAACTGGCTGGAAGCCGCCACCGCCTGTGGACTGGTCGAGGCCCAGCTCAAGCTGGGCCGGATGCTGCTGACCGGCGACGGTGTGGTCTGCGACCGGCGGGCTGCCTTCGCCTGCTTCATAAGTGCGGCCGGTGGCGGCAACGCCGAAGCCCGCAATCTTCTGGGCCGCTGTTTCGAAAATGGGTGGGGCACAGCGATCGACCGCGATGCGGCGCGCAACTGCTACCGGCTGGCGGCGGAAAGCGGCGACTTTCGGGGTGCCCATAATTATGGCTGCGTGCTGGCGGCGGATGGCTGCATCGCCGGTGCGCTGCGCTGGTTCGAACGGGGCATCGCCGACGCGCCCCTGCCCGCCAGGATTCACATGCTCAAAGCCCTGACGCATCATCCGCGCTGCGCCATTCGCGCGTTCGCCATGCGGGCCCTGGAATCCTGCCCGGTTGCACCGGCGGATTAATCTGCCTAACGTGATGACCTTGCCTCATGTGAAAAGGCCATGGCCCGTTCCGTCGCCGCCAGCTTTGACCTGAAACAGTCCGCGCCGCGGCGTTTCATCACGCTGTTCGCGCTGCTGGCCTTCTTCCTTCAAGGCCTGGCGCTTCAAGGCCATCTTCACCAGTCGTTCCCCGCGCCCAGCGCGATAACAGCGGTCAGCGATCTTCCGGCCCCCGCCAAGAAGACAGATCCGTCCGACCAAAGTCATTGCCGCCTGTGCCACGAGCTCGGACAGGCGGGCGCCTTCGTTGCCCCCACCGCCTCGGCGCTGCCGGCCCACCTGAATTTTGTCGCGGCGATCTTTATCGCGCTGCCGCTGCTGTCCGACGCCTTTGCGCCGGCCTTCGCCTGGCAAAGCCGGGCCCCACCCCGCCACTAACACGCTCCCTTAAATCGCGTGCGGTCATCCGACCGCCCCAGCACACCATAGCGCGTGCGTATCCCATTTTGGAGTTTGTTATGCGTCGTTCCATTCTCATGGCCGGTATTGCGGCCATTGCCGTCAGCCATCCCGCCTTTGCGCAGCCCCAGCGCGTAGAAACCGTTGTCGTCACCGCCACAGCTCTCGGACAGAGCGGCAACGATACCGCCATGCCCGTCACCATCCTTTCGGGCGAAGAACTTGTTTATCGTCGCCAAGGCACCCTGGGTGAAACCCTCGCCGGCCTGCCCGGCATCAACTTCGACAATTTCGGTGGCGGTTCCAGCCGGCCTGTAATCCGTGGCCAGACCGCGCCGCGCATCCGCGTGCTATCTGACGGGTCCAGCCTGGACGATGCATCGACGGTTTCGCCGGACCATGCGATCTCGACCGAACCGCTTCTGCTGCGCGGCATCGAAGTGCTGCACGGACCGGCGACATTGCTGTACGGCGGTGGCGCGATCGGCGGCGCGGTAAACCTGCTGGACGAAAAAGTGCCGACGATCATGCCCGAAAACACGATTTCCGGCGCCATCGAAGGCCGGGCCGGAACATCCGATAACGAACGCGCCATCGTCGGCGGCGTCACGGCGGGCTTTGGGCAATTCGCGCTGAGGCTGGAAGGCGTTCGCCGCACGGCCGACGACTATGGCGTGCATGAATCCTTTGGTTCCACGCGCGTGCCCGGCTCTTACGCCGACAGCACGGCCTTCACGGTTGGCGGCTCCTGGATCGGAAATTCCGGCTATCTGGGCGCGGCCTATACCAACCAGCGCAGCATATACGGCCTTCCCGGCCATGCGCATGAGTATGAATCTTGCCACCCTCATGGCTTGACGCTGCACTGCGGGGGCCATGACGATCATGATCATGAAGATGATCACCATGATGATCATGACGATCACGATACCGCCGCCGTTGGCACCCCGGCCCGCGCTGACGTTCCCTACATAAAACTCAGGAATGACCGCTTCGACATTCGGGGCGAGTATCGTGACCCCATACCGCAGATCGAAAAAGTGCGCATGCGCCTGTCCTTCACCGACTACGCGCATGATGAAGTCGAAGACGGGGTTGTTGGAACCACCTTCTCGAACAAAGCGCATGATGCCCGTATTGAGGTCACCCATGCCCCGATTGCCGGCCTGCGCGGCGTGCTCGGCTTTCAGCAAACCGGCAGCGACTTCGGCATCGTCGGAACGGAAATGTATCTGCCGCCCAGTCACACCACCAACAGCGCCATCTTTCTGATGGAGACGCTGCAGGTGGGGAAAGTACGTCTGGAAATGGCCGCGCGCCAGGAATGGCAGTCGATCGACGCAACGGCGGCCGGCAAGGCAGATCACACGCCCTTCTCCATTTCCGGTGCCGCGATCTGGGATATGACCGACGACTATTCCGCAGCGCTGTCCATCGGACGTTCGCAGCGCGCGCCCAACGTGCAGGAACTTTTCTCGAACACGGTGAATCCGTTCCGGGGTGTGCATGTCGCCACAAGCACCTGGGAAATCGGTAACCCGACGCTGAAAAGCGAGACCGCCCATTCGGTCGATCTCACCTTCCGCAAGACTGCGGGCGACACCACGTTCACATTCGGCGCCTATCATCAGGATTTCTCGGACTACATCTTTGCGGACACGCTGGACCGTTTCGAGGATTTCCGCCTGATCCGCTACACGGCCGCCGGCGCAACCTTTCAGGGGCTGGACGGTGAAATCCGCCACCAGTTCACACCCAACTTCGCCGGCACGATCTTCGGCGACTATGTCCGGGCCGAACTGAGGGACAATCTGGGTAATGTGCCGCGCATTCCCGCCGGACGGCTCGGCGCGCGCGCCGAACTGGGCTGGGACGCATTCCATGCGGATCTGGAGCTGTTCCAGGTGTTCGAACAGGACAAGGTTGCGTCCTTCGAAGCCAGGACACCCGGTTACACCATGATGAACGCCACCTTTTCCTACGATATAGATCTGGGGCCGGTGGACAGCGCAATCTTCCTTCGTGCGAGCAACCTGGGAGACTCGGTGGCCTACAACCACGCCTCCTTCATCAAGAATGCGGCACCCTTGCGGGGCCGCAATTTCCTGTTCGGCATCAGGACCAACTTTTAGCGGCCTGCACGTTTTTCAGGAAAACAGATCGAACCGCGTTCCGGCGACGCGGGCTTCATGCTCCAGCAGTTTGCGCTTGAGCGGAAGCCCGCCGCCGTAGCCGGTCAACTTGCCATTGGCGCCGATCACCCGGTGGCAGGGCACAATCAGCGCGATCGGGTTGGCGCCGTTGGCGGCGCCGACGGCGCGCGCCGCCTTGGGGCTGCCAACAATCCTGGCGATGGCGCCATAGCTGGTGGTGGTGCCGAACGGTATGTCGAGCAGCGCCTTCCAGACGCGTCTGTCGAACTCCGGCCCTTGCGCCGCCAGTTCGAACTCGAAATCACGGCGTTTTCCTTGCGCATACTGGTTCACCTGGTGCTGCACATCCGCCAGCTTGCGGGAATTGTTCTGCGCTTCGGGGTCAACCTTGGCGGCGCCGGCGGCACGCAAGTTGAAGCGCAGCAGCCTGCCCTCATCATCCACCCAGGCGGCGAATTTCTGGAACGGAGAGTCGATCAGGCTCCAATAGCGCTTGCTCATGAGGCTTCCTTGAGGCTGGTCCACAAATGCATGGTGGCGAGACTGCGATAGGGCGCGAAGACCGACAACAGCCGCGCCGTCTGTTCTGCGTCCGGCCGCTCGGGCAGTTTGTGCAGCCGCTGCAGGGCGGTCGCCAGCGCGCTGTCGCCGACCGGCGCGGCATCGCCAAATCCGCCCCGCATCAGCACATAGCGCGCCGTCCAGGTGCCGATGCCGCGCTGGCCTGTCAGCATCTTTTCGGCGGCGATGGCCGACCCTTCGCTCAAATTTTCCACCTTCAGCCTGCCGGACGCCACGGCCGCGGCGGCATCCAGCAGATAGCTTGCCTTGGAGCGCGAATAGCGGCGCGCGGTCAACGCGCCCATGTCGATATTGGCGACGCGGTCCGGCGTGGGGTGGGTCCGCATGTCGCCGATTTTCTCGCCCGCCAGTTCCACCATCTCGCGGCGCAGGCTGGAGGCAAAGGTGACATTGATCTGCTGGCCGATGATGCCCCAGCACAGGGCATCAAAACCGGTCGGCAGCAACGGCATGCGCAGGCCACGCCGCGCTTTCACGAATTCGGGATAGCGGGTTTCAAACGTGGCGACATCGTGGGTCAGGGAAAGGATTTTCAGCGCCGCGCCATGCAGCGCCGCCATGCTGGTTCGGCCGATCTTGCCCCGGGCATGCACCTTGACCCAGGCCTGGCCTGGCTCGATGGCAATTTCCAGCACCACCGGATCATCTTCGGTATGCAGCGCTTTCCAGATTCGATTGCCCTCGCTGCGCTCACTGACAGCCAGTGGATCGCGGGCGTGATAGGCCAGGATTTCCTTTGGCCGATACGCTACCGGCAGGTGCAGCAGGAACACCTGCGCCCCCTCCAGCGCGCGATAGGCGCCCGGCGTCATGCGCATCTGGGCGAGGAACTGGCGGTGGAACACCGATTCCGATTCAAAGCCAGCGCCAAAGCCAACCTCGGCTATCCGCGCCCTGCCCGTCAAAAGGTCATCCGCCGCGCGCCGCACCCGCATGCGCCGCAGCCAGGCGACCGGCGCCAGGTGCGCATGGTCACGAAACAGGTCGCCCAGCTTGGTCAGGCTGACCCCGGCACTTCTGGACAGGGCCGAAGCATCTCCAAACACTTCAGGTGAAGACTCAACACGTGCCGCCAAACCATTGAACAAAGAGATGTTCTCGTCTTCGCCGCGATAATACAGATCGGGGCGGCACCGCTTGCAGGCCCGCAGGCCTGCCGCCTTGGCTTCGGTTTCTGTTATAAACAGCCGCACATTCTCCGGCTTGGGTGGCCGCGCCGCGCAGGATGGCAAGCAGTAAATCCCGGTGGTCATAACGCCCAGTATGAACCTGCCGTCGAACTTGCCCGTGCGAGCTTCGGCGCGGTTCCAGGACATGGGTTCAGGCAGCTTCATGGGCCAAGCCTAACGCGAGGCGCCGGACCGCGCCTCCCAATTCACCCGCCAGATATCGGCGCCGCGGCACAAAAGAAAAAGGGCCGCTGTCGCCAGCGGCCCCGATTCTTCTGCCTCTGCCTGTTTACTCGACCGGCGGAGACGCTTCGACCGGTGCTTCCAGCGCCGCGATGGGCATCTGTTCGGCTTCTTCGGCCTGGATCGCCTTGTCGCGTTCCATGGCGATGTGGCGCAGGCGGGCGATGGCGCCGCCGGTACCCGCCGGGATGAGACGGCCCACGATCACGTTTTCCTTCAGGCCTTCCAGCATGTCGACCTTGCCATTGACCGCCGCGTCGGTGAGGACGCGGGTGGTCTCCTGGAAGGATGCCGCCGAGAAGACCGAACGGGTCTGCAAGCTCGCCTTGGTGATGCCCAGCAGGATGGCGCGGCCTTCGGCGGGCTTGTGGCCCTCGTCGGTCGCCTTCTTGTTGGCGGTGTCCAGTTCGAGCTGGTCGACATGCTCGCCGGCGATCAGCGTGGTTTCGCCGCCATCGGTGATTTCCAGCTTCTGCATCATCTGACGGCAGATCACTTCGATATGCTTGTCGTTGATCTTCACGCCCTGCAGACGATAGACGTCCTGGATTTCCTTGACGAGGTAGATCGCCAGTTCTTCCATGCCCTTGATGCGCAGGATGTCATGCGGCGAGGGATTACCTTCGACGATATAGTCGCCCTTCTCCACATAGTCGCCTTCGCGCACGCTGATATGGCGGCCCTTGGGGATCAGATACTCGGTCGGCTCCAGCTTGTCGGACTTGGGCTTCACGATGACGCGGCGCTTGTTCTTGTAGTCCTTGCCGAATTCGACAAAGCCGTCGGTCTCGGCCAGCACGGCCGCTTCCTTGGGCTTGCGGGCTTCGAACAGTTCGGCCACGCGCGGCAGACCGCCGGTAATGTCGCGGGTCTTGGTGCCTTCGGTGGGAATACGCGCCACGACGTCGCCAGCCCGGATGGTTGAGCCGTCTTCCACGGACAGAATGGCGTCCGGCGAAATCGCATAGCGCGCTTCGCCGCCGGTCGGGAGTTGAACCGGCTTGCCCTTCTTGTCGAGGATGACGATGGCCGGACGCAGTTCGGGCGCAGTCTTCGAGCCCGTACCACGGCTGTCCATCACGATCTTGGACGACACGCCGGTCTTTTCGTCGGCCACTTCGCGCAAGCTGACACCGAAGACCAGGTCTTCATACTTCACGGTGCCTTCCACGTCGGTCAGCACCGGCAGGGCATTCGGATTCCATTCCGCGAGGCGGTCGCCACGCTTCACGTTCGCGCCCTCGTCCACCTTCAGGCGCGCGCCATAGGTGATGCGGTAGGTGGCGCGTTCCTGGCCCTTATTGTCGGTGATCACGACCTGCATGTTGCGGCCCATCGCGATCAGCTCACCGTCGGAGTTCTTGACGATGTTGCGGTTCAGGATCTTGATCTTGCCTTCATACGAAGCCTCGATCTTGGACTGGCCGGCAACCTGCGCCGCGCCACCAATGTGGAAGGTACGCATGGTGAGCTGGGTGCCCGGTTCGCCGATGGACTGGGCGGCGATCACGCCGACAGCTTCGCCGATATTGACCGAGGTGCCGCGCGCCAGGTCGCGGCCATAGCACTTGCCGCAAACGCCTTCCGGCAGGTCGCAGGTCAGCACCGAACGGACACGCACCTTCTGGACGTGCGCCTGTTCCGCCTTCTCGGCCAGATCCTCGCTCACTTCCTTGTTGCGCTTGATCAGGATTTCGCCGGTGTCGGGATGCTTGACGTCTTCCGCCGTGGTGCGGCCCAGGATGCGCTCGGTAAGCGAAGCCACGACCTGGCCACCATCGATTTCGGCCTGGACGGTGACACCCTTCTTGGTGCCGCAATCTTCCGCGGTGATGATGCAGTCGTTGGCCACGTCGACCAGACGGCGCGTCAGGTAACCTGAGTTCGCCGTCTTGAGCGCGGTGTCAGCCAGACCCTTGCGGGCGCCGTGGGTGGAGTTGAAGTACTCCAGCACGGTGAGGCCTTCCTTGAAGTTCGACAGGATCGGCGTTTCGATGATCGAGCCGTCGGGACGGGCCATCAGGCCGCGCATGCCGGCGAGCTGCTTCATCTGCTGCGGCGAACCGCGGGCACCCGAATGGCTCATCATGTAGATGGAGTTCATCTCCATGACGCGGCCGGTTTCAGGATCGATCTTCTCGGCCGCGATTTCCTTCATCATTTCGGCCGCCACCAGGTCGGTGCACTTCGACCAGGTATCGACAACGAGATTGTACTTCTCCTTGTCGGTGGTCAGACCGTCCTGATACTGCTGCTCGTACTCGCGCACGCGGTGACGGGTTTCGTCGATCAGCTTCACCTTCGTGTCCGGCACGACCATGTCGTCCTTGCCGAAGGAGATGCCAGCCTTGCAGGCCTCGCGGAAGCCCAGCGCCATGATCGCATCGGCGAACAGCACGGTCTCCTTCTGGCCGCAATGACGATACACTTCGTCGATCAGCTGGCTGATTTCCTGCTTGCGCAGCAAACGGTTGACCAGTTCGAAGGGGATTTTCGGGCTGCGCGGCAGGATGTCGGCGATCAGCATGCGGCCCGGCGTGGATTCCACGCGCAGGGTCACCGGCTTGCCTTCGGCATCGACCGTCTTGTAACGGCACTGGATCTTGGCGTGCAGCGTCACCGATTTCGAGAACAGCGCGTGCTCGATTTCGCCGACGTCGTTGAACACCATGCCCTCGCCCGGTTCCTTGGCGCGCATCTGCGACAGGTAATAGAGGCCCAGCACGATGTCCTGGGTCGGCACGATGATCGGCTTGCCGTTGGCGGGCGACAGGATGTTGTTGGTCGACATCATCAGCACGCGCGCTTCCAACTGCGCCTCGAGCGACAGCGGGACGTGCACGGCCATCTGGTCGCCGTCAAAGTCGGCGTTGAAAGCGGTGCAGACCAGCGGATGAAGCTGGATCGCCTTGCCTTCGATCAACACCGGTTCGAAAGCCTGGATGCCCAGGCGATGCAGCGTCGGGGCGCGGTTGAGAAGGATGGGATGCTCGCGGATGACCTCTTCGAGGATGTCCCAGACTTCCGGCTTTTCCTTTTCGACCAGCTTCTTGGACTGCTTGACGGTCTGGCTGAAACCCTTGGCTTCGAGGCGCGCATAGATGAACGGCTTGAACAGCTCGAGCGCCATCTTCTTGGGCAGGCCGCACTGGTGCAGCTTGAGCTCCGGGCCGACCACGATGACCGAACGGCCGGAATAGTCGACGCGCTTGCCCAGCAGGTTCTGGCGGAAGCGGCCCTGCTTGCCCTTCAGCATGTCGGCGAGCGACTTCAGCGGGCGCTTGTTGGCGCCGGTGATGACGCGGCCACGACGGCCGTTGTCGAACAGCGCGTCAACCGATTCCTGCAGCATGCGCTTTTCGTTGCGCACGATGATATCCGGCGCTTTCAGCTCGATCAGGCGCTTGAGGCGGTTGTTGCGGTTGATGACGCGGCGATACAGGTCGTTCAGGTCCGACGTCGCAAAGCGGCCGCCATCCAACGGCACCAGCGGGCGCAGTTCCGGCGGGATTACCGGCACGACCTGCAGGATCATCCATTCCGGGCGGTTTCCGGAGTCGATGAAGGCTTCGACGACCTTCAGGCGCTTGACCAGCTTCTTCTGCTTTTCGCCGCCCGGGGCTTCCGCCACGTCGCTGCGGATTTCGTCGCGCAGCTTGTCCAGGTCGATGGCGGCCAGCAGCTTGCGGATAGCTTCGGCGCCGATTTCGGCGGTGAAGCTGTCGTTACCGTACTCGTCCTGGGCCTTGTAAAATTCGTCTTCCGTCAGGAGCTGACGCTCCTTGAGCGGGGTCAGGCCCGGTTCGATGACGATGTAATTTTCGAAATACAGGACGCGCTCAAGATCCTTCAGCGTCATGTCCAGGATCAGGCCGATGCGCGACGGCAGCGACTTGAGGAACCAGATATGGGCGACAGGGCTCGCCAGCTCGATATGGCCCATGCGGTCGCGGCGAACCTTCTGCACCGTCACTTCGACGCCGCACTTTTCGCAGACGATGCCCTTGTACTTCATGCGCTTGTACTTGCCGCACAAGCATTCGTAATCCTTCACCGGTCCAAAGATGCGGGCGCAGAACAGGCCGTCGCGCTCCGGCTTGAAGGTACGGTAATTGATCGTTTCCGGCTTTTTGATTTCGCCGTGGCTCCAACGCAGGATCTGATCCGGCGAGGCCAGAGAGATCTTGATGCGGTCGAAGGCGGGGATTTCCTTCGCCGTGCCGAAGACATTCATCAGCTCTTGATTCATTCGAGCGTCCTTTCGAAGCCTGGGCCGGAGGGCTGTCGCCGTTTCCGTCCCGTTTGTCCTTTAAAGTCTCCCGCCCATTGCTTTGGCCGGGCGGGAGATAGTTCGTTTCGTGCGTCGGCGGTTACGTCGTAGGCCCGTTGACCAGTTCGACGTTGAGCGACAGCGAGCGCATTTCCTTGACCAAGACGTTGAACGATTCCGGGATACCGGCCTCGAAGGTGTCTTCGCCGCGCACGATCGCCTCGTACACCTTGGTGCGGCCCGCCACGTCGTCCGACTTCACGGTCAGGATTTCCTGCAACGTGTAGGCGGCGCCGTAAGCTTCGAGCGCCCAGACTTCCATTTCGCCGAAGCGCTGGCCGCCGAACTGCGCCTTGCCACCCAGCGGCTGCTGGGTCACCAGGCTGTAGGGACCGATCGAACGGGCGTGGATCTTGTCGTCCACCAGATGGTTGAGCTTGAGCATGTAAATGTAGCCGACGGTGACGGCGCGGGTGAACGCCTCGCCCGTGCGGCCGTCATACAGCGTCATCTGGCCCGACGAGGTCAGACCCGCCTGCTCCAGCATCTCGACGATGTCGGCTTCCTTGGCGCCGTCGAACACCGGGGTCGCGATCGGAACGCCCGAACGCAGATTTTCCGACAGTTCTTCCAGGCCCGCCTCGTCCAGTTCGTTCAAGCGCTCGTCATTGGCATAGACGCTCTTGAGCTGGCGGCGCAGCGGCTCGTGCTTGCCGTCGCGCTTGACCTTGTCGAGCATGTCGCCGATCTGGCGACCGAGGCCCGCGCAGGCCCAGCCCAGATGGGTTTCCAGAATCTGGCCGACGTTCATGCGTGACGGCACGCCCAGCGGATTGAGCACGACGTCAACCGCCGTGCCGTCTTCCAGATGCGGCATGTCTTCGATCGGCACGATGCGGCTGATCACGCCCTTGTTGCCGTGACGGCCGGCCATCTTGTCGCCCGGCTGCAGCTTGCGCTTCACCGCCACGAACACGCGGACCATCTTCATCACGCCCGGGGCGAGTTCGTCGCCGCGGCGCAGCTTTTCGACTTTGTCGGCGAAACGCTTGTCGAGGCGCGACTTGGATTCGTCGTACTGCTGACGCAGGCCTTCGATTTCTGCCATCGCCTTTTCATTGCGCAGGCCGATCTGCCACCACTGATGCTTGGCAATCGTGTCCAGCACCTGCTGGGTGATCTTGGTGTCGGCGGCCATGCCCTTGGGACCGCTGGCAGCGGTTTTGTTCAGCAGGATTTCCGACAGGCGCGAGAAGATGTTGCGCTCCAGGATCGACAGTTCGTCGTCACGGTCCTCGGCAAGACGCTCTTCCTCGGCGCGCTCGATTGACATGGCGCGCTGATCCTTGTCGACGCCATGGCGGTTGAAGACGCGCACTTCGACGATGGTGCCGGTTACGCCCGGCGGCACGCGCAGCGACGTGTCACGCACGTCGGCGGCCTTTTCGCCGAAGATCGCGCGCAGCAGCTTCTCTTCCGGGGTCATCGGGGTTTCGCCCTTCGGCGTCACCTTGCCCACCAGAATGTCGCCCGCCTGCACTTCGGCGCCGATATACACGATGCCGGCTTCGTCCAGGTTCTTGAGGTTTTCTTCGCCCACATTCGGGATGTCGCGGGTGATTTCTTCCGGACCCAGCTTGGTGTCGCGCGCCATGGTCTCGAATTCCTCGATGTGGATCGAGGTGAAGACGTCGTCGCGGACGATGCGCTCGGAGATCAGGATGGAGTCTTCGAAGTTGTAGCCATTCCAGGGCATGAAGGCGACGAGCGCATTCTTGCCCAGGGCCAGTTCGCCCAGCTGCGTCGACGGGCCATCGCAGATGATGTCACCCTTGGCCAGAACGTCACCGACCTTCACCAGCGGCTTTTGCGTGATGCAGGTCGAGGCGTTGGAGCGCTGGAACTTGCGTAGACGATAAATGTCGATGCCCGGCTTGGTGGGATCGGATTCCTCGGTGGCGCGAATAACGATACGGGTGGCATCCACCTGATCGACGATGCCGGCGCGGCGGGCGGTGATGGCCGAACCGGAGTCGCGGGCAACAACCTCTTCCATGCCAGTGCCAACCAGCGGCGCTTCGGGGCGCAGCAGCGGCACAGCCTGACGCTGCATGTTCGAACCCATCAGCGCGCGGTTGGCGTCGTCATTTTCCAGGAACGGCACCAGCGCCGCAGCAACCGAAACAAGCTGCTTGGGCGAGACGTCGATATACTGGACCTGGTCGGGCGTGGTCATGACGAAGTTGCCGCCCTTGCGGGACGAAACCAGTTCGTCGGACAGGCGCAGGCGGCTGTCGACCGTAGCGTTGGCCTGGGCGATCATGAACTTCGCCTCTTCCATCGCCGACAGATAGACGACCTCGTCCGTCAGGGTCTTGTTGATCACCTTGCGGTACGGGCTTTCGATAAAGCCGTACTTGTTGACGCGCGCGAAGGTGGCCAGCGAATTGATCAGGCCGATGTTGGGGCCTTCCGGCGTTTCGATCGGGCAGATACGGCCGTAATGAGTCGGATGCACGTCGCGCACTTCGAAACCGGCGCGCTCGCGGGTCAGGCCACCCGGTCCAAGGGCCGACATGCGGCGCTTGTGGGTCAGTTCCGACAGCGGGTTCTGCTGGTCCATGAACTGCGACAGCTGCGAGGATCCGAAGAATTCGCGCACCGCGGCAGCCACCGGCTTGGCGTTGATCAGGTCATGCGGCATCACGGTGTCAATATCGACGGCCGACATGCGTTCCTTGATGGCGCGCTCCATGCGCAGCAGGCCGACGCGGAACTGGTTTTCCATCAGTTCGCCCACCGAACGCACGCGACGATTGCCGAGATTATCGATGTCGTCGATTTCGCCGCGGCCGTCACGCAGTTCGACCAGCGCCTTGAGAATGGCAAGGATGTCTTCCTTGCGCAGAACGCGCATCGTGTCTGGCGCATCCAGGCCCATGCGCATGTTCATCTTCACGCGGCCGACCGCCGACAGATCATAGCGTTCGCTGTCGAAGAACAACTGTCCGAACAGGGTTTCGGCAGTGTCCAGCGTCGGTGGTTCGCCGGGGCGCATGACGCGATAGATGTCGATCAACGCCTGCTCGCGGCTGTGGTTCTTGTCGACGTTCAGCGTGTTGCGGATGTAGGCGCCGACATTGATGCCATCGATGTTCAGCACTTCCACGTCGTGGAAGCCCGCTTCCAGAATGGTCGCCAGATTGTCGGCAGTCAGTTCGTCACCGGCTTCAATATAGATTTCGCCGGTTTCCGGATTGACCATGTCCAGCGCGCTGTAGCGGCCGATCACTTCGTCCGCGCTGAAGGCGATGTTCTTAACGCCGTCTTCGCCCAGCTTACGCAGGGCGCGCACGGTAATCTTGGAGCCGGCTTCCAGCACCACTTCGCCGGTCTTGGCGTTCTTCCAGTCCGAGGTGGACTTGGCGTTGCGCATCCAGCCGGCATCGAGCGGGGTGGTCCAGCTGCCGTCCTTGTTGTGCTTGAAGGAAATCTTGCCGAAGAAATAATCCAGAATTTCTTCCTGGGTCAGGCCCAGGGCATAGAGCAGCGTCGTCGCCGGCAGCTTGCGGCGGCGGTCGATGCGCACATGCACGATGTCCTTGGCGTCGAATTCAAAGTCCAGCCACGAGCCGCGATACGGGATAACGCGGGCGGCGAACAGCAGCTTGCCCGACGAATGGGTCTTGCCCTTGTCGTGGTCGAAGAACACGCCCGGCGAACGGTGCATCTGGGAAACGATGACGCGCTCGGTGCCGTTGATGACGAAGGTGCCGTTCTCGGTCATGAACGGAACGTCGCCCATATAGACGTCCTGTTCCTTGATGTCCTTGACCGACTTGGCGCCGGTTTCCTGGTCCACATCGAACACGATCAGGCGCAGCGTCACCTTGAGCGGCGCGGCATAGGTCATGGAGCGCTGCTGGCACTCCTCGACGTCATACTTGGGGTCTTCAAAGTGATAATCGACATACTCGAGCAAGGACGATTCCGAGAAATCCTTGATCGGGAACACCTGCCGGAACACTGCCTCCAGCCCCTCGTCCTTGCGGCCCTCGCCCTTCCAGAGCTGCAGGAACTGGTCATAGGAAGTGCGCTGAACCTCGATGAGGTTCGGCATCTGCGCGATTTCCTGGATCTTGCCGAAATTCTTGCGAAGACGTTTGCGACCGGTGAACGAGAGAGTCATTCGATTATGTCCTTTACGGCCCGAAAGCCGTTCTTGCCCGGAGTGGGAACCAGCAGTTTCAAACCAATGGCAAATGCCACCGCACCCATCGGCGAACGAATCGCCGATGGGGGGTGGGTGAACGAATTAAGTACGCACACGGAGTTTTTCAACCCGGGAGCGCCGTATTACTTCACATCAACCTTGGCGCCAGCATCTTCGAGCTGCTTCTTGATCTTGGCAGCTTCGTCCTTGTTGACGTCGGCTTTGACTTCCTTCGGAGCGCCTTCGACCAGGTCCTTGGCTTCCTTGAGGCCCAGGCCGGTGATCGCACGCACTTCCTTGATCACGTTGATCTTCTTGTCGCCGGCATCGGTCAGGATGACGGTGAACTCGGTCTGCTCAGCAGCCGGGGCACCACCAGCAGCAGCCGGAGCGGCAGCAGCGGCAACCGGCGCGGCGGCCGAAACGCCCCACTTGTCTTCCAGCAGCTTGGCCAGGTCGGCGGCTTCCAGAACGGTCAGGGCGGACAGGTCTTCAACGAGCTTTTCGATCTTCGACATTTCGTACTTTCCTTTGATTTATCAGGTTTGGACTTTGACGTTTTGGCAGTCGCTTAAGCGGCGTCCTTCGAGGAATAGGCCCCGATGACACGGGCAAGCTGACCGGCCGGGGCTTGAACGATCCCGGCGATCTTGGTCGCGGGCGCAACGAGCAGGCCCACGATCTTGCCACGCAGTTCATCGAGCGACGGCAGGGTCGCGAGGGCTTTGACACCCGCCGCATCCAGAGCCGTCGACCCCACCGAACCACCCAGGATCACGAGCTTGTCGTTATCCTTGGCGTAGGCAGCGGCAACCTTCGAAGCGGCAACCGGATCATCGCTGACAGCGATGCCGGTCGGCCCCTTGAACAGATGCGCAATGCCTTCAATCGGCGTTCCTTTCAGAGCGCGCACCGCCAGACGGTTCTTGGCCACACGGAACGAAGCCCCCGCCGCGCCCATGCGCGAACGAAGGTCGGCCATCTGGGCAACCGTCATGCCGGAATAGTGGGCGACAACCACAGAGCCGGCCTTCGAGAAGACACCATTCAGGTCTTCAACGACTTCCGCCTTTTTGGCTTTTTCCACTTTGCTCTCCTAAACGTGAAATGCGGGACGATCCGCATCTCACCCTGTTGCTCTTTACGCTGCCCCAGGGTCCAAACCCGAAAAGGCGAAGTCTCCTTCGCAAATCCGGTTCATTCCCTGTCTATGCTGGAATTTTAAGATCTTTCGATCTCCAGCAGTCTCGGACAGTTCCGGCGATCGTCCGCCGGAATTCATTCGCCGCCGTTAGGCTGCGGCACCACCCGCACCGACGGAGGCCAAGGCGATCTTCACGCCCGGACCCATGGTCGAAGAGATGGAAATTTTCTTCATGTAGTTTCCCTTGGCGCCCGACGGCTTCGCCTTGATGACGGCATCAATGAACGCTTTCACGTTCACGGTGATGGCCTCTTCGGTGAAACTCGCCTTGCCGACACCGGCCTGCACAATGCCCGCCTTTTCGACGCGGAATTCCACCGCGCCGCCCTTGGCGTCTTTGACCGCCTGGGTAACGTCCATCGTGACGGTGCCGACCTTGGGGTTGGGCATCAGGTTGCGCGGGCCCAGGACCTTACCCAGACGACCGACGACACCCATCATGTCCGGCGTGGCGATGCAGCGATCGAACTCGATCACACCCTTGCTCACCTGCTCAGCCAGATCTTCGGCGCCGACCAGATCGGCACCGGCCTTCTTGGCTTCCTCGGCCTTGGCGCCCTTGGCGAACACGGCGACGCGCAGGGTACGGCCGCTGCCCGAAGGCAGCGAAACCACGCCGCGAACCATCTGGTCCGCATGCTTGGGATCGACGCCCAGGTTGAGCGACAGTTCGATGGTTTCATCGAACTTGGCGGTGGCGCGCGACTTGATCAGCTTGACGGCTTCTTCAACCGTGTAGGCCTTGTTGCGGTCCAGACCTTCGACGACTTTCTTGAAACGCTTCGAGATAGCCATGGCGGTTAGTCCTTCACCGTGATGCCCATCGAGCGGGCGGAGCCCTCGATCAGCAGCATCGCGTTTTCAATGTCGTTGGCGTTCAGGTCCTTGAACTTGGCCTCGGCGATTTCACGCACCTGCGCGCGGGTCACGCTGCCGGCGCTGGTGATGCCCGGCGACTTCGAACCCGAAGTCAGCTTGGCGGCCTTCTTGAGGAAGTAGGACGCCGGCGCAGTCTTCATTTCGAAGGTGAAAGACTTGTCCGAGAACACGGTGATGGTCACCGGGATCGGCATGTTCTTTTCCTGGTCCTGCGTCTTGGCGTTGAACGCCTTGCAGAACTCCATGATGTTCAGGCCGCGCTGACCCAGCGCCGGACCGATGGGCGGCGAAGGATTAGCCGCGCCCGCGGGCACCTGCAGTTTAATGTAACCGGTTACTTTCTTTGCCATGTCTCGCCGCCTCCTTTTTGCGGCTTAGCGGTTCAGACGAAACTTGCGTTTCTCCCGCAGGATGATGGTTCGTCCGGACACAGCCCCGGACCGGCTTTCTTCAAACTAGACTTTCTCGACCTGCGTGTATTCCAGCTCCACCGGCGTGGCGCGGCCAAAGATCGACACCGCCACCTTCACGCGGCTGCGGTCTTCGTCGACCTCTTCCACCGTGCCGGTGAAGGAGGTGAACGGACCGTCCGCGACGCGAACCTGCTCGCCGATTTCGAAGGTGATGGTCGACTTGGGATGCTCCGCGCCTTCCGTCACCTGATTCAGAATGCGATCAACTTCGCTCTGGCGCAGCGGCATCGGCTTGTTGTTCTGGCCCAGGAACCCCGTCACCTTCGCCACGTTCTTGACCAGGTGATACACCTCGTCCGTCAGCTTGGCGTGCAGCAGCACATAACCCGGCAGGAACTTGCGTTCGGAATTGACCTTCTGGCCGCGGCGCACCTCGATCACGTCCTCCGTCGGCACGATCACGTCGGCGACGAATTCCTCGAGGTCCTGCAGCTTGGCCTGACGCTTGATTTCCTCCGACACCTTCTTCTCGAAATTCGAGTAGGTGTGGACGATGTACCACTTGGCGTCCGCGACGGTGCGGGTTCCAGCTTCGCTCATCATGCGGCCCCGATCAAAAGACGCTCGCCATAGGCGAGGATGCTGTCGACGAAGAAGAAATACACCATGGTGAGCGCGACCATGATGAACACCATCACGGTCGTCAGCCAGGTTTCCTTCCAGCTCGGCCAGGTGACCTTCGACAGTTCGCGGCGCACTTCCTGGAGGAACTGCATCGGCGAGGCGCGACGGCGCGCAAGCGGCGCTTCCGCGTCCGCCTCGATCACCGTCTTTTTCGTCACATCAGCCATTTTTACTCTTCAACAGTGGCAGGAGCGGGGGGACTCGAACCCACGACCCTCGGTTTTGGAGACCGATGCTCTACCAGCTGAGCTACACTCCTAAATTCCAATCCGTGACCGGCGCTGGTGCCGGTCACGGTACTCAAACTACTTAATGATCTTGGCGACGACGCCGGCGCCGACGGTACGGCCGCCTTCGCGGATGGCGAAGCGCAGCTTTTCTTCCATCGCGATCGGAACGATCAGCTCGACTTCCACCGAGATGTTGTCGCCCGGCATCACCATTTCCGTGCCTTCCGGCAGCTTCACAATGCCGGTCACGTCGGTGGTGCGGAAGTAGAACTGCGGACGGTAGTTCGCAAAGAACGGCGTGTGACGGCCGCCCTCGTCCTTCGTCAGAATGTACGCTTCGGCCACGAACACCGTGTGCGGCGTAACGCTGCCCGGCTTGGCCAGAACCTGGCCGCGCTCGATGCCTTCGCGCTCAATGCCGCGCAGCAGCGCGCCGATATTGTCGCCAGCCTGGCCCTGGTCCAGAAGCTTGCGGAACATTTCAACGCCGGTCACGGTCGTCTTCGACGTCGGCTTGATCCCGATGATCTCGACTTCCTCGCCAACCTTCACGATGCCGCGTTCAACGCGGCCCGTAACCACGGTGCCGCGGCCCGAGATCGAGAACACGTCTTCGATCGGCATCAGGAACGGCTGGTCGATCGGACGCTCCGGCTGCGGGATGTAGCTGTCGACGTTCTTCATCAGCTCAAGGATGGCGTCATGGCCAAGCTTGGGCTCCTTGTTCTCAAGCGCCATCAGCGCGCTGCCACGGATGATCGGAATGTCGTCGCCCGGGAACTGGTAGGAGGACAGCAGCTCGCGCACTTCCATCTCGACCAGATCCAGCAGTTCCGGATCGTCGACCATGTCGCACTTGTTCATGAACACCACCAGCGCCGGCACGCCAACCTGGCGGGCCAGAAGGATGTGTTCGCGGGTCTGCGGCATCGGGCCGTCCGAAGCCGACACCACCAGGATGCCGCCGTCCATCTGGGCGGCGCCGGTGATCATGTTCTTCACATAGTCGGCGTGGCCGGGGCAGTCGACGTGCGCATAGTGGCGGTTGGCAGTCTCATACTCGACGTGCGCCGTCGAAATCGTGATGCCGCGCGCCTTCTCTTCCGGCGCCTTGTCGATCTGGTCATACGCCGTGAACGTCGCGCCGCCCGTCTCAGCCAGAACCTTCGTGATCGCCGCCGTCAGCGACGTCTTGCCGTGGTCAACGTGGCCAATCGTGCCGATGTTGCAGTGCGGCTTGTTACGTTCAAACTTTGCTTTGCCCATGGCGTCCTCGTAGCTTTCGTTTCGTTCGGCTCTCGCCGCATTCTTCAATTTCGTTTCCGGGCCTTACCGGTCGTCTTCGTCGTCCAGCAGCCGCCGGTGAGGTGGAGCGGGTGAAGGGAATCGAACCCTCGTCATCAGCTTGGAAGGCTGTTGCTCTACCATTGAGCTACACCCGCCCGTCTTCGGCTCGTCGTCTTCACTCACATCGCACTGGCCAGGTGCGGGTATTGGTGGAGGGGGCTGGATTCGAACCAGCGTAGGCGTAGCCAACGGATTTACAGTCCGTCCCCTTTAGCCACTCGGGCACCCCTCCGGATAAATTTTCCAACTGGTTCAACGGTTTAGAAAAACCCAATACCGGCCGGCGCGTCTGCTTTCGCTCGAAAATTGTACTGACGAGCGAAGAAATACCTCCAAAAAGGTGTGGCTGCGGATCGCGGGTTATTGGTCAACAGGGGCAAGCTGTCAAGGGCAGATTTCCTAGGAAAACCGCCTGTTTCGCGCCTTTAAGTCCTCGCCAGCTTTACCCCTGCCCGCACTTCTTTATAAGCGCCCCATGCGCCACAAGGACACCAAAGGGGATTTCGGCAAAAACCGGCGCCCCGGCTTTGAAAAAACCCGCGGAAATTCTGAGAAAAAGCCGGAAAGACCCGGCGGCCACAAGGCCGGGGGCAAGCCGGGCTTCAAGGCCGGCTTCAAAGCAGGCCCCAAGCCAAGTTCCAAACCCGGCTTCAAGCCGGGCCCCCATCCGGGTTCCAGCCCCGGTTCCAAACAGGGCAAGCCCGTGCGATCCGACCGGCCCCAAACCGGCGATAACCGGCTTTCCGGCGGCCAGTGGCTCTATGGCCTCCACGCCGTCAAGGCGGCTTTGGCCAACCCCCGCCGCAAGCTGGGCCGGGCCGTCCTGACCCCCCGGGCGGCGGAAATCATCGGCGAAAAACTGCTGCAACGGGTCCGGGTCGAGATTATGGAACCCGGCGCAATTGACCGCATGTTGCCCCCGGGGGCGGTGCATCAGGGGGCTGCCCTGGAAGCCTCGCCCCTGAAATCGCACGACCTCGATGAAGTGCTGGCACAAAATCACGGCGGCCGCCGGGTCATCCTGGTCCTCGACCAGCTCTCGGACCCCCACAATGTCGGCGCCATCCTGCGCACCGCCAGCGCCTTCGGCGTCACCGCCGTTATGGTGCAGGACCGCCATGGCCCGCCCCAGTCCGGCGCATTGGCCAAGGCCGCGTCCGGCGCCCTCGACCTGATCCCTTATATCGAGGTGGTCAACATCTCCCGCGCCCTCGACCAACTGGCGGAGCGGGGATTCTGGCGCATCGCCCTGGCGGGCGACGGCGACACCAGCTTGGCGCAAGCCGTTCCGGCGGGCGATGTGGCGCTGGTGTTGGGATCGGAAGGTGACGGCATCCGCCGCCTGGTGCGCGAGCATTGCGAAGCTTCGGCCTTCATCCCGATCGACCGCTCGGTGGAAAGCCTCAACGTCTCGAATGCCGCCGCGATCGCGCTCTACGAGCTGCGCCGCGCGGGAACTTCCGCATAACAGGAAAGTTATCTTCCCAGACAATGGGAGGACCACATGCGTTCATTGCTTCTGTGGGGTATCGGCATTCCGCTGCCGGTCATCATTATTCTTTGGCTGGTCACCGGGCACGCTTAGAATCCGGGCCACGCCTGACGCTGGTTAGAACAGCGCGGCGACCATGTCCTTGCCGCCGTAATTTTCAATAAAGATCAGCACGCGGTAGTCATCGGCAGTGCGCACATTGCCGTCACGATCGTACATCAGCGCGCCCTTGTTGCTCATCGTGCGCGTGGTGCTGTTGTAAGCAAAGCGCGGCGCCTGCCCGCGATAGTTGGCACGGATCAAGGTCTGCAAAGTCTCGGCATTTTCGGGCGACAGGTGGATGCAGCCGGCGCTGTTGCGCTGCACGCCCAGCTTGTTGATGTTCTCACCTTCTGCAGCATGGATGGCCAGGCCGGTTTTTAGTCCCTGCCGCTCCCAGTTGAAGAACATGGCGTTGGGCATAGGTTGGTCCCAGCTGTACGAGCGATAGCGCCGGTACATGCGCTTGGGATCGAGCTGGTAATAGCCTGCCGGCGTGGCAGTAAAGCTGGCGCGGCCTCGCGCGTTGGTCTCGTGCTTTTCGCGGCCGGTCGAGGCCGCCCAGTCGTAAGCCAGATTGAGCACGCCGCCCGGCTGCTTCTTGAAGACATACATGCGTTGTGCCAGCGGTCCCGACGAAGCCTTGCTGACATACAAGAATAGATCGAAATTGTTCAGCAGATCGGGCGACAGCGCCGCCTTCAGGCGAACACTGGCGGCGATGGCGCGCGGACCCGCCGGCGCATCCGGCAACGGCGGATCGGGAATGCGCCAATCCCGCGATGCCGCCGGCTTTTCGGCCGGGCGCGCGATGCGGAAATCCGGCGCCGCAGCGCGCGGCATCCGCGGCGATACGAGTTTCGGCTCGGGCGGCACAGGCAAATCATCAGGCAGATCGGGCAGTATTTCGATGGTGGCGGACGGGCCAAATTCATTGTCCGCCAGAAACGCGTCCGCGGGCGCAAGCGCGCGCGGCTCGACCGGCGCGGACGGCTTGCGGGTGAGCAGGCGTTCTTCGCCCGGCACCATTGGACGGATGGTCAGCCGCACAACCGGGTCGCGGGTTTGATCCAGGCTGTCCAGTAACGCCACGTCATGGTTGCGAAGGCGCTCCAGCGCCGGATTCCACACCTGCCGCGCGAAGCGGTCGGGCACGCCGCGCACCCGCGCATCCAGGTCGCGCCAAACCTGCGGATGCGATTGCACCACGCCGGTCAGGGTAAAGACCGACGCCGCAGCGAGGTAGAACAGGGCAAGAAGGCGAAGGCTGGACATGACACCGGCAAGCGAAAGCGCAAAATTATAACGAACGCCTGTTCCTATGTCCCATTCTGGGACGAAATATGGCCCGGCAGGGTTAACCCTATCCCCAGCTCAATTCTCGCCGAATTTTCCGCTCTTGGCCCAGCCGCGCGGCACGATCCGGCCCGCCTGGGCGCGTTCCCCGCGCCAGTCCTTGAGTTCGGACGCCTCGAACAGCTTGTTGTTCTCGTCCTTCAACCCGCTTTTCCATGTGAAGCTGGTGGCATCGATCAACCCGCCATCCTTATAGCGCTGCAGGTAGACGCCCTGCCCGCGCCCCAGTTCCGGCACTTCGTCCAACTTGAAGATCAGCAGCTTGCGGTTCTCGCCCACCACGGCGACGCTGTCGCCATCGACGGGACGGCACGAGATCGCCTCCACGCCCGGCTTCACATTCATCACCGACTTGCCCTTCTTGGTCATCGCCACGGCATCGTCTTCGTTGGTGATAAAGCCGTGACCGGAGGTGGCGGCCAGCAGCAGCTTGCGGCCCGGCACATGCACGAACATCACCACGATGTCGGCATCCGGCGGTAGGTCGATAAAGGTGCGGATGGCTTCGCCATTGCCGCGCCCGCCCGGCAGCTTGGAGCCATCCAGCGTGAAGAACCGTCCGTCGGTCGCCAGCATCATGATCTGGTCGGTGGTATGGGCATGAAACCAGAACCTGGCGCGATCGCCTTCGCGATACTTGTCGTCCTTGGACTGTTCCTTGTGGCCCGTCAGCGCGCGCAACCAGCCCTTGGCGGAGCAGACCACCGTGATCGGCTCGCGCTCCACCGCATTGGCGCGTTCCTCGACATGCTCGGCCAGCGCCGACAGTTCGGCAACATGGGCGGCCGCCGCGATCTTGGTGCGGCGCTTGCCGATTTCGGTCTTCAGGCCGAACTTGGCGTCGACCGCGTTCAATTCCTCGATCAGCTTTTCCGACTTGAGCTTTTCCGATCCCATCAGCTTCGTAAGATCTTTGCGCTCCTTGGTCAGCGAGTCATGCTCGCCGCGGATTTCCATTTCCTCAAGCTTGCGCAAAGACCGCAGCCGCATGTTGAGGATCGCGTCAGCTTGCACATCGTTCAGGCTGAAAGCCTTCATCAGCTTGGGCTTGGGCTCATCCTCGGTGCGGATGATCTTGATCACCTTGTCAAGATTCAGGAAGACGGCCAGATAGCCTTCCAGCACTTCCAGTCGCGCGCGAATTTTTTCAAGGCGAAAGGCCGAACGACGTTCCAGCACCTCGCGGCGATGCGCGGCAAAGGCGGCGAGAACCTCTTTCAGGCTCATCACCCGGGGTACAAGCCCCTTGTCCAGCACGTTCATGTTGAGCGGGATGCGTGCTTCCAGGTCCGACGCGCGGAACAACTGCTCCATCAGGATTTCGGGCTCGACCACGCGCGTCTTGGGCGTCAGCACGATGCGGATATCTTCGGCGCTTTCGTCCTGAATGTCGTCCAGCAGCGGCAACTTCTTCTGCTCAAGCAGTTCGGCGATACGCTCGATCAGCTTGGACTTCTGCACCTGATAGGGAATTTCGGTGATGACGATCTGGTAGGTGCCCCGCGCGCCCTCTTCTTTCTCCCAGCGCGCCCGCACCCGAAACGAGCCGCGCCCGGTCTTGTAGGCTTCGGCCATGCTGGCTTGATCTTCGACGATGATGCCGCCGGTGGGAAAGTCAGGACCCTTGACGAACTTCAGCAGGCTGCGATCCTGAATGTTCGGATTTTCGATCAGCGCGATCGTGGCGGCGCAAAGCTCGCCCAGATTGTGCGGCGGGATCGAGGTCGCCATGCCCACGGCGATGCCGTTGGAGCCATTGGCCAGCAGATTGGGAAACGCCGCCGGCAGCACCACCGGCTCCTGCGTCTCGCCGTCATAGGTAAGGCGGAAGTCCACCGCATCTTCGTCCAGCCCGGCCAGCAAGGCCTGGGCGGCTTCGGTCATGCGGCTTTCGGTGTAGCGCATGGCAGCGGCGTTATCGCCATCGACATTGCCGAAATTGCCCTGCCCGTCCACCAGAGGGTAACGCACGGAAAATTCCTGGGCCAGGCGCACCAGCGCGTCATAGATCGCCTGGTCGCCATGGGGATGGAAGGAGCCCATCACGTCGCCGACAACCTTGGCGGATTTCTTGAACGCCGAATCCGGGTCCAGCCGCAGCAGCCGCATGCCGTACAAGATGCGGCGATGCACCGGCTTCAGACCGTCGCGCACATCGGGAAGCGCGCGCTGGGTGATGGTCGACAGGGCATAGGCGAGATAACGCTCGGCCAGCGCCTTGCTGAGATTTTCGGAACGGATTTCGTCGGGGAGCGCAACCATGGGGGACTTTTATTCTGATTCGGGCATCATCAGCCCAACATCGAGTCCAGCCGCAATCTTGCCGGTGGCAGCTCCTTGTTGTGGGGCTGCAGCACCCGTTCCAGCAGAAAATAGCCGGTCAGCGCCAGGCCCGCCGCCACATCGTCCGCATCCGGTTCACTGCCGTCGCCCAAGAGGAAACCGGGCAGCCGGAACAGCCGGTTGGCGTAAATACCCGCGGCATCGCGCGACACCGCGCGGCCCGTGCGGGGCGAAACATAGGCCAGGTCATCCTTGATGCCCGTCGCGGCGCATTCCGACAGGTCGAGACCGAACCCCAGCGCGTCCAGCAAGCCCGCTTCCCAGCGCACGTAGAGTGCCAGCCAATATGAAGGGTCATGCTCCATCATGGCTTCCAGCAGGATTTCGCCGCTGAGAAAGACCGGCGCATAAGCCTGCCGTTCGGGAATGGCGGCGGTGGCGACGGCCGTAAAAGCATTGAGACCGGCCAGCGCGTCGCGCCCGTCCATCAACTCGCCCGCCCGCGCCCGCGCCAGTTCACAGGTGAAACTGCCCAGATGCTCCTCCAGCCGCGCCCGCCATTTCACATGCACACCATTTCCCGGCTGCAGGGTTGGCCGGGCCTTGCGCGAGGCGCCGCCATGCACTAGCCCCAGATGGCGGCCATGGTCGCGGGTCAGCAGTTCCAGCACCATGCTGCTTTCGCCATGGGTGCGCGATGACAGAACAATGGCGTCGTCGGACCATTCCATAAGCGCGTGTTTGACACCGCTTGCCGCATCCGTGCAACTGACGGCGAATTCAGGGATTATCCCGGGAACAGGAGTTTCACATGCGCCTCGCCCTGATCGCCGCCCTTTCGCTGCTGGCCAGCCCTGCCCTGGCCGCCACGCCCGATTCCTGGAATGCGCTGGATACCGCCGCCCGCAAAAGCTGCGAGCGCGAAATCCAGCGGCTGGCATCCAGGGCGCGGGTCAGTGAAACCAGCGGGCGCATCAGCGGCATCGGCGCGGCCAATGACGCAGACCGCTATTACGGCCTGATCCTGAGCGGAAAGACAGCGGGCTTCGCCAGCAAGTGGCTGTGCCTGTATGACAAGCGCGCCAAAAGCGCGGTCGCCCGCGAGATCGAGAAGCGCTAGTTGTCGGTCGGATAATCCAGACCGATTTCCTTGTAGTGCTCGCTGTTCTCGGCCCAGTCCTCGCGCACCTTCACGAACAGGAACAGGTGCACGCGGCGGCCAAACAGGGTCTCCAGCTCCTCGCGCGCCAGCCCGCCGATGATCTTGATGGTCTGGCCGCCCTTGCCCAGCACGATCGGCTTCTGGCTTTCGCGCTGGACATAGATGATCTGGTCGATCTTGACCGAGCCATCCTTGCGTTCTTCCCATTTCTCGGTTTCCACCGCGCTGGAATAAGGCAGCTCGTCATGCAGGCGCAGGTATATTTTCTCGCGCGTCACTTCCGCCGCCAGCAGGCGTGAGGGAATGTCCGCGGCCTGGTCTTCGGGATAGAGCCAGGGGCTTTCGGGCATGCGCGCCGCCACCCAGCTCGCGACATCTGCCACGCCCTCACCCTTCAGGGCGGAGACCAGGAACACATCCTCGAATACGCCTTCGGCATGAAATTTCTCGACCAGCGGCAAGAGATCGGTGCGCTTCATGCCGTCGATCTTGTTCAGCACCAGCGCCTTGCGCTTGGTCTTGTTGTCCCTGAGACCTTCCAAAATCGCCATTGTGTCGCGCGCGCCCGGGCTGCTGGCATTGGCGGTGAGATCGGCGGCATCGACGATCAGCAACACCGCATCGGCTTCTTCCGCACCGCTCCAGGCGGAAGACACCATCGCCCGGTCCAGCCGGCGGCGCGGACGGAAGATGCCCGGCGTGTCGACGAAAATGATCTGGGTCTCGCCCGCCATTGCAATGCCGCGCACCGGCATGCGCGTGGTCTGCACCTTGGGGCTGACGATGGCGACTTTCGAACCCACCAGCGCGTTGATCAGCGTGGACTTGCCGGCATTGGGAGCGCCGATGATGGCGGCAAAGCCGCAGCGAGTTGTCATGATTTATCCTGTGGCGCCACAATGGCGAGAAGCTTGCCTGCGGCATCCTGTTCGGCCTGGCGCTTGGATCCGCCCTCGCCGCGCACCGGATCGAAGCCCGGCACGACGGCCTCCACCACAAAACGCGGCGCATGGTCGGGCCCGGCCCGTTCTTTCATGTCGTAAACCGGCGCGGCGGATTCCTTGCCGCGCGCCTGGGCCCATTCCTGCAGCCGCGTCTTGGCATCGCGCATGTCGTGGCCCAGCTCGTCGAACTGCTGCGCCCAATAGCGCTCAACAAAATTCTTCGCCGCCGCCATGCCGCCATCCAGATACAGGGCGGCAATCACCGCTTCGCAGACCCCCGACAGGATAGCGGGCTTATCCCGCCCGCCCGCTGACTTTTCCGAATTGGCCAGGATCACATGTTCGGCCAGGCCGGCGTCCGTGGCCGCGCGCGCGCAGGCCGCGCCCCGCGCCAGCGCATTGAACTTGAGCGCCAACGAGCCTTCGGCGTCATGCGGATACAGCGCATGCAACTTTTCGGCGACGATCAGGCCCAGCACCCGGTCGCCCAGGAATTCGAGGCGTTCGTTGGATGTCACCGCATCGGCGCTGGCATGGGTCAACGCGCGCTTCAGCAACGCCTGATCCTGGAATGCATGGCCGAGCTTTTGCGACAGCGTGTCGGACAAGTGCTCAGTTCACCAGCGAGAGGATGCGCGAATAGCGGATGGAGAACGGCCACTTCCACACTTCCCAGAAGCGCGCCGAACCGTCGGTGGAGAAGAAGCGAATCATCGCCTTGCCTTCCAGATTGTCATACGGCACGTAGCCGACCGCCTGGCGGGAATCGTCGGAATTGTCGCGATTGTCGCCCATCATGAAGTAGTGACCGGCCGGCACGCGGTACAGTTCGGTATTGTCCAGCGGGCTATCCGGATCGCGGTCCAGCGTGAAATAGGTTTTGCCGTTGGGCAGCGTCTCTTCATATTGCGGCACGCGGTTTTCACGGCCATCAAAATTTTCCACATAATCGCCGACACGCTTGCGCGGCACGATCTGGCCGTTGATGTACAGGCGGCCGTCTTTCATCTGCACGGTTTCCCCCGGCATGCCGACCAGCCGCTTGATGAAGTCGGTGGAATTGTCCTGCGGGTATTTGAACACAATCACGTCACCGCGATCGGGCTCGCGTCCCATGAAGCGGCCCTGCATGCGATCGCCGACCGGCCATGCGCCAAACGGGAAGGTATAACGGCTGTAGCCATAGGAAAATTTCTGCACGAACAGGTAATCGCCCACCAGCAGCGTGGCTTCCATCGACGCGGACGGAATGTTGAAAGGCTGGAACAGGAAGGTGCGGATCACAATGGCGATCAGGCCGGCATAGATCACCGTCTTGGCGAGCTCGCCCCAGGATTCGCCACTTTTCGGCTTGGCCGCCATATCTGAGTCCGACATATGCTGTTCTTCCGGTTCGCGAGCGGACAGAAACGGTCCGCCGCCCAATCTGTCAAGGAATAAGCGGTTAATCTTTGACCGCGGAGATGATGACGATGGCCTGGGCCAGCGGAAAATCATCGGTGATGGTTAGATCGATCTGGGCCCGATGGCCCGGCGGCGTGAGCTTTTCCAGCCTTTTCAAGGCACCGCCGGTGAGCGCCATGGTCGGCTTGCCACCGGGCAGATTCACCACGCCCATGTCGCGCCAGTAGACGCCGTGATTAAGCCCGGTTCCCAGCGCCTTGGCGCAGGCTTCCTTGGCGGCGAAACGCTTGGCGTAGGAGGCGGCGCGCCCCACAGGCGTACCGGCACGGCGGTCGGACTTGGCGCGTTCGATATCGGTGTACACGCGGTTCAAAAAGCGCTCGCCATACTTGGCGATACTCTTGTCGATGCGCCGGATGTCGATCAGGTCGTTGCCGAGTCCCAAAATCATGTCCGCGCCTCATCCATGAGACGCCGCATGGTGCGAATAGAATGTTCCAGCCCTATGAACACGGCCTCCCCGATCAGGAAGTGACCGATGTTCAGTTCGCGCAACTGGGCGATGGCGGCAATCGGCTTCACATTCTCATAGGTCAGGCCATGGCCGGCATGAACCTCCAGTCCGATGCTGGCGCCATAGGCGGCGGCATCTTGAATCTTTTTCAGTTCCGTATCGCGCGCCGCGCCCGTCGCATGCGCGTACGCGCCGGTATGCAGCTCCACCACCGGCGCACCAAGCGCCTTTGACGCGTCGAGCTGGCGGCGATCAGCCTCGATGAACATGGAAACACGGATGCCCGCAGCGCCCAGTTCGGTCACGATGGGTTGAAGACGGATGTGCTGGCCCGCCGCGTCGATGCCGCCTTCAGTGGTGCGCTCCTCGCGCTTTTCCGGCACGATGCAGGCGGCATGCGGCCTGGCCTTGAGCGCGATCTGCAGCATCTCATCGGTCGCCGCCATTTCCAGGTTCAGCGGAATGGTCAGCGACTGGGCGAGCCGCGCAATATCGTCATCGGAAATATGGCGCCGGTCTTCGCGCAAATGCGCGGTGATGCCGTCGGCGCCCGCATCCTGCGCCAGGATTGCAGCGCGCACCGGATCGGGATTGTCGCCACCACGCGCGTTGCGCACCGTGGCGACGTGATCGATGTTGACGCCGAGGCGCAGCTTGCTCACGCCAGCCCTCTGCTCCCCGGCTTGACAGCCTTGGTGTTACGCAGGTGCGGCGGCAGTTTGTCGGCGGGCCAGGCCTGAACCTTCCATTCGGCCAACGCGATCAGCGGCACGCCGACCTTGGCCTTGCCGCCGGAACGGTCGATCAGGCAGCAGGCCGCCACGACCTTGGCACCGGTCTTCTTGATGGCGACAATGCATTCGCGGCTGGAAACGCCGGTCGAGATGATGTCCTCCACCATCAGAACTTTCTGGCCCCGCTTGAGCGTGAAATTGCGGCGGAGCTGGAATTCGCCGTCCACCCGCTCGACATACATGGCGGGCAAGCCCATCTGGCGGCCCATCTCGTATCCCGGCACGATGCCGCCCACCGCAGGCGACACGATGGCGGTCACCTCCTCGCCGACTTCCTTTTTCACTTTGGCGGCCAGCGCCTTGCACAGCTTGGCGGTGCGCTTGGCGTCTTGAAAAACCAGAGCCTTCTGCAAGAATTTGTCGGAATGCAATCCGGACGACAGGATAAAATGGCCTTCGAGCAAGGCGCCCGCTTTCTTGAACTCGCTTAAGACCTGATCGACGTTCACTGCACTGTCTCCGCTTCGCGCACACGGTCAACCGATTCGACCGCATCGGATACGCGTAGCGCGCCCAGGATATTCTGCAAATGCGCCACGTCGCGCACTTCGATATCGACGGTGAATTCGAAGAATAACGGGTTACGCGCCGTCACTTTCATGTTGAAGATATTGCCGCCATTGGCCGCAATCGCGGTCATCACGGTGGCCAGGCTTCCCGGCGCGTTCTTTACCCGCACCGCAATGCGCGCCACCGACAGCCCCATGTCGGACGCGCCAAGCCCCCAGCCGACATCCAGCCAGTCGTCCATGTTCTGCGCCTTGTCGAGTTCGGCGCAGTCGATAGTGTGGATCACAAGACCCTCGCCCGGCGGGCGAATGCCGACGATGCGGTCACCCGGCAGCGGATGGCAGCACTGGCCCAGCGTATAGGAAATGCCTTCCGTCAGGCCGCGGATCGAGATCGGCTTGACCTCCCCCGGCGATGCCTTGCCGGCGACCTTGCCGCTGCGCTTGAGTTCGGGGAACACCGCGTGCAGCACTTCATGACCACGCAAGGCGCCGCGCCCCACATCGGCAAAGACGTCCTCGGCCTTGGGCAGGCGCAGCTTCTTGGCGACTTCCTCGATCGCCTTGTCGGTCAGTTCGCGTTTTTCATCCTCGAAGGCTTTTTCCAGAATCTTGCGGCCGAAGCGGACATGCTCGTCGCGCTGGGCATGGCGCAGGAAGCGGCGGATTTCGGCGCGGGCACGGCCCGTCACCACGAACTGCTCCCACATCGGCGAGGGCGTGGAATCCTCGGTGGTGATGATTTCCACCTGATCGCCATTCTTCAGGGGAATGTGCAGGGCGACATGATTGCCATTCACCTTGGCGCCCACCGCGCTGTTGCCCATGTCGGTATGCACCGCATAAGCAAAGTCGATCGGCGTGGCACCCTTGGGCAGCGAGATCAGCGACCCCTTTGGCGTAAAGCAGAAAACCTGGTCCTGGTACATCGCCAGGCGCGAATGTTCGAGCACCTCTTCGGCGCTGTCGCCGCGCTCCAGCAGATCGACCATGTCGCGCAACCAGCCATAGGTGACGCTGTCGTCATTGCTGCCGGCTTCCGGCACATGCTCCCGGTAACGCCAGTGCGCCGCCACGCCGCGTTCCGCAATGTCATGCATTTCCTGGGTACGGATCTGGATTTCCACCCGCTGCTTTTCCGGACCGATCACCGTGGTGTGGATCGAGCGGTAGCCGTTGGGCTTGGGCGTGGAGATGAAATCCTTGAAGCGCTCCGGCACCATCTGCCAACTGGTATGGATGATGCCCAGCGCGCGATAGCAGTCGTTCGTGGAACCGGCGATCACCCGGAAGCCGAAAATGTCGGACAGTTGTTCGAAGCTGAGCTTCTTGGTCTGCAGCTTGCGCCAGATGGAAAAGGGCCGCTTGCCGCGGCCATAGACCCAGGCCTCCATGCCATGCTCGGCCAGTCGGCGCTTGATCTGGTCGGCGATACGCCCCACCCGGTCGCCGCCAACCATGTCCAGCCGCGCAAAATGCGTGACGATGGAACTGCGCGCATCGGAATCCAGTTCCGCGAAGGCAAGGTCTTCCAGCTCCTCACGCATATTCTGCATACCGATGCGGCCCGCCAGCGGCGCATAGATATCGACCGTCTCCTGGGCGATGCGGCGGCGCTTGTCCGACTTGTCGATGTAACCCAGCGTGCGCATGTTGTGCAGACGGTCGGCCAGCTTGACCAGCAGCACGCGGATGTCGCTGGTGATGGCCAGCATCAGCTTGCGGAAATTCTCGGCCTGCTTGGTGCGTTCGGAAAAAACTTCGAGCTGCGACAGCTTGGTGACGCCGTCCACCAGGTTGGCGATCTCCTCGCCGAATTTTTCCTTCACGTCTTCATAAGTCACGAGCGTGTCTTCGATCGTGTCGTGCAGAAGCGCCGTCACGATGGTGGGCACGTCCAACTTGAGGTCGGTAAGGATGGCCGCAACTTCCAGCGGATGGGCAAAGTAGGGATCGCCCGAGGCGCGGAACTGCTTGCCGTGCGCGGTCATGGCATAGACGTAGGCCTTGTTCAGGACCGCTTCGTCGGCGTCCGGATCATAGGCCAGCACCCGCTCGACCAGGTCGGTCTGACGCATCAGCCGGCGGCGGCCGCGCGAAGGCGCGGCAACCGGCTTGGTGTCAGGCTTTTCAGCTGAAGTTGCGGGTGCAGGCGGGGTCATCCGCCAAATATAGGCAGAATAACTGGAAATCAGAACCTAAACGGGGACCAAAAGCCCGCGATTTGGGCAGATTACTCTTCGTAATCCGCTTCGGGTTCCGGCTGCGGCTCGGCGCGGCGCTGGGCCTCGGTGGTGAGGGCGCGCAACAACTCTTCCTCGGTAACCTGACGATGCGAAGGGTCTTCGCGGTCGTCGGCCTCGGGGCGGGCTTCTTCCGGCTCGTCCACTTCGGCATGCTTCTGCAGCGAGCGGATGTAGTCCTCCTTGGAATCTTCCGGCTTGATCAGCCGGGCGGCGATTTCGCGCAAGGCCACAACCGGGTTTTTGTCGCGGTCGCGTTCCAGCATCGGCTCGGCGCCACCCGAAAGCTGACGGGCGCGGAAACCCGCAGCCAGAACCAGATCAAAGCGGTTGGGGATCTTGTCGACGCAATCTTCGACGGTGACGCGAGCCATGAGAATCCTTCAAGTTCAACAGGTTACCGGCCCGAAAAGCCGCAACCCACGGGGTATGGCGCCCGAATAACAGAAAAAATGGAGCTATGCGAGCTTTTTGGGGCCGTCCCTGTCAGCCAATAAGTCCAGCAGTTCCGCCGCCCCCTGCCCCGAAACCGGGTGCCGCCAGCCCGGCGCGACTTGCGCAAGCGGAACCAGCACGAAGCTTCTTTGCGTCAGCCGGGGGTGCGGCAGGTTTACGGCGCCGCTTGCCACCCGCCCCTCATGGTCCAGCAGATCAATATCCAGTGTCCGGGGGGCATTCGGAGCGGAACGCATCCGCCCGAACTCAGTTTCCACACCATGCAAAAGATCCAGAAGTTCAACGGGTTGGAGAGCGCTGCTGACAGCGGCAACCGCGTTGACGAAGGGCGGGTCGGACGGGTCCGGCCAAGCCGGGGTTTCATAAAAGGACGAGACGGACAGGATTTTCACCCCCAGGTCTTCCAGCCGGGCGAGTGCGCGTTTGAGCGTATCTGCGGGTGGGCCGGCCGGGGACGCCACATTACCGCCTAGCGCGATCAGGATCATGGGCCCGCGCCGGCACATAAGGCGCGCCGCCCTTCAGATGTTTTGGAGGTCATATGCTTTTTTATCCGGCAGAGAAGCTCGCATTGTTCATCGACGGCGCCAACCTGTATGGCGCGGCCAAGGGACTGCAGTTCGACATCGACTATAAACGCCTGCTGGAATTGTTCGCGCGCAAAGGCAATCTGGTGCGCGCCTTTTATTACACCGCCGTGGCCGAGGACCAGGAATTCTCGCCACTGCGTCCGCTGGTCGACTGGCTGGATTACAACGGCTTTGCGGTTGTCACCAAGCCGCTGAAGGAGTTCACCGACAGCCAGGGCCGCCGCCGCGTCAAAGGCAATATGGACATCGAACTGGCCATCGACGTGATGGAGATGTCGTCCTGCGTCGACCATGTGGTGATCTTCTCGGGCGATGGCGATTTCCGCCGCCTGGTGGAAGCGGTGCAGCGGCGCGGCAAGCGGGTCAGCGTGGTGTCCACCATCCGCACCTCCCCGCCCATGGTGGCCGACGAACTGCGCCGCCAGGCCGACAATTTCATCGAGCTGGACGACCTGAAAAGCCAGATCGCCCGCGACGGCGGCAGCAAGCCCGCGCCGGCGTTTGTGCAGACGGCCTGAATTTTGTAGTGCGGGGGGATGAAATCTCCCCTCACCCCGCCGCATGACTGCCCGCTTTGTCCGCGGCTGATGGCGTTCCGCGAGGCCAACCGCGTCAAATATCCGGACTGGTTCAACGGCCCCGTCCCGAGCTTCGGGCCGCTCACCGCGCGCATCGTGATTGCCGGCCTCGCGCCCGGGCTGCAGGGCGCCAACCGCACGGGGCGCCCCTTCACCGGCGACTGGGCCGGAGACCTGCTCTACGCCACCCTGCTCAAGTTCGGATTGGCCAAAGGCGTTTATGACGAACGCGTCGACGACACGCTGGAACTGGTGGATTGCCGCATCGCCAACGCCGTGCGCTGCGTGCCGCCGCAGAACAAGCCCGAACCGTCCGAGATCAAAACCTGCCGCCAGTTCCTGATCAGCGAACTGGATACGCTGCCGAACGTGAAAGTGATACTGGCGCTGGGCAAGATCGCGCATGACAGCGTGCTGACCACCCTGGGCGCGAAGATCAGCGCCCACCCGTTCCAGCACGGCTCGATCTATGAAATCGGAAAGTTCAAGCTGGTCTCGAGCTATCACTGCTCGCGCTACAACACCAACACCCGACGGCTGACCACCGAGATGTTCGAGGATGTGGTCAGCAAGGCAAAGGCTCTAGCCCTTGGCGCGCAATAACCGCGCCTTGTCGCGGGCCCAGTCGCGGTCCTTTTCGGTTTCGCGCTTGTCGTGCAGCTTCTTGCCCTTGGCCACGCCGAGCTCCAGCTTGGCCTTGCCCTTGGCGTTGAAATAGAGCTTCAGCGGGATCAGCGTCATGCCTTCGCGCTGGATCGCCGCCGACAGTCGCGCCGCTTCACGCTTGTGCACCAGCAATTTGCGGGTGCGCTTGGGCTCGTGGTTGAAGCGCGAGGCTTGGGTGTATTCGGGGATATAGGAGTTCACCAGCCACAGCTCGCCATCCTTGGCATGGGCATAGGATTCCCCGATCGTCGTCTTGCCGCTGCGCAGCGACTTCACCTCGGAACCCACCAGCATGATGCCAGCCTCCAGCGTCTCGCCGATCGCATAGGCGTAACGCGCCTTGCGGTTATCGGCGATCAGCTTGAATGCGTCGTCTTTCTTCTTGGCCATGCGCCAACGTAAGAGCCCGAGGCTACTTAATCAAACCCGCATGTTGCATCGCGGCCTTGACCTGGGTGCGCGCGCCTTCACTGGCTTCCGCCAGCGGCAGGCGCACATCTTCGCTGCACAGGCCCAGCAGCGAGGCGGCGTATTTCACCGGCGCCGGGCTGGTTTCGCAGAACAGCGCATCGTGCAGTGGCGCCAACCGGTCCTGATACTCCCGCGCCTTGGCGAAATCGCCCGCGGCGCAGGCCGCCTGGAACTCGGCGCACAGGCGCGGCGCGATGTTGGAGGTAACCGAGATACAGCCCGATCCGCCATGGGCGTTGTAGCCCAGCGCCGTGCCGTCCTCGCCCGAGATCAGCAGCCAGTCCTTGCCGCACGCCAGGCGCTCGCGGCTGGGGCGCATCAGGTCGGCGGTCGCGTCCTTCACGCCGATGATGTTCTTGTGCTTGGCCAGACGCACCATGGTGTCGACGGTGATGCCCACCACCGCACGGCCCGGGATGTTGTAAAGGATCACGGGAATGTCGACGGCGTCGGCCACCGCCATGAAGTGGCGATACTGACCTTCCTGGGTGGGCTTGTTGTAATAGCCGGTGACATGCAGGACTGCATCACAGCCAACTTCCTTGGCATGGCGCGTGCGCATGATGGCTTCTTCGGTCGAGTTCGAACCGGCGCCGGCAATCACCGGCACGCGGCCCTTGGCCTCTTCCACGCAAAGCTCGATCACCCGGGCATGTTCGTCATGGCTGAGGGTCGGCGATTCGCCGGTGGTGCCGCAGGGAACCAGGCCATTGGTGCCCTGTTCGATCTGCCAGTTCACCAGTTTGCGGAACGCGGCCTCGTCCACCTTGCCGGCCGTGAAGGGGGTAATAAGCGCGGTGATCGAGCCTTTGATGCGGTCGCGGGTGCTGGCCATGGCTTAAGTTCCAGTTTTTGGTTGGGACCGGTCACATTTATGCCGGAAGACAGGTCCCATTATGGCCTTCCAGGCGGGCATCCGTCTAAGCTGATCCAGACTTTTCAACAAGCCAGCAGACCTATACCCGCCCATGTCCTTTTCGCGTGCCTGCCTTATCTCCCTGCCCCTCAGCGGCGCCCTGATTGCGGCTGGCCTGGCCCAGTCATTGCCAGCGGGACTGACCCGCAACGGCGATGTGGTGATGATGCAGCCCATTGCAGACGCCACCGGCGCCACCGGATCGTCCACCACGCGGCAAAGCCGCCTGCGCTTCCTCACCCATCCCGAACGCGACATTTTCAGTCGCGCCTTCGATGCGGCGGAGCGCGGCGACTGGGTGGCGGCGCGCGGGCTGGCGGCACAGGGTCAGAACAGCACCGCCAGGCGCCTGCTGGAATGGCGCTATGCGATGGACCGCAACAGCGGCGCCACCTTTGCCGAGATCGACACCGTCATCAAAGACACCGACGCCAAGGGCGCGGTCGCCTGGCCATTGCGGGGCACGCTGCAGGCCCGCGCCGAAGCGATGTTGCCGCCCGACATGGGCCCCAGCGCGGTTGTGGCCTGGTTCGCGGGCAAGACGCCCAACTCCAGCATCGGCAAGATCCGGCTGGGCGAAGCGCTGGTGGCGACCGGCGAAAAGACGCGCGGCGCCACGCTGATCCGCCAGGGCTGGATCGAGGGCAGATTCGATGCCGCCGTCGAACTGGACATCGCCACCAGGCTCGCCGCCCATCTGACGCCCGAAAGCGATCGCGCCCGGCTGAACAATCTTCACTGGTCGGGACAGACCAGCGCCGCCCGGCGGCTGATCGCGCGCCTAAACAGCCGTTCGGCCGACATCGCCAATGCCCGCATCGCGCTGGCAGGCGGCATGCCCAAGAACACCGCCGTGCTGGACAAGGTCGTGGACGCCAGCGACCCGGGCCTCTTGATGGACTGGAGCCGCGCCCTGCGCTTGGCAGGCCGCGACCGTGAAGCCAATGCCATGCTGCTGCGCACGCCCGCCGCAACGCTGGTGCGCGATCGCGCCGCCCGCTGGTGGAACGAGACGGCGATACAGGCCCGCGCCGCCTTCACGAGCGGCAACCCGCGCATGGCGCTGGATCTGGTGCGCCATGCCGGCTTTACCAGCGGCAACCAGTTTGCCGAGCAGGAATTCCTGGCGGGCTTCATCGCGCTGCGCTTTCTCAAAGAACCCGCCGCCGCGCTGGAGCATTTCCGCAAGCTGGAAGCAGGCGTGGCGCGCCCCATCAGCAAGAGCCGCGCGCTGTATTGGCAAGGCCGCAGCCTGGAAGCCCGGGGCGACACGGCAGCGGCGCTGGCGCGCTACCGCGCGGCGGCGGCCTATCCCGAAACTTTCTATGGCCAGGTGGCGCTGGCGCGTACGGACCCAGCCCCGGTGCTACGCCTGACCGACACTATTGTGGAAGCCGCCCCGCCCAGTGAGGTGGAAGCCTCGCCGCTGATCAACGAGATCAAGATTCTGGCCGATCTGGGCCAGGCGTCATCCCTGCGCAGCTTTGTCGAACGCCATGTCGAAACCCATTCCAGCCCGCGCCACATCAAGCGGCTGATGATGATGCTCAACGACTGGGGTTATCCGGAAATCGCCGTGCGCCTGGCCAAGAGCCTTGGCTATGACGGCGTGGCGATGCCGCAATTCTCCTATCCGGTGATCGCCCTGCCCGCCTATGTCGGTCCCGGCTCGCCGCCCGAAGCGGCGCTGGTGCTGGCCCTGATCCGCCAGGAAACCGAATTCGACGCCTATGCAATTTCCAGCGCAGGCGCCCGCGGGTTGATGCAGATGATGCCGGCCAGCGCCAAGGTCGCGGCCAAACAGGCGAACCTTCCCTATCGGCCCGACGCGCTGCTAGGCGACACGGTCTACAATATGCAATTGGGCATGACCGAGTACCGGGTGCATCTGGACCGGTATGGCGGCTCGCTGATCCTGGCGGCGGCCTCCTACAATGCGGGGCCCGGCAACATCCGAAAATGCGTGGCCGCCTACGGCGATCCGCGCACGCAAGCCGTCGACCCGATCGACTGGATCGAGCAGATCCCGTTCGGGGAGACGCGCAATTATGTTCAGCGTGTTCTGGAGAATGCCCAGGTCTATCGCGCCAGGCTGGCGGGCAAGGATGTGCCCTTGCGGATACTGCCGGATCTGTATGCGCCCCAGGCGCCCAGCGTCACGGCACTGACGGCGAAGTGATTATTTGAAAATATTGAGCCATTCGCGGGCAAGCTTCTGGGCTTCCGCGATCTGGGACGGCAGCATTTCGGCAGCCACTTGGTTGCGCCAGCTCTTGGCGGCCTCCACGCCGCGCACGGCGGCCAGATTGAACCACTTGTGGGCCGCGACCATGTCGACGCTAACGCCCTGGCCGGTCGAATAGGCCAGGCCGAGGTTATAGAGCGCATCAGCGCGCCCTTCCTTGGCATCGCGCTCATACTGCGCCAGAGAGTCGATATCGATGCAAGCCACGAGTGGTTCCTCCCATCACCGTGAAGGGTGCAAAGACCTTTCACGCATGATGATGGTGAACCCCAATAAACTAAGGCGCGGTAAACACGCGTTAGCCGTGTTTTTTACGTCCCGTTAGAGATGGAAAACAAAATCCTAATTTTGCGACGATGCCGAGGCGCTAATCCCAGCACGAGGCTGGGTTTTGGTGGCCGCCGGTTTCTGCCCGCTTTGGCGGCAGAAAATTATTTCGCGCGCTGCCCGAACAAATGTTTGCGGTCCGCATCGGTCATCGGTTTGCGCCGATCGGCGCCCAGCGCCTTGCCGCGCACCACCGCCGGGCGCTTGCCGACACGGTCGCGCCAAGCCTTCAGGTTCGGGAACTCGTCCATGTTGGTGTACTTGCCCGCCGACAGCACCCAGCTCCAGCAGGCCATGTCGGCGATGGAATAGGCGCCCGCCAGGAATTTGCGGGTGGCAAGGCGCTTGTTCATCACCCCGCACAGCCGGTGGACTTCGTCGCTGTAACGCTTCTTGGCGTATGGCAGGTCTTCCTTGGCATAGACGAGGAAATGGTTGGCCTGCCCCGCCATCGGCCCCAGCCCGCCGACCTGCCAGAACAGCCATTCCTCGACCTGGATGCGCAGCCGCTCTTCTTGCGGATAGAAACGGCCATACTTGCGGCCCAGATACTGAAGGATCGCGCCAGATTCGAAGACCGACACCGGGCGGCCACCCGGACCATCCGGATCGACAATGGCCGGCATGCGGTTGTTGGGCGCGATCTTCAGGAAAGACGGGGCGAACTGCTCGCCCCTGCCGATATCGATGGGGTGAAGTTGATAAGGCACTCCCAGCTCTTCCAGCATGATGCTGACCTTATGGCCGTTGGGGGTTGGCCAGTAGTAGAGCGCGATGGGCTTGGCGGGCTTTTGCGCCTTGGTGGCCTTGCGCCGGACCGGACGAGCCCTTTTTACAGATTTCCTGGTGGGTTTTTTCGCCATGGCCGCTTCCTTCATGCGCTGCACCAGAAGCAGATGGCGAAGACCGGCGGGGTTGGCAAGGTGGCGCGATGGTCGCCCCCAAAAAAGCTAAGCCGCGGTATCCTGACGGACGCCGCGGCTTTTGCCTTATTCATCGGGTACGTCCTGAGTGAATGTTCAGGGGTATCCGTGAAGAATAACTAATTGACCGAGGTCAATTACTTCTTCTTCTTGGCGGCCTTCTTCTTGGTCGCCTTCTTGGCCTTCTTGGCCTTCTTCTTCGCAGCCATGGTCAACTCCTCTATCGTTTGTTCGGGTCTGAACGACTGATGTCGCCCCCCAAAACGTCATCAATATGAAGTACTTGCATTTTGAAATGCAACTCTATGGGGGCTTTCGAAAAAGGCCCAAAAACACGAAATGCAGGAAAACCCCATTTTACAAGGGTTATATACATCATTCCGCATACGGACAAAAAAGCGCGTGATTTGCGGGGCTGATCCGCGAAATGCGCATTTTGTGCGAATCACCCCTCGTCGGGCAGATTGAGTCGGGTTTTGAGCGCGGCGTTGACAGCTGCCGGATTGGCCTTGCCACCCGTCTGCTTCATCACCTGACCGACGAACCAGGCGGCGAGCTTCGGCTTGGCTTTCACCTCTTCCACCTTCGCGGGGTTCGCGGCGATCACCGCTTCGATCGCCGCATCGATGGCGCCGGTGTCGGTTACCTGCTTCATGCCGCGCGCTTCGACCACCTGCTTGGGGTCGCCGCCTTCGGTCCAGACGATGTCCAGCAGATCCTTGGCGATCTTTCCTGAGATGGTCTGGTCCGCGACCATCGCGATGATGGCGTTGTTGGCGGCGGCGCTGACCGGCACCTGCGTAATTGACAGACCGTCACGATTGAGGCGGCCCAGCACTTCGTTGTTCAGCCAGTTGGCGGCGGCTTTCGCATCCACGCCCTTGGCCATCTCTTCATAGAAGTCCGCCAGTTCGCGCTCCGCGACCAGCACCGAGGCGTCATAGGCGCCAAGTCCCAGCGTCATGAAGCGCGCCTTCTTCTCGTCGGGTAGCTCCGGCAGGGTTTTCTTGATCGCTTCGACCCAGGCGGCATCCAGTTCGAGAGGCAACAGGTCCGGATCGGGGAAGTAGCGATAGTCATGCGCCTCTTCCTTGGAGCGCATGGAGCGGGTCTCGCCCTGGCGACTGTCGAACAGCCGGGTTTCCTGCGCAATGGTACCGCCGCCCTCGATCACCTCGATCTGGCGGCGGGCTTCATACTCCACCGCCTGGGCGATGAAGCGCATGGAATTGACGTTCTTGATCTCGCAGCGGGTACCCAGCGTCTTGAAGCTGCCGGTCCTGCGGAACTCGTCATAGCCCCCGACCTTGCAGACCGAGACATTGACGTCCGCCCGCATCGAGCCTTCGTCCATGTTGCCGTCGCAGGTGCCCAGATAGCGCACGATGGCCCGCAGCTTCTTCAGGAAGGCCGCCGCCTCTTCGCTACTGCGCATGTGCGGCTTGGTGACGATCTCCATCAGCGCGATGCCGGAGCGGTTCAGGTCGACAAAGCTGCTGTCCGGGTGCTGGTCGTGCAGGCTTTTGCCGGCATCCTGCTCCAAATGCAGGCGTTCGATGCCGACCTTGATGGTTTCGCCGTCCTTGAGGTCGATATAGACCTCGCCCTCGCCCACGATGGGGTCCTTGTACTGGCTGATCTGATAGCCCTGGGGCAGGTCGGGGTAGAAATAGTTCTTGCGGTCGAACAGCGAACGCAGGTTGATCTGGGCCTTGAGGCCCAGCCCGGTGCGCACCGCCTGCTCGACGCATTTTTCGTTGATCACTGGCAACACGCCGGGGAAACCGGCATCGATGAACGATACCTGGCTGTTGGGCTCGGCGCCGAACTCGGTGGAGGCGCCCGAGAACAGCTTGGACTGGGATGCGACCTGGGCATGGACTTCCATGCCGATCACGATTTCCCAATCGCCGGTTTCACCCTTGATGGTCTTGGATTTTCCTGCCGCGCTCATACGTTCCACCACTTGGCCGGGCTGTGCTTGAAATCCGCCGCCGTTTCCACCGCATAGGCGGCGCGCAGCAGCGTGGCTTCGTCAAAGGCCTTGCCGATCAACTGCAGGCCCAGCGGCAGGCCGTTTTCGGTCAGGCCCGCGGGCACCGAGATACCGGGCAGCCCGGCCAGGTTCACCGTCACGGTGAAGACGTCCTGCAGATACATTTCCAGCGGATCGGTGGTCTTGGCGCCCACCGCGAAGGCCGGACCCGGCGTGGTCGGGGTCAGCAGCACGTCGCATTTCTCGAAGGCCTGGTCGAAGTCGCGCTTGATCAGGGTGCGCAGCTTCTGGGCGCGGGAGTAATAAGCGTCATAGTACCCCGCCGACAGCACATAGGTGCCGATCAGGATGCGGCGCTGCACTTCGGCGCCAAAACCCTCGCCCCTGCTCTTTTCATACAGGTCGGTGATGTCGCGGGCGCCGCTGGCGCGGTGGCCGAAGCGCACCCCATCATAACGCGCCAGGTTGGACGAACACTCCGCCGGGGCGACGATGTAATAGGTGGGCAGCGCATATTTGGTGTGCGGCAGGGAGACTTCGACGATCTCGGCTCCTTGCGCCTTCAGCCAGTCCGCGCCCTTGGTCCACAGCGCGTTGATCTCGGCGGGAACGCCGTCGATGCGATATTCCTTGGGAATTCCGACCCTCAGGCCCTTGATGCCGCCTTCCAGCAGCTTTTCGTAATCAGGCACCGGCACGTCGACGCTGGTGGAATCCTTGGCATCCACGCTGGCCATCGTCTTCAGCATGATGGCGGCGTCACGCACCGTCTTGGTCATGGGACCGGCCTGATCCAGCGACGAGGCAAAGGCGACGATGCCGAAACGCGAGCAGCGGCCATAGGTCGGCTTCAGGCCGACGCGCCCCGTAACGGCGGCGGGCTGGCGGATCGAACCGCCGGTGTCGGTGCCGGTAGCGGCAAGGCACAGATCGGCAGCAACGGCGGCGGACGAACCGCCCGAAGAACCGCCGGGCACCAGATTGGCGTTGGAGTTGCTGGCGCGCCAGGGATTAAACACCGGACCGAAGGCCGAAGTTTCGTTGGACGAACCCATCGCGAATTCGTCCAGGTTGGTCTTGCCCAGCATCACCGCGCCCGCATCCCACAAATTCTGGGTGACGGTGGATTCGTAGGGCGGAACGAAATTGCCCAAGATCTTCGACGCTGCCGTAGTGCGCACGCCCTTGGTGCAGAACAGGTCCTTGATCGCCAGCGGCAGGCCTTCCAGCGCCCCACCCTCGCTTTTTGCAATGCGGCGGTCGGAGACATCGGCCATCAGCATGGCCTGTTCGCCGGCTTCTGTGATGTAGGCATTGAGTGGGCGGCCGGCTTCGATCGCCTTCACAAAGGCGCCGGTGAGTTCCTTGGAGGAAATCTTCTTGGCCTGCACGGCATCGCGCGCTTCGGCCAGGGTCATGGCGGTGAGATCAGACATCTTATTCAACCACCTTCGGCACGACAAAGAAGTGATCGGTGCCGTCCGGGGCGTTGATCATAAGCTCGTCGGCCTTGCCGCCGTCGGTCACCTGGTCTTCGCGCCATTTCAGTTTCTGGGCCACCACCGAGGTCATGGCCGGAACACCGTCGACCTTCACCTCGCCCAGCATTTCGACCCACTGGAAGATGCCGTTCAGCTCGCCAGCCATCGGCTCCAGCCGGGCTTCGGGCACGGCCAGGCGGGCCAGTTTGGCGATACGGCGCACGGTGTCCTTGTCGACGGACATGGGGTTCCTGCTGTGTTAGAGGTGAGGTTTGCTAGCAACCGGGGTGTCCGGAGGCAAGCAGGGGCGTTAGGCGTAAGCCGGACCGCCCCCTAAAAAAAGTGGGCATTTTGGCGGTCATTACACTGGAATCACTGAGCCTTGCTCCCGGCCTTCGGCTGCTGGGGCTGGATTTGGGCGAAAAGACCATCGGCCTGGCCCTGTCCGATACCAGCCTGTCCATCGCCACCCCCATGCAGACACTGAAACGGGGCAAATTCGGCGCCGATGCCGCCCAGCTCGACATTATAATAAGTGCGCAGGGGGTCGGCGGGCTGGTGGTCGGCCTGCCCCTGAACATGGACGGAACCGACGGCCCCAGCGCACAGTCAGCGCGGGCCTTCGGGCGCAACTGGGTGAACCACAGCCCCCTGCCCGTCGTATTTCAGGATGAACGTCTCTCCACCAGCGCCGTGACCCGCACCCTTCTGGACGCCGACGCCTCCCGCCGCCGCCGCGACCAGGTGGTGGACAAGATGGCCGCCGCCTATCTGTTGCAGGGAGCGCTGGACCGCCTGCGCAACCTGCGATGAAAGACCTGAGCGCACCTGCGCGTTTCCGGTGGCTTCCGCCCGGCCTGCGCCCCGATCCCAACCATGGCCAGATGGACCAGCAGCAGGAGCGCACCATCCTGCTGGTCGGTGCCGCGGCACTGTTCGCCGGCTTCGACCAGAATATCTTTGGCCTGGCGATACCGCAGATTCAGGTCGAACTTCAGATTCCCGAAAACCAGGTTGGGCTGACCGCAGCCTATTTCCGCATCGCCGCGATCTTCGCGCTCTTGCTGGCTGCCAGTGCCGACATTATTGGTCGCCGTCAGCTTCTGCTGGTGACGCTTCTGGCCCAGGCGGGCTTTACGCTCCTGACTGCCTTCGCGCCCGGCTATCAAAGTTTCGTCTGGGCACAATTCTTCACCCGCGTATTCGGGTACGCCGAAGAAATGCTCTGCTTCGTCGTGATCGCGGAAGTGGTGGCGGCGCAGGCGCGGGGCTGGGGCAACGGCGCCTTGAGTGCCATGTATTATTTCGGCGCCGGGCTGGCATCGCTGGTGTTCGCGGCTGTGAACCTGCTGCCCTATGGCTGGCGCGCCCTCTATGTGATCGGGGCGTTGCCGCTGTTCGCGGTGGCCTATCTGCGCCGGCATCTGCCCGAAACCGAACGTTTCGCAAAGCGCGAAGGCATCGGATCGAAGAGTGCTCAGGCGCTGCGGCTGGTGCGCGACATCGCGCGGCAATATCCCCGCCGCGTAGCGCTGGTGGTAATCGCGGCCTCGGCTTTCGGCTTCGCCATCTCGCCCGCTACCGTTTTGGCGCAGAAATACCTCCAGGACAGCTATCAGTACTCGCCGGGAGAAGTGACGATGCTGCTGATCCCCGGCGGGCTGATCGGACTGGCCCTGGCGATCCTGGCGGGACGACTGTCCGACCGGGTGGGCCGCAAGCCGATGGCCTTTGCCATTGTCAGCCTGGTGGCTGTCTGCTTCTTCCTTTTCTACAACGGCGCCCCTGGCTGGGCGATTCCGCTGCTCTGGATCCTCGCCTTCTTCGGCTTCTTCTCGGGCGACGCTTTAATTGCCGGCTTTGCGCTGGAAATTGTGCCGACCCAGTACCGCGCCACGGTTTCGGGCCTGCGCTACATGCTGGAGATCAGTTTCGGCGCCGTGGCCCTGGCGCTGGAAGGCGTGCTCTATGACATGCTTGGCAGCCACAGCGCCGCAATTCAGGTCCTGCTGGCAGCTATCCCCATCACTTTGATCGCCATCCTGTTCCTGCCTGAACCGGCTGGGCGTACACTGGAAGAAATGGCGTCCTGAGCATTAACCAGCCGGGGTTGCCGGACCCCCATTTGGACTTTATAAGGCCCGCTTTAATGACATCGCCGGACGCCGCACCGATCCTCAAGTCGAGCCATTTGCTCGGGATCGATGGCCTTTCCCCTTTCGACATTACTGCGTTGCTCGATCTGGCAGAGACCTATGTCATGCAGGGCCGCGCCACCGACAAGAAGACCGCCCTGCTCAAGGGCCGCACGCTGATCAATCTTTTCTTCGAAGCCTCCACCCGCACCCAGTCGTCCTTCGAGCTGGCGGGCAAGCGGCTGGGCGCCGATGTGATGAACATGTCGGTCAAGACCTCGTCCGTCTCCAAGGGCGAGACGCTGATCGACACCGCCTCCACCCTCAACGCCATGCGCCCCGACATTCTGGTGGTGCGCCATCAGGATGCGGGCGCGGCCGAACTTCTGTCGCGCAAGCTGGACTGCAGCGTGATCAATGCCGGTGACGGCGCCCATGAACATCCCACCCAGGCGCTCCTGGACGCGCTGACGATCCGCCGCCGGCTGGGGCATTTCGAAGGCCTCGTGGTCGCCATCTGCGGGGACGTGCTGCACAGCCGCGTCGCCCGTTCCAACCTGCGCCTGCTTTCCATGATGGGCGCGCAGGTGCGGCTGGTGGCGCCGCGGACACTGTTGCCCGCCGATGCCGACCGTTTTGGCGTTGAAATCCATACTGACATGAAGAGCGGCCTGGCCGGGGCCGACATTGTGATGATGCTGCGCCTGCAACTGGAAAGAATGAGCGGCGCCTTCGTGCCCTCGGCGCGCGAATATTTCCGCTTTTATGGCCTGGACCGCGCCAAGCTTGCCGTCGCCAAGCCCGGCGCGCTGGTCATGCATCCGGGCCCGATGAACCGGGGGGTGGAAATTGCCTCCGACATTGCAGACGACGTGCAGGTCAGCCTGATCTCCGAGCAGGTCGAGATGGGAGTCGCCATCCGCATGGCAATCCTCGATGCGCTGTCGCGGAGGCTCCCATGATCTCCGCCAGAAGTGGGCGCATCGCCTTTCGCAATGCCCGTCTGATCGATCCGGCCAGCGGGCTCGACGCCAAGGGTGGCTTGCTGGTCGAAAACGGCCGCATCGCCGATGTCGGCCCGCGCCTGTTCAACGACGCCGAACCGAACGATCCCGAAGTGATCGATTGCCGCGGCCTGGTGCTGGCGCCGGGCCTTATCGACTGCCGCGTTTTCACGGGTGAGCCGGGCGCGGAGCATCGCGAAAGCCTGGAATCCGCCAGCACGGCTGCGGCGTCGGGCGGCGTTACCTCCATGGTGGTGATGCCCAACACGGATCCGGTGATCGACGAACCTTCGCTGGTGGATTTCCTGCTGCGCCGCGCCGCCGCCACAGCCAAGGTGCGCGTGCTGCCCTGCGCCGCCCTGACGCGTGGGCTGCATGGCGAGACCATGACCGAGATCGGTCTCTTGAAAGAGGCCGGCGCGGTGGCGTTCAGCGACGGCGACCGCTCCATCGCCAATGCCCGCGTGCTGCGCCGCGCACTGTCTTATGCCGCCACATTCGATGCCCTCGTCATCGCCCATGCCGAAGATCCTGAATTGACGTTGAATGCCAGCGCCACCGAAGGCGAGTTCGCCACCCGGCTGGGCATTCCCGCTGCGCCCGCCATTGCCGAAGCCATGATGGTGGAACGTGACATTAGGTTGGTTGAGCTGACCGGCGCGCGCTACCACTTTGGCCAGATTTCCACCCGCGCCGCGCTGAATGCCGTGGCGGCCGCCAAGGCACGCGGCCTGCCCGTGACCTGCGCCGTCAGCGCCCATCACCTGATGCTCAACGAACTGGATGTCGGTTCGTATCTGACGTTCCGCAAAGTCAGCCCGCCGCTGCGCAGCGAAGCCGACCGCGCCGCCATGGTCGAAGGCGTCGCCTCCGGCGTGATCGACGCCATCGTGTCCAGCCATGAACCACAGGGCGCCGACACCAAGCGCCAGCCCTTCGCCGCCGCCGCCGCCGGCTCAGTGGGGCTGGAAACCCTGCTCGGCGCCGCGCTGAGTCTGGCGCACGAGGGTCATGCCAGCCTGATCCAGGTGCTGGCCACCCTGACGTCCGCGCCTGCGCACATCTTCGGCCTGCCCACCGGTACGCTGGCAAAGGGCGCGCCCGCCGATCTGGTGCTGATCGATCCGGGTGAGCCGTTCGTGGTGGACGCGGAAAAACTGCACAGCCGCGCCCGCAACACAGCGTTCGAAGGCCGCAAGCTGCAGGGCCGCGCCCGCGCCACCTATGTCGGCGGCGAATGCGTGTTCGACGCCCGATAGATTTTTCGCAAGAAGGCTGGCATCGTTGCGGGCATGATCATGCTGCAGGCACTTCTTCTCGGCTATCTGCTGGGCTCCATTCCCTTCGGACTGTTCTTTGTCTGGGTTGCGGGCGCGGGCGATGTCCGCAAGATCGGCTCGGGCAATATCGGCGCCACCAATGTGCTGCGCACCGGCAAGAAATGGGCGGCTGTCTCCACCCTGCTGTGCGACGGACTGAAAGGCGCTGCGGCGGTGATCGCCGCTCGCCTGCTGCTGCCGCCCGGCGCGGAGGTTTTCGCCGGTTTGGGCACGATTTTGGGCCACCTGTTCCCGATCTGGCTTTCGTTCAAGGGCGGCAAAGGCGTGGCAACTTTTCTGGGCGTCGCCATCGCGCTCTATTGGCCCGTCGGCCTGCTGGTTGCCGCCACATGGCTGGGCGCGGCGCTGATCTGGAAAATCTCGTCCTTGTCGGCGTTGATCGCCATCGCCCTGTCGTCGAGCTATTTCCTGCTGCTAGGCCAGCACAGGTATGCGGCGCTGGCGCTCGTGCTGTCGGTGCTGATCACCTGGATGCACCGCGACAATATCCGCCGCCTGCTGCGCGGCGAGGAACCGCGCATCGGCGCGAAGACGTAACATGCCGCAGCTCAATGACCAGGAACGCCGCGCCTGGCTCAGGCTGTCGCGCACCGAACAGGTCGGGCCTGTCACCTTCCACAATCTGATTGCGCGCTTTGGCTCAGCCAGCGCGGCGCTGGAAAACCTGCCGCGCATGGCGGCGCGCGGCGGCCGCGGAAATTTCGTGCTGCCCGGTCCCGCACAGGCCGATGCCGAAATCGCGGCGCTGGCGAAACGGGGCGGACAGCTGATCGCGTCCTGTGAACCGGACTATCCCGCCGGGCTGGCGGCGCTGGAAGCGCCCCCGCCGCTGATCAGCATTCTGGGTCATCCACACCTGCTCAAGAAAGACATGGTCGCCATCGTGGGCGCCCGCAACGCCAGCGCGCTCGCCCGAAAGTTCACCGATACATTATCGCGCGATCTGGGCTTTGCGGGACTGGTCGTGGCTTCAGGCCTGGCGCGCGGCATCGACGCATCCGCCCATGAAGCCGCGCTGGCGGTGGGTACCGTCGCAGTCGTCGCTGGTGGCGTGGACATCGTCTATCCGCCGGAAAACCAGAAGCTCTATGACACGATCGGCGAGCGCGGCGTGATCGTGTCCGAGATGCGGCTGGGCGAAGCGCCTCAGGCGCGTCATTTCCCGCGCCGCAACCGCATTATCTCCGGCCTGTCGCGCGGCGTGGTGGTGGTGGAAGCGGCCGAGCGTTCCGGTTCGCTGATCACCGCGCAATATGCGCTGGACCAGGGCCGCGAGATTTTCGCTGTGCCGGGATCGCCGCTCGATCCGCGCGCCCGCGGCACCAACCGCCTGATCCGCGAAGGCGCGACCCTGACGGAAAGCGCCGAGGATGTGATCTCGGTGCTGCGCCCCATGCTGGGTGGGGGATTTGGCGAGCCGGATCGCACGGGCATTGCCGCGCCACTGGCCCTGGCTGAACTGGATGCCCAGGCCGATCGCATCCGGGCGCAGGTGGAAGAAGCCCTGGGTCCGGCGGCGGTGGATATCGATGAGCTGATCCGCCAGCTCGGCGCGCCAGCGGGGGCAGTCCTGACCGTGATCCTGGAGCTGGAACTGGCCGGACGCTGCGTCCGCCACCCCGGAAACCGGGTCGGCTGGGCCTGAAATCGGGGCTCGTGCAAATTTATTTTTGCACGTGTTCCATGAGCGAAGGCAGCTAACCATCTGAAAGGCTGAGGCAAACCTCCTCGGCGCCCCCGGCAGCGGGCGGCGGCCCTGCTTTTTGGCGGGTTTGGCGGCATTTCCAATTCGGAAAGCTTTTACGGCTTAACCATGTTAGGTGGCAGAACGGAACTGCAACGCATGGTTACAGACGATGCACTTTACGGCACGAAATACAACCTTTAGTTGCTTTCTGTTCAGCTGGCTGCGTTGACAGCGGCCTTGGCCTTCGACCAGTGTCCCGCCCCGTTTGCCGGACCCCACCTTGCAGATAGCCGTTTCGTCCCCAGGTAAGCCACTTCCTATTCAACTCTAGGTTCAGATTCCTATTATGAATGTCCTGATCGTCGAGTCCCCCGGCAAGGTCAAATCCATCAGCAAGTATCTGGGCAGCGATTATAAAGTGCTGGCCAGCTTCGGGCATATCCGCGACCTCCCCTCCAAGGACGGCTCGGTCAAGCCGGATGACGATTTCTCCATGGTCTGGGATGTGGATGCCCGGGCCGCTTCCAAGATCAAGGACATCGCGGCCGCCGTAAAAGGCGCCGACAAGCTGATCCTGGCCACCGACCCCGACCGCGAGGGCGAGGCGATTTCCTGGCACATATTAGAAGTGCTGCGGAGCAAGAACCTGCTGGGCAAGATGCCGATCGAACGGGTGGCCTTCAACGCCATCACCAAGACCGCCGTCACCGAAGCCATCCTGCATCCACGCGAAATCAATCAGGAACTGGTCGACGCCTATCTGGCCCGCCGCGCCCTGGACTATCTGGTCGGATTTACCCTCTCACCTGTCCTGTGGCGCAAGCTGCCGGGCGCCCGTTCGGCGGGCCGCGTGCAGAGCGTGGCGCTGCGCCTGGTGGTGGAACGCGAACAGGAAATCGAAGCCTTCAAGGCGCAGGAATACTGGTCGATCGACGCCGACCTGTCGGCTGCCGGCGGCAGTTTCCAGACCCGGCTCGTGCAACTGGACGGCAAGAAGATCGAAAAGCTGTCGCTGACCAACCAGGCTGACGCCGACCGCGCCGTTGCCGCCATCCAGTCTCAGTCTTTCAGCGTTGCGTCGGTCGAAGCCAGCCCGGTGCGGGACAATCCCAAGCCGCCCTTCAAGACCTCGACCCTGCAGCAGGAAGCCAGCCGCAAGCTGGGATTCAACGCCAAGCGCACCATGCAGATCGCTCAGGGCCTGTACGAAGGCGTGGAACTCGACGGCGATGTCACCGGCCTGATCACCTATATGCGAACCGACGGCATCACCATGGTGGGCGAAGCCATCAACGAGTGCCGCGACGTCATCGCCAGCCGCTACGGACAGAAATATGTGCCGGGCAGCGCGCGCGCCTACACCAACAATGCCGCCAATGCCCAGGAAGCCCATGAAGCGGTGCGCCCCACCAGCTTCGCCCGCTCGCCTGAGCAGATGGCCAAGTTCCTCGATGCTGATGCCGCCAGGCTGTATGAGCTGATCTGGAAGCGCGCCATGGCGAGCCAGATGGAAAGCGCCCAGTTGGAGCGCACCACGGTCGAAGTTCTGTCCGCGGACAAGAAAATCACCCTGCGCGCCACCGGCACCGTCACCCTGTTCGACGGCTACCAGGTTCTGTACCAGGAAGGCCAGGACGACGCCGACGACGAAGGCGGCTCGCGCCTGCCCAAGCTGGCCGCGGGCGACGCCACCAAGGTTGATAGCATCAACCCGGCGCAGCACTTCACCGAACCGCCGCCGCGTTATTCCGAAGCCAGCCTGGTCAAGAAGATGGAAGAGCTGGGCATCGGCCGCCCCTCCACTTATGCCTCGATCCTGTCGACGCTGCGCGACCGTGCCTATGTGCGCATGGACCGCCAACGATTCATTCCCGAAGACAAGGGCCGGCTGGTCACGACCTTCCTGAACAGCTTCTTCAAGCGCTATGTGGCGTACGACTTCACCGCCGACCTGGAAGAAAAGCTGGACGAAATCTCCGGCGGCAAGCTGGAATGGAAGACCCTGTTGCGCGATTTCTGGACCGAATTTTCCGCCGCTGTCGGCGAAACCAAGGACCTGAAAATCCGCGACGTGATCGATGAGCTCGACAGCGTGCTGTCGAACCACATCTTCCCGGCCGGCGAAGAAGGCATCGATCCGCGCAAGTGTCCGTCCTGCGAAAATGGCAGGCTGAATCTCAAGCTGGGCCGCTTCGGCGCCTTTGTGGGCTGTACCAACTATCCAGAATGCAAGTTCACCCGTCAGCTCGGCGCCAAGCCGGGCGAAGGCGATGCCGGCCCGGTGGAAATCGGCCTGTTCCCCGACAGCGAAGACATGATCACGCTGCGCACGGGCCGCTTCGGACCGTATGTGCAGCGTGGTGAAGGCGAAAAACCCAAGCGCAGTGGCCTGCCCAAGGGCACTGACAAAAGCGATGTCGACCTGGAACTGGCGGTCAAGCTGCTGAACCTGCCGCGCGAAGTCGGCCTGCATCCCGAAGACGGCAAAAAGATAACGTCCAACTTCGGACGCTTCGGGCCTTACGTCTATCACGATGGCATCTACGCCTCGCTGCCCTCGCCCGAATATGTGTTCGAGATCGGCCTGAACCATGCCGTCACCCTGATCGCCGAAAAGAAGGCCAAGGGTCCGGGCCGTCGCGGCGCGCAGCAGCTCAAGGATCTGGGCGCGGCGCTGGACGGCAAGCCGATCAAGGTGCTGAAAGGCAAATTCGGTCCCTATGTCAGCGACGGCGAAACCAACGCCACCCTGCCCGAAGGCACCGAGCCTGACAGCGTGACCATGGAACAGGCGCTGGCGCTGATCGCCGAGCGCGCGGCCAAGGGCGGCAAGAAAAAGAAGCCGGCCAAGGCAGCGAAGGCGAAAGCCGAAAAGCCCCCGGCTGCAAAGAAGACAGAAACCAAAGAAAAGGCCGCGCCGAAAAAGAAAGCGGCGGCCAAAACCACAAAGAAGAAAGCTGCCAAGAAAGCTCCGGCCAAAAAGGCCGAGGAGCCCGAGATGGCAGGCGAATAGGAATTGAAGAAGAATAAAACACCGTCCAACACCCGCGCCCTCGACAAGGTGCGGGTGCTTGAACTGCTGGCCACCAATGCCGGCGCGAACAAGCGCGACCTCGCCAAGCTGCTGGGCCTGAAGGGCTCGGACCGCATCGTCCTCAAGCGCATTCTGAAAGAGCTCGAAGCCGACAGCGCCATTGCCGGTCGCCAGAAGCAAGGCTTCGTCAAACGCGGCGAGCTGCCCGAAGTCGGCATCATTGAAGTCACGGGGTCAGATGACGACGGCGAAACGCTGGCCCGCCCCCTCGCCTGGGACAGCAACGAAGAACCGCAGACCATCTATGTGATGCCGCCCAAGGATGGCGCCGCGCCCGGACCGGGCGACCGCATGCTGGCGCGGCTGGAGCGGCATGGCGAGGCTTACGAAGCCCATGTGATCCGGCGGCTGGAGCAGGAGACACAGACACGCCTGATCGGCGTGCTGCGCGATGCACCAGCCACGGGCTGGCGGCTGGTGCCGATCAACAAGAAAGAGCGCACCGAATATGCGCTCGACAAATCCGATCTGGGCGGCGCCAAACACAATGAACTGGTCGTGGCCGAACCCAAGCCTGGCCGCATCGCGGGCTTTTCGCGCGTGAAGGTTGTCGAGCGCATCGGCAGCATGGATTCGCCCAAGACCATCAGCCTGATCGCCATTCACGACCACGGCATCCCCACCGAATTTCCCACTGCGGTGATCGAGGAAGCCAAGGCAGCCAAGCCCATCCAACCGCAAGGCCGCACCGACCTGCGCGCCATTCCGCTGGTCACCATCGATCCGCCCGACGCGCGCGACCATGACGATGCGGTTTGGGCCGGACTGGACGATGACCCGGCGAATGCCGGCGGCCATATCGTGCTGGTCGCCATCGCCGACGTCGCCCATTACGTCACGCCCGGTTCAGCGCTGGACAAGGAAGCCTTCAAACGCGGCAACAGCGCCTACTTTCCCGACCGCGTCGTGCCGATGCTGCCCGAAGAACTGTCAGCCGAACTCTGCTCGCTGAAGGAAGCCGTGGACCGTCCCTGCCTGGTGGCGCGGATGGTGTTCGACAAGAAGGGCCACAAGAAGAGCCATACCTTCCTGCGGGCGGTGATGCGCTCCGCGGCGCGGCTCACCTATGCGCAGGCGCAAGCCGCCTTCGACGGCAATCCCCATACCGGCATGGACGCGGTGGTGAAAAAGACATTGGCTGATGTGTGGGCGGCCTATCAGTCGCTGACCATCGCCCGCGAGAAGCGCGATCCCCTCAATCTCGATCTGCCGGAACGGCGCGTCATTCTGGGCGAGGACGGCAAGGTCACCTCTATCGCCTATCGCGAGCGCCTGGAATCGATGAAGCTGATCGAAGAGTTCATGGTGCTGGCCAATGTCGCAGCCGCCGAAGCGCTGGAAAAGGCGCGCACGCCTCTGATCTACCGGGTGCATGACACACCATCGAAGGAAAAGCTGTTCGCCTTTTCCGATTTCCTGCGCACCCTGAACTTCAGTTTCGCCAAAGGCCAGGTGATGCAGCCCGGCACCTTCAACCGCATTCTCTCGCAGGCCAAGGGCACGCCCAATGAAGCCGTGATGAACGATGTCGTGCTGCGCAGCCAGGCGCAGGCGATCTACGATCCGGCCAATATCGGCCACTTCGGCCTGAACCTGGCCAAGTATGCGCACTTCACCTCGCCCATCCGCCGCTATGCCGACCTGATCGTGCATCGCGCCCTGATCCGCGCCTTTGAGCTGGGCGATGGCGGACTGACCGAACGCGAAATGGCGACGCTGGGCGCCACCGCCGAGCACATCACCATGACCGAACGCCGCGCCATGGCGGCGGAGCGGGATTCCACCGACCGCTATGTCGCCGCCTTCATGGAAGACCGCATCGGCGAAAGCTTCGACGCCCGCGTTACCGGCGTCACCCGCTTTGGTCTGTTCGTCCGCCTGGCGGAATCGGGCGCCGAAGGGTTGATCCCCATTCGCAGCCTGGGTGCGGACTATTTTCACCATGACGAAAAGCGCCAGGCGCTGGTCGGCCAGCGCAGCCGCATCGTCTATGGGATGGGCGCGCCGCTGAACGTGAAGCTGCTGGAAGCGGCCCCCATCACCGGCGGCCTGAGATTCGCGCTGGCGGACGGGTCCGGCGATACGCCCCAACGGGCTGGAAAAGCGCCGTCCCGCAGGCCGGGAAAAGGCCCCAAGAAGGACCGTTTTCGGGGCAAAAAGCGCTGATTTCCGCCCTTTAGGGCAGATTTGCTTGACAGATTGGGGGCTTATCCCCCATTACCCGCCCCTCTCGACCTGACTTTCTTGGAGTTTCCCATGGCGAAGCCGACCACCGCGAAGATCCGCCTCAACAGCGAAAGTGGCAGCGGCTTTTTCTATGTCACCAAGAAGAACACCCGCACCATGACCGAGAAGTTCTCGATCAAGAAGTACGACCCGGTGCTGCGCAAGCATGTCGAGTTCAAGGAAGGCAAGATCAAGTAGGCGTTTCGCTTACTTGTCTTAGACGCTAGCCTTCGCGCGCATGCAGCGCGCCCTTTCCCGACTTTCCAGCGAGATATTCGACGTTCTGATCATAGGCGGCGGCGCAACCGGCTGCTTCACCGCGCGCGACTGTGCGTTGCGCGGTTTGAGTGTGGCGCTGGTCGAAGCGCGCGACTTCGCGAGTGCCACAAGCGCCCATAGTTCCAAGCTGGCCCATGGCGGCCTGCGGTACCTGCGCAACAGCGAGTTCGGCCTGGTGCGCGAATCCCTGCGCGAGCGACTGGGCCTGATGCGTATCGCCCCGCACATGGTGCGCCCGCTGCCTTTTTTGTTGCCGCTCTATAACGCGGGTTTTGCCGAACGCACGAAGCTGCGTGCGGGCCTGACGCTGTATGACCTGCTGTCCTTTGACCGCAATCGGCTCGAAGACCCCAGCCAGTGCCTGCCCGGTCATCGCTGGGTGTCGCCCGCGGCCGCGCTGGAACGTGACCCGGTGCTGGCCAGCGAGGGCTTTGAAGGCGCGTTCGAATATCACGATGCTCAGATGTATTCCCCCGAACGCATCGCGCTGGAATGCCTGATCGACGCCGATGCGCATGGCGCGGCCATCGCCAATTATGTCTCTGCCGATCGGCTGTTGCTGAAAGACGGTAAAGTCGAAGGCGTCACCGTCCATGAAGTGATGACCGGGGCGGCGTTCGACATCCGGGCCAAGACGGTTGTGGTGGCCGCCGGGCCCTGGGCCGACCTGTTCCTGGAACAGGCGACCGGCCACAGGGCGGCGCACAAGCTGATCCGGTCCAAGGGCATCCATCTACTGGTGCCGCAGATCAGCACGGCAGCGCTGACCATAGAAGCCGGCAACGGCCACCTGTTCGCCCTGCCCTGGCGCGGTCATACGCTGCTGGCCACCACCGACACGCCGTTCAGCGGCGATCCCTCCAGTGTTGGCGTAAGCGAAAGCGATGTCGAAATTCTGCTGGACGGCTTTCGCAAGCATCTGCCGTCCGCGGGACTGGGCGTGGAGCATGTCAAGTTTTTCTATGCCGGCCTGCGCCCCCTGGTCAGCGACGGTAGTAAAGACAGTTACAATGTCAGCCGCCGCTCGGAACTGGTGGATCACGGCAAGGACGAACAGCTTGATGGCGTGTTCTCGGCGCTGGGCGGAAAATGGACGACCTCGCGCGCCCTGGCGCAGACCATCACCGACGCGGTGGCAAAAAAGCTGGGCAAGAAAGCCAGGGCCTGTGCCACCGCGACCACACCCCTTCCCGGCGGCCGGTTCGACCGCTTTGACGAGATGGTGCGCGGCTATCAGAAAACCTGGCCGGGCATTTCGACCGTGCGCAACATGGCGCATATGCTGGGCGCGCGCCTGCCCGCCGCCCTGAAGGGCGCCAGGCTGACCGACCTGGTGGCACTGGACAAAAGCGGCGACACGCTGGCGCAGGTGCGCCTGGCGCTGGAGGAGGAAATGGTTCTGACGCTGGAAGACATGGTGATGCGGCGCACCGCGCTGGGCCAGTTCGGCCCACCCAAGCCCTCTGCGATCCGGAAGGTTGCGGATGTGATGGCGGCGCATCTGGGCTGGAACGACGACAAAAAGGCGCGTGAAATCGACAGCCTCGATCCACTCTACAGGACGACGGCATGACGGCCTTTGTGATCTTCAACCCCAATTCGGCGGGCGGCCAGACCGGACAGGACTGGCGCGAAATCGAGGAAGCGCTGGAGCGCGTCTTCCCGCTCATGTCCTTCTTCGTCACCGCCGCGCCCGCCCAGGCCGCCCATATGGTACGCGACGCCCTGCGCGACGGTCACATGGAAATCATCGCGGTAGGCGGCGACGGCACTATCAACGAAGCCCTAAATGGATTCTTTGACCGCGGCGCATCCGTTTGTCCCGACGCGACCTTCAGCTTTGTGCATAGTGGCCATGACAGCGCCCTGTGCCGCAAGTTCGGATTGCTGCCGGGCTGGCGGGCCGGGATCGCGCATTTGCGGCAGGCGCAGGTGCGCAAGGTGGATGTGGCGCGCGTGTCCTGCCTCAGCGAAAGTGGCGTGCCGGTGTCGCGCTATTTCCTGGGCGCCGCCAGTTTCGGGTTAAGCGGCACCATCGCCCGCTCGCTGGGAACCGCACGCATCGCACGCTTCTTCGGCCATCGCTTCGCGCTTGGCTGGCACAGGATGGCGGCATTGCTGCAATGGCGGACCTGCCGGGTGCGCCTGATCGCATCGGGCTATGACGAGATCGCGGGCATCTCCAGCGTGAAGCTGTCGCCCTTCGGCGGACTTCTGGACGTGGAGGTTTCCGCCGGTGAAACCCGCCGCCGGGTGCTCAAATCTATGAAGTCCGCCGGGCGGCGCTTGCGCTCGGCGCGGCTGACCGCCGCCCCTACGCTGGACACCAGTGGCCCTGTGGCGGTGGAAACCGATGGCGAAAGCGCCGGCGTTCTGCCGGCCACATTCGAAGTTCACGCCGGAGCGCTGAACTTAAGGGTCTGAGCCGCTTTTGCGCTAAGCTTGCGCCATGACACCATGGATTCGCTGGGACATCGAAAGCGCGCCCACCGAACCGGCCTGGCGCTGGTTGGCGCAATCCTTGGGGATGCCTGCGCTTCTGGCCACGCCCGCACGCCCGCGTGGGGAGTCGAACGTGCCGCCTTCCCGGCTTGCCGAACCGGCGCGGCGGAAATTTTCTGCGCTGCTGGCTGAGCGCTTGTGCCTCGACGACCAGACGCGCCAGGCACATGCCGTAACGCGAGATGCTGCCGCAACGCTGCGGCTGCGCAACGGCGACTTTACGCACGTTCCCGATGCGGTTTTTCGCCCACGAAGCGAAGCGGAAATTCTCGCGGTGCTGAACATCTGCGGTGAAGCAGGCGTCGCAGTCGGCAGCAAAGACGGCAGGCATGCTGCCTTCGGGGTTCTCGATCTTGGCGGCATGGCGGACATTCTTTCATTGGACGCCGTATCCGGCGTCGCGCAAGCGCAAGCCGGAATCGCCAGCGCGGATCTGGCGCGGCAACTTGCGGCGCGCGGCATGATGTTCAGCGCGCAGGAATTCCCCATGCTTGGGGACTGGATCACGCAGGACCTGGGAACTGGCGATGTCATGGATGTGCGGATTGCCACTCCCAAAGGCCTTCTTTCCGGCATCCTGTTGCGGGCATCCCCGTTTGGCATCATCACGGCTGCGACCCTGCGGGTGCGCGCGCTCCCCGCACGCGCTACGCATCTCCATGTCCTGTTTCCCGACTTTGCCAGCGGGCTCGCCGCCATGCGCGAAACACAACGCGACGGCGTGGCGCATGTCGTCATGCAGCTATCCGATGGCGATGAAACCCGTTTCCACCGAAATCTTGCGGCCATGACGCGCGCGCCGACGCTGACGCAGCGCTTCGCCAGCATAGTGCGCGGCTTGCACCAGCCGCAGCATAGCCCGGCAGCCTTCAGCATCACATTCAACGGACCCGCAGCAGACGTCGATATCGCGCGCAAGCGGTTCGCCGCGCGGGCCAGACGGCTTGGGGCATCGACATGGGATGGCTTGGCAACACCGGACTATCGCTCGCAACTCCTGGATCGGGGCGTGACGGTCGACCAACTTGTGGCCAGCGCGACCTGGTCCGAACTACCGGCCTTGTATACCGCGCTGCGCAGCGCCCTGGATCAGGCGATGCGCCATCACGCGCCGTGTGCCGATGCCCACGGCCTGGTGCTGACGCAGATAACCGGCGCGCGCCACGATGGCGCTGATCTGACCTGCACCTTCCTGTATCCGCGGCAACTCAATGGCGATGTCGCGCAGGCCCAGGCCATCCGTCAGGCCGCGCTGGACGTGCTGACCGCGCGCACCATCAAGACGGATGCGGCGGACAATGAGATCCGCAGCGCCATCGGCATGGCTCTCGATCCGGCGGGAATTCTGAACTAGGCAGCGTCCAGCGCTTCACGCACCGCGCGCGCGGCGCGGCTGATGGCGTCATGCGCCTGCGGCAGCACGGTCTGCAGATAGATAAAACAGTGCACCATATCGGCATAATCGGCGATGGTGACCTTCACGCCCGCCCCCCGCAGTTTTTCGGCATAGGCCAGGCCTTCGTCATGCAACGGGTCATAGCCCGCAAGCATCACATAGGCCGGCGGCAGGCTCGTAAAATCCCGGGCGCGCAACGGCGACACTTTGGGCGAGTTGCGGTCGGTATCCGCGGGTAGATAAAGCGAATGGAAGTATTCGATAGCCCGGCGTTCCAGGAAATAGCCCACCGCGAATTCGTTCAACGACGATGTATCGCCGCCGATCTGGGTGTTGGGGAACATCAGAAGCTGGAAAGCCAGCTTCACGCCGCCCTTGTCGCGCAGCAATTGCGTGACAATTGCCGCTAGCATCGCCCCGGCGCTATCGCCACCTACTGCCAGCCGCCCGGCATCCAGGCCCAACGCCGTGGCGTTGGCCTCGATCCACTGCACGCTTGCCAGCGCGTCATCCAGCGCGGCGGGAAAAACATGCTCGGGCGCCAACCGATAATCGACCGCGATCACCTTCAAGCCGCCTTCCGAGGCCAGCAGACGGCACAGCCCATCATGGCTCTCAAGACTTCCTGCGACGAAACCACCACCATGGAAATAGATCAGGCCCGGCATCGGCCTACTGGCCGCCACCGGCGCATAACTGCGGGCGCGGATGTCGCCGCCCGGTCCGGGGATGGTGAAATTGTCGACCTTGCCCACTGCCACATCGCGCGGCGCGGTCAGCCCAAGCATCGCGGCGAAAGACTGGCGGGTAATGACGGGCGGCACGTCCCAGTCCTTGGGACGCGGAATAGCGGCGGCCCTGTCCAGAAAGGCTTTCACCAGCGGATCAAGCGGCATGACAGTCCCCTATGCGTGCAAGGATGCTAACGCATTTGCCGGAACTTTGGACTAGTGGATGGTGATGCGCTGTTCGGGGTCGACACGGCCTGAATGAATGTCACCCAGCAGAACCAGCATCAAGAACCAGAACTGGGCCCGCTCATGAGCGCCTTCCGCTTCCAGGGTCATGACAGCGCGGCTGGCGTAATCGGACGCTGCCTTGCCATGCTCGGCCGCAAGGTTGCCCGCCAAACGATAAAGGTCACCTGTGGTCATCGCCATGCGCAAAGCATGGCAGGGCCACATGAATGCAGGCTTAACCGACAATTTTCCCAGTTATTTCATAATTTTATGCGTGAACTACATTAACCTGCCGTGATTTGCTATATACCCCATCCAACAATCGTGGATTTCCCAAGCGTGCGCGGCAAAAGCGTTCTTCTGATCATTGGTGGCGGCATTGCGGCCTACAAGTCGCTGGAGCTGGTACGCCGCCTCGCCGAGCGCGGCGTCACCACCCGCGCCATTCTGACCAAGGCCGGCGCGGAATTCGTCACCCCCTTGTCGGTCTCCGCCTTCACCGGCGAAAAAATCTATTCCGATCTGTTCAGCCTGACCGACGAAGCCCAGATGGGTCACATCCAGCTTTCGCGCAGCGCCGACCTGGTCGTGGTTGCGCCGGCCACTGCCGACCTGATGGCGAAAATGGCGAACGGTCTGGCGGGCGACCTGGCGTCCACGGCTTTGCTCGCCACCGACAAGCCCGTGCTGATGGCGCCCGCCATGAATGTTCGCATGTGGCAAAGCGCTTCGGTCAGGCGCAATCGCGAAACCCTGGCGAAAGACGGCGTGCTGTTCGTGGGTCCGGGTAACGGCGAAATGGCCTGCGGCGAATACGGCCCCGGCCGCATGGCCGAGCCGCTGGAAATCGTCGCTGCCATCGAGCAGACGCTGGCCGTGCAAGGGCCGCTGGCGGGCTTGCGCGCGCTGGTCACGGCCGGTCCGACGCGCGAGCCGGTCGACCCGGTGCGCTTCTTGGCCAACCATTCCAGCGGCAAGCAGGGCTATGCCATTGCCGACGCGCTGGCGCGGGCCGGTGCTGAAACGACGCTGATCTCCGGCCCCGTATCGCTGGCTGCGCCGCAGGGCGTGAAACTGCAGCGCGTCACCACCGCGCGCGAAATGCTGGCGGCCTGCGAAGCCGCCCTGCCCGCCGATGTGCTGGTGATGGCCGCCGCCGTGGCCGACTGGCGCCCCGATTTCGCCGCCAACAGCAAGATCAAGAAATCGACCGACCGTGTCGTGCCGCTAATCAAGCTGGTGGAGAACCCCGACATTCTGGCGACCCTGTCCGCCCATGCGGCGCGCCCCAAACTGGTGGTCGGTTTTGCCGCCGAAACCGATGACGTGGTGGCCAATGCGGTGGCCAAGCGCGGCCGCAAGGGCGCGGACTGGATCATCGCCAATGATGTATCCGGCGATGTTATGGGCGGCGACAGGAACCGGGTGCATCTGGTCAGCGAAGCCGGCGTCGAAGACTGGCCCGAAATGACCAAGAACGAAGTGGGCGCACGGCTTGCCGCGCGCATCGCGCAAAAGCTCAAAGGGGCGGCATGAAAGTCGGAATCAAGAAGCTCGCAAACGGGGCGGACCTGCCCCTCCCCCATTACGCCACGCCGGGTTCGGCGGGGCTCGACCTGCTGGCCGCCATCGACGCCGATATCGAACTGAAACCCGGCGCCCGCATGGCGGTTGCCGCCGGCATTGCCATCGAACTGCCGCCGGGCGTGGAAGCGCAAGTGCGCCCGCGTTCCGGCCTGGCGCTGAACCACGGCATCACCTGCCTGAATTCACCCGGCACCATCGACAGCGACTATCGCGGTGAGATCAAGGTCATCCTGATCAACCACAGCGACACGGTCTTCAGGATTACGCGCGGTATGAAGATCGCCCAGATGGTGATCGCCCGCCACGAACAGGCCGATCTGGTCGAAGTCGACTCCTTGAGCGACAGCGAACGCGGCGCGGGCGGCTTCGGCTCTACCGGCATGAAAGCCTCTTTGATAAAAGACGGGGCGTAATGCTGAAGCTGTCACGCAAGACGCTTCTGGCGCTGGAGGCGGTGATCGACATCGCCTTCAATGCCCGGCCCGAACCGGTACAGGCCAAGGAGATCACCGCCCGGCAGGGCGTGCCGCAGCGCTATCTGGAACAGGTGATGCAGCAGCTTGTGCGCGCCGGCATTCTGAAAGGCGTGCGTGGACCGCGCGGCGGCTACCGCCTGGCGCGCGAACGCCGCCGCATTTCGGTGGGTGATGTCGTGCGCGTCGCCGAAAGCATCGAGGATGACGAGGAAAAGCACTCGCCCCGCTCCGACCTGGGGATGCGTATCGTCGCGCCTTTCGTCGTGACCTTGCAGGAAGAACTGATGACGCGGCTGGATTCAGTTTCGATCGAAGACCTTTGCCAGCGCGCCCGTACCGCCGGCGTCGATGCCGGCATCGAAACCAGCGCAGATTTCACAATTTAAGGAGAGTGATCATGGAACAAGGCAAACCGGGACGCGGACGCATCTATGACTCCATCACCCAGACCATCGGCGACACGCCGCTGGTGCGGATCAAGCGCATGCCCGCCGAAGCCGGCGCTAAGGCTGACATTCTGCTGAAACTGGAATTCTTCAATCCGATTTCCTCGGTCAAGGACCGCATCGGCGTCAACATGATCGAGACGCTTGAAAAGCAGGGCATCATCTCGCCCGGCAAGAATGTTCTGATCGAACCGACCAGCGGCAATACCGGCATCGCGCTGGCCTTCGTCGCCGCCGCCAAGGGATACAAGCTGATCCTGGTGATGCCGGAATCGATGTCGCTGGAACGCCGCAAGATGCTGATGATCCTGGGGGCGCAGATCGAACTGACCGAAGCGGCCAGGGGCATGAAGGGTGCCATCGCCCGCGCGCATGAGCTGGTGGCCCAGCATCCCGGCGCGGTGATTCCGCAGCAGTTCGAAAATCCCGCCAACCCGGAAATTCACCGCACCACCACCGCCGAAGAAATCTGGAACGACACGGACGGAAAGGTCGATATCGTGATCAGCGGCATCGGCACCGGCGGCACCATCACCGGCGTCGGCCAGGTGCTGAAGGCCAAAAAACCTTCGGTGCAGATGATCGCACTGGAACCCGAAGACAGCCCCATTCTTTCTGGCGGCGCGCCGGGCCCGCACAAGATTCAGGGCATCGGCGCCGGCTTCGTGCCCGCCATCCTGGATCGCAAGGTGATCGACGAAGTCATCACCATCTCCAATGAGACCGCGCTGGCGACGGCGCGCAAGGCAGCGCAGGTCGAAGGCATTCCCGTAGGCATCTCGTCGGGCGCAGCCATCGCCGCAGCGCTGGAAGTGGGCGCGCGTCCCGAAAACGCCGGCAAGACGATCGTGGCGATCATCCCGTCCTTCGCGGAACGCTATCTGTCGACGGCGTTGTTCGAGGGGTTATGAGCGGTTCGCCGCTCTGCAGCGCAGAGCGGCGAACGAAATGGTCCTGCGGACCATTTCGAGCGAGTAACGCCGTGAGCGAAAGCGAACGGCCAGGTACTAGCGTATGCAGACGCTGTTCAGCGACCCGATAACGCCGAAGGCTTGCAGCAGCCAGATCACGACGCAGATCACGACGACGGCATTGAGAATGGACTTAATCTTGCCGTCCATAGGGATGTAGTTGTTGACCAGCCAAAGCAGGACACCGACGACGATCAGGACGACAATAATATTGATAAGCATGAAATCTCCCGCGAAAATCTGGCTAATCAACGGCCAGGCCCGCGAGAAGTTCCCGCAGCCAGCCTAAAACAGGCTGGCCAGCAGGTCGGGCCGGTCGGTGCAGAGCGCGTCCAGGTCCTTCAGCCGTTCCATGTCCCCCACGCTGTTGACGGTCCAGGCTCCGACTTTCAGGCCTTTTGACCGCGCATAATCGACGCTTTGAGGACTCGCATCCGAAAAATGCGGAAACCAGCCCTGCCCGTCTGCCTTCACGATGGCGTCGATTGCTGGCCGGGCATCGCCCGCCAACCGGTCGGTGGTGAACCAGCAGGGTGCACCGCGCTGGCGGATGCGCGCCAGCGCCCGCCAGTCGAAACCAACAAAGATCACGCCGGAAAGAAACCCCTCCGCGGCCGCGACGCCATAGGCCGCATCGGCCAGTTCAAGCGGATCGGCGCTGTCAGGGCTGGCGTCGCATTTCAACTCCACCAACAGGTCAAAGGGGCGCGGCGCCGCTTTTGCCAGCGCAATGACATCGGCCAGCATCGGGACCACGGCATCCACCGGCGTCAGCAACGGATGGGCCTGCGCATAAGCGCTTCCGGGCTGGGGCCTGCCGACCTCGAATTGCCGCAGCGCGGCCAGCGACAGATCCTTGATGCGCGGCCCGGGCTCAACCAGCCAGGCGCTGTCCTTGCGGGCCACGCCCGCCATCAGATGAAAATCGTGATACACCACCACCGCGCCATCGCGCGACAACTGCACATCCAGCTCAGCCCCGTCGCAACCACTGGCGATGGCATCGGCAAAGGCGGGCAGCGTGTTTTCCGGCCACAGCGCCGCGCCGCCGCGATGGGCGATGTTGAGCGTCATGCCGGTTTCTGCACCCAAAACTGGTACATGCCCGCGAAGGTATCGGGATTGTCCGTTTCAAACTTCTGCCAGTTGTCCAGACTGACGGCAGCGGGATCGTCCGCAAAACGCGCGCGGTATGCGGCCAGGTCTGCCTCGTCCAGCGCGAATCCCAGCAGCGTTAAATTCTGCTCGCGCAGAAACTCGCCGATCTGCGCCGGCGTCAACCGGCTTTCCTGCACATGGAACAGCAGATCGCGGCAGGTGCTGGTGGTGTGGAAGTCCGCCGAGGCGGCCAGCATCTCGCGCTGCTCGCCGCTTTCGAGCAGACGCTGCCGCGCGCGGCGGATATCGTCGGCGCTGGAACCGGCAAGGCGGGGCAGATCCCGCCGCGCCACGTCGCTGTAGAAACCCAGCAGCATCACCCCGCCCGGGCGCAGCAACGACACCAGAACGCGCCAGCCCGCCAGCGGGTCTTTCATGTGATGCAGCACACCGACCGCTTCTATCAGGTCGAAACGGCGATCCATCGCGCCCAGCTTCAACAGGTCGGCCTGCGCATAGTCGATGGCCAGACCACCCTCGACACTCAGCCCCGCCTCGCGGGTCTTGCGCGCGGCATGGGCAAGACTGTTCAGGCTCATATCCACCGCAAGGACACGCGCGCCCGCGAACTTCCGCGCGGTCTCGATGGCGTTGCGCCCCGTGCCGCACCCGGCAATCAGTATGTCGAGACCGCCCGCATCGCCAACCGGCAACACCGCGACATGCGGAAAATTGTGGCGCAGATGCGTGGTGGCGTCCTGCGGCTCGGCAGTACCCGCCCGCACCCAGCGCGGATAGGGATTTTCTTCATACTGATCCCGCACCCGGACGGAATCCGCATCGTCGATCTCGGTCAGGCGCGGGATATCCGCCCGCAACCGCCTTTCTTCCCATGGCTCACGCACTTGTTGGGTCAGAATGTCCTCGACCACGCCCGGCCAGGATTTCGCCAGCAGCCGTTCGGGTTGCGGCAGCGCGTGCAGCGGCACATAGGCCGCCAGCGCCGCCAGCATCGCAGGCGTAATGTCGGCAACGCTCTCCAGAGCGGCGCTCACGCGCTCGCGCAGCGCTGTTACTTGCGCGATTTCTTCATCGCTCTGGGCAAAAACATATTCATTGATGAAACACTGCTGCGCCAGCGCGGCGTGAAATGCGGACACCGCAATCTCACCTTCGGTGATAGCGCGCAAAAAGTCTCGCCGCGCCCCCGTCAACCTGCTTTCCAGCACCACATCGAGGTTGGGCGTCAGACACAGCAGCGTCAGCAGCAGCTCATCCTCCGCGGGGTCGTCACCCTGGCGGACAAGTTCGGCGCTCACCCGCGCCAGATCGCCGGGGCGGTCCCAATTTTCCTTCAACGCGCGCAATAGCCAGGGGCGAAGCATGTTCGCATCTCCATCAAAGCGCAAATCCTTGATGCATTGCACGAACAGGCGGCGGGTCTGCGGCGTCTCTTCCAGCGCCAGCGCGCGCAACGCCGCGTCCAGCGCGGCCTTGCGATTATCCAAAGCCAGATGCGCCAAAGCCAGACTTGCAAGCACGTCGGGCTGATGCGGGTTCATCTCCAGCGCCTGGGTCAGGCTCGCAATTGCTGCATCAAGCTTTCCCGTCATTCGCAGCGCGATGCCCAGACTGCCATGCGCGTCTGCCAGCCCCGGCGCCAATGCGATGGCCTGGCGGCAACAATCCGCCGCAGCCTCCCATTCGCCCATCTGCATCAGGAACACGCCCAGATTGTTCTGGATATCTGGTTGCGCCGGATCGAGCTTCAGCGCTACGCGGCAAGCGTCGACCGCCTCTGCCAATCTGCCCTGCGCCGCCAGAGCCAATCCCAGATGCGCATGATAAGGCGCCGCGTTATTATTCCGCGCGATTGCCTTGCCGATCAGATCGGCCGCCGCCGCCGGTTGCCCCGCCTGATAGGCGATGACGCCCAGACGGTGCAGGCTGTCGGCATGACGCGGTTCCACCGCCAGCACACGGCGGTAAAGCTGCTCGGCGTCGCCCAGCCGTCCGGCATGATGGAACTGCGCCGCATGGGCGAAGATATTCGCCACATCCACCGGCTCGGGTGCAATTTTGCTGGCGCGGCGCTGCTTGCGGTTCACGGCAACCCCATTTTTTCTTCCTTTATAGGCCGGCAATCACACTGCGCAAAGTCCGGGAAGTCCGCTATACCCTCCCGCCCAACAGCACAGCATGTCATGACAGTCCTGCCCGATACCCCCTCTGCCCATCACCGTCTTGCCTGGATACTGGAAAGCCGCGAGCTTTTGCGGCTTGCTGTGCCGCTGGCTGCCACTCAACTGGCGCAGATGGCGATCCTGGCCACCGACACCATCATGCTGGGCCATTACAGCAAGGAAGCACTGGCGGCGGGCGCCCTGGGCAACACCGTCTATTTCTTGCTCTGGCTGGTGGGCTGCGGCGTGCCCATGGCGGTGGCGCCGGTGATCGCGCACATTCAGGGCCAGCACAACAACTCGAGGGAAGGCCGCGACCGCCACGAAGTGCGCATCGCCGTGCGCATGGGGCTGTGGTCTGTCGCCCTCGTCTCGCTGCCGCTGATGGGGATGATGTTCCTCACCCAGCCGATCCTGTTGTTCTTCGGCCAGGAACCGGCGCTGGCGGCGGATGCCGCGATCTTCACCTCGGCGCTGGCAATAGGCCTGCCCTTCGCGCTGGGCTTTCAGGTGCTGCGCAGTTTCTCGACAGCCCTGTCACATGCGGTGCAGCCCATGGTGGTGCTGGGCCTGGCGATCGCGTTCAACGCGCTGGCCGATTACGCCCTGATCTTCGGCCATTTCGGCTTCCCGCGCATGGGCATATTCGGCGCGGGCATTGCCAGCGCCAGCTCCAACATTTTTGCCTTCGTGGTGATGCTGGCCATCACGCTGGGTTTTCCGGCGCTGCGCCGCTACCACATTCTCCACCGGCTGACGCAGGCGGGCTGGAAAACCTTCCGCGAGCTGTTCCGGCTGGGCCTGCCCATAGGCATTACCATGGTGTTCGAAGTGGCGCTGTTCAACGGCGCCGCGCTGGCCGTGGGACTCTTCGGCCTTGACGCCCTCGCGGCGCACCAGATCGCGATCACCATTCCCTCCATCACCTTCATGGTGCCGCTGGGCATTGGATTGGCCGCCACCGTGCGCGTTGGGCTGGCGGCGGGCGCGGGCGATGCCGCGGGCGCACGGCGCGCCGGCTACACCGCCATCGCCATGGCAGGCGTTTTCATGTGCGCCATGGCGGTGGTGCTGCTGGTCTGGCCACGCCAGATCGCGACCCTGTGGCTGCCGGATATCCCGGAGAATGCCCGTGTGCTGGCGCTGGCGGGCACCTTCCTGCTGGTTGGCGCGGCCTTTCAGGTGGTGGACGGCATCCAGGTTGCCGCCTCCATGAGCCTGCGCGGCCTTAAGGACACCGCCGGTCCCATGTGGCTGGCGGGCGCGTCCTATTGGCTGGTGGGTGCGCCGACCAGCCTGCTGCTGGGCTTCACGTTTGGGATGCAGGGCTTTGGTATCTGGCTGGGACTGGCGGTCGGACTGCTAGTGGCCGCGATCACGCTGACGGCGCGCTTCGTGATCCTGTCAAACAAGCCGCTGCAGCGCGAAGAGTAGCGCGGCCGCGATCACGCCCAGCACCACGATCAGTGCGACCCGCGTCGGACGGCTGCGCCGTTCCTGCTCGGCCGCAATCTGGATCGCAGTGTCAGGATGCAGCCGCACGCCGCCTTCCGCTACCATCTGCGACAATTCTTCGGCATTGCGCACCAGTTGCGGCAAGTCCTGCGCCAGCTTGCCCAGTGCGCCGAAGGTCTCGCCGGCGCGGTTCAGCGCCGCTTCGGGCCCCATGTTCACCGCCACCCATTTTTCCGCCACCGGACGCGCCGCGTCCCAGATGTCGAAATCCGGATCGAGCCCGCGGCAAACCCCTTCCACCACCACCATGGTCTTTTGCAGCAGCATCAGTTGCGGCTGTGCCTGCATGTCGAAGCGTCGCGTGGTTTCGAACAATTGCCCCAGCAGGCGCGCGATGGAAACATCGCGGGCGCTGCGACCGAAAATCGGCTCGCCGATTGCCCGCAGGGCCTGGGCGAAGGTTTCGATGGCATGGGTGGTGGGTACAAAGCCCACTTCGTAATGCAGCTCCGCCACGCGGCGGTAATCACGCTGCAGAAATCCCGCCAGCGTGCCAGCCATGAAACGGCGCATGTCGGCGTCCAGCCGGCCCATGATGCCGAAATCCACTGCCGCCAGCCGCCCCTCATTGTCGATGAACAGGTTGCCCGGATGCATGTCGGCGTGGAAAAAGCCATCGCGCAGCGCCTGGGTCAGGAAGCTGCGCATCACCAGCACTGCGACGTGCTTGGGATCGCGGCCCGCCGCCGCCAGCGCGGCGGTGTCGCGCACCGATACGCCGTCGATCCATTCGCTGGTCAGGACCGACGAAGATGTGCGCGCCCAGTCGATATGGGGCACGCGGAATTCCGCCTCGCCGCGCGTGCGCTCGTACAATTCGGACGCCGCCGCCGCTTCCATGCGCAGATCCAGTTCCAGCGCCACGCTTTGCGCCAGCGTGTCGACCAGCGCCACAAAGCGCAGCCGTCGCGCTTCGATGGAACATGCTTCCGCAAGGCGCGCGAAAAACGCGAAAGCCCGCAGGTCGCGGGCGAACGCCTCGCGCACGCCGGGGCGCAAAATCTTCACCGCCACACGCACGGGCGGCGTTTCGCTGGTCTGGGCGCGGTGAACCTGTGCAATCGACGCCGCCGCCAGCGCCGCGCCGAAGCTGGAGAACAGGGCCTCAACCGGCTTGTTGAAGGCACGCACGACCTCGGCGCGGGCCGTGCTGTCCGGAAAGGGCGGCAGGCGGTCCTGCAGATGTTCCAGCGCTGTCGCGACATCGGGGCCGACAATGTCGGGCCGGGTCGCCAGCATCTGGCCCAGCTTCACATAAGGCGGGCCCAGCCGTTCCAGCGCAGCCGAAAGCCGGGTTCCGGCGTCAGGCTTCCCGGCGCGAAACGCGAGCGCAGGCCCGGCAAGCAGCCGCGCGGCATGCACGAGACGCAGAAAACTGGAAAGCGATGTCATCAAAGACGCCAGGCCGAATGCATGGCGGCGATGCCGCCCGACAGATTGCGCACCTTCACCTGGTCCAGACCGGCATCGGAAATCATCGACGCGAACTTCGCCTGGGGCGGAAAGCGGCGGATGCTTTCGGCAAGATAGCGATAGGAATCCTCGTCCTGCGCCACCAGCCCGCCGATCTTGGGCATCAGCTTGAAGGAATAGGCGTCATACAGCGTGTCCAGGCCCGGCACTTCCACCTTGGAAAACTCCAGGCACAGGAAACGCCCGCCGGGTTTCAGCACCCGCCGCGCCTCGGTCAGCGCATTTTCGATATGGGTCACGTTCCGGATACCGAAGGCGATGGTATAGCTGTCGAACGACGCATCGGGGAACGGCAGCGCCTCGGCATTGCCGCACACCCATTCGATGCCGCTTTCGTCTTTTTCCTTCGCCCGGCGCACGCCCTCGCCCAGCATGGCGGCATTGATGTCGCAAACCGTGACGGCAGCCTCGCCGCCCCGCGCGCGCACCAGCTCGGCGATGCGAAAGGCGATGTCGCCCGTGCCGCCCGCCACATCCAGTGACGTCCAACCCGGCTGCGGATTGAGCCACTCCACCATCGCATCCTTCCAGATGCGGTGGACGCCCACGCTCATCAGGTCGTTCATCAGGTCGTAGCGCGCCGCCACCGACGAAAACACCTCGCGCACCAGGGATTCTTTTTCCCCCTCGGGCACGTCGCGAAAACCAAAACTGGCGGTTTTTTCAGCCATGGCCGGAACATAGCCCGCCACGGGGGCCATAGGCTACCGCCCGGCCCCGCGACCATTTATAGGGGCTCATGCCCGAACTGCCCGAAGTGGAGACCGTGCGCGCCGGCCTGGCACCCGCCATGGAAGGATACCGCCTGACCCATGTGGAAACGCGGCGCGGCGACCTGCGCATTCCCTTCCCGCAGGACTTCGTGGCCCGCACCCAGGGTCGCAAGATCACGCGACTGTATCGACGCGCCAAGTATCTACTGGCCGACCTGGACAGCGGCGAAACCCTGGTGATCCATCTGGGGATGAGCGGACGCATGAGCGTCTACAGCCATGGCAAACGCCGCAAGCTCGGCAACTATGTCTATGACATGGCGCCCGACGGCGCGGGCACCGGCAAGCACGACCATGTGGTGTTCGAGACGGATGCACCGGCGCGCATCGTCTTCAACGACCACCGCCGTTTCGGCCTGATGGCGCTGGTGGATACCAAGACCCTCGAACAGGACAAGCTGTTCCGCGCCATCGGCGTCGAACCGCTGTCGGAGGATTTCAACACCGCCTATCTGGCCCGGGCGCTGGACGGCAAGAAGACGCCGATCAAGTCGGCGCTGCTGGACCAGCGCACTATCGCGGGGCTTGGCAACATCTATGTCTGCGAAGCGCTGTTTCGCAGCCATATCTCGCCCAAGAAACTGGCGGGCGCGATCTCGCGTGAAAAACTCGCCCCCCTCGTCGCCGCGATCAAGAAAGTGCTGAAAGACGCGATCGCCGCCGGCGGTTCGACCTTGCGCGACCATGCCCAGGCCACCGGCGATCCCGGCAACTTCCAGCATCACTTTCTGGTGTATGACCGCGAAGGCCTGCCCTGCAAACGGACCTGCAAGGGGACAGTTAAGCGCTTTGTGCAGGCCGGCCGTTCGACCTTCTATTGCCCCAAATGCCAGAGCTGAGGACGACATGAATATCAAAACGGAAATCAAAGGCGCGGTGGGTATCGCGACGCTCAACCGGCCCGAGGCGCTGAACGCGCTGAACACCGCGCTGCTGAACGAGCTGGCGGACGCGCTGGAGGCCTGGGATCGCGATGACAAGGTCCGCTGCATTATCGTCACCGGCTCGGACCGCGCGTTCGCGGCCGGCGCCGATATCAAGGAGATGCAGCCCAAGACCTATTCCCAGATGTACCGGGAAAACCTGTTCGGCGATCAGTTCGACCGCATCGCGCGGGTGAAAAAGCCGATCATTGCCGCGGTCGCGGGCCATGCCCTGGGGGGCGGCTGCGAACTGGCGCTGGTGTGCGACTTCATCATCGCCGCCGAGACCGCCAAGTTCGGCCAGCCTGAAATCACGCTGGGCATCATGCCGGGCTTGGGCGGCAGCCAGCGGCTGACCCGGATCGTGGGCAAGTCCAAGGCGATGGACATGTGTCTCACCGGGCGGATGATGGACGCGGCGGAGGCCGAAAGCTGCGGCCTGGCGGCCCGCGTGGTTCCGGCCGAATTCCTCATCGAAGAAGCGCTGAAAGCCGCCGGCAAGATCGCGGCCCAGTCCTCGCCCGCCGCCCAGATGGTCAAGGAAGCGGTCAACCGCGCCCTGGAAACCAGCCTGGCGGAAGGCCTGCACTTCGAGCGCCGCCTGTTCCACGCCATGTTCGCCACGGCCGACCAGAAGGAAGGCATGGCCGCCTTTGCCGAAAAGCGCAAACCCGCCTTTAAGGACGAGTGAGCTGCAAACCGGTATTTGTTTGACCCCGGGGCCATCCGGGGTTATATGCCCGCCTCTTTTACGGAAATAAGGGTCCGCCCATGCCGAATATCGCATCCTCCAAGAAGCGCGTCCGCACCACCGCCAAGCGCACGGCCATCAATACGTCGCGCAAGACCCGCGTGCGCGGCTTCATCCGCAAGGTTGAGGAAGCCATCGCCTCCGGCGACCAGAAGGCCGCCCTGGCCGCCCTGAAAGCCGCCGAGCCGGAAATCATGCGCGGCGTGTCCAAGGGCATCCTCCACAAGAACACCGGTTCCCGGAAGGTTTCGCGCCTGACCAAGCGCGTCGGCAAGCTGGCGAAATAATATGTCCCTGTAATCCTTTGGGATTACAGAAATGGAACAAGGCCCGGAGCAATATCCGGGCCTTTTTTTATTTGTCCGTGTGCTGATGTTCACGCAAAAGCCACATTTCGGCACCGCAACACGGATCAATTCACAGCTAAGTGACTGATTTGCAAAAGTTTGGCGAATAATTTGTATTTTCCGTATACGTCACAATCATTTAGCATACGTCACAAAAGCGAAAAATTTTTCGAATCAGTGCCGTTGTTCGCAGTTTGTCCCCTTGTTTGCGGCCCGAGGCTGGGCGTATCTTAACCACAGTTGGGGCGAGCGCAGACGATGCAAAAGACAAAGCCAAGTAAAACTGAAGTATTCGTCAGTACACTTGGCCTGTCCGAGCGCTCTACCCAATATAATCGACCCTGAATTCCCGAAAATCTGGCCTTTTAGCGCTGGGCGAAGACCCCGGCAGTCCTCGAATTGTCTCAAGAGCACATCATGGTTCCCCCCTCATCCTTCAACTATGCCGGCGATATCAGCGCCGCCGAGGCTTGGGACCGCCTGCAAGGCAACCCCAAGGCCCAACTGATCGACGTGCGGACCGTGGCAGAATGGAATTTCGTCGGCCTGCCCGACCTGGAAGACCTGGGCCGCCGGGTCCATTGCGTCGAATGGCAGGGTTTTCCCACTGGCGCGCAAAATCCCGGTTTCCTTGCGGAAGCAGCCCAGGCGCTGGGCGCTGCGGGCGCCGCCAAGTCCGATCCCGTGCTGCTGCTGTGCCGTTCGGGCGCGCGCAGCCGCGCCGCGGCCATTGCGCTGACGGCGGCCGGTTACGAACAGGCCTTCAATGTCGCTGGCGGCTTTGAAGGCGATGTCGATGGCGAAGGCCATCGCGGAAATATGAATGGTTGGAAGGCGTCCGGACTGCCCTGGCGACAAGGTTGACGGACAGCGGACACGAATACGTGCCGCAGCAATAAAAACGGCTCCAACGAGGGCCAAACAAAGCGGGTAATGAGATGGTGCAAGCAGGAAAATCTATGCCGGACTGGCGCGCGGCCTGGGCGGCGGTGCGTGAACGCATGCGGCGCGAGTTGGGCGATCCGGTGTTCGACGCCTGGATTGGACCGCTGAATCTGGAATCCTTCGATTCCGACGAGTTGAAGATCGGCGCGGCCAAGCCCTTCGTGCGCAACTGGGTGGCCAACCATTATGTCGGCCGCATCGAAAAGGCCTTCATGGCCGAAGGATTCACGCCGGCCTCGCTGGCCATCGTGATTTCCGCGATTCCGGCGTCGGTGATCAGCGGCGCCATTCCGCGCGAGGCCCAGCATCAGGGCCTTTCCGACGCGTCGGCCAGCGTTTCCTACCTGCCGCCGCGCGGCGAAAGCCGTGCCAATGAGGATGACCGGGGCCTGTGGAACCGGATGCTGCATCCCCAGCAGACCTTTGAAAGCTTCATTCCCGGCATGGCCAACCAGTTCGGCCATGGCGCGGCACGCGCCTTTGCCGACGGCCAGCAATCCGACATTCCGCTGCTGTACATCCATGGCGGGTTCGGCTTCGGAAAGACGCATCTTCTGAACGCCGCGGCACTGGAATTCCGCAAGCGCGGCAAGCGCACCCTGTTCCTGCGCGCCGAAGATTTCATGCGCCACTTCCTGGGTGCGCTCTATCGCAAGGACACGCTGGCCTTCAAGGAAGAGCTGCGCACCGCAGAAGTGCTGATCATCGACGATCTGCAGCATATCTGCCGCTCGACCGCGACGGCGTCGGAGTTCCTCTATACGGTCAACGCCTTTGCCGACCTGCGCCGCCGAGTGGTGATCGCGGCCGACCGCCCGCCGCAGGCGCTGGAAGGCCTGGGCGCCGACGTCAAATCCCGCCTGGGCGGCGGATTGTGCGTGGGCCTGGACAAGCCCGACCGCGACACGCGCCTGGCGATCCTCAAATCCCGCGCCACCGAATTCACCCGTCACAAGCCCGATGTGGTGTTGCCCGAAAACGTGCTGGAGCGTATCGCCGACCTGGAAGACGCCTCCCCGCGCGAGCTGATCGGCGTTTTCACCAAGCTGGCGACCTATGCCGACCTGACCAAGAAGCCGGTCACGCTGGACGTGGCCGAGGAAGCGGTGGGCCTGCGTGCCGGTCCGGGGGTGAAAACCTCCATCGAGGACATCCAGCGCAAGACGGCCGAATTCTACAAGCTGGACGTGAAGGACTTCCATTCGCCCCAGCGCGCCCGCCGGGTCGCCCGTCCGCGCCAGGTGGCCATGTATCTATCGCGCAAGCTGACCACCCGCTCGCTGCCCGAAATCGGGCGCCGTTTCGGGGGCCGCGACCACACCACGGTGCTGCACGCCTGCCGCCGCATCGAGGCCCTGATCGAGGAAGACACGCTGTTTCGCCAAGAGGTCGATTTCCTCAGCCAGATGCTCCAGCGCAGGCCGGAAATCTAGGCTGGAAAAGCAGCCTTTTTGAACCCTTGAAAGCACGCGGGAAACCCGGTTTCCCGCGTGTTTTTTTTAGGTTCCAGATGCCATTTCTGCTATGTTCTGGCCCTTGAGTCTTGGGGTCCTTCGCGGCCTTCCAAAACACAAGAAAATACGGATTTTCGGGCGCGATTTCCGCGCACCGGTGCGGGTCTAACAGGCGGCTGTCCAACCATGAAGATCAACGTCGAACGCGGCGCTTTCCTCAAGGCGCTGAACCATGTGCAGAGCGTCGTGGAACGCCGCAACACCATTCCGATCCTTTCCAACGTGCTGATCGAAGCGGCCAAGGGCCAGCTCAAGCTCACCGCCACCGATCTCGACATCGAGATCGTCGAGGCGTTGCCCGCCGATGTGCTGCGCAACGGTTCGGCCACCGCGCCCGCCCACATGCTCTACGACATCGTGCGCAAGCTTCCTGACGGCGCGCAGGTTCAGGTCGAGCTTCTGTCCAGCGAAGGCGGCCGCCTGGCCGTGTCGGCGGGCACGTCGCGCTTTGAACTGTCCTGCCTGCCGCGCGAAGACTTCCCCCAGATGGCGGCGGGCGCCCTGCCCCACAAATTCCGCCTGGCGGCCGACGACCTCAAGCGCATCATCGGCAAGACGCGCTTCGCGATTTCGACGGAAGAAACCCGCTACTACCTCAACGGCATTTACCTGCATGCCGCCAAGGACGCCAAGCCGCCCGTGATGCGCGCCGTCGCGACCGACGGCCACCGCCTGGCTCGCTACGAGCTGGAATTGCCCGATGGCGCCGGCGACATGCCGGGCGTGATCGTGCCGCGCAAGACAGTGGGCGAGCTGGTCAAGCTGCTAGACGATGCCGATGGCGCGATCGACATCTCGCTGTCCGACACCAAGATCCAGTTCGGCTTTAACGGCGTGGAGCTGACCTCCAAGCTGATCGATGGCAACTTCCCGCCCTATGAGCGCGTGATCCCGTCGGGCAACGACAAGTCCCTGGCGCTGGAAGCGCGCGAATTCGCCCAGTCGGTCGATCGCGTCTCCACCATCAGCGCCGACAAGACCCGCGCGGTGAAGCTGAACCTGTCCAAGGACAAGGTCACGCTGTCGGTGGTCAATCCCGAAAGCGGCACCGCCACCGAAGATGTCGGCGCCACCTACAGCGCCGGCGCGCTGGAAGTGGGCTTCAACGCCCGCTACCTGCTGGACATCACCAGCCAGATCGAAGGCAAGGAAGTGCGCTTCCTGCTGTCGGACGCCGGTTCGCCCGCCATCATCGAAGATGCGGAGGACCCGCGCACGCTCTACGTCCTCATGCCTCTCAGGGTCTGATTTGACGCTTGCCGCCAACATGCGTGTTGACCAGGCGGCGGTTTCCCGCCTGGCGGTAACGCGCCTGCGGCTCACCAACTTCCGCTCTTACGCCAGCGGGGAGCTTGCCGTCAGCGGCGCGCCGGTGGTGCTGGCCGGCCCCAATGGCGCAGGCAAGACCAATGTGCTGGACGCGATCTCGCTGCTGTCACCGGGACGCGGACTTCGCGGCTCGAAACTCGCGGAACATACTCGCAAGGGCCCGGCGGTTGGCGACACACTGTGGGCGGTGGCCGCCACGGTGGCGCGCGGTGATACCGAATATGACATCGGCACCGGCATGGTGGGTGGGTCTGCCGCGCGCCAGGTGCGTTTGAACGGCGCCCCGGCGCAAAGCTCAGCCGATCTGGGCGATGTCGTGCAACTGATCTGGCTGACGCCGGCCATGGACCGCCTGTTCATCGAAAGCGCGGGCGGACGGCGGCGGTTTCTGGACCGGCTGGTGCTGGGATTCGATGCCGGACACGCCCGCGCCGCCACGCGCTATGAAACCGCGATGCGCGAACGGGCGCGGCTGCTCAAATACGGCCCGCGCGATCCAGCCTGGCTGGACGCACTCGAGAATGAAATGGCTGAGGCCGGCGTACTGATCACCCAGACCCGCGCCGCCACCGTCGAACGGCTTTCGGGGGCGCTGCAGGAACGCGGCGAAGCCGGCGCCTTTCCCGCCGCCTCGCTGGCGCTCAGCGACGAACTGCATCTTTCCAGCGCGCAAGCCTTGCGCGACATGCTGGCCGCCTCGCGCATGCGCGACGCTGAAGCCGGACGCACATTGGTGGGACCACACACCACCGACCTTCTGGTGCGCCACACCGCCAAGCGCGCCGAGGCGCGGGACTGTTCCACCGGCGAACAAAAAGCGCTGCTGATTTCCATCATCCTGGCGGATGCGCGTGAACTGTCGCGCGCCCGCGAAGGCCTGGCACCCATCCTGCTGCTGGACGAGATCGCGGCGCATCTGGATGCAGTGCGCCGTGCCGCCCTGTTCGAGGAAGTCCATGCGCTGGGCGCCCAGGCCTGGATGACCGGTACCGACCTCTCCCTGTTCGACGGCGCAAAAGCCGAAATCTTCGAAGTCCGCGACGGCATGTTCGCGCGGCAACAAAGTGAAATGGTGAACTGACATGTCCGAACCCAATATGAACGTCTACAACGCCGACAGCATCAAGGTCCTCAAGGGCCTGGATGCTGTTCGCAAGCGCCCCGGCATGTATATCGGCGACACCGATGACGGTTCGGGCCTGCACCACATGGTCTATGAAGTGGTGGACAATGCAGTAGACGAAGCCCTGGCCGGTCATGCCAACCGCATCGATGTGATGCTGAACCCGGATGGCTCCTGCACCGTGCGCGACAATGGCCGCGGCATTCCCACCGGCATCCACAGCGAAGAGGGCGTCAGCGCCGCTGAAGTCATCATGACTCAGCTTCATGCCGGCGGTAAGTTCGACGAGAATGCCTACAAGGTCTCTGGCGGCCTGCATGGCGTGGGCGTGTCCGTGGTCAATGCGCTGTCCGAATTCCTCGACCTGCGCATCTGGCGCGACGGCAAGGAACACTACATGCAGTTTCGCATGGGCGATCCGGTGGCGCCGCTGAAAGAAATCGGAGCGGCCGAGGGGAAAAAGGGCACCGAGATAACCTTCCTGCCCTCGCCCGCCACCTTCACCAAGACCGAGTTCGATTTCGGGACGCTGGAACACCGGCTGCGCGAACTGGCTTTCCTGAATTCGGGCGTGGTGATCATTCTGACCGACCGGCGCGGCGTCGAGCCCAAGGAAATCACGCTGCATTACGAAGGCGGGTTGAAGGCGTTCGTGGAATACCTCGATCGCGCCAAGCAGCAACTGATACCCACCCCGGTGATGATCGTGTCGGAGAAGGACGGCATCACGGTGGAAATCGCGATGACCTGGAACGACAGCTATCACGAAAGCACGCTGGCCTTCACCAACAACATCCCCCAGCGCGACGGCGGCACCCATGTCGCCGGTTTCCGCGCCGGCCTGACGCGCGTGGTGACCAAGTATGCCGAGGAAATGCCCCACGGCAAAAAGGACAAGACTGCGCTGACCGGCGACGACTGCCGCGAGGGCCTGACCTGTGTGCTGTCGGTCAAGGTGCCCGATCCCAAATTCTCGTCGCAGACGAAAGACAAGCTGGTCTCGAGCGAAGTGCGCCCCATCGTCGAAGGCGCGATCATCGACCAGCTTGGCGCCTGGTTCGAACAGCACCCGTCGGAAGCCAAAGCCATCGTGGGCAAGGTGGTGGAAGCCGCCGCCGCCCGCGAAGCCGCCCGCAAGGCACGCGAACTGACCCGCCGCAAGGGCGCGCTGGACGGCGCATCGCTGCCGGGCAAGCTGGCCGACTGCCAAGAACGCGATCCCGCCAAATGCGAAATCTTCATCGTCGAGGGCGACAGCGCCGGCGGCAGCGCCAAGCAGGGTCGCAACCGCGCCAACCAGGCAGTGCTGCCCCTGCGCGGCAAGATCCTGAACATCGAACGCGCCCGCTTCGACAAGATGCTGTCCAGCGAAGCCATCGTGAACCTGATCACCGCGCTGGGCACCGGCATCGGCCGCGAGGAATTCAACGCCGACAAGCTGCGCTATCACAAGATCATCATCATGACCGACGCCGACGTGGACGGCGCCCATATCCGCACCCTGCTGCTGACCTTCTTCTACCGCCAGATGCCGGAGCTGATCGAACGCGGCCATATCTACATCGCCCAGCCGCCGCTCTATAAGGCGGCGCGCGGCAAGTCCGAGCTCTATCTCAAGGACGAGCCCGACCTGCAGGACCATCTGGTGGCCGAAGGCGCCACTGGCGCGGTGCTGGAACTGCACACGGGTGCCACCATCAACGGCGCCCATCTGGAAGAACTGATCGCCCATGCCCGCCAGGCGGTCGCCGCCCTGAACGGCTTCCCCCGCCACTATCCGCGCTTCGTGCTGGAACAGGCGGCCATCGCCGGCGCGCTCAATCCGGACGTGTTGTCGGACACCGCCAAGGCGGCCGAGGCCGCCCGCTACATCGCCACCCGCCTCGACACCCTGTCGGACGAGTTCGAGCGGGGCTGGGTGGGCGAACCGACCAGCGATGGCGGCCTCTATTTCTGGCGCGAAGTGCGCGGGGTTCGCGAGGCCGTGGCCATCGACGGTGCCCTGATCGCATCCGCAGACGCCCGCCGCCTGGACAAGATGGCGACCGAACTGCAGGCCACCTACCTCAAGGCCGGCACCCTGAAGCGCAAGGACGAGACGCACGAGATCCGCTCGCCGTCCGAGCTGCTGGACGCCATCTTCGCCTGGGGCCGCAAGGGCCTGACCCTGCAGCGCTACAAGGGTCTGGGCGAGATGAACCCCGACCAGCTCTGGGAAACCACCCTGGACGAGAATGCCCGCTCACTGCTGCTGGTGAAGGTCCAGCATGCCGACGAGGCCGGCGAGCTGTTCGCCAAGCTGATGGGCGATGTGGTCGAGCCCCGCCGGGAGTTCATCCAGGACAACGCCCTCTACGCCTCGGTCGATATCTGATGTTGAAGGGCCTGCGCTTCCAGAAGCGGCTGCGCATCCTGCCGGGCCTGCGGATCAACCTGTCCAAGTCCGGGGCCTCCACGACCATAGGTCCGCGCGGTGCCGGGGTGAATATCGGCAAGGACGGCGTCACCACCAATGCGGGTATTCCCGGCACCGGCCTTTCCTATCGCCAGAAGGTTGGCGGCGGCCGGGGCTGGCTGGGCATCATCCTGCTGATGGCCGGGCTGGCCTGGTGGGCCTTCCAGAACCGCGATGTGATCGCGCCTTACCTGAACCCTTAAGGCACCAGACCGAGCAGGCATGCGCCTGTAAACACCACGACGCTCGATCTGCCAAAACTGCGCGCGTTCGAAAGTTTTTTCCTTCAAAATCAAAAACTTCAAGATAGACTCTCAACAAAGAGTCGAACATCTCGCTGGTCATTCCGGGTCTCGAAAACGTGATGTGGCGAACACAGGTGACAGATGGCAACATCACCGACTTCGTGCGCGCCAGCAGAACTCGCCCGCTCCTAAGCGCGTGCCAGCCGGTCGGCGATGATGCGCTGGACCTCCGGACTGGTGCAGATCGACATGTGCGCGCCACCGACCTCCACAACCTCCACTTGCGCATGCGCGTCGGGCCAGGACGCCGCCCGCTCGATGATGCCGTCATCCCGGCTGATGATCGCGGTCAATGGCACAGGCGGGGGCTCGGCAATGGCGGCGAGGTTCCTCACCTCTTCGGCATCCCATAGCAGGGCTGCGGCCTGGGCCAGCGGCGCCAGTGGGGTCACCACCGGCATCCGGATGGGGCTGACGACGGTGATGACACGTGCGAGGGAGCCCGGGCAGGTCTTGGCCGCCTGGCGGGCAATGGTGCCGCCCAGGCTGATGCCTACCAGCGATACGGGCCGCCCGGCGCGGTCCGCAGTCTCGCAAATCTGATCCCTAAGCGCCGCCATCACCCGGCGCATCGGCCCCAGGTTGATCCCGCCGGTCCAGGCCATGGACGCGAAATTCTGCCGGAGCAGGAAGTCCCGCAGCCGGCCGGTGGGCATGTCAGGGGCCAGAAAGCCCGGCACCACGATCACCGGCTGACCCGTGCCGCGGGCGGCATCGTCCGGGAAGGCGGGCGGCGACAGGGTGGCTTGGCCCAAGGCCATCATTTCCCGCGCCAGGGTGGCCGGCGAGACGGTCGAAGTGGGCGGCGGCCAGATGGCGAAGCCGCTCAAGGCGCCCTACTTCCCTGCGTTGCGCTTGCGCATGGCCAGGGTGCGCAGACGAAGCGCGTTCAGCTTGATGAAGCCCGCCGCGTCCTTCTGGTCATAGGCGCCCTGGTCGTCTTCAAACGTCACCAGCTTTTCGCTGTAGAGCGAATAGGACGAGGAGCGGCCTACCACGGTGGCGTTGCCCTTGTAGAGTTTCAGCCGCACCGTGCCCGTGACATATTCCTGGCTGCGGTCGATCAGGGCCTGCAGCATCTCGCGCTCGGGGCTGAACCAGAAGCCGTTGTAAATCAGTGCCGCATAGCGGGGCATGATGTCGTCCTTCAGGTGGGCGGCGCCGCGGTCCAGCGTGATGCTTTCAATGCCGCGATGGGCCGCCAGCAGGATGGTGCCGCCAGGGGTCTCATAGACGCCGCGCGATTTCATGCCGACGAAGCGGTTTTCCACGAGGTCTAGGCGGCCGATGCCGTTGGCCTTGCCCAGTGCGTTCAGCTTGGTCAGCAAGCTAGCGGGCGACAGCTTTTCGCCATCGATCGACACCGCATCGCCCTTTTCAAAGCCGACCTCGATATAGGTCGCCTTGTCGGGGGCATCTTCCGGCGCGATGGTGCGCATATAGACAATGCTTTCGGCTTCCTTGGACGGGTCTTCCAGCACTTTTCCTTCCGAGGAGGAATGCAGAAGATTGGCGTCTACCGAGAAGGGCGCTTCGCCGCGCTTGTCCTTGGCGATCGGGATCTGGTTCTGCTCGGCAAATTCCAACAGCTTGGTGCGGCTGGTCAGGTCCCATTCGCGCCACGGCGCGATCACCTTGATGTCGGGCTTCAGCGCGTAATAGCCCAGCTCGAAGCGCACCTGGTCGTTGCCCTTGCCGGTGGCGCCGTGACAGACGGCGTCGGCTCCCAGCTTTTCGGCGATCTCGATCTGCTTCTTGGCGATCAGCGGACGGGCGATCGACGTGCCCAACAGATAGACGCCTTCATAGACAGCGTTGGCGCGGAACATCGGGAAGACGTAGTCGCGCACGAATTCCTCGCGCACGTCTTCGATGAAGATGTTGGCGGGCTTGATGCCCAGCGTCTCCGCCTTCTTGCGGGCGGGTTCGATCTCTTCGCCCTGCCCCAGATCGGCGGTGAAGGTGATGACTTCGGCCCCATATGCAGTCTGCAGCCATTTGAGGATGACCGACGTATCCAGCCCGCCCGAATAGGCGAGAACGACCTTTTTGATGTCTTTCCTGGACATGACGCCACCTGTAAAAATCGCCGGGACTATAGGGATTTAAGGCCCAAAATCCAGCCCGCTAGAGCTTGCCGATCAGCCAGAAAATCAGGGACAGGACCGCGCTGATCGCAAGGCAGGTCACAATGGGAAAGTAAAAGCCGCCCTGCTCGCCCTGGATGGCGATGTCGCCCGGCAGCCGCCCCAGCCCCAGCTTGGACAGCCATGGCCAGGCCAGCCCCACCGCCACCAGCAACACGCCGCTGACGACCAGGATGCGGCCCATCAGTGCGGCATGCGGGCGATCTGGCCCGACTGCGCTGCGGCCATCCGGGCCGATGCGCGTTCCTTGACGCTTTCGCTCTTGAGCTGGCCGCAGGCCGCCATGATGTCGCGGCCGCGCGGCGTGCGCACCGGCGAAGCGTAACCGGCGCGATTGACCACTTCGGCGAATTTCTCGATCTGGCTCCAGTCGGAGCATTCATAAGGCGCGCCCGGCCAGGCGTTGAACGGGATCAGGTTGATCTTGGCCGGCATGCCCGACACCAGCTTCACCAGTTCACGCGCGTCGGCGATGGAGTCGTTGACACCCTTCAGCATCACATACTCAAACGTGATGCGCCGCGCGTTGGACGCGCCCGGATAGGTGCGGCAGGCCTCGATCAGCTGCTCGATCGGATACTTCTTGTTGATCGGCACGATCACGTCGCGGACATCGTCGCGGACCGCATGCAGCGAAATCGCCAGGCTCGACCCGATCTCATTGCCGGCGCGCGGGATCATCGGCACCACCCCCGCCGTCGACAGCGTCACGCGGCGCTTGGACAGGGCAATGGCATCGCCATCCATCGCGATGGCCAGCGCGGCCTTCACGTTGTCGAAATTGTAGAGCGGCTCGCCCATCCCCATCATCACGATGTTGGTGACCTTGCGGCCCGGCGCGGTGGACGGCCAGTCCTCCAGTGCATCCTTGGCAATGAGAAGCTGGCCCAGAATTTCGTCGGGGTTCAGGTTGCGCACCAGCTTCTGCGTGCCGGTGTGACAGAAGCGGCAGGTGAGCGTGCAGCCAACCTGTGACGACACGCAAAGCGTGCCGCGATCGGCTTCCGGGATATAAACGGTTTCAAACTCTATGCCGGGCCCGGTGCGCAACAGCCATTTGCGGGTGCCGTCTTCCGACACCTGCGCCGTGACGATCTCAGGCCGCGCCAGCGTGAAGGACTGTTCCAGAAGTTCGCGGAAGTCCCGCGCCAGGTTGGTCATGGCCGAGAATTCGCGCGCGCCATGCACATAAATCCAGTTCCACAACTGGCTCACCCGCATCGCAGCGGATTTTTCCGGCACGCCCGCATTCAGCAACGCGGCTTTCAGCGCACCCCGGTCAAGACCGATGAGAGAGGCGCGCATTTCCATCAAATCGGGCAGCTGGACTGAATCTTCGCCAGCGCGTCATTGAAACCCGACAGGCTGTAGGTGTCGGTCGTGCGGGTGCCGCGCTGGGAGATACCGGTGGCCACCGCCGAGACACCAGCCTTCATGGCGTCGATCATGCGGGCGTTCTCGTCAAGCTTGTCGAGCCAGGCGCTGGCCTGACCGCCGGTGTTGCGGATGAAGAAATTGAACTTGCTGCCGCCGATGCCAAGCGATGCAGCGCCCTTTTCATTGCCCGGATAGCCCAGCACGACCTGGGTTTCGGCCCGTACCTTGCGCGCCGGCCAGGTGCTGACCATCAGATAGATGTCGCCGCGCTTGGCGCCCTTGGGACGCACGGCGCGCGGCTTGGACAGCGCATAACAAGTCAGGCTGGAACCGGAGCCCGTCTGGAACGCGCTCCAGTTGTTGAAGACGCCCAGGAGGCTGGCAGGCGCGCCGCCGCTGCCGCCGACGGCAGGCTGGGCGGCAGCGGGCACAGCGATCAACGCGCCCAACGCAACACCTGCGAATAGTCCCAGCATCTTGTTCATGAAAACTCTGGCTTTCCTGCCCATTCCGGCGCGAGAAATTGCATTGGAATCGGGCGTTTGTGTGATTGGCCGCACCTTATCGAAAGCCACCCTGCCCCTGCAAGTTTTGGCTGGAGCAATGTTCCGTCGGACCGTTTCGTAAGACGGCTCACTCGCGCAGGCCATAGCCTTTGGAATAGAGCCGCCAGACAGTTCCGCCCAGCACCACCAGCAGCAAAAGCGTCAGACCAACACCGAGACCTGCGGGGGTTTCATCAAAGCCGATCATCGAACCGCGCAGGCCATTGATGAAATAGAAGAAAGGGTTGGCCCAGGCAAGCCAGCGCAGCCATTCGGGTAACATCTCGACGGTGTTGAACACCCCGCCCACCATCGACAGCGGCGTCAGGAAGAACACCACCGGCATGTTGAGCTGCTCGAAGCTCTTGGACCAGAGACCCACAATGATGCCCAGAAGACCGAACACTGCCGATACGCTGACAATCCAGAACAGGAACATCAGCCATGATTCGATATGGGTGGCGTTGAAGAACATGCCCATGAACATGATGCCGACGCCGGTGACGGAGGCGCGCAGCACCACCACCGACAGGCTGCCCGCGATCATCTCGGCATAAGATAGAGGCGCGACCAGCGTCTCCTCGATGAACTTGATGAAGCGCGCGAAATAGATCGCGGACGAAGACTGCAGAAACGCGGCATTGACCACGTTCATCATCACGATGCCCGGCAGCACGAATTCCAGATAGCGGTGGCCCCCGATCTCGGTGATGCGCCCGCCGACCACGAAACCGAAGATGAAGATGAACAGGAGCGCCGAAATCCAGGGCGCGATGAACGCCTGGATCGGCACCCGCATCATGCGCGACACCTCGCGCCGGACCATGGTGTAGAGCCCGATCCAGTTGGTGCCCATCTTGTCCTGGCTGACGTCGGTCATTGCGCCGCCACGTGATCGGCTTCGGCGCCGGTCGCCACCAGATAGGCCTGCTCCAGCGCGCCGGGTTCAGCCACCATTTCATCCTTGGTGCCTTCACGCACCACGCGCCCCTTGTTGACGATGGCGATCTGGCGGCAGAGGCGTTCGACCTCTTCGAGATAATGCGAGGTCAGAAGAATGGTTTTGCCGTCCCGGTTGATCTCGGCCAGATAGCGCCACAGCACGCGGCGCAGCTCGACATCCACGCCCGCGGTCGGCTCGTCCAGGATGATCAGCTTGGGATCGTGGATCAGCGCACGCGCCAGAACCACTCGGCGCTTGAGCCCGCCCGACAGTTCGCGGAACTGCTTCTTGTGATGGGCGGTCAGTTCGAACCGTTCCATCAGCATGTCGGTGCGCTCCTTGCGCAGGCCCGAACGCATGCCGAAATAGCCGCCCATCCAGTCCACGATCTGGCGCGGCGTGGCGAAGGGATCGACATTGAATTCCTGCGGGCACAGCCCGACCAGGCGGCGCGCCTCGCGATAATCCTTTACCGCATCGATGCCGAAAATTTCGATCTTTCCGCTGGTGGGTTCGGCGATGCCGGTGATGCAATGGATGGTGGTCGACTTGCCTGCGCCATTGGGACCAAGAAACCCGAAGAACTCGCCTTCCGGAACCGTCAGCGAAATGTCTTCGACCGCGACGGTGCCGCGGGCATAGACCTTGCGCAGGTTGGTAATGGAAAGGGCGGGGATGGCCATGGGACGTCTTGTTCTGGGTGCTTCTTATATGGAGTGGTTTCGGGCTTTGCCAACCCTAGTAATCGCGGGGTTTGGCCTTGGGCGCACCCCAATTGTGAACAGGCGGAACATCGACCTCGCGGCCCCCCGGCGTGATGGGCCGCCCGCCATAGCCCCCCAGATTGATCAGGCGGTCATACAGCACGATGGCGCCCGCCATGCCGACATTGATGGAAAAACGGGTGGGAATTTTCACCACGAATTCGCACTTGGCGACCATCTGGGGCGACAGCGAATAGCGCTCGGCCCCAAAGACATAGGCTGCGCGGGCGGGGTGACGGAAGCGCGGCAGTTCCACCGCGTCATCAGTTATCTCCACCCCCACCAGGCGGCAGCCCAGCGGCAGGCGAAATTCATCGGGTGTGTCGAAGGAATGAAAGGGAATCACCCCTTCGGCATTGCTGGTATCGCTGTTGGCCTTGGACAGGTTCAGGCGCGGCGCGATCGAGAAGAAGAAACTGGCATCGAAGGCATGCGCGATCCGGACCAGATTGCCCAGATTCATCGGCTTGGAAACACCTTCGATTCCGACCCCAAAATAGCCCTTCATGGCGCCTCACTATCGCGATTCAGGCACGGACGCCATGGCCGCCCCAGGTGCCGTCATGGTATAAACAGGCTTTCAATCGCGGGATTTGTTGAATGCATATTCTGGGCTGGATCATCTTCGGCGCATTCATCGGCTGGCTGGCCAGCGCCATCATGGGCAAGCGCGGCGGCGGCTGCATGGTCAACATCGCGCTGGGCCTGGTCGGCGCGCTGGCGGGCGGCTTTATGTTCCGGCAACTCAGCCCCGGCTTCAATTACGAACAGCAGGGCTTTATCGCCTCGTCGCTGGTGGCGGTGATCGGCGCCATCATCGTGCTGGCGATCTGGAACGCGGTTCGCGGCCGCAAATGAAAAAGCTGATCGCGCTATTCCTGCTGGCCTCGACCCCAGCCCTTGCCGCCACACCCTGCGACGGCATCTGGCAGAAGTCGCTGCCGGCCGGACAGGCGCTGCTGAAAAAGGCCGCGCCGCAGATCAACGGCCTACCCGACAAGCCAAAGTCTTCGAAGTTATGCAGACCGCAACCTGGAGCCTGATCTGGGCCGAATTTCCTAATGCCGAACCCGGCGGCTATTTCCTGAATGGCAATCGCTACGTCACCTTCTGGGGCGGAGTCGCCGCCGGCGAAACCGACAAGGAAATCGCGGCCTGGGCACTGAAAGAAAACAAGGCGATGCCGCCCGCGCTGGCGCGCTGCTTCGGCTGGTATGTGGTGACGGGCCGCGAGCAAGGCCCGCCGACCCGTCCCAATCCGTTCAACCGCTGATCAAACCGCCGGTTTTTGCAGGTAGATTTCGCCGCCGCCCTGCTTGAACTCGTCCGACTTCTTGGCCATGGCGGCACGAATTTCCGCCGTGGACATGCTGTCGTTGGTGCCGCGCGCCGCGTCGCGCACTTCCTGCGAAATTTTCATCGAACAGAATTTCGGGCCGCACATGGAGCAGAAATGCGCCACCTTGGCGCCTTCCGCCGGCAGCGTTTCGTCGTGATAAAGCTGCGCGGTTTCCGGATCGAGCGCCAGGGCGAACTGGTCGCGCCAGCGAAATTCAAACCGCGCCTTTGACATGGCGTCGTCCCAGATGCGCGCCGCCGGATGGCCCTTGGCCAGATCGGCGGCATGGGCGGCGATGCGATAGGCGATGACGCCCGCCTTCACATCGTCGCGGTCCGGCAAGCCCAGATGCTCCTTGGGCGTGACGTAGCAAAGCATGGCGCAGCCGAACCAGCCGATCATCGCCGCGCCGATAGCTGAGGTAATGTGGTCGTAACCCGGCGCCACGTCGGTTGTCAGCGGGCCCAGCGTGTAGAACGGCGCTTCGTCACAGGCCGCCAGCTGGCGGTCCATGTTTTCCTTGATCTTGTGCATCGGCACATGGCCGGGGCCTTCGATCATCACCTGCACATCATGGCGCTGGGCGATCTTGTTGAGTTCGCCCAGTGTTTCCAGCTCGGCGAATTGGGCGGCGTCGTTGGCGTCGGCGGTCGAGCCGGGACGCAGGCCGTCGCCCAGGCTGAACGAGACGTCATACTGTTTCAGCAGCTCGCAGATTTCCTCAAAATGCGTGTAGAGGAAATTTTCCCTGTGGTGGGCGAGACACCATTTTGCCAAAATCGAACCGCCGCGCGACACGATGCCGGTGAGGCGGTCGGCGGTCAGCGGCACATGCGCCAGGCGAACACCGGCATGGACGGTGAAATAGTCCACGCCCTGCTCGCATTGTTCCACCAGCGTGTCGCGGTAGATGTCCCAGGTCAGGTCTTCAGCGACGCCGCCGACCTTTTCCAGCGCCTGGTAGATCGGCACGGTGCCGATCGGCACCGGCGAGTTGCGGATGATCCATTCGCGAATGGTGTGGATGTGGCGGCCCGTGGACAGGTCCATCACATTGTCGGCGCCCCAGCGGATTGCCCAGACTAGCTTGTCCACTTCCTCGCCCACGCCCGAGGTCACGGCGCTGTTGCCGATATTGGCGTTGATCTTGGTCAGGAAGTTGCGGCCGATGATCATCGGCTCGGTTTCGGGATGGTTGATGTTGGACGGGATGATGGCCCGGCCACGCGCGACTTCCGAGCGCACAAATTCGGGCGTGATCTCGTCGGGGATCGCCGCGCCGAAGCTGTTGCCGTCGCGCGGCAGGGCACTGCGCCCCAGATTTTCGCGCGCCGCGATGTATTTCATTTCCTCGGTGATGAGGCCCTGACGCGCATAATAGAGCTGGGTGACGTTCCTGCCCGGCTTGGCGCGCAACAGCTTCAGACCGCTGCGGTCGAATTGCGGCACGGTCAGTTTCTCGCCGACCTTCAGGCCATCATCCTCGGGCTTGCGCTCGCGGCCGACATATTCCTCGACATCACCGCGCGCCAGGATCCAGTCGCGGCGGCGGGCGGCAAGACCCTTTTCGATGTCGATGATGGCGGTATCATCCGTATACGGACCAGATGTGTCGTACAGGCGGACCGGCGCTTCGCCGCCCGACAGCGGCACTTCGCGGAACGGCACGCCTCCCAGCATCAGCTTGCGCGAACCCGGCAACGCGCCACGGGTGATCGCCATCGACTTGTCGAGAATGGGTTTGTTCATTTGCGCCTCTCCCTACGCCGGTGTGAACCGGATCAGGTTCTAAGGGATCCGCGGGATTGCGGTCTCAGCCACTCGCGTGGCACCCCTGGGAAAGACGCATCTTACCGCCGGAAGCTAGCTGGCAGCAAACTGTTTGAAGTCACCGATCACACCCTTTACGGCCGCCGCCACGATCTTTTCCCCAGCTTCAATGCTGGCCTGGCTGGGATCGGAACCGATGCGACCATCCGGGAACCGGCGGCGGTAGTCGTCGGCATCCAGGATCGGGCCGTTGGGGGCGATGCGCGGCGTCATGGCCACCGACTTCACCGCTTCGGGATAGCCGAACCAGGTCACCGACACTTCCGACGGGGTGGCATGGCTGCCCTCGCCGACCGGGAACAGTTGGCGGCAGACATCCATCACGCCCGGCACCTCCCACCAGTTGCGCAACATGCAGCGCAAGGGTGGATGGTTCGATCCGGCACGATCAAAGGTGATGCCGTGATACATTTCCGAAAAAGCCGCCGTGATGGTGGCGATGTTGCCGCCATGCCCGTTCAGCCAATAGATGCGTTCGAAGCCATGGCGCGTCAGGCTCTGGGCCCAGTCCAGCATCGCCGCGATCATGGTCGAGGGCCGCAGGGTGATGGTGCCGGCAAAGCTCATGTGATGCTGCGCCTGCCCGACATTGAAAGTCGGCCCCACCAGAATACCGGCCTCGTCGCCGACGCGGCGGCTGATGATTTCCGGGCACAGCGCGTCAGTACCCAGCAGACCGTTAGGGCCATGCTGCTCCGTCGAACCGATGGGAATGATGATCGCCTTGGACCGGGCGAGATAGGCCTCGACCTCGGGCCAGGTGGAAAGTTGAAGCTGCATCAGACGCCTTGCGGATTGGGCGGTGATCATAGCACCATCGCCGCAGAGAACAGCCAGAAGAGATATGCAATGTCCGAGAACCTGATCCCGGTCCCGGAAGAGTGGAAAAAACGCGCTTTCATGACCAGGGCCCAGTATGAGGCCGCCTATGCGGAATCGGTGCGCGATCCCGACGGCTTCTGGGGCCAGGAAGCCAGGCGGCTGGACTGGGCCAAGCCCTTCACCAAGGTCAAGAATGTCAGTTGGGACCCCGACAATCTTTCCATCAAATGGTTCGAAGACGGGGCGCTGAACGTTTCGGCCAACTGCATTGACCGGCATTTGGACAAGCGCGGCGACCAGATCGCCATCATCTGGGAAGGCGACGATCCCAAAGACAGCAAGCACATCACATACAGGCAACTGCACGCCGAAGTGTGCAGGTTCGCCAATGTGCTGAAGAACCGCGGCGTCAACAAGGGCGACCGCGTCACCATCTACATGCCGATGATTCCAGAAGCAGCCTATGCCATGCTGGCCTGCACCCGCATCGGCGCGGTGCATTCGGTGGTTTTCGGCGGCTTCTCCCCCGACAGCCTGGCGGGCCGCATCATCGATTGCGACAGCAAGGTGGTGATCACCGCCGATGAAGGCCTGCGCGGCGGCAAGCCGATCCCCCTGAAAAAGAACACGGACGCCGCCGTGGCCAAGGCCGGCATCGTGAACAGCGTGATCGTGGTGAGGCGCACCGGCGGCGCCGTCGAGATGCAGGGCGGACGCGACGTCTGGTATCACGAGGAAGCTGCGAAAGTGCCCGCCGACTGCCCGGCGGAAGCGATGAACGCGGAAGACCCGCTGTTCATCCTCTACACCTCAGGCTCGACTGGTAAGCCGAAGGGCGTGCTGCACACCAGCGGCGGTTACCTGCTGTGGGCCGCCTGGACCCACCATTACGTGTTCGACTATCACGAAGGCGACATCTACTGGTGCACCGCCGATGTCGGCTGGGTCACCGGCCACAGCTATATCGTCTATGGCCCGCTGGCCAACGGCGCCACCACGCTGATGTTCGAAGGCGTGCCCAACTATCCCACCACTTCGCGCTTCTGGGAGGTGATCGACAAGCACAAGGTCAACATCTTCTACACCGCGCCCACCGCCATCCGCGCCTTGATGCGCGATGGCGACGGACCGGTAACAAAGACCAGCCGCGCATCCTTGCGCCTGTTGGGCAGCGTGGGCGAACCGATCAATCCGGAAGCCTGGCTCTGGTATCACCGCGTGGTTGGCGACAGCCGCTGCCCCATCGTCGACACCTGGTGGCAGACCGAAACCGGCGGCATGCTGATCACGCCCCTGCCCGGCGCCACTGACTTGAAGCCCGGCTCGGCGAGCCTGCCGCTGCCCGGTGTGGTGCCGCAACTGGTCGATGCCGAAGGCGCGGTACTGGAAGGCGCCGCCAGCGGCAATCTGTGCATCACCCAAAGCTGGCCGGGCCAGATGCGCACCGTCTATGGCGATCACCAGCGTTTCATCGACACCTATTTCAAGACCTATCGCGGCAAGTATTTCACCGGCGACGGCTGCCGCCGCGACGAAGACGGCTATTACTGGATCACGGGCCGGGTGGACGACGTGATCAACGTGTCTGGTCACCGTATGGGCACTGCGGAAGTGGAAAGCGCGCTTGTGGGACACACGCACGTCGCCGAAGCCGCAGTCGTGGGCTATCCACACGACATCAAGGGCCAGGGCATCTATGCCTATGTCACGCTGAATGCGGGCGTGCCCTCCAGCGACGCGCTGAACGCCGAGCTGAAAGCCTTTGTCGGCAAGGAAATCGGCCCCATCGCCAAACCCGACGTAATCCAGTTCGCGCCCGGCCTGCCCAAGACGCGTTCGGGCAAGATCATGCGCCGGATTTTGCGCAAGATTGCCGAAGGCGACACATCGAACCTGGGCGACATCACCACCCTGGCCGATCCATCGGTGGTGGATGACCTGATCAAGAACGCGCGCAAATAGTGCTGCTGTTTCTCTATTTTCTGGCGGCGATCTTCCTGGCCTATTTCGCCAAATCGAAAGGCCGCAATCCCGCGCTGTGGTTCTGCGCGGGCGTGCTGTTGACTCCGCTGGGCGGCAGCATCGCGCTGATGCTGGCCGACCGCACCGGCTGGTTTCGCTTCTAGCGGCCTCCACCCATGGCGGCATAGCCGTCCATGGCGGTGGCAAGGTCGATGTCTTTCTGGGTCACGCCGCCTGCGTCATGGGTCGCCAGGGTTACCTCCACCTTGTTGTAGACGTTGAACCATTCGGGATGGTGATCCATTTTTGCGGCCAGCAGGGCGCAACGCGTCATGAAGGCGAAGGCGGCGTCGAAATCCACGAACTGGAATTTGCGGGTAATGGCCTCGCGATCCTTGGCCAGCTCCCAGTCGGGCAGCCGCTTGAGCGAGGACTTCAGCGCCTCAATCGTCAGCTTCGTCATAGTCATGGCCTCCGAGCGGATAGTCTTCTTCCACGCGATAGATGCTGCCATCGCTGGTCAGCTTGCTAGAATAGAGATGAAACGCGCCGGCTTCGAACTCGGCGCTGGCATAAAGGGCATTATATCGAAGCCATTCGATCACCTTGTCGGGATCGGGATGCCGAAGCCGCGCCAGCGTGACATGCGGGGTGAACTTGTGCGCATCCTGCGGCTGGCCCACCCGGCGGATGGCATTGTCGACCTTGCGCTGCAGGTGATCCAGCGCCGGATTGTCCCGCACCCCCGCCCACAGCGAATGCGGCTGGGCATTGCCGAACTGGCCGACGCCATGAAGCTGCAGCGTGAAATCGGGCGCCATGATGCCGGCCAGCGCGTCGTCGATGGCCTCCACATCCTCGCCGCTCACCTCACCAATGAACCGCAGCGTCAAATGGAGCTGTTCACGGCTTTGCCAGCGCGCGCCGGGAACCCCGCCCTGAAGCGGCATCAGCGATTGCGCCACGGCACCAGGAAGGGAAAGCGCAACAAACAATCTCATTGCGACAACCGCCCCAGCGGCAGACGGCTGCGCAGCAGCAGCACGGTCAGGCCATAGCCCAGCCCGGCACAGAGCAGCGCCAACAGCAATCCCGCCTCATCGGCATAGGCGCCGGGCATCACGGTTTCGCCCAGCCGCGCGCCCACCCACGCGCCCGCACCCGCGACCAGCGCCGCCAGCAAGGCCGGCGGCAAGGCGCGCACGAACAGCGCCTCGACCGCCAGCAGCGCGCGGCTGCGGCCCAGCCATGTCAGGATGATCACGTTGATCCAGGCACCCAGCGCCGTGCCCAGCGCCAGTCCCGCCACGCCCATCTGGAAATGCCAGACCAGCACGAATTTGAGCGCGATGTTGACCACAAAGGCGATCAGCGTGGCGCGCATCGGCGTGACCGTGTCGTGGCGCGCATAGAAGGTGGATGCGACGATGCGCACCAGCGCCATGGCGGGAAGTCCTACGCCATAGGCCGCCAGCGCCAGCGACGCCAGCGACGCCGCATCCGCATCGAACGCGCCATGCGCGAACACCGCCCGCATGATGGTGTCGGGGATCAACACGAAGGCGAACATAAAAGGCAGTGTCAACAAAAGGCACATCGCGGCGGCGCGGTTCTGCGCCGCGTCTGATCCCGCGCGGTCGCCCTTCGCCAGCCGCGCCGACATGGCCGGCAGCAGCACCGTGCCCAGCGCGATTCCCAGAACCCCCAGCGGCAACTGGTTGATGCGATCGGCATAATAGAGCGCCGTGCGGCTGCCGGTGACCAGATAGCTGGCCAGGATGGTATCGAGCAGCGGCGCGATCACGGTGCTGGCGGCACCCAGTGTCACCGCGCCGAACGCAGCGAAGAACGCCTTGATCTCGGGCGTCCAGCGCGGCCAGGAGAGCCGCAGCCACAAGCCTTCCTTCGCGCCCGCCCACAGAATGAAGACAAGCTGCGTCACCCCGCCCGCCAGCACGCCCCAGGCGGCGGCATACGCCGCATTGGGAAACCACTGCCACAGCAGCAACGTCGCGATCATGGAAAGATTGAGCAGGTTGGACCAGGCGGCGCCCGCCCAGAAACGGTCGATGGCGTTCAGCATCGCCGACAGTTGCACCGCCACAAGCGTCAGGATCAGATAGGGAAACGTCACCCGCGCCAGATTTACCGTCATGGCGAACTGCTGCGGATTGTCGGCAAAGCCCGGCGCCATCAGCCGCACGATCTGCGGCATGAAAACCATCGCCAGCACCAGCAGCGCGATCTGCGCCGCCATCTGCCAGGAGAAAACATCGCTGGCGAAGCGGGCGGCCTTTTCCGTTTCGCCTTTGGCATGCAGCGCGGCATAGCGCGGCAGGAAGGCGGGGTTGATCGTGCCTTCGCCGAAAATGGCGCGGAAATAATTGGGAAACAGGAAAGCGACGAAGAAGGCGTCCGACAGCACGCCCGCGCCCAGCGTCCAGGCCAGCAAGGCGTCGCGCGCAAAGCCGGTGACGCGCGACATCAAGGTGAAGCCGCCGACCGAAATCAGCCTCCTGAGCATCAGCGGACGCTCCCCGATTGCTGGATCAGTTTCTTCACCAGCGGCAGCATGCGGGCCACGATCACCTTTACGCCGTCAGGATTGGGATGGATGCCGTCGGCCAGGTTGAGCTTCCGGTTCAGCGCCACGCCATCCAGCATGAAGGGATAGAACAGCACGCCCTGCTCCTTGGCCAGCCGGGGATAGATGCCATCGAAGCTTTTGACATAGTCGGCGCCCAGGTTGCGCTGCGCCATCATGCCCGTCAGCAGCACTTTCACCTTGACGGATTTCAACCGCGTCAGGATGGCGCGCAGGTTCTTTTCGGTCTGCTCGGGCGGCAGGCCGCGTAACATGTCGTTCGACCCCAGCTCAACGATCGCCACATCCGGCTTGTCCACCAGCGACCAGTCCAGCCGCGCCAGCCCTCCGGCGCTGGTGTCGCCCGACACGCCGGCATTGATCACGGTCGCCTCGATCCCGCCCTTGCGCAGCGCCGCCTGAAGCTGAACGGGGAATTCGGTGCCGGGCGGCAGGCCATAGCCCTGGGTCAGACTGGTGCCCAAAGCCAAAATCTTCACCGGCTTGGCGGTGGCCTGCCCCGCTGTTGCCATGATCAGCAGCAGAACTGTGGTAATCAGATTGCGCAAAACCGCTGCCATCACATGTCCTCGAGTCACATGAACAATCCCCCGCCTGCCCTTCAGCTTCAAGACGTCCGCCTGACCCTCAAAAGCCTTGCGGGGCCAGTGGACATTCTGGACGGGGTCTCCCTCAGCGTTCCGGCCGGGCAGACCGTGGCGATGACCGGCCCATCGGGTTCCGGCAAGTCCTCTTTATTGATGGTCGCGGCAGGGCTGGAAAAGCCCAGTTCCGGCAAAGTGGAGATAACTGGAACCGACATTACCCGCATGGGCGAGGACGCGGCGGCCAAATTCCGGCTTGGGCGCGTCGGCATCGTGTTCCAGTCCTTTCACCTGATCCCCACCATGACGGCGCTGGAAAATGTCGCCGTGCCGCTGGAACTGATGGGCATGGCCGACGCTTTCGACCGCGCCGAAAAGGAACTGCGCGCCGTCGGCCTGATCCAGCGCACCGATCACTATCCGGGCCAATTGTCGGGCGGCGAGCAGCAGCGCGTGGCGCTGGCCCGCGCCCTGGCGCCGGGTCCGCAGATTCTGTTCGCCGACGAGCCGACCGGCAATCTCGACAGCGGCACCGGTTCGGGCATCGCCGATCTTATCTTTGGGCTGAACGCCGAACGTGGCGCCACGCTGTTCCTGGTGACGCATGAAGAGGGCCTGGCGCGACGCTGCCAGCGGGTGCTGCGCATGGCCGACGGCAAGGTCGTCTCGGATGCTTGACCTGAGGCTGGCCCTCAAACTGGCGCGGCGCGAATTGCGCGGCGGTTTTGCCGGTTTCCGCATCTTCTTCCTGTGCCTGGTGCTGGGCAGCACCGCGATTGCGGGCGTCGGCTCGCTCAGCGATGCGTTCCTGACCGGCCTGCAGGATCAGGGGCAGATAATACTGGGCGGCGACGTGTCGGTGCGTCAGATCCATCGCCCGGTCACGGACGAAGAGCGCGAGTTTTTCGATGCCCAGGGCCGCGTGTCGCAAACCGTGTCCATGCGCGCCATGGTCTATGCCCGCGATACCGGCGGCCGCCAGCTTGTCGAACTCAAGGCGGTGGATGAACGCTGGCCGCTGTTCGGCGCGCCCGAATTCACGCCCGCGCAAAAATTGTCCGATGTTCTGGCCTGTGAAGCCGACGGCGTTTGCGGTCTTGCCGCCGAACAGACGCTGCTGGATCGTTTGAAAGTCACGCGCGGTGATCTGGTCACGCTGGGCAACGCCACCTTCCGCGTCATGGCGGTGCTGGACAAGGAACCCGACCGCGTTTCCACCGGCTTTGAACTGGGACCCCGGCTTCTGATTTCCAGCAAGGGCCTTCCCGCCACCGGTCTGGTCACCACCGAAAGCATGGTGAACTACAATTACCGCATCGCGCTGAAGGATGCGGAAGGAAGCCAGGTTCAGGCGCGCGCCGCCATTGCCGGTTTCAAGGACCGCGTCGCAGAGCGTTTCCCGGAAGCCGGATGGAACATCCGCGACCGCACCGATGCCGCGCCGGGCATTCGCCGCTATGTCGAGCAGCTCACCATGTTCCTGACGCTGGTCGGGCTGGTGGTGCTGGGGGTTGGCGGTGTCGGCGCCGGTCAGGCGATCATCGCCTTCCTCGACCGCAAGCGCGCCGACATTGCGATCCTCAAATCCATGGGCGCCAGCGGCAGATTCGTCTTTCTCACCTTCTTTCTTCAGGTGATGACGGTGGCGCTGGTGGCGACGTTGCTGGGCGCAGCTTTGGGGGCGGCGTTGCCGCTCGCCATCGTCTGGCTGTACGGCAACGCCCTGCCCGTGCCGCCCAGCGTCAGTTTCTATCCGGTGCCGCTGCTGCTGGCGCTGGCCTTCGGTTTGCTGTCGGCGGTGGCTTTCGCGGTGCCGCCATTGTCGCGCGCCCGTTCGGTGCCGCCGGCCAGCCTGTTCCGCGATGTTGTGTCGCCCGCCAATCCCGAAGGGCAGAATTTCTACCGTGCCGCTTCCGCCGCCGCCGCCATCGGCATTGCCGTGCTGACGCTATTGATGGCGCCGCGCCCGGTCTTCGCGGCGCAATTCCTTGGCGGCTCGGTGGTGGCGCTGGGCCTCTTGCGGCTTCTGGCGGAAGGCCTGCGCCGCGCCATCCGCGCCTTGCCGCGCCAGAAGTCGCCAATCGTGCGCCTGGCTTTCGCCAATCTGGTGCGCCCCGGCGCCGCCACCGGCGGCATCGTCACCGCGCTGGGCCTGGGCCTGACCCTGCTGGCCACCGTCACGCTGCTGAACGCCACCATCAACGCCCAGGTTGCCGGCGCACTGCCGGCGCGCGCGCCCAGCTTCTTCTTCGTCGACATCCAGCAGCCGGATGCAGCCGCCTTCGACAAGACGATTACCGGCTTTTCCACCGTCACCGATTACCAGCGCACGCCGATGATCCGGGGCCGCATCATCGAAGTGAACGGCGTGCCTTCGGCACAGGTGAAAGTCACCCAGGAAGCCCGCTGGGCGCTGAACGGCGACCGCGGCATCACCTATTCCAGCACCCCGCCGCCCCGCACCGAACTGACCGAAGGCAACTGGTGGGCCGCGGACTATCGCGGCCCGACCTTGATTTCGCTGGACCAGAACATCGCCCGCGGCACCGGCGCCAGGATCGGCGATTCGATGAAGCTCAACGTGCTGGGACGCGAAATCGAGGGCCGCATCCATTCCCTGCGCAAGGTGGACTTCACCAATGGCGGGCAGAATTTCGTGCTGATCCTGTCGCCCGGCGTGATCGACAAGGCTCCCCATGCCTTCCTGGCGACCGTGCGGGTGGACGCGTCCCAGGAAAACGCCATGTACATGGCGGTGACCAGCCGCTTCCCCAATATCTCCACCGTGCGGGTCCGCGACGCCATTCAGCAGATCCAGAACATGCTGGCCTCACTGGCCCAGGGCGTGAGCGCCGCCAGCCTGGTGACGATCTTCGCGGGCCTTCTGGTGCTGGCGGGGGCCATCGCGGCCGGCACCCGCGCCCGGCTGTATGACGCCACCATCCTCAAGGTGCTGGGCGCGACCCGCGGCCGAATCGCCCTGGTCTATGTCATCGAATATGCCGTGCTGGGAGCTGCGACCGGGGTGATCGCCCTGGCTGCCGGAACCCTGGCGGGCTGGTCGATCGCCTGGGGCGTGCTGGACGTGCCGTTTGCCTTTGACGCCCGGGCGGTGGTCATAACGGTGCTTGGAGGCGGTGCAGCAACGTTGTTTTTCGGCCTTTTGGGGGCCGTCAGCGCGCTGTCAGTTCGCCCTGCCCGGCGGCTGCGCTCGGCTTAACCTTTGCAAAACATTGATTTAGGGCGGGGCTGACGCCTTGATACCGCCACAAGAAATCACGATATAATAGGGGCCAAAGGGAGTAACAGATGGCTGAGTATGACAATCGCATAGTTCGTGGCACTGCGGCTGGTTACGCCGAAACGATGGATATGGGCCTGCGCGCGCATATGCTGCGGGTCTACAACTACATGGTCGGCGCGCTCGCCCTGACCGGCGTGGTGGCCTATGTGGTGGCCAATTCGCCCGCGCTTCTGAACATGCTGTATCAGCAGGGCGCCAATGGCGCGCTGGCCCCCACCATGCTGGGCTGGGTGGTCATGCTGGCCCCTATCGGCCTGGTGTTCTTCCTGTCGTTCCGCGTGATGCAGATGAGCCAGTCGGCGGCCCAGGCCACCTTCTGGGTCTATGCCGCGCTGACCGGCGCTTCGCTGTCCTCGATCCTGATCGCCTATACCGGCGCCAGCGTCGCGATGACCTTCTTCGTCACCGCCGGCACTTTCGGCGCGATGAGCCTGTACGGCTACACCACCAAGCGTGACCTGTCCGGTCTCGGCTCCTTCCTGATGATGGGCCTGATCGGCTTGCTGCTGGCCTCGCTGGCCAACATGTTCTTCCAGTCCAGCGCGATGAACTTCGTCATCAGCGTGGTGGGCGTGCTGATCTTCACGGGCCTGACCGCCTGGGACACGCAGAAGATCAAGAACACCTATTACGAAGTCGGTGGTAACGCCGCGGTGGCGGGCAAGGCGGCGATCATGGGCGCCCTGTCGCTCTACCTCGACTTCCTCAACATCTTCCTCTTCCTGCTGCGCTTCATGGGCGACCGCCGCTAAGCGAAAGCAGCAAACACAAAGAAAAGGCCCGGAGCGATCCGGGCCTTTTTGTTTCTGCCTGTCACTCTCTGGTGAGGGCCTTGAGCAGCTTTCTATCGAAGACCTTCAGCACCTGCGCCAGCTCATGGCCGCGCTTGAGGATCACCCCGCCCGCGGCAATGACGCTGTACTGACCCTGCTTCTGGCGCAGGTCCGGGCGCGTTTCGATGCGGAACAGGGGCATCTCGCTGGCGCGGCGAAAGATCGAGAAGACTGCGGTTTCGGCGCGGAAATCTAGGGCGTAGTCGCGCCATTCCCCGGCGGCGACCATGCGGCCATACAAAGCGAGAATCCGGTTCAGTTCGGGACGGTCGAATGTGACTTGCGGCACAGGGGCCAAAGAGGGCGCCGCAGACATGTCACGCGAAGCCATCGCGCGATGGAGTGATATGGGTTCTTCCACCATCCGAAAGTGATGATGAGCCCGGAACTTAGCCACCGCAAGTGCTGCCGGTGCGAAAAGCGGTGTTGAAATGTCACCGAGAATCACGCGGAACCTGCCCTTAAATGGTCACGATTGAACCATTGCTCAGCCGTTTTCACGGACCACAGTCTCAATGTCGATTGGCTGTGAATCGGTGCGGATAACAAGCCCCCCAGCCCCTATTCCGAACCAGTTCCTGCCAGTCGACAATTTCCCCCAAAAATCAAATCAGTTTCGCAGGCTCGCGATGAATTCGCGTATCCACGCCGCATACTGTCCGAACAGTCCGCCAATCGCGCCCAGGAGCGCGCAGATCATCACGCCATAAGGAATGAAGCTTTCGGGTTGATCACCCAGCAGGTTCGATGTCCCAACCGCCGCCACGCCGCAGGCAGCCCCGATCACCAACCCGCCCAATGCGCCCATCACATAGCCACGCGCCAGATCGCGCGCGTAAAGCAATCCAGCGGTGCCCGCGATCATCATGATTCCGAACATCGCATAGTGGATTTGCAGCAGCGGGCGCACATGGCAGGCCACCATCAGCCCTACCTCCAGCACCACGCCCACCAGCAGGGCGCGGCCCAGGATGCGGGAATCGATCAGGGCTTTGACCGCGCGTTTCATGGTGAAATGCTAGCGCGAACGGGCGGCCCGGCAATCCTCTTCTTGCGGGAAAAAGCCGTTTTCTCTAAGCAGTTCCCTCATGGCGGGCGAGACGGCAACCGAATATCTGCGCGACCTCTGGTACATGCCGGCGCTGGCATCAAGCCTGAAGCGCGGCGACATGCGCCGCGAGATGCTGCTGGGCGAACCGGTGCTGCTGGGCCGCAATCATTCCGGCGAGATTTTCGCGTTGCGCGATATCTGCCCCCATCGCGGCGTGCCGCTGTCGGCCGGCCGCATCAAGTCCGACAACAGCGTGGAGTGCCCCTATCACGGCTGGCGATTCCGCAAGGATGGCGTGTGCAGCGCCATCCCCTCGCTGGTGGCGGGCCAGGATTTCGAGCCGGAAAAAATCAAGGTTCGCACCTATCCCGCGTGCGAACAGGACGGACTGATCTGGGTCTATATGGCTGCCACGCCGGGCGCCGCGCCGAAATCGCAGCCGCCGCGCGTGGGCAGCGATCACAAGATGCGCTGGACCGAAATCCAGAACTTCGCCTGCGGCATCGATCACGCGGTTATCGGATTGATGGACCCGACGCACGGGCCTTATGTCCACGCCCATTGGTGGTGGAAGAAAACCCCGCGCGTGAAGGAAAAACATTACGCGCCGTTGCCCAATGGCTTCGTGATGACGCGGCACAAGCCGTCCAAACCGGTCTACAGCGTGCTGGGCGATGTCGAGACAGAGATTACCTTTGAACTGCCCTCCACTCGCTTTGAGATTCTGACCGGCAAGCTGCTGGGCAAGAGCTTCAATGTGGTGGGACTGACGGTCTGTACACCCCGCGACGCGGGCAGCACCGACGTCATCCAAGTCTTTTACTGGCCGGGCTGGCTGAACTTCATATATCCGCTGTTCTGGGCGCTGGGCCGCACCTTCATCGGCGACGACCGCAAGATCGTGGAATTGCAGCGCGAAGGCCTGAAATTCAACCCGAATCTGATGCTGATCCAGGATAGCGACCAGCCCGCCATCTGGTACCACCGCATCAAGAAGGCCTGGGCGGAATCGGTCGAAAACGGCACGGAATTCGTCAATCCTGTGCGCGAACGCGTCCTGCGCTGGAAAAGCTGACAGCGCCCGTGATTTCGGGGTTGCGCGGGGCGCTGCACCGCACTAAACGGTCCACTTAACCTACAACTTGGCCGGCTCTCCAACGCCCTCAAAAGCGTGGCCGGTTCACGCGCGACCAAGAGCAGAAACATGCCCAAACGCACCGATATTCACACCGTCCTGATCATCGGCGCGGGCCCTATCGTGATCGGCCAGGCCTGCGAATTCGACTATTCCGGTGCCCAGGCCTGCAAGGCCCTGCGCGAGGAAGGCTACCGGGTGGTGCTGGTCAATTCGAACCCCGCCACCATCATGACCGACCCCAACATGGCGGACGCGACCTATATCGAGCCGATCACGCCGGAAATCGTGGAAAAGATCATCGCCCGCGAGCGCCCGAATGTGCCCGAAGGCATGGTCTTCGCCCTGCTGCCCACAATGGGCGGTCAGACCGCGCTGAACACCGCGCTGAGCTTGCGCAAGATCGGCGCGCTGGAGCGTCACAATGTCGAACTGATCGGCGCCACCGCCGACGCTATCGACAAGGCGGAAGACCGCGAGCGCTTCAAGCAGGCTATGGGCAAAATCGGCCTAGAAGTGCCCAAGGGCATCACGCTGAAAGGTGACCTTCGCCAGAAGAAGGACTCAGCCGGCCAGCCGCTGTTCGACGGCAACAATGCCCCGATCATGGAACTGGCGCCCGAAACCTTCAGCAAGGCACTGGCGGCGCTCGACCAGGTCGGCCTGCCCACCGTCATCCGCCCCAGCTTCACCATGGGCGGCACCGGCGGCGGCATCGCCTACAACCGCGACGAATTCTTCGCCATCGTCGAATCCGGCATGGAAGCCTCGCCCACCAACGAAGTGCTGATCGAAGAGTCGGTACTGGGGTGGAAGGAATTCGAGATGGAGGTGGTGCGCGACAAGGCCGACAACGCCATCATCATCTGCTCCATCGAAAACATCGACGCCATGGGCGTGCATACCGGCGACAGCATCACCATCGCCCCTGCCCTGACCCTGACCGACAAGGAATATCAGCGCATGCGGTCGGCCTCGATCGCGGTCTTGCGCGAGATCGGCGTGGAAACCGGCGGCTCCAACGTGCAGTTCGCGGTCAATCCCAAGGACGGCCGCATGGTCGTCATCGAGATGAACCCGCGCGTGTCGCGCTCGAGCGCGCTGGCGTCCAAGGCCACCGGCTTTCCCATCGCCAAGATCGCGGCCAAGCTGGCCTGCGGTTACACGCTGGACGAACTCAAGAACGACATCACCAAGGTCACGCCGGCCAGCTTCGAGCCGACCATCGATTACGTGGTGACCAAGATCCCGCGTTTCGCCTTCGAGAAATTCCCCGGCGCCGAGCCGCTGCTGACCACCGCGATGAAGTCGGTGGGCGAAGCCATGGCCATCGGCCGCACCTTCGGCGAGTCGATGCAAAAGGCGCTGCGCAGCCTGGAAACCGGCCTGACCGGGTTCGACGAAGTCGCGCTGGACCCGGACCCCACCGAAATCCGCGCCGCGCTGGCCCGCCCCACGCCAGACCGCCTGCTGCAGGCGGCGCAGGCGATGCGCTACGGTTTCCCGCTGGACGAAATCCAGCGCATCACCGGCTACGATCCCTGGTTCTTGGGCGAGATCAATCACATCATTCAGACCGAAGCGCGCGTGCGCGAAGAAGGCCTGCCCAAGGATGCCAAGTCCTTCCGCGCCCTCAAGACGATGGGATTTTCCGACGCCCGCCTGGCCAAGATTACTGGCCAGAAGGAAGCGGCCGTGCGCAAGGCGCGCACCGATCTGGACATCCGTCCCTGCTACAAGCGCATCGACACCTGCGCGGCGGAGTTCGCGGCGCTGACACCGTACATGTACTCCAGCTATGAAAATCCGACCGGCAACAAGGCGGCCTGCGAAAGCAATCCCACCGATGCCAAGAAGATCATCATCCTGGGCGGCGGTCCCAACCGCATCGGCCAGGGCATCGAGTTCGACTATTGCTGCTGCCATGCCGCCTATTCGCTGTCCGAGCGCGGCTATGAAACCATCATGGTCAACTGCAATCCCGAAACCGTCTCGACCGACTACGACACGTCCGACCGGCTCTATTTCGAGCCGCTTACGCTCGAAGACGTTCTGGAAATCATCCATATCGAAACGCAAAAGGGGTCCCTGGCCGGGGTGATCGTGCAGTTCGGTGGCCAGACGCCGCTGAAGCTGGCCAATGGCCTGCGTGATGCGGGCGTGCCGATTCTGGGCACCAGCGCCGACGCCATCGACCTGGCCGAAGACCGCAAGCGCTTCCAGAAGCTGCTGGAAGACCTGAATCTGAAACAGCCGCGCAACGGCACCGCCATGACGGCGGAAGAAACCGTCGCCGCCGCCAAATCCATTGGCTATCCCGTGATCCTGCGCCCGTCTTACGTTTTGGGCGGACGTGGCATGGTGGTGGTGTCCGATGAAGGCGAACTGCGCAAGCAGGTGGAGTCGGGTGAACTGTTCCGCATCTCCGGCGACAATCCGGTACTGATCGACGGCTTCCTCAACCGCGCCACCGAAGTGGATGTCGACGCGATCTGTGACAAGGACGGCGACGTTTTCATCGCCGGCATCATGGAGCATATCGAGGAAGCCGGCGTGCATTCGGGCGACAGCGCCTGTTCGCTGCCGCCGCGCTCGCTGTCGAAAGACACCATTGCCGAGATCGAACGCCAGACCATCGCCATGGCCCGGGCGCTGAAGGTCCAGGGCCTGATGAATGTGCAGTATGCCATCCAGGGCGACGAGATTTACGTGCTGGAAGTCAATCCGCGCGCCTCACGCACCGTGCCCTTCGTCGCCAAGGCGATCGGCCTGCCGGTGGCCGCGATCGCCAGCCGCGTGATGGCGGGCGAAACGCTCAAGTCCATGAACCTGAAGAAGCCCAACCCCAAGCACATCTCGGTCAAGGAAGCCGTGCTGCCGTTTGCGCGCTTCCCCGGCGTCGACACCATCCTGGGCCCGGAAATGCGCTCCACCGGCGAGGTCATGGGCCTGGACGAGAATTTCGGCCGCGCCTTCGCCAAAAGCCAGATCGGCGCGGGCGTGAAGCTGCCCACCGGCGGCACCGTCTTCATCTCGGTGAAGGAGGGCGACAAGGACCTGATCGAAGCGCCTGCCCGCGATCTGCTGGCGATGGGCTTTGGCATCATCGCCACCCGCGGCACCGCGCGGGTTCTGGAATCCAAGGGCATTCCGGTCACCGTCATCAACAAGGTGCTGGAAGGCCGGCCGCATGTCGTGGACGCACTGAAGAACGGCGAGATCAACCTGGTGTTCAACACCACGGACGGCGCCCAGGCGCTGACGGATTCCTCGTCCATCCGCCGCGCGGCGCTGACTTTGAAAGTGCCCTACTACACAACCATGGCGGGCGCTGCGGCGGTCACCCAGGCGATCCAGGCCCTGCGGTCGGGCTCTCTTGAAGTCGCCCCCCTGCAGTCCTACTCTTTGTAAAGCACGGCGCCGCTACGGCTGAGTTTCAGTAGCGAAATCAGTGCGTTAACAAATAACGGGTTCCAGCATCCGGCCAGTCCGGGCGCTAGGAGCCCTTTTTGCCGGACGGAAGAAGACCATGGAAAAAATTCCGATGACCGCCTCGGGCTTCAAAGGCCTGGAGGACGAGCTGAACCAGCTCAAGAATGTCGACCGCCATGAGATCATCAAGGCGATCGCCGAAGCGCGCGCCCATGGCGATCTGTCGGAAAATGCCGAGTATCACGCCGCCAAGGAGAAGCAGAGCTTCATCGAAGGCCGCGTCATGGAGCTGGAAGACCAGATCGGCCGCGCCGATGTGATCGATATTTCCAAACTGTCGGGCAGCAGCGTCAAGTTCGGCGCCACCGTCACGCTGGTGGACGAAGACACAGACGAAGAGCGCAAGTTCCAGATCGTGGGCGACGTGGAATCAGACGCCAAGAAGGGTCGCATCTCGCTGTCCTCGCCCATCGCCCGCGCCCTGATCGGCAAGAGCAAGGGCGACACGGTGGAAGTGGCGGCGCCCGGCGGCGCGCGCTCCTACGAGATCGTGAAAGTCGAGTTCAAGTAAGCCCTAGAGAACACGCGGAATAAACCGCGCCGTGCGGGCGCGGTATTCCACATATTCCGGATAGGCCTCGGTCAACACGCGCTCCTCGAACAGCGTGCGCACCACCAGCATGCCCAGCACGGCAATCGCCATGATGGCCGACCAGGGCTGCACGAACTGCAGCGCGGTGCCGACGATGCTGATCATCTCCACAGCATACAAAGGATGACGGGCATAGGCATAAGGCCCGCTGGTCACCAGCGTGCGCGCTTCGGGCATGATCGAGAAGGATTTTCCCAGCCGCCACAGCACCAGCACCGATGCCAGGCTGCCGACGCCGACAAAAATTGCCGAGATGATCTGCATGCCCAACGTCAGATGTGCCACGGGCAGTTGCAGCATCCCGACCCCCAGGAAGGTGCCGACCAGCGCGGCCAGCCGCGGCATGATCCCCGCCAGGCGCCGCACCGGCTTGTCGCGCACCACCAGCAGGTAAACCAGCAGCAGGTTGAAGGCCATTGCCGCCGACAGCGAGAAGAAGCGCACCCAGTGGATCGGCTGGGCGGTGCCCTCCTGCATCAGGAAAAAGTCGCCGACCAGAATTGGGCGAAGTTGCATCGCGCCATAGACGAACCACAGGATCAGCGGCAACGCGACGATGGTGTCATAGGCTTTGGTGCCCTGCGCCCTGACCAGCCGCGGATCGCTGTCGCCGGGCTGCGATACCCACCACATCAGCGCTAGCCAGCCCGGACCAAACAAAGCGAGCAGCATGACCATCACGGTTTTGCCGACATCGCCCTGATAACTCACCAGCAGTTCCGGCGCCAAAAGGGCCAGGATCGGGCTTTGCACAAACGTCAGTATGAAATTCAGCGGGAACACAATCCAGAACCGCTTCTGCGCCCGCATGAAGGACAGCACCGACGGCAAAAAGTACAGGAACAGCAGCCCCGCCGCCATCAGCAGGTAAATGCCCTTGATCTGGCCGGTGAAAATCAAATCCATCTGCATCCCCCTGATGCCGCGTTATGCCGGAAAACTAACCGGGCCGGCGCGCCACGAGCGCCACCAGTTCCGCGACTTCGGTGAATCTCCCATCCGGCGACGATTCCCGCAAGGCCGCCGTCAAATCCGCTGCGAAGGCATCCTTGTCGGGTATTGACGCCGACATGGAAAAGGCGCGCCCGACAATGTCGTCCACCGTCAGGGGCTGGCGGATGGTGACGGACAGCCCGTCCAACTGAGTGAAGGCGGAAGCGAACAGGAAGGGTTCGTAGCGGCGGTGCCCACCGGCACGCTCCGTACCTTTGGGCCTGTGACGGGCGCTGACGTCGCAAAGTATCCTGAACCAGCCATTCTCATCCACCGGCGGATGCGCGTCATGAAACAGCGCCACCGCACCGTCCGGCGTGACGATACGCTCCAGCATGGCCAGGGTCGCGTCGCGGTCCATCCAGTGAAACGCCCGCCCGATAACGGCCAGCCTGAAAGGCGCCATCTGCGGCGTCAGGTCTTGAGAGCCTCCCGGCTGCAACGTAATTTCCACCCCGGCGCTCTGGGCCTTCGCGCCGGCCGCGGCCAGCATGCCCTCGTCCGGATCCATGGCCGTGATCGTCATGCCGGCCTGCGCGAACTGCACCCCCAGCATCCCGGTGCCGCATCCCAGATCCAGCACCGCATCGCCCAGCTTGAGGCCTACCAGCCCGGCGACCCGCCTGATCAGCCGGTCCGGAAAAGCCAGCCGGTAGCGGTCGTAAAAGGCCACGGCGCCCTTGAAACGCTGGGGGTCAGTGCCGTCAGACATGGAACCTTTTGGACTTTGCTTTGTTGGTCATAGGCTTATACTCGCCCGACCTCATATTTCTGAACGGTTTCATGGCCAATATCGCCCTCGTCGATGACGACAAGAATATCCTCGCGTCCGTCAGCATGCTGCTGGAGCAGGAAGGCTATCACGTCCGCACCTTTTCGGACGGCGCCGCCGCGCTCACCGCTCTGACCACCACCCCGCCCGACCTCGCCATCCTGGACATCAAGATGCCGCGCATGGACGGGCTGGAGTTGTTGCGCCGCCTGCGCCAGGCCAATCCCGATCTGCCGGTGATCTTCCTCACCAGCAAGGACGAAGAGATCGACGAGCTGATGGGCCTGAATGCCGGTGCCGACGATTATATCCGCAAGCCCTTCTCCCAGCGCTTGCTGCTGGAACGGGTGCGCGCCGTGCTGCGCCGCGCCGAAGGCAAGTCGGGCGTCGCGCCGGTGCCCGGCGCCGAGACCGCCAAGAAGGAAGCGCTTGTGCGTGGCCAGCTCGCGCTCGACCCCCAGCGCCACGAATGCACTTGGGACGGAAAGCCTGTGCGCCTAACCGTCACCGAATTCCTGATCCTGCAGGCGCTGGCGCAGCGTCCGGGCTTCGTCAAAAGCCGCGACAGCCTGATGGACGCCGCCTATGACGATCAGGTCTATGTCGACGACCGCACCATCGACAGCCACATCAAGCGCCTGCGCAAGAAGTTCAAGGCCGTGGCGGACGACTTCGACGCCATCGAGACGCTTTATGGCGTGGGCTATCGCTACCGCGAGTAATGCCCCACTTTTCCGCCCTCACCTGGCGCATCCTTGCCTTCAATGCGCTGGCGCTGATCGTGCTGGTTGGCGGTGTCATTCTTGTCCAAGCCACCGGACGCGGCCTGGTTGAAGAACGCCTCAACTCCATCCAGGAACAGGCCAACATCGTGGCGGGTACCATCGCCCAATACGCCACCGATCCCGACAGCCACACGCTGCGCGTCGATGAAGCCGAACCGCTGCTGCGCCAGTTGATCGCGCCGACCCGGCTGCGCGGACGGCTCTATTTGCCCACCGGACGGCTGGCGATCGACACCCGCAATCTCTTGGCGCGCAATGTGGTGCAGACCCAGGAACTGCCTGCGCTGGACACCGCCACCAAAGTCAAAGAATGGTTCAAGCGGTTGTATGACGGCGTGATGGGCGTGCGACCCTTTGCCAGTCTCGAGCCTAATTACGAGGCCGGCAATGACGGCCGGATCTATGAAGAAGTCAGCGCCGCCCTGACCGGCACCGCCGACAGCGCCGAGCGCGTCGACGACCGCAACCGGCTGGTTCTTTCGGTTGCCGTGCCGATCCAGCGTTTCACGGCCATTTATGGCGTGCTGTTCCTCTCCACCGAAGGCGGCGATATCGACGACATCCTGCGCGCGGAACGCGCCATCTTGTTGCAGGTGTTCGCGGTGGCGCTGCTGGTGATGCTGTTTTCGTCCCTGTACCTGGCGGGCACTATCGCCGAACCGGTCAAGCGGCTGGCGGCAGCCGCCGACCGCGTGCGTTCCGGGCGCGGGCGCGGCGACATTCCCAACTTCCCCGAACGGGACGATGAAATCGGCGATCTGGCCGACAGCCTGAAATCCATGACCGCAGGTCTTTACGACCGCATCGACGCCATCGAGCGTTTCGCCGCCGACGTGGCGCATGAACTGAAGAACCCGCTGACTTCGCTGGCCAGCGCGGTGGAAATGTTTGGCCGCGCCAAGGACGATGAAAGCCGCGCCAGGCTTCTGGGCATCATTCGCGGCGATGTGAAGCGCATCGACAGGCTGATTACCGACATTTCCGACGCCTCGCGGCTGGACGCCGAACTGTCCCGCGAAGCGCCGCAGCCGGTGGCGCTGTCGCGCCTGCTGGCCACCATCATCGAAGCCTATCGCATGACCGATGCTGATCATGCGGTGGAATTCGTGCTGGCCGACCAGTTGCCGCCCGGCACCATCGTGCGCGGCCGCGACGAACGGCTGGGCCAGGTGTTCCGCAACCTGATCGACAATGCGGTATCGTTCAGCCCTGCCGGGGGCAAGGTAACCGTCACCGCCCTGCGGCACGAGATGGTGGCGCGGGTGATGGTGGAAGACGAAGGCCCCGGCATTCCGCCTGACAATCTGGAATCCATTTTCGAGCGCTTCTACACCGAGCGGCCCAGCGACACCTTCGGGCGCAATTCCGGCCTGGGCCTGTCCATCGCCCGCCAGATCATCGAAGGTGCAGGTGGGCGCATCTATGCCGAAAACCGCGCCCCCGAAAATCAGCAGAGCGGCGGGGCGCGGCTGATTGTCGAACTGCCAATCGGTGTTTCTTAGGCCATGGCGGGTGAAGCCAACATTCATGCCACTTGCGTTGCGATTGGCAGCCAGGGCGTGCTGCTGCTGGGCGCGAGTGGCGCGGGGAAATCCGATTTGGCCCTGCGGTTGATCGACGAAGGCGCGCAACTTGTGGCGGACGACCGCACGCTGTTGTTCGTCAAAAAGGGCGCGCTGCATGCGAAAGCCCCGGCGAGCATCAAGAACCTTCTGGAGATACGCGCCGTGGGTATCGTCGCGCTGCCGGCGCGCGCCTGGGTGAAACTGGCGCTTGCGGTGCAGTTGGGACGCGAAGGCCCCAGACTTCCGCCGCCGCGGTTCTTTTCCCCGCCGCGCGGGATGACTATGACCACAAAGCTGCCGCAAATCACCCTGAACGCGCATTTCGCGTCCACGCCGGCCAAGATTCGCGCGGCATTACGGGCTTTTTCGCAAGGCACACTCCGCGACAATTTCAACTTGAAATAAGCCGGTAAAACCCCAAATAAGCCTTTCCCCGGCAAGGGCTTTTGCTACTGTCCGCGCCCTTATGGAACACGCATGATCGGCATCGTTCTCGTCACGCACGGCCGCCTGGCCCAGGAATTCATCGCGGCCATGGAGCACATGGTCGGCCCGCAAACGCATCTGCGCGCCGTCTGCATCGGGCCGGAGGATGATATCGAACGCCGCCAGCGCGAAATCGCCGCCGCCGCCAAATCGGTGGATGTGGGCAATGGCGTCATCATCGCCACCGACATGTTCGGCGGCACGCCCTGCAACCTGGCGCTGACGCTGCTGGAAAAGGGCAAGATCGAAGTGCTGGCGGGCGCCAACCTGCCCAGCCTGATCAAGCTGATCGACATCCGCACAAAGCTGCCGCTGGAACAGGCCGTCAAGGACGCCATCGATGCGGGCCGCAAATACATGCGCGCGGGAAGCGCCGACCTGTAAATGGGCGAAAAGCTGCGCGCGCGCGTCATCATTCCCAACAAGCGCGGCCTGCACGCCCGCGCCAGCGCCAAGATCGTCGAAGCCTCGGCGCGCTTCCAGTCCGAGATTGAAGTGGTCAAGGACGGCACCGCCGTCAACGGCCGCTCGATCATGGGCCTGATGATGCTGGCAGCCTCGCTGGGTTCGGAAGTCGAGATCACCGCCCAGGGGCCGGATGCGCCCGAAGCGTTGAAGGCAATACTTGCTCTGGTCGAAGCGAAGTTCGGCGAGGAATGATTTGATGGCAAAGCCGTCAAATCATGCCAAGCCCGCCCGCGCGACAGCGGCTTGAGGGCGGGCGCGGCAGGAGTGCAATTATGAAAAGATTTTTTGCGCTTCTTCTCGGTTTCTGTCTTCTAACCCCCACCCTTTCTTCCGCCCAGACCGTCGCCCGCCCCTCGCTGTGGCACGTCCGGGGGCCTCAGAGTGACGTTTATCTGCTGGGATCGGTGCATATCCTGCCGCCCGGCGTGCAATGGCGTTCCCAGGAGATCGAACAGGCGATCGCACGCGCCGACACATTTGTTTTCGAAGTGCCGCAGGATGAAAAATCCATCGGCCGGCTAAAGGTAATGATCGCCGCCAAGGGCATGCTGCCACCGGGGGAAACGCTGCGTCCCATGCTCAGCAAGCGCGCCCAAGCGGATTTCGACGCGGTGCTGGCCTCGTCTGGCCTGCCCGCTTCGGCGGTGGAACGTAGCCGGCCCTGGCTGGCGGGGTTGCAGTTGCTGTTCGCCCAGATCGCCAAACACAACTTCGCGGTGGAGAATGGCGTGGATAGCCAGCTCGCCGCGCACGCGATCAAGGCGGCCAAGCCGCTGCGCTATCTGGAAACCATCGAGCAGCAATTTGCGGTGCTGGCGCCCACGGATCGCAAGCTGGAGATGGAGCAGTTCGAAGCGGGGCTGGTGGATCTCAAGGACATCGCCGCACAGGTGCAGCCGATGGTCGATGCCTGGGCCGCGGGCGATCAGAAGAAGCTGGACGGCCTCATCAATGGCGATCTCGACCGCTTCCCCGCCGCCCGCAAGGCGCTGCTGGATGACCGCAACCGTGCCTGGCTGCCCCAGATCAGCGCCATGCTGAAGGAAAAGGGCACGTTCCTGGTGACAGTGGGCGCCGGACACCTGACCGGCCCAACCGGTTTGCCCACGCTGCTGCGCGAGGCGGGTCACAAGGTCGATGGGCCATAACCCCTTCCCCAGCCTCGTATTTCTGAGTCCTCATATAAGGATATGCAGTTTTCTTTATATCCTCCTTGCCCGGCTTTGGCCCCGCTGCTATAGCGCCCTCGCAATTTGAGGAATCGCGCCATGGCCACTTTCACCGACTACATCGTCAAAGATATTTCGCTCGCTGAGTGGGGCCGCAAGGAGCTCAACATCGCCGAAATCGAAATGCCCGGCCTGATGGCGACCCGCGCCGAATACGGCAAGAGCCAGCCCCTGAAGGGCGCGCGCATCGCCGGCTCGCTGCACATGACCATCCAGACCGCCGTTCTGATCGAAACCCTGAAAGCGCTGGGCGCCGACATCCGCTGGGTGTCGTGCAACATCTATTCGACGCAGGACCATGCCGCCGCCGCCATCGCGGCCGCCGGCATCCCGGTGTTCGCGATCAAGGGCGAAAGCCTGAAGGACTATTGGGACTACACCGCCAAGCTGTTCGAATGGCATGGCGGCGGCTATCCCAACATGATCCTGGACGATGGCGGCGACGCCACCATGCTGGTCCATCACGGCCTGCGCGCCGAAAAGGGCGACGTGGCGTTCCTCGAAAAGCCGGAAAATGAAGAAGAAGAAGTCTTCTACGCGCTGATCAAGCGCCTCTTGAAGGAAAAGCCCAAGGGCTGGTTCGCGGAAGTTGCCGCCAGCATCAAGGGCGTGTCGGAAGAAACCACCACCGGCGTGCATCGCCTGTACCTGATGGAAAAGGAAGGCAAGCTGCTGTTCCCCGCCATCAACGTGAACGACAGCGTCACCAAGTCGAAATTCGACAATCTGTATGGCTGCAAAGAGTCGCTGGTGGACGGCATCCGCCGCGGCACCGACGTGATGATGGCCGGCAAGGTCGCCATGGTCGCCGGCTTCGGCGACGTGGGCAAGGGTTCGGCGGCATCGCTGCGCAATGCCGGCTGCCGCGTGATGGTGTCGGAAATCGATCCGATCTGCGCCCTGCAGGCTGCCATGGAAGGCTATGAAGTCGTCACCATGGAAACCGCTGCGCCCAAGGCCGACATCTTCGTCACCGCCACCGGCAATGTCGACGTGATCACGCTGGAGCACATGCGGGCCATGAAGGACCGCGCCATCGTCTGCAACATCGGTCACTTCGACAGCGAGATCCAGATCGCCGCCACCAAGAACCTCAAGTGGCACAACATCAAGCCGCAGGTGGACGAGATCGAGTTCCCCGACGGTAAGCGCATCATCATGCTGTCGGAAGGCCGCCTGGTGAACCTGGGCAATGCCATGGGCCACCCCTCCTTCGTGATGAGCGCCTCCTTCACCAACCAGACCCTGGCGCAGATCGAGCTGTGGCAGAACACCGGCAAGTACGAGAAGAAGGTCTATGTCCTTCCCAAGGTGCTGGACGAGAAGGTTGCCCGCCTGCATCTCGGCAAGGTCGGCGCCGAGCTGACCGAGCTGACCAAGAAGCAGTCGGACTACATCACCATCCCGCAGGCCGGTCCCTACAAGCCGGACACCTATCGCTACTAAGGTCTTTCAAGACCTATGTTCGGACAGGGCGCGCCCGCAAGGCGCGCCCTTTTCGTTTTTCGCCCGTCCGGAGCCCGCCAGCGGCCAGGCCCGGTAAGGTTTCGTTAACGGTTTGATCTGACTCGAAAATATCCACAGGCCGCTAAATATGGGGGGCTGATGCGCATTTCGTTTTTAGGAATTTATTAACCACAAGCGCTAGTCGGACTCGGGACTCGCAGCTATCTTTTTGATTCCAATGTGATTCGCTGTTCGGGCGAGGCTTAACGGGGGCTTTGCGGCATGCGTCCCAGAATGGGACAGGGCGAACGGCCGGGGGCAAGGCGGTGGGGTTTCCTGCTGGCTGCCTCGACCTGCGCCCTCATGTCTGCCCCGGCCCAGGCGGGTGTTCCCGCCGCCCTCACCTTCCAGAATGGCAACCTCATCGTCCTGTCGGGGCTGGCCTGTGGCGGCGTCGCGCTGGCCATCGCCGCCGGCCTGTGGGCGCTGGCCGAACAGCGCACCACCCGCCGCCTGCGCCGCTCGCTGCGCGCCGTAGGGGCCAAGACCAAGGCGGCCGTGGGGGAGCGCGACGCGCTTCTGGGCGCGGGCCGCGAGGCGCTGGTGGTCTGGGGCCGCGACGGCGCCGGACCTTTCTCCTATGGCGGCGGCGAAGAGATGCTGCAGGCCTGCCTCAAGGGGCCAAATGCCCTGGCACTGTCCACTGCGCTCGATGGCCTGTCCGAAGGCGGCGCGGCGTTCCAGCTTGGCGTGGAAGACAATAACGGCCGCAAGCTGACGGCACGCGGCCGCGCCGTGGGCGGCATGGCCGCGGTGTGGCTGGAAGAGCGGGCGGTGGCGCAGGAAAGCGGCGAATACAAAGCCATCCTCGACGCCCTGCCCATTCCGGTCTGGCTGCGCGACAAGGGCCTCGCCCTGACCTGGGGCAACCATGCGTTCCTCAAGGGCGCGGGCGTCAAGGACGTGGAAACCGCCCGCCGCGAACAGGTGGCGCTGGACAAGAGCGAGCGCGACCTGGCTGCCGTCGCGCGTTCGGAAAACGCGCTGCAGGAAGCCAAGCGCTTCTCGGTGGTCGGCGGACAGCGCCGCGCTTTGTCCTTCACCGAAATCCCGCTGGGCGATGCCGGCATCATCGGCACCGCGGTCGATGTCACCGATGTGACGGCAGCCGAAGCCCGGCTGCAGCAGCATGCAGACGCCCATGCCGCCACGCTCGACACGCTGCAGACGGCGGTGGCGATCTTCGGCCCCGACCAGAAGCTGTCATTCTACAACAAGGCCTTCGTGCGGCTGTGGGGCCTGCCCGAAAGCTTCCTCGACAAGCACCCCAGCGACAGCGAAGTGCTCGACCGGCTGCGCGACGGCCGCAAACTGCCCGAACAGCGCGACTATCAGGCCTGGAAGCGCAGCCGCCTGGCGCTGTATCAGGATGGCGCGCGCGAACATGCCAGCGAAGAAGCCTGGCACATGCCCGGTGGCCAGACGATCCGCGTCATCACCCAACCGCATCCCTTCGGTGGCCTCACCTTCCTTTATGAAGACGTCACCGCCCGCCTGACGCTGGAAAGCGACTACAACACGCTGATGAAGGTGCAGTCCGCGACGCTGGACACGCTGAGCGAAGGCGTGGCGGTGTTCGGCCCCGACGGCAAGCTGAAGCTGCACAACGCCGCCTTTACCCGCATCTGGGAATTCGAAAACGAAGAGCTGGCCGGCGAACCGCATGTGCGCACCATCGCGGCGCTGTCGAAGGACAAGTTCGGCGATACCGGCCTGTGGGAACAGTTGATCCAGGCGATCGTGGCGGGCGCCGCGGCGCGCGACCTGGGGGAAGTCGAACGCTCCGACCGCTCGATCCTGTCGCTATCGACTTCGCCGCTGCCCGATGGCGCGACCCTGGTCACATTCAACGACGTCACGGATCGCTTCCGCATCGAAACCGCGCTGCGCGACCGCAACGAAGGCCTGGAAGCCGCTGACAGGCTGAAGTCCGACTTCATTAAGCATGTCTCTTACGAGCTGCGCACCCCGCTCAACACCATATTGGGATTTTCGGAGCATCTGGCCAGTGGCGTGCCCGGCGCGCTGAACGAACAGCAGAGCGAATATGTCCAGGCCATCGTTCATGGCGGCAACAGCCTCAAGAGTCTGATCAACGACATCCTCGACCTGGCGCTGGTGGAATCCGGCGCGCTGCGGCTGGAGCTGGAGCGCATCGACCTGCACGACATCGTCACCGAAGTGGCGGCGCATGCGCGCGAATGGGCCAGCAAGGTCGGCCTGACGCTGAATGTCGAGGTTGCGCCCGATGCCGGCAAGTTCCTGGCCGATGGCCGCCGCCTGCGCCAGATCATGTTCAATCTCCTCTCCAACGCCTTCAAGTTCACCCCGCGCGGTGGCGAGATCACCTTGTCGGCCAAGATCGTGGGCGAAGACGTGCAGATCGCGGTGGCCGACAATGGCCCCGGCATCTCGCCCGACGTGAAGGCCAATGTTTTCGAGCGCTTCTCGGCCAAGAGCCATTCGGGCACGCGCGCCGGCGCAGGCCTGGGCCTGGCGCTGGTCAACCGCTTCCTGGAACTGCATGACGGCTGGGTCGAGATTGAAAGTGCCAACGGAACGCTGGTGCGCTGCCATCTGCCCAAGCGCATCCATGACGACGAGCCCCACCCGGAGGTCAGCCGGGACCGCAAGACGGCTTATCTCTAAAAACTAGTGTTGTGATTTCGGCAGGTGCAGGACGATGCCGTCCAGCGCTGCGCTCATGCGCAACTGGCACGACAGGCGGCTGGTCGGTTTCGTATCCGGCGCGAAGTCCAGCATCGTGTCTTCCATCTCGCTTTTGGGCGGCAGCTTGGCCTGCCATTCCGGCGCGACATAGACCTGGCAGGTGGCGCAGGCACAGGCGCCGCCGCAATCGGCATCGATGCCCGGGATCAGGTGCTTGACCGCGCCTTCCATCAGCGACCAACCTTCGGCCACCTCGACCGTGTGCGCCTTGCCGTCGTCTTCGACGTAAGTGACCCTGTACTTTTCCGCCATCAGCCCAGTTGCTTCATCGGGATCGACGTATCGGCCAACATCTCGGGCGCAACCATCTTGCCTTCCGCGATCATCTTCTTGCCCACCAGATATTCGGGGGCGGCATTCACCGCCTCCACCGCCGCGACGACGCCATCCCGCAGGTGGAAAACGGCGAATTTGCGGCTTGCCGGATCGCCGCGCTGCACCAGCGTATCAGTGGGACGCGCCAGGCCGGCAATCTGCAGCTTGAGGTCATACTGGTCGGACCAGAACCACGGCACTTCGCTGTAGGTCTTGGGCTTGCCAGTCATCGACAGGGCGGCATGCTTGGCCTGGTCGATGGCGTTCTGCACGCATTCCAGGCGGATCTCATGGCCTTCGCGCCCCACATGGCGGGTGCAGTCGCCCGCCGACCAGATGTGCGGATCGCTCGTGCGGGCATTCTGGTCAACCACGATGCCGTCGGTGCAGCCCAGCCCAGCGCGCTCCGCCAGCTCCTGGCAGGGAATGACGCCGATGCCGACCAGCACGATGTCGGCTTCATAGGTCTGGCCTCCTGCCTTGATGTATTCGACCTTACCGTTGCCTTCAAAACCTTCGACGCCGGTGCGCAGCTTCAGCTTCACACCCGCCTTTTCATGTTCGCTCGCATAAAAGGCCGAAATCTGGGGCGACACCGCACGCGCCATCAGCCGGTCCATGGCTTCGAACACCGTCACGTCCAGACCGCGCTTGGCGCCGACCGCCGCCACTTCCAGGCCGATATACCCGCCGCCGACAATGGCGATGCGCTTGCCCGCCTGGAACACGGCCTGCAGTCCGTCCACATCAGCGATGGTCTTCAGATAGTGAATGCCCGACAGGTCGGCGCCGGAACAGTTCAGCTTGCGCACCCGCGCGCCGGTCGCCAGCAGCAGCTTGTCGTAGGGGAGCTTGCGGCCATCTTCCAGCTCGACCGTGCGGTCGGCGCGGTGGATCGCCCTGGCGGTGGTGGACAGGATCAGCTCGCAGCCGGAGTCCGCGTAAAAGGAATCAGGCTTCAGGAACAGGCGCGGCCGCTCGAAGCTGCCGAGCAGATAGGCCTTGGAAAGCGGCGGGCGCTGATAGGGCGGGTAAGCCTCGTCGCCCACCATGGTGATGGCGCCGGTGAACCCTTCGCTGCGCAGGGACTGAACCGCCTGCTGGCCGGCCTGGCCGGCGCCGATAATGACGATATTTTCGGGCATTTCGTGTGATTTCCGCAGTCTCGCGCGGGGGCTACCATGGCGAATGTGCATGACGCAACCAAGCCCTTCCTGAGGCGGTGGAGGCGGGCTAAAAGCAAAGGATATGGCTGAAATATCAGAGACTTTTCGCAAGGCTTTTGCCCTGCCCGACCTCGATGCCACGGACCGGTTGGGCCATGGCATTGCGACAGGTTTGCGCGCCGGTGATGCGGTGGCGCTGTGGGGCGATCTGGGCGCTGGCAAGACCACGCTGGCGCGCGCCATCCTGCGCCAGCTTGGCGTCACCGAAGACGTGCCCAGCCCCACCTTCACCATCGTGCAGAGCTATGAGACGCCGTGCCTGCCCGTCAGCCATTATGATCTCTACCGCGTGAAACAGCCGCGCGAGATGCAGGAACTGGGTTTCGACGATGCGCTGGATCACGGCGCGGTGCTGGTGGAATGGCCGGAGCGCGCGCCCGAAGTGCTGCCGCCCGATGCCCTGCATGTGCGGCTTGGCCTGCAGGATGGCGCGCGGACCGCGAAGCTGACAGGCCCGGCGCGCTGGGAAAGCTTCCTCGCCCATGTCTGACCGTCAGACCGCCATGCGCGATTTTCTGGTTGCGTCCGGCTGGGGCGACGCCAGCGTGACGCCCTTGCCAGGTGACGCATCCACCCGCCGCTATGCGCGGCTCGTGCGCGGCGGCGAAAGCCACATGCTGATGGATCAGCCCCAGGGCGCCGAAACGCCGACCGCGCCGCCCGATGCCAGCGAAGCCGAGCGCCAGGCGCTGGGGTACAACGCCGTGGCGCGCCTGGCGGGCGCGGACTGCGCGCGCTTTGCCGCCGTTGCTGCCTATCTGCGTGAGCATGGATTGGCCGCACCGCAGGTGCTGGCCGCCGATCATGCGCAGGGTTTTGCCGTTCTCGAGGATTTGGGCGACGCGCTGTTCACCGATGTGCTGGCGCAGGGCGGCGATGAAAAGGCGCTGTACCAGGCAGCGGTCGAGGTGCTGGCGCGCATCCATGCCAAGGATGCGCCGGCCCAGCTTTCTTCCGACAAGCCGCTGTTTGCCTATGACCAGACCGCGCTGATCGCCGAGACTGACCTCCTGATCGAATGGTTCGCGCCACTGGCGCTCGGCCGCGACGTCATGAATGCGGAAAGGGCTGAACATCGCGGTCTGTGGAAAGCCGTGCTGTCCAAGATTGAAGGTGGCCGCCAGGTTTTCGTGCACCGCGACTATCACGCCCAGAACTTGCTATGGCTGCCGCAGCGCGATGGCGTGGCGCGCGTCGGGCTGATCGATTTCCAGGATGCTGTGGCGGGCAGCCCGGCTTACGACCTGATCTCGCTGACCGAAGATGCCCGCCGCGATGTCAGCCCGGAACTGGCGGAAATCGCGACACAGCATTATCTGGACGTCATGGCGGCCCAGGGCACGCCGGTGAATGAGCCCGCCTTCCGCCGCGAGATGGCGGTGATGGCCGCCCAGCGCAACGCCAAGATCGTCGGCATCTTCGCCCGCCTGTGCAAGCGCGACGGCAAGCCGCGTTATCTGGCCTATCTGCCGCGTGTCTGGGCCTATCTGGAACGCGACCTGTCACATCCGGCGCTGAGCGACTTGCGGGACTGGTATGACCGCGTGATCCCGAAAGCCAAACGCACCCTGCCCGCAATGGAAACACCATGAGCAAAGTCACGCGCGCCATGATCATGGGTGCGGGCCTTGGCACGCGCATGCGCCCCCTGACTGACGACCGGCCCAAGCCGATGGTGACGGTGGCGGGCCGCACTCTGATCGACCATTCCATCGACCGGCTGATCGCGGCGGGCGTCACCCGGATCGTGGTCAATGTGCATTACAAGGCCGAGGTGCTGAAAGCCCATCTGGGCAAGCGACGCGATGTCGAGATTGTTTATTCCGACGAGACCGAAACGCTGCTGGATACCGGCGGCGGCGTGGTGAAAGCCATACCGCATTTCAGCGGCGAGCCTTTCTTTGTCATCAATTCGGATTCCATCTGGGTGGAAGGCACCACGCCTGCCCTGCCTGCCATGCAGAAGCTCTGGGATGCAGACCGCATGGACGGGCTGCTGTTGCTGGCGGAAATGGAAACCGCAATGGGCTATGACGGCGAAGGTGATTTCGTGCTGCATAGTGATGGCGCAGTGGCGCGCGCCAGGGGCAGCAGTGAAGAACCCTATGCCTATCCCGGCGTGCAGATCGTGCATCCCCGCCTGTTTGACGGAGCGCCGGAGGGCGCATTCTCGACCAACATCATGTGGGACCGCGCGATTGCCGCCAGAAAGCTGCGCGGCATCGTGCTGGACGGCGTCTGGATCCATGTCGGCACGCCGGATGCGCGGAGTGAAGCGGAATCGTATCTCGCCGCTTTGTCTCCCGCTTGAAAGCCCCGTCCGTCTATACGATTTCGGCAAGCGCGCATTTCGCGGAAGACCTGGCTCGCGGTCTTCTCAGGCGCATTGGTGACGATCCGCTGGCCTTGTCTTCCGCCACCATCTACCTTCCCACACAGCGCGCGGCACGCACCTTCGGCGACGCCTTCGCAAAGGTCATGGGCGGCGCAGCGCTGCTGCCGCAGTTCAAGCCGTTGGGCGACAGCACCGAAGAAGACTTGTTGTTCGAAGCGTCGGTTGAGGGACTGGAGACCCTGCCCGCGATCGCGCCGTTGCGGCGGCAGTTGCTGCTGGCCCAACTGGTGCGCGAATGGGACCGTCAGGGCCGCGACGGCACATTATCGTTCGCACAGTCGGCCGTGCTGGCCGACAGCCTTTCCAAAGTGATGGACGAAGTCGAAACCCAGGGCGTCGATCTGGGGAAATTGAAAGACCTGTTGCCGCCCGAAATGGCGGAACACTGGGAGGGCGTCACCCGCTTTCTGGATGTGCTGCATGACGCCTGGCCAAAGCTGCTGGCGGCGGAAAACAAGCTGACGCCCGCGACGCGGCGCGTGCTGGCGTTGAAAGCACTCGGCGCGCGGCTGCAAGCCGCGCCGCCGGACGGCTGGACGATCGCCGCCGGCTCCACCGGTTCGATCCCCGCCACCGCCCAATTGCTGGGCGTGATCGCGCGGCTGCCCAGGGGCGCTGTGGTTCTGCCGGGACTGGATCAGCGGCTGGACGAGGAAAGCTGGCAGCGGCTGGAAGACGATCCGGGTCATCCGCAGTATGGCTTGCGCGAATTGCTGCGCAGCATGAAGACGGAACGCGGCGATGTGAAAGACTGGTTTGCGGCCGCGCCCAACCCTGCCCGCGAGCAACTGCTGCGCGAAACGCTGCGGCCCGCCCCCACCACCGATGCCTGGCGGGCGCTGACGCAAAAGGGCAGCGAGGAAATCGCGCAGGGCCTGAACGATATCGCGCTGGTGACTGCCGCCGATCCCGCGCAGGAAGCGCTGGCCATCGCGCTGGCGCTACGCGAAGCACTGGAAACACCCGGCCGCAGCGCCGCGCTGGTGACGCCCGACCGCAACCTGGCGCGGCGGGTCGCCGCCGAAATGCGACGCTGGGGCGTGGAGATCGACGACTCCGCGGGCCGCCCGCTGGCCCACACCACGGCTGGCGCCTTCCTGTGCCTGCTGGCGGAAGCAGCGGAGAATGGCTTTGCGCCGGTGCCGCTGCTGGCATTGCTCAAGCATCCCTTCGCAAGATGCGGACAGGACAGCGCAAGTTTTCGCGCCCGCGCCCGCGAGCTGGACCGCTGGTGCCTGCGCGGCCCGCGCCCCGATCCGGGACTGGCGGGAATCCGCAAGGCGATCGGCAAAGCCGCGCTGGATCGCAATCCACCGCCGCCTGCGGTCCTCTACGCGCTGGCTGCCTGGTGGGACGACATCGCCGCGATGCTGTCGCCGCTGGAAGACATCTACGCTCGAGCGGACGTCACGCTGGACGAACTCCTCGACCGCCATGTCACAGCCGCAGAAGCTCTGGCCTGCGACCACGACAAGACCTGCATCCTGTGGAGTAACAGCGACGGCGTTGCGGCCGCCGAGTTGCTCGAAGCGCTGAGACTAGCGTGCGAAGGCCTGCCACCGGTTGAACCTGCGTCCTGGCCGGCGCTGCTGCGCGGGCTTGCCATGAAAATTCCGGTGCGCAGCGCCTTTGGCCGACATCCCCGGCTGCACATACTTGGGCCACTGGAGGCTCGGTTGCAGCATTTCGATCTCACCATTCTGGGCGGACTGAATGAAGGAAGCTGGCCGCAGGCCGCCAGCGCCGACCCGTGGTTCTCGCGCCCGATGCGCAAAAGCCTGGGACTGGAACAGCCCGAGCGCGGCATCGGCCTTTCGGCGCATGACTTCGCCATGCTGGCGGCGGGACCATGCGTGCTGATGACACGCGCCATGAAAGCCGATGGCGCGCCGACCCTGGCCTCGCGCTGGCTGCAGCGGCTGGAGCAGTTGACGCGCGGCCTCAAGCTGGATGCCAGGCTGCATCCTGCGCACGACTATGCCGATCTGGCGGCGCGGATGATGGAGCTGGAGCGCTTGCCGCCATTGAAGCGCCCTGCCCCCAGGCCGCCGGTCGAAACCCGCCCGCGCCGCCTGTCAGTGACGGAAATCGAAACCTGGTTGCGCGATCCCTATGCCATTTACGCGAAACATGTGCTGAAGCTGCGCCCGCTGGAATCGCTGGACGAGCCAGTTGGCCCGCTGGTGCGCGGCACGGCGCTGCACAAGGCGATGGAAGAGTTCATCAAGCAGCATCCCGGCGAACTGCCGGACGACGCCGCGGCGCGGCTGGGCGCTATCGCCGACAGGGTGTTTGAAGAGGCTGGCATTCCCAAGGCCGCCTTGGCCGTGTGGCGGCCCCGTTTCCAGGGCGCCGCGCAGGGATTCATCGCGGTCGAGCGCGAGCGACGCGGCGATATCGAACGCTCCTACGTCGAGACCTATGGTAAGCGCACATTCGATGCGCCGGGCGGTGACTTCGTGCTGTCGGGACAGGCTGACCGCATCGACATCCGCAACGATGGCAAGGCCGCCATCCTGGATTACAAAACCGGCGCCACGCCGACCCGGCCCCAGGTCGAAGAGTTGCTGGCGCCGCAATTGCCGCTGGAAGCCGCTATCCTGGCGGAAGGCGGATTTCCTGAAATCGGCAAGCGCCTGACCGAAGAGCTGATCTATCTGTCGCTGGCCGATGGCAAGAAAGCCGCCAAGCCGGTGCAGATCGACAATGCGCAGGCGCTGGCGGTGGAAGCGGCGGAAAAGCTGGCGCAACGCATTGCCCGTTTTGACGACAAGGACACGCCGTATCTGTCGCGCGTGCGCCCGTATCGCACCGACAGTGTGGGTGATTATGACCATCTGGCGCGGGTGCGCGAATGGTCGGTATCGGGCGGGGAGGAAAGCTGATGCGCGATCCTTCCGTCATCGCCTCCGATCCGCAGATCTCCGCCTGGGTGGCCGCCAATGCGGGCGCGGGCAAAACCTACACCCTGGCCAACCGCGTGGCGCGGCTGCTGATGGTGCCCGGCACCAAACCCGAGCGCATTCTGTGCCTGACCTTCACCAAGGCGGCAGCCGCGGAAATGCAGGCGCGGCTGTTCAGGCAGCTTGGCGAATGGGCAATGCTGCCCGACAAGGAACTGCGCGCCGCCATTGTCGCGATCGGCGGCGACGCCCATAGCGATCTGTCGCAGGCCCGCCGCCTGTTCGCGGGCGCGCTGGAAACGCCGGGCGGCCTGAAAGTTCTGACCTTGCATGCCTTCTGCCAGATCGTGCTGTCGCGTTTTTCCATCGAGGCGCATGTCCCGCCCGCCTTCGAAGTGTTGGATGACCAGTCCGCCCGCGAACTGGTGGCCGGATCGCGCCAGCACATCCTGGAACGCGCCGGATCGGGCGACGCGCAACTGGCGAATGCGGTAGCGCATCTGGTGACCGAAACCAGCGAGGCACGGCTGACAGGTTTGCTGGATGCCGCGCTAGGAGCCGATCGCCGCAAGCTGGAAGCCCTGCTCGAGCAAAGCGACATTCCTACCCTGGCCCGTGGCCCGCTGAGCGTTGGCCCCGACGAAACACCTCAGAGCGTCGCGGATACGTTTTGTGGCGCATTGGGGCATGAGATCGCCCAGCTTCGCGCGGTGCAAAGCTGGCTGGGCGGCGGCAGCGCCAACGACCTGAAAGCCGCGGCGCGGCTTGCGCCCTTCCTGGCGAATGCAACCCGCGGCTTCGACCTGATCGGCGCTTTTCTGATGACCGCGGAAGGCGATAAACGCAAGACGATGGCGACCAAGAAGCTGTCCGACGCGCGGCCGGACCTGCTCGCCTATCTTGTGGAGCTGCAGGATCGCTATTGCGAAGCCGCCGCGCGCCACCGCGCGGCCCGCGCCGCGGGGCTGGCCGAATCCGCCCTGATCCTGATCGATGCGGTGCGCCGAGACTACGCCCGCACCAAGCGGCTGCGCGGCGTACTGGACTATGACGACCTGATCGTGGAGACCCGCAACCTGTTGCAGCGGCGCGGCGCGGCCCAATGGGTGCTCTACAAGCTGGACGGCGGCATCGATCATCTGCTGATCGACGAAGCGCAGGACACCAGCCCCCAGCAATGGGAAATCGTGAAGGCGCTGACGGAAGAATTCTTCGCCGGCACCGGGCGCGACCGCATCAATCCCCGCACCATCTTCGCGGTCGGTGACGAAAAACAGTCCATCTTCAGTTTCCAGGGCGCCGATCCGGCCCAGTTCGAGATCAACCGGCTGTATTTCGAGGAAAAGGTCCGCGCCTCCGAACAGTATCTGCGCAGCGTGCCGCTGATCACCTCGCGCCGCTCGGTGCCGGAAATCCTGGGCTTTGTCGATGCGGTGTTCGCCAGCGAGGCAGCCCGCGCCGGACTGACCTCACGCGGCGATGTGATTACCCATGAAGCCCATCGCAAAGACGCGAAAGGCGGTATCGAATTCTGGCCGACGCTGAAGCCCGACGACCAGGACGAAGACGATCCCTGGGCGCCGGTGGACGCGGTGCAGAAGGACAGTCCGTCCGCACGGCTGGCGGCGCAGGTGGCGGCCAAGATCGCCGGCTGGCTGGACAGCGGCGCGCGGCTGCCGGGCCATGATGCGCCGATCCAGCCGCGCGACATTATGATCCTGCTGCCGCGCCGAGAGCCGTTCGGCAGCGAAGTTATTCGCCAGATGAAGGCACGCCGCATTCCCGTGGCCGGGGCCGACCGGGTGCGGCTCACCGAACAGATCGCGGCCATGGATTTGATCGCACTGGGCCGGTTTGTGCTGCAACGGGAAGATGATCTCAATCTGGCGGCGCTGCTGCGCTCGCCTTTGTGCGGGATCAGCGAAGAAGCATTGTTCAGCCTTGCGCACAATCGCGATGGTGATCTGTGGCAAGTGTTGGTGGCGCGGCAGAAGGAGTTCGCACCGTGCCATGACTTCCTGTCGCGCATGCTGGAACGCGCCGACTATGCGCCACCCTTCGAGTTCTATTCATATGCCCTGACCGCACTGGGCGGGCGCGAAAAGCTGCTGGCGCGGCTGGGGCCGGAATCCGCCGACGCGATCGAGGAATTTCTCAGCCTGACGCTGACGCATGAGCGCGGCCATACCCCCTCGCTGGAAAGCTTCCTGCACTGGGTCGAAGGCGGCGGCGTCGAAATCAAGCGCGACATGGAACGCAGTCGCAACGAAGTGCGGGTGATGACGGTGCATGGCGCCAAGGGCCTGGAAGCCGACATCGTCATCCTGCCAGACACCACATCCCTGCCCGGCGGCCTCAACCGCAGCGAGGGGCTGCTGTACACCGACGGCGGTGTGCTGTTCCCGCTGCCCGCCAGGGATGCGCCGGACGCGGCGCGCGCCGCCAAGGCATCTGGGGAAGAAGACCTGAAGCGCGAGCATCGCCGCCTGTTCTATGTGGCGCTGACGCGGGCGCGCGATCGGCTGTGCATTTGCGGTTTCGAAGGCAAGCGGCCTTTCGCACCCGAGTCCTGGTATTCGCTGGCGCAAGTGGCGGCGCGGCAGCTCGATGTGGACCTGACGCGCGGCGACGATGACATACGCATCATCGGCACGGTTCAAGACGAACATGGCGGCGCCGGCGCCGTGGTGGAAACACCAGCGCCCCTGCCCGGCTGGGTCGGCCAAGCCGCGCCCGCTGAACCTGTCATTCCCAATCCGATCCGCCCCTCCGACATTCCCGGCGCGGCCACGCCCGCTTTCTCGCCGCTGGGCGCCAAAGCGCGCTTCCTGCGCGGCAATGTCGTGCATGCGCTGCTGGCGCGGCTGCCCGACATTGCCAAGGCGCGCCGTGAAGAGGTGGCGCTGACGTTCGCCCTGGCGCATGGCTTTTCGGAAAGCGAAGCCGCGCAACTGGTGGGTGAGACCATGACGGTGCTGGACCACCCGCAATTCGCGCAGGCCTTCGGCCCCGGCAGCAAGGCGGAAGCCGCGATCCATGCATCGCGTCCCGATCTGGGTTTGAAAGCGCCGATCACCGGACGACTGGACAGGCTGGCGGTGACGGATACCGAGGTTCTGATCCTGGATTTCAAGACCAACCGGCCGCCGCCCGCGACCCAGGCCGATGTCGCGCCGCTCTATCTGGACCAGATGGCGCTGTATCGAGCGGCGGCGCAGGCTGTGTTCCCGGGGAAGCGAATCGTCTGCGGCTTGCTGTTCACCGACGGCCCACGGCTTTTACAGCTTTCCGATGTGGTTCTGGACGCCCGGCTGGCCGCAATTTCCATCGCCGCCCAAGGCCATGCCACCCCGCCTTGACCCGGCAAGGGCGCGTTCCTAGATATGATACCCAGATCAGTTACAGGATGTTCCTCATGCCCCTGAAAGTGTCCGACGCCTCGTTCCAGGCCGATGTCCTGGATGCCAAGAAGCCCGTATTGGTGGATTTCTGGGCCGAATGGTGCGGACCCTGCCGCATGATCGCGCCGGCGCTGGATGAACTGTCGACCGAACTGGGTGACAAGGTGATCATCGCCAAGCTGAACATCGACGAGAACCCGCATGTGCCGACCAAGTATGGCGTGCGCGGCATTCCCACCATGATGATCTTCCAGCAGGGTCAGGTTGCGGCGACCAAGGTCGGCGCCTTGCCCAAATCGAAGATCAAGGAATGGATCGAGAGCTCCATCTAGGAGTTCTCGGCCAGCACCTTCCCCGCAAGGTACAGTGACCCGCATATCAGAATGCGCGGCGGCACATCGTTGTCGCCCAGCCGTGACCAGGCGGTGACCTGAAGCATGGCATCATCCATGTCTTCGGCGGGCGCTGCGTCCAGCCCCGCCTTGCGCGCGGCGTCGTACAGCGCCCCCGCACCCAGGCTGGCGGCTTCACCGGGAATGGCCAGCGTCACCACATGCCGCGCCAGCCCGTTGAAGGTGCGCAGGTAGCCCACCGCATCCTTGTTCGCCAGCATGGCGCAGATCAGATAGAGCGGGCGTTCGCCATGCTCTTCCATGTCGGCCATGGTGCGCGACACCGCTTCGGCGCCGTGCGGATTGTGTCCACCATCCAGCCAGATTTCCGCGCCGCGCGGCGCGCTCTCGACCAGCGGCCCTTTGTGCAGCCGTTGCAACCGTGCCGGCCACTCAACATCCGCCAGCCCTTTTTCAATTGCCGCATCTTCCCCCCAACCGCGGTTGGCGTGGCGCAGGGTGGCAATGGCAACACCGGCATTCTCGACCTGGTGACGGCCAACCAGCCTGGGCAGTGGCAGATCCAGCAAGCCCATCTCATCTTCATAGACCATGCGGCCATGTTCCTGGCGGCTGGCGAAATCCTGGCCGAACTCGAACACCGGCACGCCCAGCCGGTCAGCCTGCGAGACGATCACATCGCGGGCGACATCGACCTGCGGCCCCACCACCAGCGGCGCCCCCTTCTTGATGATACCGGCTTTTTCCGACGCGATGCCCGCCAGGTCATCGCCCAGGAATTCGCGGTGATCCATGCCCACCGGCTGGATCACGGTCATGACAGGATTGGGTACCACATTGGTGGCGTCGTACAGGCCACCCAACCCCACTTCCAGGATACAGGCATTGGCGGGATAGCGCGAAAAAGCCAGGAACATCGCCGCGCCGGTGATTTCGAAGAAGGTGATCTCGCGGCCGCGATTGACCTGCTCGACCTCTTCCAGCAGCGACACCAGCGCCTCTTCCGAGATCAGCTTGCCCGCGATGCGGATGCGCTCGTGGAAATGAACCAGATGCGGCGAGGTATGGACATGAACCTTCAACCCCTGCGCTTCCAGCATGGCACGGATGAAGGCGCAGGCGCTGCCCTTGCCATTGGTGCCGGCGACATGGATCACCGGCGGCAATCTGAGTTGCGGATTCCCCAGATCGTTCAGCAGGCGCAGGATGCGGTCCAGCGCCAGGTCGATCTTCTTGGGATGCAGCGACAGAAGCCGTTTCAGGACCGCGTCACTGCGGCTGGTCGCAGGCAACATTACGACGTCGCCGCGGCGTTTCCATTCCCGTTGCGCTTCGGCATGGGCAGCACTTTGCTCTTGGGCTTGGCCTGCTTCATCAGCAGGTGCAGCACGCGCGAAAGCGTCGCCCGCATCTCCTTGCGATGGGTGACCATGTCCAGCATGCCATGCTCGAGCAGATATTCGGCGCGCTGGAAGCCTTCGGGCAGCTTTTCGCGGATGGTCTGGGCGATGACGCGCGCGCCGGTAAAGCCGATCTGCGCGCCGGGTTCGGCGATCTGGATGTCACCCAGCATGGCGTAAGAGGCGCTGACGCCCCCGAAAGTCGGATCGGTCAGCACCACGATATAGGGCAAGCCCGCTTCCCGCAGCATGTCGACGCAAATGGTGGCGCGCGGCATTTGCATCAGCGACAGGATACCTTCCTGCATGCGTGCACCGCCCGAAGCGACGAACAGGATGTAGGGACGATTTTCCTTCAGCGCCGCCTGCATCGATTCCACCAGCGCCTCGCCCACGCCCAATCCCAGACTGCCGCCCAGGAAATCGAACGGCTGCACACCGATCATCACCGGCAGGCCGTCCAGCGTGCCGCGCGCGGCGGTGAAGGCTTCGGGGCGGCCGGTCTTGCTGCGCGCCGCCTTGATCTCGTCAGTGTACTTCTTGTCGCCCTTGAAGCGCAGCGGATCAGCCGCGACGGTGGGCGGCGTCAGTTCAGCGAAACTGCCGGCATCGAAGGTATAGGCAAACCGTTCCGCCGGACCGATGCGCAGGTGATGGCCGCATTGCGGGCATACATTCTGCGCCGCCACCAGGTCGCGGTGAAAAATCATCTCGCCGCAGCTGGGGCACTTGCGCCACAGATTGTCCGGCGTGTCGCCGCGATCCTTGCCGCCCATCAGCCCCTTGATGCGGGGGCGAACGATATTGGTGATCCAGTTCATGCCGGCACCTTACCATGACGGGCCGCGTGGGTGGAACCGGCCAAAGAACGGCTCAATTCCAGCACCTCTGCGACGACCCGCTCTTTACCATGCGCGATATTGTCGGCGACGCGGCTGACAATGGCCGAACCCACCACCACCCCGTCGGCAATGCTGGCGATGGCCGCAGCCTGTTCGGGCGTGCGGATGCCAAAGCCCACGGTGCAGGGCAGATCGGTGGCGGCCCGGATGCGCGTGATCGCGGCGCGCACTTCCTCTTCGGGCACAGACTTGGTCCCGGTCACGCCGGCAACCGAGACATAATAGAGATAGCCGCTGGCATCGGCGACAATGCGCTTGAGGCGCGCGTCATCGGTGGTCGGGGTGACGAAGCGGATCAGGTCGACGCCCTGCGCCTTGGCGGGAACGCGCAGCACTTCGTCTTCTTCCATCGGCAGGTCGACAATGATCAGACCGTCAACGCCAGAATGGGCCACATCCTTGACGAAGCGCGCCGTGCCGTAAGCGTGGACATTGTTGTAATAGCCCATCAGCACGATCGGCGTGGTCTTGTCGGCCTTGCGGAATTTCTCGATCAGCTTGAGCACTTTGGCGGTGGTGCAACCGGCCGCCAGCGCCCGCACGGATGCCGCCTGCACCGCCGGGCCGTCCGCCATCGGATCGGTGAAGGGCAGACCCAGTTCGATCACATCGGCACCCGCAGCCGGAAGCTTTTCCAGAATGGCGAAGCTGGTGTCCATGTCGGGATCGCCCGCGGTGATGAAGGGCACGAAGGCGGCGCGGCCTTCCTTTTTCAGGTGCGCAAAGGTGTTCGAGAGGCGGGTCACAACTTTTCTCCCAGCTTCTCGGCGACGGAGAAAATGTCTTTGTCCCCGCGGCCCGACAGGCAGACGACGATGACCTGGTCCTTCTTCATCTGGCCCGCGATCTTGGAGACATGGGCGATGGCATGGGCCGGTTCCAGCGCCGGAATGATCCCTTCCAGCTTGGACAGCATCATGAAGGCATCCAGCGATTCCTGGTCGGTGACGGAGTGATACTTTACCCGGCCGATATCCTTCAGCCAGCTATGTTCCGGCCCGATGCCGGGATAGTCCAGACCCGCCGAAATGGAATGCGCTTCCAGAATCTGCCCGTCGGCATCCTGCAACAAATAAGACCGCGCGCCGTGCAGCACGCCGGGCGTACCCTTGGAAATGGTGGCGGCATGACGCGGCGTGTTCACGCCATCGCCGGCAGCTTCCACGCCGTGAATTTCCACACCGCTGTCATCCAGGAACGCATGGAACATGCCGGCGGCATTCGAGCCGCCGCCGACACAGGCCACCACCAGATCGGGCAGACGCTTTTCGCGGTCCAGCATCTGGGCGCGGGTCTCGGCGCCGATCACGGCCTGGAAATCGCGCACCAGCGCCGGATAGGGATGCGGCCCCACCACCGAACCGATGATGTAGAACGTGTCGTGGACGTTGGCGACCCAGTCGCGCAGCGCTTCGTTGGTCGCGTCCTTCAGCGTGCGCGAACCGGACGATACGCCCTTCACTTCCGCGCCCAGCAGGCGCATGCGGAACACGTTAGGCTTCTGCCGCTCCATGTCCACCTCGCCCATATAGACGGTGCAAGGCAGGCCGAAGCGCGCCGCCACGGTGGCGGTGGCCACGCCATGCTGGCCTGCGCCCGTTTCGGCGATGATGCGGGTCTTGCCCATGCGCCTGGCCAGCAGGATCTGGCCCAGGCAATTGTTGATCTTGTGCGCGCCGGTGTGATTGAGGTCTTCGCGCTTGAGATAGATTTTCGCGCCGCCAAGATGCTCGGTCAGGCGTTCGGCGAAATAGAGCGGGCTTTCGCGGCCCACATAATGCTTCAGCAGCCCCGACAATTCGGCCTGGAACGACGGATCTTTCTTGGCGGCCTCGTAGGCTGTCTCCAGCGAGAGCACCAGCGGCATCAAGGTTTCGGCGACGAAGCGGCCGCCATAGGCGCCGAAATGGCCCGACGCATCGGGGCTGCTGCGCAGGGAATTAGGGATCTGGTTCATGCGCTCTGTTTGCTCGAGGATACGGGTGAATTTGCGGCGGCGGTAAAAGCGGCGATGCGGTCAGCATCCTTCACGCCCGGCGCGCTTTCCACGCCGGATGAAACGTCAACCTGCGCCGCGCCGGAAAGTTCAACGGCACGCGCGACATTGCCGGGATTGAGGCCTCCGGCGAGGAACCATGGCCTGGTGAAGCTGCGCCCGGCCAGCAGCTTCCAGTCGAAGGCTGCGCCATGGCCGCCGGCGCGGTCGGCGTCTTTGGGGGGCTTGGCGTCGAACATCAGCATATCGGCGAATTTTTCGTACCCCGCGGCGACATCGAGGTCGGACGCTTCCGCCACCGGCAGCGCCTTGATGACGGCGACACCGAAGCGGCTGCGGATTTCGGCGGTGCGCTGTAGCGTCTCGCTACCGTGCAACTGCAGGAAGTCCGGGCGCACGCTCTTCACGATCGCTTCGATCCCCGCATCGTCCATGTCGGCGATCAGCGCCACGATCTTGAGACCTCCGCGCATGCGATCCGCCAGGCCACGCGCCTGTTCCAGCGGTACAAAGCGCGGCGACCTGGCATGAAACACCAGCCCGCCATACAGGGCGCCAGCGCGAACCGTCGCGTCCACCGCGTCGGCGCTGGTCAGTCCGCAGATTTTGACGGTTACGGGCATGGATGGGGGGTGTATGGCCCTGCCCCGCTCCAAAATCAAGGAACCGGGCTTAAGCTGCTGTAATGCCAAGACTTTGGGCAATGTCGCGCGCGGCTTGGGCCGGGTCGGCGGCGCCGGTGATCGGACGGCCGATAACCAGAATGCTGGCGCCCGCGTCTCGCGCCTCTGCCGGGCCCATCACCCGGCGTTGGTCGCCCACCGCGCTGCCGTCGGGACGGATGCCGGGAACCACCAGCATAAAGTCGTCGCCCAGCTCTTTACGTAAGGTGACGATCTCATGCGCCGAGCAGACCACGCCGTCCAAACCGCATTGCTGGGTCAGGCTGGCCAGCCGTAGCACCTGATCGCCCACCGGCGGCATCAACCCGACCGAGGGCAGGTCTTCGTCCGACAGGCTGGTCAGCATGGTGACGGCGATAAGCCGTGTGGAGGGCGAAACGCTTTTCACGGCATCGACCGCCGCGCGCATCATCGCCGCGCCGCCCTGGGCGTGAACATTGAGGATCGACACGCCCAGCGACGCGGCGGCTCGGCATGCGCTCGCCACGGTGTTGGGAATGTCGTGATATTTAAGGTCGAGGAATACCGGCAGGCCCATCTCCGTGAAGGGTCGAATGCCGTCCGGGCCATGGGCGTTGAAGAATTCCAGCCCCAGCTTCAAACCGCCCACAGACCCGCGCACACGCTCCGCCAATTGGCGGGCGTAATCGGGATGGGTGGTGTCTAAAGCTACGAAGACTGGATTCAGAAGAGGGACCGGATTCGGGTTCACGCTTCCGGCGTACCGCCGTTCAGGCGTTCGCGCAATTCCTTGCCGGTGCGGAAGAAGGGCGCGCGCTTCTGGCCCACAGAAACCGGCTCGCCGGTGCGCGGATTGCGGCCCATGCGGCTGGGACGAACCTTAACGGAAAAAGCTCCGAAACCACGAAGTTCCACGCGATGGCCGTCGGCCAGCGCCTTGCTGATGGAATCCAGTACGGTGGTCACGATGCGCTCGACATCGCGGTGATACAGGTGCGGATAGCGGGCGGTTAAGCGCGCAACCAGTTCTGACTTGATCATCCCCACGCCCCTTGAGGGACTTAGCCGTCCCCGTGGCTGGGGATAAGCTGTCAGGGAAGTTCGCACCCGTCAACGGGAAGCATCTGAAAAGTCAGACTTTTTTTCGATTTTCGGTCAATTTTGTCCGCAGACGGTGTTTTTTTGCCTCTGCCGCCCCCGCCTTGCGGGATGGCCGAGCCCAAGGGAGAGTCCGGCCAACGAACAACAATGGGGAGTGGGACATGAAATTCCGGCATTTGGCGCTGGCGGCCGCCTTGATTCTGGGCACTGCGACGCCCGGCATGGCCCAGGACAACTGGCTGGGCGCCTGGGGCTTCGTTCCCACCCCACCTCCCCCCGGCATGACCCCGACCCCAGGCCCTTCGCCCACCGTGCCTCTGGCTGCCGTCGTGCCGATTCCGGCAGCGGCCGCGCCGAACCAGCCGCTGCTCGACAATCCCGGCAACGTGCCGGTGGTGGTGACGCCAGAGGGCGATCCGGCCAATGTCACCGTGCGCCAGTTGGTGCGCGTGGCCATCGCAGGCGATCGCATCCGCCTGCGCTTCACCAACGAAGCGGGCGCCGATGTGCTGGTGCTGGGCGCAGTACGCGTCGGTATCGCCGGACCCGACGGCAGCATGATCGCAGGGACTGACAGGGCCGTGATGTTTGATGGCCGCAGCGCCGTGGCGATTCCGGCTGCCTCGCCGCTCTTGTCCGATCCGGTGAACCTGAAAGTCTCGGCGCTGCAAAAGCTGGTCATCAGCAGCTATGTGCCGGGCAAGATCGCGCTGGGCGGTCACAGCCTATATCAGTATGTCTCGGGCATACCGGGCGACCAGACCGCCGCGGCGCAGTTGCCTGGCCAGCGCATCTATCGCCTCACCAGCCTGGTCAGCCAGGTGGAAGTCGATGCCGCCACCGCCAATGCGGTGATTGTGACGATGGGCGATTCCATCACCGAAGGCGCGCTGTCGACCAACAACGCCTTCCGTTCCTATCCCGACCGCCTGGCCGAACGCCTTGTCGCCGCCAGGAGCAAATGGTCGGTGGTCAATGCCGGCATCGGCGGCAACCGCCTGCTGCGCCATGGCACTGGCCACAGCGCGCTGGCGCGTTTCGACCGCGACGTGCTGGGCGTGCCGGGCGTGAAGGCAGTGATCCTGCTGGAAGGCATCAACGATATCGGCCGCGGCTTCACCCCCACCGGCCCGCAGGAGCCGGTGACGCTGGACGCGCTGATCGCCGCCAACAAGCAGATCATCGCGCGCGCCCGCGCCCATGGCATCAAGGTCTATGGCGGATTGCTGACGCCCTATCAGGGCGCAGGCTATGCCTCGCCGGCGGGCGAACAGGTGCGTACCGGCCTGAACAACTGGATCCGCAGCAGCGGCGCGTTCGACGGCGTGATCGATTTCGCCACCGCCACCGCCGACAAATCCAATCCCCTGACCTTTGCCGCGGAATATAACGTCCGCGACAAGCTGCATCCCAACGATGCCGGCTATCAGGCGATGGCCAACGCGGTGGACCTGAACTGGTTCAAGTAGATCAGGCCGCAACCATCAGTTCGCCCTGCTGGAGCAGGACGCCGGCGGTGTCGAAGAAGCCCTGATGGCGAAAAATCTTTCCGTCCTGCAGCGTCCAGTGGATCGCGATGTCCGATTTGACATAGCGGCCACTGGGGCGGTGCAGCGCTTCAGCCGCGAACACGCCGCAGACATGATCGCCCTTGGCGGTGACCAACTTGGGATCAAAGCGGATGAAGTGATAGCGCGAGAACAACAGCGCGGTGTATTCGCGCATGCCGACGAGGCCGTGATGCGTGCCGCCAAAGCGGAAATGCTCGCGCGGCGCGGTCACTTCCCACACCACATCGGGATGCAAGGCCGCGAACAACGGTTCCAGGTCGCTGTCCTTGAAGGCAGCGATCACCGAAAGCATCAGCGTCTTGTTGGACAATTCCTGCGACATCAAACGGACCTTTGCGGACTGAAATGTGTCCGCGGCTGGAAAAACGAAATCCGGGTGAAAGGACGGCGGTTGCGCAGAATCAGTTCGCAACCGCAATAAAACGGTGCGTGGCTATAGGCGCGCATTCGCAGTGTCAACGCATAGCAGTCCCGCAAGCAGATCTGCGGCGATTTGCACACCGTAGACATTTCACCAAGGCCGAAAACCGTGTGGCGTGTTTACAGGCATGGCGAAAATATGGCCATGCACGCGCACAAAACATCTATGCTGACGCCGAACGGCGCGGAGACTCCATGACCCTGTTGCTGCTGTCCTATCTGGGTGGGGTTCTGACCATCCTCAGCCCGTGCATTCTGCCGGTGCTGCCGTTCGTGTTCGCGCGGTCGGATCAATCCTTCATGCGATCGGGCCTGCCGCTGCTGGCGGGCATGGCGGTGGCCTTTGCGGGCATTGCCACCATCGCGACGGTCGGCGGCAACTGGGCGATCCAAGCCAATCAGGCAGGCCGCGTAGCAGCGATGATCCTGCTGGCGCTGTTCGGCCTGACCTTGCTGCTGCCGTCGCTGGCCGAGCGGCTGACGCGGCCGCTGGTGGCGCTGGGCTCGCGGCTTTCCGGCAGCGAGGCCTCGCGCGGCATCGGCGGCTCGCTGGTGCTGGGCGTGGCGACCGGCTTGCTGTGGGCGCCCTGCGCCGGACCGATCCTGGGCCTGATCCTCACCGGCGCCGCCATCCAGGGCGCCAGCGTCAACACCACATTGCTTTTGCTGGCCTATGCGCTGGGTGCAGCGACATCGCTGGCAGCGGCCTTGCTGATTGGCGGCAGACTGTTCGCCCAGATGAAAAAGTCGCTGGGCGCTGCGGAGTGGATACGCCGCGCGCTGGGCGTTCTGGTGCTGGCGGGCGTTGCCGCCATCGCGCTGGGACTGGACACCGGGCTTTTGACGCAGCTTTCCAGCGCGAGCACCAACAAGATCGAACAGTCGCTGCTGCGCGCCGGCGGGCTGGAACGCAAAATCACCGCCACCGCTTTGCCCGGCAGCGATCTTCCGGTGGAGGGCAACATGCCGGAACTGACCGGCGCGACCCTGTGGCTGAATTCGCCGCCGCTGACGCGCGAGCAGTTGCGCGGCAAGGTGGTGCTGGTGGATTTCTGGACCTACTCCTGCATCAACTGCCTGCGCGCCCTGCCCTACGTCAAAGCCTGGGCGGAAAAGTACAAGGATCACGGACTGGTGGTGATCGGGGTGCATGCGCCCGAATTCGCCTTCGAGAAAACCGAATCCAATCTGCGCCGCGCCATGTCGGATCTGGGAATCACCTATCCGGTGGCGCAGGACAACAACCTGACCATCTGGCAGGCCTTCAACAACCAATACTGGCCGGCACACTATTTCATCGATGTGGAGGGGCGAATCCGCCATCACCACTTCGGCGAAGGCGAATACGAACGTTCGGAAAGCGTGATCCGGCAGTTGCTGCGCGAAGGCGGCCGCACCAATGTGCCCGGCGACAGCGTCGATCCCCGTGCGCAAGGCGCCCAGGCCGTCGCCGCGCCGACCGCGAAGACCTCGCACGAAACCTATCTGGGTTATGGCCGGGGCCAGAACTTCGCGTCCGGCATCGCGCGAACGGATGAAAGCGCAAACTACAAACTCGCCGCGCCGCTGACGCTGGGCCAGTGGGGTCTGGAGGGGCAATGGACCGTGGGCAAGGAAATGTCGCGGATGGATGCGCCCGGCGGCAAGATCAGCTTCCACTTCTACGCCCGCGACGTGCATCTGGTGCTGGCGCCCGGCACACCGGGCAAGCCCGTGCGGTTCAAGGTCACCCTGGACGGCAAGCCGCCGGGCGATGGACACGGCATGGATGTGGCGGCGGACGGCAGCGGAACCGTGACGCAGGACAGGCTCTATCAGCTTATCCGGCTCAAGGCGCCCAGCGAGCACACCTTCACCATCGAATTTGCCGACCCTGGTGTGCAAGCCTTTGCCTTTACCTTCGGATAGGGTCGTGGCATGGCCGATGCCATGACCATGACGTACGTGATCCTGTTCATCGCATCGCTATGGGCCGGCACGCAGAACGCGCTGGCCGGTGGCGGCACGTTCATCACCCTGCCCGCGCTGATGCTGACCGGCATGAACGCGCTGCAGGCCAACATCACCTCCACCATCGCGCTGTTTCCCGGACAGGTGACGTCCACCTGGGGCGGACGCGGCCACGTCACCGGCGTTGGGGGACTTTCGTTCAAGACGCTGGTGATCGTCTCGCTGGTGGGCGGCATGCTGGGCGCGACCCTGCTTCTGGTCACGCCGTCGCAGATTTTCGCACAGATGGTGCCGTGGCTGGTGCTGTTCGCCACCGCGATCTTCGCCTATGGCAGCTTCATGCCGCGCAAGGCCGACCGTCCGCCGGTGCTGAAAAAATGGAGCGCGGGCATCGCGCAGTTCGGCATCGCGGTTTATGGTGGCTATTTCGGCGGCGGCATCGGTTTTCTGATGCTGGCGGCGCTGACCGCGGCGGGGCTTTCAATCCGCAACGCCAGCGCCAACAAGAATGTTCTGGCGGGCGTGATGAATGCCAGCGCCGTGGCGATCTTCGCCTTTTCGCCGCAGGTTCAGTGGCTGCCCTGCGCCATCGCCTGCGTCGGCGCGGCGATCGGCGGCTGGATAGGCGGCAACATGGTCAACAAGGTCAACGAGAAATTCCTGCGCATCGCCGCCGTCTGCATCGGCGTGGCCCTGACCATCGGCCTGTTCATCCGCGCATCGTAGATTGCCAAAAGACAGCGGCGCCGGAGCGTGAACTCCGGCGCCGCATCTGCCCCATCAGGTCAGGCTTTACTGCTTGATGATCTGGCCGTCCGGCAGGCGCACTTCGCCCCAGCCCTGGTTCAGCGGATGGTTGCGGTTCCACGGATATTTGGCGACCGCCGCCTCGTTGATCTCGATGCCCCAGCCCGGCGCTTCGTTGGCATACATGTAACCACCCTTGGTGACCGGGAGCCCTGAGAAGATTTCATGGGCCGCATCATTGAAGAAGGCATTTTCCTGCACGCCAAAGTTTGTGCAGGACAGGTCCAGCGCCAGGTTGGCAGCATGGCCCACCGGCGAGGTGTCGGCCGGGCCGTGCCAGGCGGTGCGCACGTTGAAGATTTCGCCCATCGCCGCATATTTGCGGCAGGGCGTCAGGCCGCCCATCTGCGACACATGCATGCGCATATAGTCGATCAGGCGTTCGGCAATCAGCGGCACGATTTCGTGGGGTGAGTTGAACAGCTCGCCCATCGACAGCGGCGTGGCGCACTGAGCGCGGATGTTGCGGAACCAGGCAATGTCTTCCGGCGAGACCGGGTCTTCCAGGAAGAACAGGCGGAACTGTTCCACGTCCTTGCACATCTTCACGGCCTGGGTGGGCGTGATGCGCTCATGCACGTCGTGCAGCAGCTCCACCTCCATGCCCAGTTCCTTGCGGCAGGCTTCGAACAGCTGCATCGCGCGGCGGATATAGCCTTCGCGCTCGAACACCGGCGCGTCGTGCAGTGCGGGGATGCGCTGGGCCTTGCTGGGGCCGGCGCCATAACCGGCCATGCCGGGCACGCCGACCTGAACGCGCACATGGCGGAAGCCATTGGCGATATGGCGCTTGGCCTGGTCGATCACATCCTTGATTTCGCTGCCAGACGCGTGGGCGTAGCAGTCCGCCGCCTCGCGCGCCTTGCCGCCCAGCAACTGGTAGACCGGCAGCCCCGCCTGACGGCCCTTGATGTCCCACAGCGCCTGATCGACGCCGCTAATGGCGTTGTTAAGCACGCCCGAGTTGCGCCAGTAGGAGGAATTGTAGGCCATCTGCCACGTATCCTCGATACGGTCGGCGGGCTTGCCTACCAGCAGGGGCTTCAAATATTTCTCGACCGCGATCGGGATCAGGTCGGCGCGCTGGGTGAAGGTGGCGCAGCCATAGCCATACAGGCCGGCCTGGTCGGTGGTGACCTTGACGATCACAAGACGTACCGTCTGCGGCGAGCACTGGATGACGCTGATATCCTTGATGATGGGCGACTTCATGCCCCGCTGGGACTGCTCGACCCGTTGCTGGGCCTTGGCTTCTTTCGTGGCCAGCAACGCGGCACTGCTTGCCACCGCCGCACCGATCAGTTCACGCCTGCGCATACTCGCACTCCCCCTGAATAAAGCCGCGCTGTGGCGGCTGACAATTTGTTGGCGCGAGACCGTAAGTGCCGGCGCGTCCGGCGGCAAGCTGGCGAACATGTTGCGGCGCGGCAAAAACAGGCGGTTGTTTTTCCACGCGCCACTGTATCAACTATGGATGTAGGAGAGCCAGATGAAAATCATCCAGATCATTTCCGCGATTGTGCTTTCGGCTGGCACGGCCTTGGCCCAAACCCCGCCGCCAGTCGGCGCCGGAAACCTGCCCGTCGGCTTTTATCCCAAGTCGCCCTGCGTCAAACCCAGTGCCGATTTCGGACGCCAGCCGGACCAGCGCGACGGCAAGGCGGTGGCTGCCTATAACGAAAAAATCCGCGCCTATAACAAGGCGATGGAAGGCTTCAATCCGTGCCTTCAGGCCTACGCGGCGCGGGCCAATCACGACATTCAGGAAATCCGCGCTGCCGTGAGCGCCGCCAACCAATAGTCACGTGCCCCCCATGTGGACTTTGCAGGTCCGCATCGTTCGTCCGGGCCTATGATGCCCCACGACTCGGGGCTGCCATGACCTCCCAAAATCTTTCCCTGCGTGACACGCTGCTGGCGGTGCTGGTGGTGTTCATCTGGGGCACCAATTTCGTGGTGGTGGTCTGGGGCCTGAACATGCTGCCGCCCCTGATCATGGCGGCCGCGCGCTTCGCGCTGGTGGTGTTTCCCGCGATCTTTTTCCTCCGCAAGCCCGATGTGTCCTGGGGCAATCTGGCGGTCTACGGACTGTGTATCGGCACCGGCCAGTTCGGCCTGCTGTATATCGCGATGGACGGCCTGATTTCGCCCGGCGTTGCGTCGGTAGTGATGCAGCTCCAGCTCTTCTTCACCATCGCGATCGCCGCCAGGCGCACAGGCGAGAAGCCCCGCCTGCACCAGATGCTGGGCCTGTTGCCGGCGATTGCCGGCGTCCTGCTGATCCTGATGCACAATGGCGAAGGCATCACCACCGCCGGCCTTGTCATGGTGCTGGGCGGGGCGATGTGCTGGGGCATCAGCAACCAGGCCGCGCGCGAAGCTGCCCATGGCGCCGCCGCGCGCGGCGCGCCGATGAACCCCCTTGCCTATGTGGTCTGGGCCAGCCTCTTCTCGCTGCCGGCGCTTGTGGTCATGTCGCTTGTGCTGGAAGGCCCCACCCGCGTCACCCAGGCCGTACTGGCCTCGAGCTGGCCGATCTGGGTGACGCTGATATGGCAGAGCGCGGCGAACACCCTGTTCGGCTACACGACCTGGGCCTGGCTGCTGTCACGCTATCCCGCCGCCACGGTTGCGCCCATGTCGCTGCTCGTGCCGGTGTTCGGCATCAGCGCCTCGGCCATCGTGTTGCATGAGCCACTGCCGGCCTGGAAGCTGACAGCGACCCTGCTGATCATGGCGGGCGTCGGCATCAACCTGCTGTGGCGCCCGCGCAAGACGCTGGTCAGCGGCGAAGCGGGCTGACGCCTTACTTTACAGTTTTGAAAGCGATGAACTTGATCCGCTTGCCCGGCTCCAGCAGCATCTGGTGCGGCGTGCCGGCGGGGATCAGGAAGTAATCGCCCGCGCGCATCGGGCGGCTGGTGCCGCCGGTGATAGACTTGCCGCGATGCTGGCCCGGCGCCGTGACCTTGGACCCATCGATCTTGCCGCCCGTGACGAAGGTGGCTTCGCCTTCCTGCACAAAGATATGATCGGTCCAGCCGTCGTGGATTTCCGCCTCGCCCGGCTTGTCGCGGGTGGTGTTGATCACCCGGTAGGCGGGCGCTTGGGTGATGATGATCTCGGAATAGAAGGCATCCTTGGTCATGCCCTTCTTCAGTTCGGCGCCCAGCGTCTGGCCGGTGATGTGGCGCACGGCCTTGTCGTCGCCAGTCTTGGTCTGGGCGATGGCCGCCAGCGGCAGCAGGGCCAGGCCGGTGGTAAGTGCGGTGGCAATGGCGATCTTGCGGTTCATGCGCGTTCTCCTCGGATGTTATTTTGAGGGAAACTCTAATCGCGGGCGGGGGAAAAGCCAGAGCACATAAGAAAGAGGCGCGGACCAGTGGCCCGCGCCCCATTTCGTACGCAGTTGCGAAGCGACTAGCGCTTCTTGGCGGCCTTCTTCTTGGTCGCCTTCTTCGGGGCGGCCTTCTTGGCAGCCTTCTTCTTGGCCGGCTTCTTGGCGGCCTTCACGACCTTGGCCTTCTTCGCCTTACGCTTCTTCTTGGCCGGCTTGCCGGTGAACAGGCCCGCAACCGCGGCTTCCAGTTCGGCCGCACGCTTGGCCAACTTGCTCTTCTTCTTTGCCATGACTCAATTCCCTCTAGATCAACGTTGATGGCGCGAATCTAAAGTGATTCTGAGGCCAAGCAAAATCTCTGTGGACAATTTGGGGAACGAATGACCTTTGCATGCCTTCAAGCCGTATGCGTTCGCTTATCGCACACGCGCTCTGGAACCGGCTGGATACACCCGGCCACGACGCCGCGTTCCTGTTTGGGACAGACGGCGGCTTCACGCTCGAAGGCACTGCGGTCTTTCGCGCCGCGCAAGGGCCGGCTCGTGTCGCCTGTCGCGTCGAACTGAATCCGGACTGGAGCGCGCGGAGCGGCAGCGTGACGGGCGAACTGGGCGACAGCCGCATCACCCACGACATCGCGCGCGACGCGGATGGCTGGCGGCTGGATGGCGCGCGGGTGGGCCTTGCGCATCTGCGCGACCTGGATTTCGGCTTCACACCGGCCACCAACATGCCGGCGTTGCGGCGCGCGGCCCTGGCGGTTGGCGAAAGCGCGTATCTTCCAGCCGCCTGGTTCGATGTGGAAGCACCCCATCGCGACCTCATCGAACTGCCTCAACACTACGAAAGACGCCGCGAAACCGCCTATTTTTACCGTTCGCCGACGGCATCTTACGAAGCCGTACTGGAGGTGGCGCCAAGTGGCTTTTCCCGGAGTTATCCCGGCTTGTGGGAGATGGTTTAAACAAAAAAGGCGCGCCTCACGGCGCGCCTTTTGAGTTTTCGTAAAGACGATGAAGACTACTCTTCGTCAGCCTCTTCCTCGTCGGTCGAGCCGGCCTTCTTCTTCGGCGTCTTTTTCTTCAGGGCCGCACCCAGAATGTCGCCAAGGCTGGCGCCCGAGTCGGACGAGCCGAACTGCGCCACGGCTTCCTTCTCTTCCGAGATTTCGCGGGCCTTGATCGACAGGCTGACCTTGCGGGTGGCCTTGTCCATGCTGGTGACCAGCGCGTCGACCTTGTCGCCCTTGCCGAAACGCTCGGGACGCTGGTCGTTGCGGTCACGGGCCAGGTCGGCGCGGCGGATGAAGGCGCGAACGCCGCCTTCCAGTTCCACTTCGATGCCGCCGTCATTGACTTCGGTGACGGTGCCGGTGACGACCTGGTTCTTGCGCAGGGCGCCGCCCGACGGGCCGGCCTTTTCGATCGGATCGTTTTCGAGCTGCTTGATGCCCAGCGAAACGCGTTCCTTCTCGATGTCGATGTCGAGAACCTTGGCCTTGACCATCTGACCCTTTTCATAGGTCTTGATGGCTTCTTCGCCGGCTTGCGACCAGGACAGGTCGGAGAGATGCACCATGCCGTCGATTTCGCTGTCCAGGCCGATGAACAGGCCGAACTCGGTGATCGACTTCACTTCGCCCTCGATGATCGTGCCCGCCGGATGATTGGCGGTGAAGGCGTTCCAGGGATTTTCCTGGGTCTGCTTCAGGCCCAGGCTGATGCGGCGCTTGTTGGAATCCACTTCCAGCACGGCAACATCGACTTCCGTACCCGGCGTGACCAGCTTGGACGGGGCCATGTTCTTCTTGACCCAGGACATTTCGCTGACATGGACCAGGCCTTCGACGCCCGGCTCCAGTTCAACAAACGCGCCATAATCGGTGACGTTGGTGACCTTGCCCTTGAACTGCACGCCGACCGGATACTTGGCGGCGACGCCTTCCCACGGGTCGGTCTGGAGCTGCTTCATGCCCAGGCTGATGCGCTGGGTTTCGTGGTTGATCTTGATGATCTGCACGGTGACGGTCTGGCCCACCGACAGGACTTCGGTCGGATGGCTGACGCGGCGCCAGGCGATATCGGTGACGTGCAACAGGCCGTCCACGCCGCCCAGGTCCACGAAGGCGCCATAGTCGGTGATGTTCTTGACCACGCCTTCGACGATCTGCTTTTCCTGCAGGCTCGCGACGAGGCTGGTGCGCTCTTCGGCGCGGCGCTCTTCCAGAACGGCGCGGCGCGAAACCACAATGTTGCCGCGGCGGCGATCCATCTTGAGGATCTGGAACAGCTGCGGCTGGTTCATCAGCGGGCCGACATCGCGCATCGGGCGAACGTCAACCTGCGAACCCGGAAGGAAGGCCACGGCGCCGTCGAGATCGACGGTGAAGCCGCCCTTGACGCGGCCGAAGATCACGCCGGTGACGCGGGTGACATCGGTGAAGGCCTTCTCGAGCTTGACCCAGCTTTCTTCGCGGCGGGCCTTGTCACGGCTCAGAACGGCTTCGCCCAGGGCGTTCTCGACACGCTCCAGATATACTTCGACGGTGTCGCCCACCTTGATGTCGGCGGGAATGCCAGGCATCGCGAATTCTTTGAGGGAAATGCGGCCTTCGGTCTTCAGACCGACATCGACCATGGCGAAGTCGTTTTCAATGGCAACGATGGTGCCCTTGATGACCTGGCCTTCCTGGGGGGACTGGGTTTCGAAGCTCTGCTCCAGCATCGCCGCGAAATCGTCGCGCGAAGGAGCGGAAATGGAATTGTCGGAACGTTCTTTGGTTGCGGCGCGAGCCATATAGTGGAGTCCTAACAGTCGTTCATGCCAACCGGCGGCACAAAGCCATCGGCGGACTTCCCAGGCGAATGCCCAGGCGGTTGGGTTGTAGAGAAGTAAGCGGGATACCCCTTAGGCCGCCGGGCCTCCTTAGCCCCTGTGGCGGTCCTTGAGCGCGCCTTCGACCTTGGGGGAAACCAAGGCAAGGGCTGCCGCGAACGCCGCGTCTATACCCAAATCGGTGGTATCCAGCAAGTCGGCGTCCGGAGCCTGTTTCAGGGGCGAAACCGGGCGGTTCTTGTCGGCTTCGTCCCGGGCGCCCAGCTCGGCCACCACGTCCTGCTCGGCCCGGCGGATGCCCATGGCCTTGAGTTCCGCCCAGCGGCGGCGGGCCCGGATTTCCAGGTTGGCGTCGACATAGAGCTTGGCGGTGGCGCTGGGGCAGATGACGGTGCCGATATCGCGCCCATCCATCACCGCGCCCGGACCGCCGCCCGGCGGGCTGGACAGGAAGTTCTTCTGGAAATCGAGCAGCGCGGTGCGGACCGCCGGGATGGCGGCGACGTGCGACGCCGCCTTGCCCACAATGTCGGTGCGGATGCGCGGATCGCCCGCCAGGTTGAAATCGATGGTCTGGGCGCCGCGCAGGGCGTCGGCCTCGTTCGACGGATCGCCGCCCGACTCCAGGACGCTGAAGGCTGCAAGCCGATAGAGCGCGCCGGAATCCAGATGGGCGAAGCCGAAATGGGCCGCCAGCTTCTTGGCCAGCGTGCCCTTGCCGGATGCGGCGGTACCGTCGACCGCGATGACGATGCTGGAGGCTTTGGCGGGGTCGTTCATGGCGCTTCCAATACCGCACCAAGGCCACGCATCAAATCCTGATATTCGGGGAATGACGTGGCGATCATGGTGACGTCATCCACCATCACCGGCGTTTGCGAGGCCATGCCCATTGTCAGGAAGCTCATGGCGATGCGGTGATCCATATGGGTCGGTACCGTGCCGCCACCTTTGACGCCGTCCTGCCCCTGCCCGTCAACGATCAGGTCGTCATGCTCGATTGTATACGGCACGCCGTTCAGTTTCAGGCCATGGGCCACCGCTTCCAGGCGGTCGCTTTCCTTGACGCGCAATTCTTCCAGCCCGCGCATCGCGGTCCTGCCGGTGGCAAAGGACGCGGCAACCGCCAGGATGGGATACTCGTCGATCATCGAGGGCGCGCGCTCCGGCGGCACCTCGATGCCCTTGAGCTGCGAATGGCGCACGACCAGATCGCCGATCTCTTCGCCGCCGCTGACGCGCCTGTTGGTGACTTTGATCTGCCCGCCCATCTCAACCAGAGCCTGGATCAGACCAGTGCGACGGGGATTGAGCAGGATGGCGGGAATCTGGATATGCGAACCCGGCACGATCAGCGCCGCGACCAGCGCGAAGGCCGCCGACGACGGATCGCGCGGCACTTCCACCGTGCAGCCCGTCAGCTTCGCGGGGCCTTCCAGCGTGATGGTTTCGCCGGCGGCACCATGCGGCTCGACCGATATCTTTGCGCCGAATGCCGCCAGCATCTTTTCGCTGTGATCGCGGGTCAGTGTGGTCTGGGTGAGCTTCGTGGTGCCACGGGCGTTCAGCGCCGCCAGCAGCAGCGCCGACTTTACTTGCGCCGACGCGACCTCAATGACTTTCTCGATCGCCTTGGCATCCTTGGCGCCATGAAGTGTGAGCGGCATCAGGGCTTTCTCGCCCTGCCCTTCATAGGTGACGCCAAAGGCCATCAGCGGCGCCACCACCCGCGCCATCGGGCGTGACTTTAAAGAGGCGTCGCCGGTGAAGATGGCCGAGATCGGCGTGGTGGCCATGGCTCCCATTACCAGCCGCGAGCCGGTGCCCGAATTGCCAAAATCCAGTTCGGCGGACGGGCTTTTCCAGTTTCCCACCCCAAGGCCGGTGACGCGCCAGGATCCCGGCCCATCCTGGGTCAGGGTGGCACCGAAGCCGCGCAGGGCCCCGGCGGTGGAATGGACATCGCCCGATTCCAGCAGACCGGTAATGCGGGTTTCGCCATTGGCCAGCGCGCCCAGGATCAGGGCGCGCTGCGAAATGGATTTGTCGCCCGGTATCTGGGCCGTCCCCGTCAGGGGGGCGGCGCGGCGGGCACGCAATGGGGCGGGATTGGCGTTATGCATCAGGGGCTTCAAAAGACCTTTACAGGCGGGGCAACCCGTGGCAAACGCGCCCCTCCAACAACCTCTTCTTGCGGGAAGCATCATCTTGGTCAAGGCAGATCTTGGAACCAAAAGGGCATGCCCCAGCTGTGCGGCCAGGTTTTACGACCTGACCAAGCGGCCGATCGAATGCCCCAAATGCGGTTTCAGCTACGAGCCCGAAGCGCTGTTCAAGCAGCGCCGCAGCCGTGTGGCCGAGACCGTTGATGCCGGCGCCGTTCGGGCCGCCGACAGCGAGGACGAGGACGACGAGGATGACGACAACGAGTCCGATTCCGAGGATGAAGACGAAGAAGCCGAAGCCGTTGTCGAGGCGCCGCTGAAGATCGCGGCGACCGGCGAGGACGAGGACGAAGACGCCGAGGAAGAAGAAGCCGAAGCGGAATCGGGCATGTCGGTGGTTGACGCCGACGAAGCCGACGGCATCGAGGATATCGAAGACGATGAAGACGAGGAAGACAACGACCTCCTCGGCGAAGTGGAAGACGAGGAAGACGATGTCTCCGGCATCATCGACCCGGGCATTTCCAAGGACGAAAGCTAGTTTTCTGTTTGCGGATCGGATACCAGACCGATCCTAATATTGGTACGGGGCCATAGCTCAGCTGGGAGAGCGCCTGCATGGCATGCAGGAGGTCAGCGGTTCGATCCCGCTTGGCTCCACCAATTTCCCGCCGCACTGGCGGAAATCATTCATCACCATAGTGGATTGCGGGAAATTGGTGGAGCCAAGCGGCCTCACCTGCGCCGCGCTGTTGCAGCCGAGGCGGCGCTAGCGCCAGCGTAGCGCGCCGCCGCTGGCTGCGCGCGGCGCGTGAGGCGCGCAGGCACCCTGCCGAACCAATGATGGCGAGGGTGACTCGATCTATCTTCACCGCTAATCTCCCGTTCATGCGCTTCACCAACAAACACATCGTCGTCACGGGCGCCGCCTCCGGGCTGGGCCTTGCCATCGCCAAGGCCGCCGAGGCCGAAGGCGCCACCATCACCGCCATCGACCGCGTCGCCTCGCCCTTCGCGACCAGCCGCATCTGCGACATCGCCGATGAGGAACAGGTCAAGCGGGCCTTGTCCGGCCTTTCGCGGATTGACGCGGTGGTGAACAGTGCCGGCATCGCCCGCCGCGCCAAGGTCGATGAGACCGACATGGCCGATTACGACGCTGTGATGGCCGTGAATGTGCGCGGCGCCTTCCTGGTGTCGAAATACGCCCTGCCCCAGCTTCGCGCGTTCGGCGGATCGGTGGTGCACCTGTCGTCGGGCGTGGCCACCACCGGCACGCGCAACCGCGCCGCCTACAGCGCCAGCAAGGGCGCTATCATCTCGCTGACCCGCAACATGGCGCTGGACTATGCGGCCGACAAAGTGCGGGTGAACTGCATCTGCCCAGGCTTCGTCAACACGCCGCTGCTGGCCAACCTGCCGGACGAGCGCCGCGCCAAGCTGACCGCCCTGCATCCGCTGGGCCGCATGGGCGAGCCCGAAGACATCGCGCACATGGCGCTGTTCCTGATTTCCGACCAGGCCTCGTGGATCACGGGCCAGGCCATCGCGGTGGATGGCGGTTTCAATGTCGGCCACAGCGACGATATCTAGGATTCTGGTTTGAGCGAATTCGTCGACGCCCGTACCCTTCCCGCCGGCACGGTGCTGACGCCTGATATCGCCATCGTGGGCGGCGGCCCCGCCGGAATTTCGCTGGCCATGGCGCTGGCAAACAATACCAAGCTCGACCTCCTGCTGCTGGAATCCGGCAGCGCCAATTTCGATCCGGCGGTGCAGGCGCTCTATACCGGTAGCCAGAGCGGCGACGCTTACGCGCCGCTGGAAGTGGGGCGCTTGCGCACGCTGGGCGGCGGCACCAATCACTGGGGCGGCTGGTCGCGGCCGCTGGACGCCATCGATTTCGAAAAACGCGACTGGGTGCCCCATTCGGGCTGGCCGTTCCCCAAAGCCGCGCTGGATGCCTATTACCCCATCGCGCAGAACCTGATCGAGGCCGGGCCGTGGATCTACGATTCCGGTGACAACGTCGCGGCGGCCAACGCGCCGATGATGCCGCTGGGCGAAGGCGGTCTCTACACAAGCTGGTTCCAGTTTTCGAAGATGCGCGGCGATGTGGTGCCGACCCGCTTTGGCGCCCGGTATGAGGGCAGCCTGAAGGCCGCGGCCAACATCAAGCCGCTGCTGAACGCCAACGTCACCGCCATCCGCCTGACGCCGAACGCGCAGCAGGTCGACCGGCTGGACGCCGCAACGCTGAATCCAGAGGGCGGCATCGGCAAACGCTTCACCATCAGGCCGCGCCATGTGGTGATGGCGGCGGGCGGCATGGAGAATGCCCGGTTGCTGCTGACCTCTAATGACGTGATGAAAGCCGGCGTGGGCAACCAGAATGACCTGGTCGGCCGCTTCTTCGGTGACAATCCCATCCCGCGCAATGTCGCCACACTGGTCGTGTTTGGCGGCAAGCTGGCGTCCTATTACGGCAGCACCCAGACATTGGGTGAGGCGCGGATGCGTGCCGTGTTCGCGCCCACCGCCGCCTTCGCGCGCAGCAAGAAGGTGATGGGTTCGCTGACCACGCTGGAATATCCGGTGGAGCTGGACGACACCGGCAAGGCCGCCGTCATCACCGCCGCCAACGCGCTGGGCGTTGATGCATCGTCCGCCCGCGCCTATTCGGTGGGCTGCGGCATGGAGTTGCTGCCCGACCGCGACCGCCGCCTGACGCTGACGGGTGAGACGGATGCGCTGGGCCTGCCGCGGCTGAAGCTGCACAACATTGTCAGCGACGCCGATTTCGCGCTGTACCGCCAGACGCTCGCCGAGCTGGGACGCCAGGTATTGGCCTCCGGCGCCGGACTGCTGCGCATCAATTGCAGCCGCCGCGAGGACTGGCTGAAGAACATGGATTGGGGCCACCACCATCTGGGCACGGTGCGCATGCATGTTGACCCCAAGCAGGGCGTGGTCGATGGCGACGGCAAGGTGCATGGCATCGCCAACCTGTTCGTGGCGGGCAGCGCGGTGTTTCCCACCTATGGCGCGTCCAATCCCACCCTGAACCTCATCGCGCTGACGCTGCGGCTAGCCGACCATCTCAAAAAGGTGGCCACATGAACCGCCGGGCGCTGATCGCGGGACTGGCGGCAGCCGGCGCGGCGGTGGCCGCGGGCCTGTATCGCTTCACCGATGTGTTCGTGAAACACCATCCGGCGACGCCGTATGATGACCTGCTGACCCATTTGCCCGACCGCGACCAGGCCAAACGGCTGGGCGCGCTGGTGCGCGGCGCACCGGACGCGAACGCGATTGCCGCGCGCCTGCGGGGCGCGATGCCAGACGGCCTTACGGCAGCCGCCAAGTCGGATATTACGGCGGGGCGGCTGGTGGAAGTCGAGGGCTGGCTGCTGCCGCAAAGCGTGGTGCTGCTGGCGGCGCTGGCGGCCAAAAGCTAGGCGGCTTTGGCCGGGATCAATCCGCGAAGCGAGTTGCCGAAGTAAAATCCACCCTTCAGGTCGCCCGGCGTCAGCACGGCTTCGCACGCCCTGCCCTGCTCGATCAGCTCGGCGCGCAAACAGCCGCCCAGCACGCCGGCGGAAATCGGCGGCGTCAGCAACACCCCATCACGCTCGACAAAGATGTTGCTGCGCGCGCCCTCGGTCACTTCGCCGCGCTCGTTGCAGAAGACGACCTCATCCGTTCGCAGCCGCTTGACTTCATCCTCGTACAGTTCGCGCCAACTGGTCTTGTGGCGCAGCAGAAGATCGGCGCTATCGGTGCGCACAGGGGAAACGACATAGCTCCAATGCGGCGGATTGGGCGCCAATTCATACGCCACCGCCGCATGATCGCCCTGCTCGTTCAGGATCAGGCGCACGCGCTGGGCACCCGCCTTCCCTGTCACCGCATGATGCAGCGCGATGCGGGCGGCGCAGGAATCGAATTCCAAACCCAAAATCCGCGCCGAGGCTTCCATGCGGGCGAAATGGCGATCAAGACGAACAAAAGCGCTGTCCCATTTCAAAGTCTCAATCAACTCCAGCGGGCGCCTGTCACGCTCGAAGAAACGTGCTTTCAGGAGACACTCGGCATATTCGCTGTCTTCACGCGAATCCTGCACCACTCCGCCGCCGATGCCCAGTTCGCCGCGGTTGCCCATGATGGTCAGCGTGCGAATGGCAACGTTGAATCGCGCCGACCCGTCGGGCGCAAAATGCCCGACCGCGCCGCAATAGGCGCCGCGCGGAGAGCTTTCCAGCGCGCGCAGAATTTCCATGGCGCGTATCTTGGGCGCACCGGTGACCGAGCCGCAGGGAAACAGCGCCCGCAGAATATCGGCCACGCCAGCGTCGGCGCGTTTTTGCGCCGTCACAGTCGATACCATGGTGTGGAGGGTGGGATAGGTTTCGACCTTGTACAGATCCGAAACTGCCACGCTGCCGCCTTGCGCGATACGGCTGAGATCGTTGCGGATCAGATCCACGATCATCAGATTTTCGGCGCGATCCTTGGCGCTGGCCGACAGGCGCGCGCGTTCGCTGTCATCGTCGCCGCCCCTGGACGCGGTGCCCTTCATCGGGCGGGTCGTCAGGCGGCCGTCAGCGCAGACGTCAAAGAACAGCTCCGGCGACAGGCTCACGATCTGGCGCACCCCGTCATCGACAAAGGCGCAATGCGGCGCGCCGCTCGCCCGGCGCAGTTGCTCATAGAGCGCGCGCGCATCACCCAGGAACGCAAAGCGGGCCCGGAAACTGAGATTGGCCTGATAGATGTCGCCGGCGGCGATGTAATCCTTCACCGCCGCGAACCGCAGGCCGTAAGCACCCGCATCCCATTCGGGCGTCAGCGGACCGGCATAGGCCCGTCCTGTCCGTGCCGGGGCGGTGCCTGGCGCGTCGAACACGCCCAGCCGCAGCAGCGGGTGTTTGGGGGCATGGTGGATCAGCCGGGGTTCCAGCGCATAGCCCAGCTCATAACCCAGCCAGCCCGCCACATGCCGCCCCTGCGCCAGGGCGGCCTGTGCGGCCGCCAGGGCCGCTGGCACCTCATCCGGCCCGTCTGCGCCTATGACCTGCCGGGGAGCGGCGAAAACCTGCCGCCCGGCCACATCATCGAGGAGAACCAGCATCTGCAACCCTTGATTGTCCCCTGCCCCAAAGGCCGCCTTGAACGGGAACGAAATGGCACCATATCAGATCAGGACCCGCCCTGCCTTGGAGGGGGCAATCCGGTCCACAGCCGCTCAAAGGAGGGCTGAGAGTGAACAGGCATACGACATTCGCAAGCCCGTATCTGCTGGGTTTTGAACATCTCGAAAGATTGCTGGAACGCGCTGTCCAGTCGGAGCCCCACGGCAAAACGTTCCTGCACCGCGGCATCGCGGCGCGGCAATTTTTGCGCAGCTTTGTCCTGGCGGACGGCATCGAAGTTACCGCAGCCGCGTTGGCAAATGGATTGCTCAAAATGGATTTGGCCCGCAGGCCGATCCAACCGGGCGTGCGGACCGTAGAAATAACGACTGGAGGTTTATCATGACGGACAGATTTGAAGCCGATGATGTTGAAGAGGCCCGCGCCGTGGCTGGCCGTATCGCGTACATCAAGCCCACGGGCAGCGATGAAGCGCATCGCCTGGGTCTGCTTCCGGCCAATATCGAGCTGCCTGCCGGCATGAAGCTGTATGTGCTGCACGCCGAGGACGGTAGCGTGCTGGGCTTCACGGACGGCTATGAATCCGCCTATGGCGCCGCGGTGCAGAATGAACTGACCCCCGTCTCCGTCCATTGACGCGGCAACAGTTGTGAAAACAGGAAAGCCGGGCCTTCGGGTCCGGCTTTTTTGTTGGGCAAAGATTGCTAATATGCCGCCCATGCGCACCACACTCTTCGGCGTTACCGCCGCCCTCGCCCTTCTTGTCGCCGCTCCCGCCTTTGCCCAGAGCGCCGAACCCGAAGTCGTCAATCCGCTGCCGCCGCAGCCCTTGTCTGTGGAGCACGCGCCCAGCAATCCGCCCATGACGGGCCCCAAGCTGTTGATCTCCACCAGCATGGGCGACATCACCCTGCAGCTTGACGCCGTGCGCGCGCCCAAAAGCGTGGCCAACATCCTGGCCTATGTGAAGCGCAAGCATTACGACGGCACCATCGTTTATCGCGTCGCGCCCGGCTTTGTGGTGCAGATGGGAAGCTGGGAAAGCGCCACCAAGGGACGCAGCGTTTTCGCCGCGCCCGTACCGCTGGAATCCAACAACGGCCTGTCCAACCTGCGTGGCACCGTGGCGCTGGCGCGCGAGGAAGGCCCCGACACCGCCAAGGCCGAGTTCTTCATCAACCTAGTCGACAATTTCAACCTGAACCGCAATCCCAACGATCCCGGCGTCAACACCGGCTATGCCGTGTTTGGCCAAGTGATCGGCGGCATGGATGTGGTGGACAAGATCGGCAATGTGGCGGTGGGCGACAATGGCCCGATGCCGGGCCAGGCGCCGGTAACGCCGATCCCCATCAAGCGGATCGCGGTTATAAAGTAATCGCCTTAAGCGGCGGCGCTGCCAGTGCCGTTCTTGTCGCCTGTCAGGATCGCGTAGATCGCTTCGGCGGTGGACGCGGCGCGCAGCTTTTCGCAGATGCCCTTGTCGCGCAGCAGGCGCGAAACCTTGGCCAGCGCCTTCAGATGATCGGCGCCGGCATTTTCCGGGGCCAGCAGCATGAACACCAGATCGACGGGCTGGCTGTCGACGGCTTCATAATCAATCGGGCTTTCCACCCGCGCGAAGATGCCCATGATGGACTTGGCTTCGCTCATCCGGCCATGCGGGATCGCAATGCCGGAACCCACGCCGGTGGTGCCCAGGCGCTCGCGCTCCACCAGCGTCTCGAAGATTCGGCGCTCGGAAATATGAGTCAGGGCGTGACAGCGCGCCGCCAGTTCCTGCAGTAGCTGCTTCTTGGACTGTGCCTTCAACGCCGGCAAAATGGCGTCGGGCGCGAGCAGATCGGCAATGTTCATCAACAGTCCCGGTGAGGTCCGCGCGCATGATAGTTCCGCGCGGAGATGTTACCGCCCTGCGGTTACAGGGCCCCTGCTCAAAAGCGGCGGGTTCATAGGCCGCCCCCCCAATATTGTCAATCTTGACTTGGCCGGGTGCAAAGAAGCGCCGGAATTTTACCGGTAACTTGCGGCCTGCGGCGCTTCGCCCGCCTTCAACCGGCGGCGTTCGACCGATGAGGGAATGCGCAGGGCTTCGCGATATTTCGCCACCGTGCGGCGCGCGATGTTCACGCCGTCAGCCGTCAGCAGCGCGACGATGCGATCGTCAGAGAGGATTTCGCGGGGCCCCTCATTTTCAATCATCTCGCGGATGCGGTCGCGTACCGCTTCGGCGCTGTGCGATTCGGCGCCGTTTATCGACTGGATCGAGGCCGTGAAAAAATACTTCAACTCGAACAGGCCACGCGGCGTGGAGATGTACTTGTTCGAGGTGACGCGGCTGACAGTGGATTCATGCATCGAAATCGCGTCGGCAATGATTCGAAGGTTCAGCGGACGCAGGTGACGCACGCCATGGGTCAGGAACGCATCCTGATGACGCACGATCTCGCTGGCCACCTTGAGGATGGTGCGGGCGCGCTGGTCCAGGCTCTTCACCAGCCAGTTGGCGTTGTTCAGGCAGTCGGCCAGGTAATTCTTGCTGTCCTTGTCGCGCGCCGTTTTCGACACGGTGCCATAATACTGGTTGTTGACCAGCAGGCGCGGCAGCGTGTCGGAATTCAGTTCAATCAGCCAGCCGCCATCGGGCCCGACCTTCACGAACACGTCGGGCACCACCGGCGTCACCGGTTCCGAGCCAAAGGCCAGGCCCGGCTTGGGGTTGAGCTGCCGGATCTCGGAGATCATGTCGGCAATGTCTTCGGCATCAACGCCACAGAGCGCCGTCAACTGCCCCATGTCGCGGCGCGCCACCAGGTCGAGACGCGTCATCAACGATTCCATGGCGGGATCGAAACGGTCTTTCGCCTTCAATTGCAGCGACAGGCATTCGGCCAGATCGCGGGCGCCCACGCCGACAGGATCGAAACCCTGCAGCACGCCCAGCACGGCCTGCACGTCTTCGATTTCGCAGCCCAGCCGATTGGCGACATCCATCAGGTCGGCGCGCAAATAGCCGGTCTCATCAACCGCATCGATCAGCGCCAAAAGGATCATGCGATCCTCGGGCAGCAAAGCGGCGATGGAAAGCTGGCCTTCCAGATGATCCTTCAGCGACAGTTCGGCAGCGACCGAGGATTCCAGCCCGTCTTCGCCTTCATAGGCATTGCCGGACTTCACCGTGGTCCAGTCGGTCAGCGAACCGGACTGCGGGCCTTCGGCGGCGCGGGGGGCGGGAATGTCGCCGTCATACATGTTATCGTGGGCCGCCTGGTCCATGTCGGCGGTCTTGGAAAAGTCTTCGCGCGACAGGGCTTCATCGGCGCGTTCGCCCGCGCTGTCAGCGGCACTTTCGCCGGCATCCTGAACCGGCGCGGCTTCGCGGTCGTCGCATTCCAGCAGCGGGTTCTTTTCCAGTTCGGATTCGCAGTATTCGGCCAGTTCGATGTTGGACAGTTGCAGCAGCTTGATGGCCTGCTGCAATTGCGGCGTCATGACCAGCGATTGGCCCTGCCGAATTTCCAGTCTTTGCCCAACGCCTGCCATGAAATCCTACAGCGAGAATTTTTCCCCGAGATAGACGCGCCGCACATCGCGGTCGCTGACGATCTCGGTCGGGGTGCCCTCTTTCAGCACCCGTCCGTCATGAAGAATGTAAGCGCGGTCGATCACATCAAGCGCGTCGCGCACGTTATGGTCGGTGATCAGAACGCCGATGCCGCGATTCTTGAGATGCTTGACCAGGTCGCGGATTTCGCCCACCGCGATAGGGTCGATGCCGGCAAAGGGTTCGTCGAGCAGGATGTAAGACGGATGCGTCGCCAGGCAGCGCGCGATCTCCACACGGCGGCGTTCGCCGCCCGACAGCGCCACCGACGGGGTGTTGCGGATATGGGTAATGCCGAACTCGGCCAGCAGCGCTTCGACCATGGCTTCCAGGCGGGCACCATCAGGCTCGAGCAGTTCGGCGGTGGCGCGAATATTCTGCTCGGCGGTCAGGCCACGGAAGATGGAAGCTTCCTGGGGCAGGTAGCCGATTCCCAGGCGGGCGCGGCGGTACATGGGAAGGCGGGTCACGTCATGGCCATCGACTTCGATGGTGCCGGTGTCGGCCGCGATCAGGCCGGTGATCATATAGAAGCAGGTGGTCTTGCCGGCGCCGTTTGGGCCCAGCAGGCCGACCGCCTCGCCGCGCTTTAACGAAAGAGAAACCGAGCGCACCACGGGGCGCTTGTTGAAGCTCTTGCCGATGCGGTTGACGACCAGGCCCTTGCCGCCATCGACAAGGCGCAGGCTGTCGCCGGCGTTTTCGCCGTCATTTTCCAGGGATTGTGGGCTTTGATCGGTCATTGGCAAAAACCATGCCTGTTTGTGTTTAAGGAACTGTGAAAATGCATTTTTCGCGCACAGCCTAGTTCTTGGGGGCGCCGGAATTGGGGGAGAATATTGCCTGCACACGGCCGCCGGGCGAGTTCTGGCTTTTGACCCCGCCGCCCAACGTGGCCTGTCCGGTGACCAGATTGACACTGAGCTGCGAGCCCCGCATCACGTCCTTGCCCTTCTTGAGCACGACATTGCCGTTCATGGTGACGATCTTGCGCGGCACGTCATAGACCCCATTCTCACCGGTGGCGGTGCCGCTGGCCGGCGAGTCCACCACCACATTGCCGGTGGCGTTCACCTTGTCGGCATTGCCGTCCACCGTGCTCACGCGCACCGAATTGGCGCGCAGCTTCATGTCGCCCTGCGTGACGACGACATTGCCCCTCCAGGTACCGGTCTTGCCGTTCAGATCAGCCTGGAAGGAATCGGAATCGATGTTGATGGGGGCGTCGGCGCGCTTGGTGGCGGGCTTTGCCGTGGGCTTGGCGGGCGTTTGGGCTTGCAACGAACCGCCGACGGCGGCGCCGATCGCAAATGCCAGCGTGAAAGCGAGAATTTTCTTCATTTGTTTGATCCGTGAAGGGTCATGCGGACATTGCCGGTGAGGGTGAGAAGATTGGTATTGCGGTCGGCATGAAAGCCGTCAGCGCGGAACGCGCCGTCAGGCCCCCGTCCCGTCACTTCCTGATGGCCGTGCACAACGCTCTGCTTGAGGTTCATCGAGGCGCTGGCGCTGTGCAGTTCGTAACCGGTATCGGTGAACAGATCGATGCCCCCATTCAACTCGAGCCGGCCCGCCGCCATGTCCACCATGCCGGCGCGGGCGCGGGCGTTGATCCAGCTCGTCCTGTCCAGCGCCAGATCGGCTTCCAGGTTTTTCAGGCTGGCCTTCTTGGCGTTCTTGGCGTCCTGCACCGCCATGTCGGCGGTGATGACGAAGGGGTTGCCCTTGGCGTCAGCCCCGGTCAGGCGCGGCTTGACCATAGCCAGATCATTTTCCACCCTGCCCAGCATTTCATAGGACATGGTGAGCTGGCGCGGCTGGCGCTGCACAAAGAAGAAGGCCAGCACCGCCGCGATGATCAGGAAAGCGCCCAGCGACAGCAGTCGCTTCATCAGCGAGACGAACTTCGAATAGCGCAAGGCTTCCTTCGCCGTGGTGCGAACACGGCTCGACCAGTCATATTGCGGGGCGTCCGGGTTGGCCGCCATGCTCATGCCAACCCCGTCATATGAGACCGGCGCGCAGGCAGTCGTGGATGTGCAGGATGCCGGCGGGCTTGCCGCTGCCCTCATCCACCACGAAAAGCTGGGTGATCTTTTTCTCCGTCATCAGGCCCAGCGCTTCGGCGGCGAGCTGATCGGGGCGGGCAATCTGCGGCCCGCTGGTCATCACATCGCGCGCGGCGCGGTTCTCGAATCCCTGCTCGGCATGGCGACGCACATCGCCATCGGTGACGATACCCACCAGGTTGCCCACATCGTCGACGATGCCGACACAGCCCATCCGGCCCGATGCCATGGTCAGCAGCACATCGCGCATGCCGGTGTTTTGCGCCGCCAGCGGCATCTCGCCGCCGCTGTGCATCAGGTCGCAGACGCGCACCAGGGCGCGGCCCAGCGATCCGCCGGGATGAAAATCGCGATACTGGTCGGGCGAGAAGCCCTTGCGCTCCATCAACGCGACCGCCAGCGCATCGCCCAGGCTCAGCATCATGGTGGTGGAGGTGGTAGGTGCCAGCCCCATGGGACAGGCTTCGGGCTCACGCGGCAGCACCAGCTTCACGTCCGCAGCCTTGATCAGCGTGGAGTCCGGCTTGGCGCCGATGGCGATGATGGGAAGGCCGTGACGCTTGGCATAGGTGATGAGGTCCGACAGCTCCGCCGTTTCGCCGCCCCAGGACAGCAGCAGCAGCGCGTCCTGGCGGGTGATGGCACCCATGTCGCCATGGCTGGCTTCGGCGGGATGAACGAAATAGGCCGGGGTGCCGGTGGATGACAGGGTCGCGGCGATCTTGCGGGCGATGTGGCCGGATTTGCCCATGCCGCTGACGATGACGCGGCCCTTGGCGGCCAGCACCAGATCCACCGCGTGGGTGAAGTCGCCATTCAGGCAGTCGGCCAGGGTGCCAAGCGCGGTGGCGGCCGTGGTCAGCACCCGGCGGGCTGCCGACAGGTCGCTGGCGGCTGCGCCGCCCGTCACGGGAGTGAGGCTGGCCTTCGAGGATGACATTTAAGCCTTTGATATTAATGCGTAATTATACGCATATCAGCTTAAGCCTCTCCAGGTTACGGAGGCGTTAAGCGAATTTCGTGCCAAGTTTCGCGCGAAACGGGACGGACCGCAAGGCGGCCCGGTTTACGGTGCAAACGCGCCGTCTACCGAAGGACTAATGGGCGAAGATGTCGCCGCGCACGTCAGTGCGCAAAAATATCAACGTCTTCCCAGCCAGCCAGATCGAGTTCGGCGCGGGCCGGCAGGAAGTCGAAACTGGCCTGGGCCAGGTGCGTGCGCCCTTCGCGCGCCAGCATCGCATCCAGCACGGTCTTGAGCTGGTGCAGGTGCGCGACATCGTTGGCGGCATAGGACAACTGCTTTTCGGTGAGAACCTTGGCGCCCCAATCGGACGACTGCTGTTCCTTGGAGAGTTCGACGCCTAGCAATTCGCGCACCAGATCCTTCAAGCCATGCTTGTCGGTATAGGTGCGCACCAGCTTGGAGGCGATCTTGGTGCAATAGACCGGCTTGCATTCCACGTTCAGATAACGGCGGAACATGCCGATGTCGAAACGGGCGAAATGGAACAGCTTTGTGACGTTTGGGTCGGCCAGCATCTTCTTCAGATTGGGGGCTGCGTAATTGCCGGCGGCGAACTGCACCGCATGGCACACGCCATCGCCCGACGACAATTGGGCCAGGCAGAGCCGGTCGCGGAACGGGTTGAGCCCCAGCGTTTCGGTATCGATCGCCACCACCGGACCCAGATTGAGCCCGTCCGGCAAGTCGTTCTGATGCAGCTTGATCTTCATGACGGCTCAATAGCGCAGGAAGCGTTAAATTCATAGACTATGGCCATGCAGACAGGCCGGGCCAGGCAAATACGGGAGCAATGGGGCGGAATCGCCTTTTCCGTATTGTTGCATGGCGTGCTGGTGCTGGCCCTGATCTGGTATCTGGCGGGCAGGCCGTCGCTGGAAGAAACCGTGTTCCGCGCCCTGCCCGTTGATCTGGTCATTGGCGGCACGATGGGACAAGGCAGCGCCGCGCCACCTGCGCGCATGCAAGTGACAAGGCCGCAAGCCGACAGCGCACCGATGCGATCCGGTACCAGGCCCGACAGCGAGCGCATGCCGGTCGATCCGATGACCGCGCGGCTGCAGGCGCTGGCACAGATTCGCGGTGCCGATACCGCGCTGCCCAGTGCCGATGCTGGCAGCGGCGGCGCAGGCGGCGGTGACGGCAATTACGCGTTGAAGGATTTTATCCGGGCCCAGATATTGCGGCGCTGGCTGCCCGATCTGGGCGTTGCAGGCGCGCACAACCTGCCGGTGGTGGTGGAGGTGCGGTTGCTGCGCAGCGGCGTCATCGAGGATGTGCGCATTGTCGATCAGGTGCGCTTTCACAATGACGGCGCATTCCGCAACATGGCGCTGAGCGCACGCAACGCCGCGCTGCTGGCATCGCCGATCCAACTGCCACCCGGGCGTTACGACCGCGTCACGGTGCTGAACATCGATCTCGATCCCAAGGCCGCGCTACGGTAGATCGCGCGCCAGTCGAAAGCCGGTCAGCGTGGAATAATCATAATCGCCGCTGCCATTTTCCGCCGCGCCCGCGCGCGCGGCGCTGCGAATAAATATCGGCACATTGTTCCACGAACCGCCACGAATGCTGCGCCGGATGCAGAATGTGTCCTTCCAGGCGCTGCCATCGGTGGGCGCCCCGACATAAGACGGATGCCAGCAATCGGCGGTCCATTCCCAGGCATTGCCCAGCATGCCCACCACACCGAACGGATTGGGCGCAAAGCTGGTCACCGGGGCCAGCAGCTTGTTGTCCCACTGGCTGCCGCAGCCATTGCAGTTGGCATTGCCCTGCCCGATCTCTTCGCCCCACCAGCGCGCCGTGCTGGTGCCGGCGCGCGCGGCATATTCCCATTCCGCCTCGCTGGGCAGGCGATAGGGATTGCGATTGCCCAGCGCCGGGCGGGCGGCACGGGCGCGCGCATTGATCCAGGCGACAAAGGCTTCAGCGTCTTTCCAGTCCAGGCACACCGCCGGCCACAAGGGCGGCTCGACATCCGTGGGTGTCGCGGCCTGGCCGCGGAACAACTGCTTCCAGCCCAGCCCCCACATTTCATTGCAGGGCTTGGGGCGGTAGCCGGTGGCGTTGAGGAAGGACAGGAACTGGGCGCTGGTGACCGGGTATTTTCCCAGCGCAAAAGCCTTGATGGTCACCACATGCTGCGGGCCTTCGGAATCAAAACGTCCGGCTTCGCGGGCCGGGCTGCCCATCAGGAATTTTCCGGCCGGGATCGCCACCATCTCCGGGCATTCGGCGCATTCGGTGAAATTGCGCTCCAGCGGCGCCTGTCCGCCCACCAAAACAACGACAGCCAGATGCAGGAAGATGCGCGGCAGGATCATGGCGTGCATAAGAGCAGGAACGGGCGGGCACGCAACGAGTTTTGGCTTAAAGAAGAGACATCATGACCCAAATCACCCATTCCGAAGTCATTGCCTTCTGGCGCGAGGCCGGACCCAGCAAATGGTTCGGCGGCGGCCCGGCGTTCGACGCCGAGATACGGGAGCGCTTCAGCGAGACCCATCGGGCAGCAGCGCGGGGCGACCTGGCGGACTGGGAAAACACGGCGGAAGGGGCGCTGGCGCTGTTGCTGCTGGTCGACCAGTTTCCCCGCAACCTGTACCGCCACTCGGCGCATGCCTTCGCCACCGACGAGATGGCGCGGTCGGTCGCCGAGCGGGCGCTGGCGCGTGGCTTCGACGCCCAGACCGATGCGGCGCTGCGCGCTTTCTTCTACCTGCCCTTCGAGCATCACGAGGATGCCGCGTCCCAGGCGCGGGCCGTGGCCTTGTTTGAAAAGCTTGGCGACAAAATGGGGCTGGAATACGCCCAGCTCCATGCCGACCTGATTGCCCGCTTTGGGCGCTTTCCGCATCGCAACGCGGTGATGGGACGAATTTCCACACCCGAAGAGATCGCGTACCTCGCGCAAGGCGGTTTCGCGGGCTGAAACATCTCTTTATAACCGCCGCCCATGCATATCCTGATCGCCTGCGACTCCTTCAAAGACGCGCTTGCCGCCGACGGCGTTTGCCGCGCCATCGCCGCTGGCCTGCGCCAGAGCCACCCCACGGCCCGCATCACCGAGATGCCCTTGTCTGACGGCGGCGAAGGCCTGCTGGATGTGCTGCGTGGACCGCTGGGGCTTTCCTGGATGGAAAAGGACGTCGCCGATCCCCTGGGCCGCGTCATCGAAGGCCGCTATGGCCTGTCGGCGGATCGCCAGACCTGTGTGGTGGAAATGGCGGAGGCCAGCGGGCTGCAGCGGTTGACGCTGGCGGAGCGCAATCCGCTTGCCGCCTCCACCTTCGGCACGGGTCAGTTGCTGGCCGACGCCAAAACCCATGGCGCCAGGCGCGCGATTCTGGCGATCGGCGGCAGCGCCACCAACGATGCCGGCATCGGCGCGGCCGCGGCGCTGGGCTGGGGTTTCCTGGATGCCCGCGGCAATGCCGTGAAGCCCAATGGCGCAAACCTGAAGAACATCACACGGCTGGTCCCGGCGTCCGCGCCTTTCGAGAGCATGGAAGTGCTCTGCGACGTGACCAACCCGCTGTTCGGCCCCACCGGCGCGGCCTGGATTTACGGCCCGCAAAAGGGCGGCACCACCGAAAGTCTCACCTTCCTGGACGAAGGCCTTCGCCACATCGCGGCGCTGGTGAAAGACCAGCTTGGCCGCGACATCGCCACTACGCCCGGCGCGGGCGCGGCGGGCGGACTTGGCTTCGGCGCCATGGCCTTTTTCGGCGCCACGCTTCGGCGCGGCATTGAAATCGTGCTCGACATGACGGGCTTCGACGCCGCGGCAAAGCAGGCCGATGTGATCATCACCGGCGAAGGTCATCTGGATGGTCAGAGCGCGCAGGGCAAACTGATCCAGGGCCTGTGCGGCCGTGCCGGAACCACGCCGGTAATCGCGCTGAGCGGCAAGCTGTCGGCCTCGCCCGAGCAGGTGAAGGCTATCGGCCTCAAAGCCGCCTATTGCATCAATGAAGAAGAAAAACCGCTGGCCGAGATGCTGGCCAGAACCGCCGCCAATCTGGAAAAGACCGCCGCAAAACTTGCGCTCTAAGATTGGCGCTTTAATGAATTCCGATCAGCGCGCTGTCTTCCAGCGACGGCGTGCGGAAGGCGCCCGACACGGTGATATCCAATACCATGGGGTGATGGTCGCTGGGGCCCTTGTCCAGAACTTCGGACGCCGAACAGACCAGGCCGCGCGCAATGCAGCGATCCAGCCGCAGATTGACGATCTTGCCGGCGCGGTGCGTGCGTCGGCGCGGCCCGATATCCGTGAAGCCCTGAAGCCCCACCGGACCCACCGCATTGAAATCGCCGATGATGGCGGCCGGGCCTTCCATCTGCTCGATGATGTGACGAAGCTGCAAGCGGTTGAGAAACTGGCCATGGCTGAGATGCACATTGGCAAACGTGATGTCGCGAAAGCTGATCAGTTGTGCCAGGCGCGGCGGCACCCGCCCCGGCAGGATGGAGCCCGGCAGGCGCAGTTCGGTGGAGGCCGGAAAGGGATGCGGGCTCCAGGCCGCAAGGCCATAGATTCGAGACTGCATGGGATGACGAAAAAAATGCCCGCCCACCAGCGACGGCAGGGTGACGATGTCTTCGGTGCATTCCTGCAGCAGCAACAGGTCGGGGTGATGACTTCTCACCAGCTTGGCGACATCCTCCACGCCCGCACCGACCCGGCGCAGCAGATTCCAGCTCACCACGCGCAGCGGACTGTCGGCGGAATGATTGGGGAAGGACGGCGCCATATTCGGCCCTGAATGCGTTATAGAAAACGATGCCTATTTAAACTGGCGGAATTTCAGCAAGTTTCAAGTCTATATCCCTGAACAGCATAAGAAAAACGGCCCAACCGGAAAATGTTTCCCCTCCCCATCACATGGTCCGCCCCGCTGCTGGAGGCGGTGGCTCTGGTCTTCTATGTCCTGCTGGCCGGGTCGGTGACGGTCGATATCCTGCTCAAAAAGAACGATGTCCCCCGCGCCCTGGGTTGGATCGGCCTGGTCTGGCTGACGCCGATCTTCGGCGGGCTGCTCTATTACCTGTTTGGCATCAACCGGGTGACGCGCCGCGCCGTCAAAATGCGCTGGCTGGATGCCCGGGCGGGCGGCCCAGGCGCTGCCTGTCCCGACACGGCGGAGCATATCGCGCTGCTGTGCGCCGCCAGCGGGCGGATTACGGGCGAGCCGCTGGCCGCAGGCAACGCCATGCGGGTGCTGGATAACGGCGACGAAGCCTATGGCGTGATGCTGGACGAGATACGCGGCGCCAAGAACTGCATCGCCCTCACCTCCTATATCTTCCGCAACGACGCGGCGGGGCGCCAGTTCGCCGACGCCCTGATCGAAGCGGCGCAGCGCGGCGTGAAGGTGCGCGTGCTGCTGGACGGCATCGGCGCCGGCTATTTCTTCATTCCTATCCTGCACCGCATGCGGGCGGGTGGGGTCCTGTGCGAACGCTTCCTGCACACCTGGTTGCCCTGGCGCATGCCCTTCCTCAACATGCGAAACCATCGCAAGGTGCTGGTGGTGGACGGCCGCGTCGCTTTCACCGGCGGCATGAATATCGGGGCCGAAAATTCCAGGCGCCTCTCCGGTGCTGATGCCATCACCGACGCCCATTTCCGTCTCGAAGGGCCGGTGGTGCGGGTGATCATGGACGCCTTCGCGCGCGACTGGACCTTCACCACCGAGGAAGTGCTGGACGATGATTGCTGGTGGCCACCGCTGGCGCCGGTTGGCGATGTCTTCGCGCGCGGCGTGCGCTCAGGCCCCGATGCCGACATCTACAAATCGGAAATGATCCTGGGCGCGGCGCTGTCGCTGGCCCGCAAGCGCATCCGTATCGTCACGCCCTACTTCCTGCCCGACCCGCGCCTGCAATTTGCCATCGCCCAGGCCGGCATACGCGGCGTGGAGGTGCAGATCGTCATCCCCACCAAGACCGACCAGATCGTGATGGACTGGGCCATGCGCGGGCATCTGCGCTTTTTCCGGCATATCAAGGCCTGCATCATCGCCACGCCCGAACCGTTCGATCATTCCAAGCTGTGCACCGTGGACGGGGAATGGAGCTGGATCGGCTCGTCCAACTGGGACGCGCGCAGCCTGCAACTGAATTTCGAGCTGGATGTGGAATGCGTCAACCGCGATTTCACCGCCCAGTTGGACGCGATCATCGACGACAAGATCGCGCGCGGAACCCGCATCGAACCCGAAGCGCTGGCATCGGAGCGCATGTGGTGGCGGCTGCGCAACGCGGCGGCGCGGCTGCTGATGCCTTATCTTTGATTCCTGGCGATCCACCAGATCGCCAGACCGCCGAGCGCCAGCCCCGCGCCGACAAAGCCCGTGGAAGAAAGACCCAGCCCATGCGCGATAGCGATGCCGCCCAGCAGCGGCCCCAGCGCATTGGCGACATTGAAGGCGGAATGGTTGAGCGCGGCCGCCAGCGTCTGCGCCTCGCCCGCCACATCCATCAACCGCGTCTGCAGCACCGGGCCCATCGCCCCGCCGAGGCCGATCAGAAAAACCGCCAGCGTGATGGTCCAGATATTCCCGGTCAGGAAACTGTAGAGACACAGCGTGGCGGCGAACCACAACAGCAGCCAGCCCGCCAACGCCATCAGGTTGCGATGGGCAAAACGCGGCACCACCATCAACCCGATCATCATGCCGGCTCCGAACACGGCAAACACTGGCGGTATCCAGGACGGCGGCGCCTGCGTTACCACCAGCAAGGTGTCGGCCAGATAGGTATAGACCGTGAAGAAGCCGCCGAATCCGACCGCGCCGATGCCCAGCGTCAGCCACAGATGCCGGTTCTTCAGGCCGCGCAGTTCGGTGAGCGGACTGGCGTCTTTTGCGGGCGGCTGGTGCGGCGCAAAGAGCGCCACCAATGCCGCGGTCAGCAGCGACAGAAGCGCCACGACGCCAAAGCCCCAGCGCCAGCCCGCCGCCTGCCCCAGCCAGGTCGCCGCCGGCACGCCGACAATGGTGGCCGCCGTCAGCCCCATCAGCACCCGCGCCGACGCCTGGGCGCGGCGTTCGTGCGACACCAACGACGCCGCCACCAGCATGGCGATGCCGAAATAGGCGCCGTGCGGCAGACCGCTGAGAAAGCGCAAGGCCATCATCGTCTCATAGGATGTCACCAGGCCGGTCAGCCCATTGGCGAGCGCGAACAGCAGCATCAGGCCAACCAGCAAGGTGCGGCGCGCGATCTTGGCGGCCAGCACCGCGATCAGCGGCGCGCCGATCACCACGCCCAGCGCATAGGCGCTGATCACATGCCCGGCGGTCGGCGCGTCAATGCCCAGGTCCCGCGCGAAGTATGGCAGCAGGCTCATGGTAGCGAATTCGGTGGTGCCGATGGCAAAGCCGCCCACCGCCAGCGCGAAATGAACCAGATCAGGATGTGCCGGATTGGAAGACGATGCGCGCGACAGGAAAAGGCCTTGCGTTGGACGCCTGATCTATAGACCCGTTCGGTGAGCGAACAATGCGGCTAAACCGCACCGTCGCGATATCGCGGCGTTACCCGTGTCGCGAGCCCATCAGATGGGCCCGGACGCGGAATGCGCGTAGAGCCCGATCATGGCGCCCACAAACCCTCCCGCCACCTTGGTGCTGAGGATCGTGCCGTCGGCGTCTAAGAGCAGCGGCGTCCAGTCGCCCTGCCCCGCCCCGGTGCGATACGAAAAATCATATCGTCCACCGCGCGCCCGAATCTGAACCTGCGCCGTGGCGTCCACGAGCGCCACCGAAGCCAGAACCACGCCATCCACCGGATCGCCGGCTCCCGCACGGCGCTCAACCCGCAGCATCCGGCGCCCGCCGTCATTGACGATGCCGATGAAATAGTAGTGCGCATCGTCCTGATAAACAGCGAGCCCTGCCTTGTCGCCCGGCATGGGCGCCGCAAAGCTGAGGCTGGTGGCGGCCGTCATCGCGATATGCTGCTGTCGGCGCGCGACAAAGCTGGGTTGCAGTTTTTCGCCGATGCGCGCTGAACGCGGCGTGAGCTGAAGCGTCCCACCGCGCAGATGATGCCAGGCGGATTTGGGCACGCGCGGCGTCATCCAGTACGGCGCCAGCGCCTTGCCATCAAATTCCTCGCGCAGGACGAAATTGCCGCTGCTGGGAATGGCGGGCGGTTTTTCACGCGGCAGGTCGGGATAATGCACCACCGGCGCAACCGCCTGGCCCGGCGCGGTTATGATCGGCCAGCCGTCGCGCCAGTGCACCGGCAGCAGGAAGGTTTCGCGGCCCGTATTATAGAGATCGTCGCCATAGGGACGGATGGCCAGGAATGTCGCCCACCATTCACCATTCTGGGTTTCGACAAAGTCGGCATGCCCGGCCGAGGTCACGGCATACTGCCGCATGGGATCGAGATCGCGCTGGGTCAGGATAGGCCGGGGATAGGCGGTCCAGGGCCCGTCCGGACGGTCGCCGCGATAGACCACCTGGGAATGGTTGAGGGCCGTGCCGCCTTCGGCGGTGATCAGGTAATAACGACCGTCGCGCTTGAAGATATGTGGTCCCTCGGCCCAGATCGGCTTTTGCGAAATATCCACGCCGCCATCGACGATCATTGTCGCCGGACCGGCGGTCTTGAGCGTCTTGAGATCGAAACGCCGGATCCAGATGGCGCGGTGGCCTTCATACAGCACCGGCCCCGCCGGAGCGGCATTGTTCATCAGCCAGGCCGTGCCGTCGTCATCGACGAAAAGCGAAGGATCGATTCCCGGTACATCCTTGATCCAGACCGGATCGGACCAGGGGCCAGCAGCATTCTTCGCGGTGATGACGAAATTTCCGCCGCAATCCACGCAGGTGTTGACGATGTAGAAGACGCCGTTGTGATGCGAAATGGACGGCGCAAAAACACCGCGCGACAGGCCGAGCCCGTCGAAATCCAGCATGCCGGGCCGGTCGATGGCGTTGCCGATCTGCGTCCAGTGCACCAGATCGCGGCTGCGGAATACCGGCAGGCCGGGGAAATAAGTGAAGGTGGAAGCGGTCAGATAATAGTCATTGCCCACCCGCGTGATGCTGGGATCGGAATAGAAACCCGACAGGACCGGATTGCGGTATTCGTTCGGTCCGGCCGGAAAATTGAAGACCGTGTCGTTTCCGGCATATTCAAACCAGTCGAAGCTGGCGGGCGCCGGTCCCTGCGCCTGGCCCGGAAGGGCCGCCAGCAATGCCAGCGAAAGCCCCGCCACAACACCCCTCATCGCCCTCACTTGGCGGGCTGCTTCACAAATGCCGCCACGTCACGCGCCGCCAGCGTTTCCACGCCGGGCTTGCCCAGGAAACCCAGATCGCGGAACCAGTCGGTGAAGCGCGCCGGCCAGGTGCCCAGCGCCGTGCCGTCGCGATAGCTCATGCCACGGCCATGCAGGCCGATGGCGTAGATGTGCATTTCCAGGTTGGGAATGCCGGCATCCAACATGGCGGCGAAATACTCATCCGCCCAGACGGCATGCACCTTGTCGCCATACCCCGGGCAAACAATGAAGGACGGGGGCGCATCCTTGGGGATCGGCGGCTTGCCGCCCTTGGTGAACAGCGACGGCCCCGGATAGATCGAGCCGACGAAATCGGGGCGCGACGAGATGCCTGCCAGCGGGTCGGACGCGCCGTTATTCTTGGCATCGAACTCCGGATACTGGATGGCGGCCGCCATCGCCAGTTCCGCGCCCGCCGAAAAGCCCATCACGCCGATCTTCTTGGGATCGATCCCCCATTCCTTGGCATGAGCGCGCACCAGGCGGATGGCCTGTTGCAGGTCATAAACCGCGTCAACTTTGGCGTCATAGCCATCCTGGCGCAGGCGATGACGCAGGATGATGGTGGTGACGCCATAATTCCAGAAGAAGGGTACCGGATCGATGCCTTCGATGCCGACCACCAGCGTCTTGTGACCGCCGCCCGGCACCAGGATGATAGCGGCGCCGGTATTGTCGGCGGGGCGCACCCGATGCACTTCGATGGACGGATTGTGGATGTTCAGAATGCGCTCCACCCGGCCCGGCACCACCGGATCCATGGTGTAGGTTTCCGCTTCATGGACGCGCTTGGCGTTCAGGAATGACGAACCCGCCGGCCAGACCGGCATCACGATGCCGCCCGGCAGTAGCGCCTGCGGCTGATAGGGCTTGCCTTTGACCATCGGGCCTGGCTTGGGGATCATCTGCGCCGGCGGTATCGGCGGCAATTGCGCCTGCGCGAACGCCGCAGTGGCGACCGCCAGAAAACCGGCGGCGAAAAGAATGCGTTTGTCCCAGCCCATACTGTTCCCCTGATAAATTCTTAGATAGCGTTCGCCTTGACCTGTTTGACCGCGTAATCGGCGGCCCGCGCCGTCAGCGCCATGAAGGTCATCGACGGATTGACGCAACTGGTCGATGCCATCTGCGCCCCGTCGGTGATGAACAGGTTGGGCGCATCATGCGCCTGGCTCCAGCGGTTGACCACCGATTTGGTGGGATCGGCGCCCATGCAGGCGCCGCCCATTTCGTGAATGGCGTCGCCCGGCACATGCGTCTCGCTCGACGATCCGACATTTACCAACCCGGCGGCGCGCAGCATCTTCTGGCCCTCGATGGCGGAATCGCGCAGCAGCTTCATCTCGTTCGATCGGAAAGTGACGTTGAACACGCCCAGCGGCACGCCGAAACGGTCGACCTTGCCAGGATGCAGCGTCAACGTATTGTCGCGGTAAGGCAGACATTCGGCGAAGGTAGTGAAGCGCAGCGTCCAGGGGCCATAACCACGCAGGCCTTCCTTCATGGACTTGCCAAAGCCGACCGGCGCGGCGGTGTTGCGACTGGCGGCGCCCTGCATGCCATAGCCACGCACGAAGTCGGCATCGGCGTCCTGGCCGTTGATGTTGCGGAAACGCGGGATGTAAACGCCATTGGGACGGCGGCCATAGGCGATATAGGGATCAAGCTCGCCCTGCGGCACCGACCCCCAGACATAAGTGCGGAAGGCATGGTCCATCATGTAGCGGCCCAGCGTGCCGCTGGAATCGGCAAAGCTGCGCTCGCTGCCCGGCAGGCGGGAATTGAGCAGGATCTGCACCGAGGCATTGGTCGAGGCGCAGAGGAACACGATGCGCGAGCGGTGGACCTTCGCCTGCATGGTGTTGGTATCGATGGCGCGCACGCCGGTGACGCGCTTTGTCACCGGATCATATTCCAGGCTGGTCACCACCTGGTCGGACAACAGGGTCAGGTTGTTGGTTGCCCGCGCCGCCGGCAGCGTCACGGCCTGGGTCGAAAAATACGCACCGAACGAACAGCCGCGGGCGCATTGCGAGCGGCTCTGGCAGCGGGTGCGCCCCTGCTCCGGCTTGTCCTCGGTCATGTTGGCGGTGCGGGTGGAAATCAGCTTGCGGCCCGGCATCGCCTTTTCCAGCCGTTCCTTCGTCCATATCTCGGCGATGTTCAGCGGATGCGGCGGCTGGAATTCGCCGTCGGGAAGCTGCGGCAAGCCCTCTTTCGATCCGGCGATGCCGGCATACTTCTCGACATAGGAATACCAGGGCGCGATTTCGTCGTAGCTGATCGGCCAAGGGCTGCCATGACCATCGCGGGCATTGGCTTCGAAATCCATCTTGCTCCAGCGCAGCGAGACGCGGCCCCAGATCAGCGACTTGCCGCCGACCTGATTGGGACGCACCCAGCGATAGGGTTTGGAGCCCTGATAGTCGAACGGGTTGAGACGGTCGTTGCTGTAGAAATGCGTTTGCGCCGTGTTGGCGGCGCCGCCCCACTTGGCCATGGGATAATCGCGCTCGACCTCCGCGGGCGGCAGCGTGCCGCGATAGGGAAGCTCCCATGGCCCCAGACTTTCGGTGGTGTAGTCGGTCTGATGCTCGACCATCCGGCCGCGTTCCAGCATCAGCACCTTCATGCCCTTTTCCGTCAGCTCCTTGGCCGCCCAGCCGCCGCTGACGCCGGAGCCTATGACAATCGCGTCAAAATCGTAAGTCGCCATGTCTGTGCTTTTCGATCAGGAGGAAAAAACGCGCCGGACTTCGGCATAGGGATAGGCGCCGTCATAACGGCCCGGCACCGGCAGATAGATGCGCTCCTGCTTGCAGCCGATCTCGGAGGAGTAATAGCCGAGGATCACCATCTGGCGGCAATGCTCAAAGAAGGTGCGGGCCAGGCCCGGCACCGCATTCTCCATCGCCAGCGTCAGGACTGCATCTTGCGCTTCCGGGTTCAAGCCCGGCAGCGGCCGCGCGTAGCGCACGCGGGCATAGCCATCCAGCACGCCCAACCCCGCCAGGAATTCGTTGCGGTCGGTCGGCTCGTACCAATCGGCCATCATCATTTCGATGAAGGCGGGGACACCGGCGGCGATGGCGCCGGGCGTGTCGGTGGTGGGAATGATCCGTTCGGCGATCGCCGCGACCAGGGCGCGCTGTTCTTCGGTGAGGAGGACGCGCGACGCGGTGAAGCCGGCTTGCGTGCCCGCCGCTTCGGCAGCGCGGGCCAGGGGCGCAACCAGCGACGATCCGAACAGCGCGGCGGCGCCCAGCATCCATTCGCGCCGGTTGGTGTTCAACATGCTGTCGTCTTTCCTTCTTTGCCGCAGGTTGGCCGCCTGTATAAACAGAGTCTATCGCTTTTGCGCGGGCAGGTGTTTGTGCAGATGCGAACGTGCCGCATGACAGAAAGTCGGCCTGGCGCTAGGTTCCACCAAAGTCATACGAAATGTCATGCCCCTGAAATTTGCTGCCAACCTGTCCTGGATGTTCAAGGAATGGTCTTTCCCAGACCGTTTCGCGGCCGCCGCCGATGCGGGCTTCAGCGCGGTGGAATATCTGTTTCCGTACGAGATCCCCCCGGACGAGATCGCCCGGCTGCTGTCGCGCCATGGCCTCAAACAGGTGCTGTTCAACATGCCGCCGGGCGACTGGTCGGCGGGCGAGAAAGGCACCGCCTGCCTGCCCGCACGGCGGGACGAATTCCGCGCCTCGGTGGAAGCCGCCCTCACCTATGCCCGCGCCAGCGGCACGCCGCGCTTGCACCTGATGTCGGGCATCGGATCGGGCGATGCCGCGCTGGCGGCCTATCGCGATGCGGTGGCTTGGGCCTGTGACGCCGCAGGCGAGATCGACATCCTGCTGGAGCCGATCAACAACCGCGACGTGCCGGGATATCTGATGAACGATTTCGACTTGGCGGCGAAGCTGATCGGCGAATTGAAGCGGCCAAACCTGAAACTGCAGTTCGATGTCTATCATCGCCAGATCATCCATGGCGATGTGACGCGCGGGCTGGAAAGCCTGATGCCCATGACCGGGCATATCCAGGTTTCTTCCGCGCCCTTACGGCACGAACCGATGAGCGGCGAGCTGGATGACCGGCGCGTGTTCGAGCTGATCGAAAAGCTGGGCTACACCGGCCATGTGGGCTGCGAATACAATCCCGCCGCCGGTACGCTGGCCGGGCTTGGCTGGATGAAGGCGCTAGACTGATAAACGTTTACGGCCGCGCGGGCGCGAACTTGCTGACGGCTTCCCATAAGCCGTTGAGATAGACAGCGCCTAGCGCCCGGTCATACAGGCCATAGCCGGGCCTGCCCTTCTCGCCCCAGATCATGCGGCCATGATCGGGCCGCACATAACCTTCGAAACCGACGTCATGGTAAGCCTTGACGATCGCCGCCATGTCCAATGAACCACAGTCGGACTTGTGCGCGGTCTCTTCAAAGTCACCCGCTTCATTGACCTTGACGTTGCGCAGATGCGCGAAATGAATGCGCCCCTGCCCGCCGAATTCGCGCACCAGCGCCTCGACATTGTTCTCAGGCCCAGCGCCCAATGAACCCGAACATAATGTCAGGCCATTGGCCGGGCTGTCGACGATGCGCAGCAGCCTTTCCAGGTCGTCGCGGTTCTTGACGATGCGCGGCAGGCCGAAGATGGGACGCGGCGGATCGTCGGGATGGATCGCCATGCGGATGCCGCTTTCTTCCGCCACCGGCACGATGGCCTGGAGGAAGTAGCCCAGATGCTGCCAGAGTTTTTCCGCGTCGATCTTGCTGTATTCGTCGAGCAGCGCCTTGAGTTCTTCCGGCTTGTAGCTGGAATCCCAGCCGGGCAATGAGATGCCTTTGCTGACATCGACGGCTTCAATTTCCCTGGTGCTGAAGGTCAGCGTGGTGGAGCCGTCAGGCAGCACCTTTGCCAGGGATGTACGCGTCCAGTCGAACACCGGCATGAAATTGTAGCAGATGACTTTGATGTCAGCCTTGCCCAGGTTGCGGATGGTCTGCTGGTAGTTGGCGATCAGCTTGTCGCGGCTGGGCTTGCCCAACTTGATGTCTTCATGCACCGGCACGGACTCGATCACATCCAGCGCCAATCCATGCGATTCCACCTTGGCTTTCAGATCGAGGATGCGGTCCGTCGGCCAGACTTCTCCCACCGGCACATCATAGATGGCCGAGACGATACCGTGCATGCCGGGAATCTGGCGGATATAGGCGAGAGAAACCGGATCGCTGTCGCCAAACCAGCGGAAGGACATCTTCACTAAAGGATACTCCGTGCCAAACGGGCGATAGCTGAAGCGAAAAGCCTCTGTCAGGCAAGGCCCAATCGCTTTCGGTCCCGCAACAAAGCCTGGGCTGCATTGTGTCCGGGAACCCCGGTGACGCCGCCGCCAGGATGTGCGCCCGAACCACACAGATAAAGCCCGTCCAGCGGCATGCGATAATCGGCATGGCCCAGCACGGGGCGGTTGGAGAAGAGCTGATCCAGCCCCATCTTGCCATGAAATATATCGCCACCGGTCAGGCCGAAACGACGCTCCAGATCCAGCGGCGACAGCGCCTGACGCCCGAGCACGGATGCGGCAAAGCCCGGCGCGTAGCGATCGATCTGCGCGATGACGGCATCGGCGGCTTCCTCGCGGCGCCCATCCCATCCCCCCGGTACGTCATAGGCAAAGTGCTGGCAGAACAGGCTGGCGACATGCGCGCCCTTGGGCGCCAGGCAGTCATCCAACGTGGACGGGATCAGCATTTCGACAATCGGCTCTCTGGAAAAGCCGTCCAGCCGCGCGGACGTGTAGGCGCGATCCATGTAACCCAGCGAGGGCGCCATAATGATGCCGGCGGTGAGGTGGTCACCGGGATTCGGCAAGGCGGAAAAGCGCGGCAACTCCGACAGCGCGACATTCATGCGGAAGGTGGCGGACTCGCATTGCCAATGCGCCATGCGCTGCAGCACATCAGGCATCACAGCACCACTTGGGATCAAGTGGGTGAACAGCAGTTTGGGATTGATTCCAGCGATCACCGCCTTGGCGCGATACGCTGTGCCGCCCGCCACTGCGCCCACCGCCCTGCCGCCTTCGACGATGACTTCGCGCACCGGCACATTGAGCCGGATATCGACGCCTTTTTCACGCGCAGCCCTTGCCATGGCCTGGGTGATGGCACCCATGCCGCCGATGGCATGACCCCAGGCGCCTTCCACACCTTCCGTATTGCCGAACACATGATGCAGCAGCACATAGGCTGAACCGGGCGTGTAAGGACTGGCGTAATTGCCCACGATAGAATCGAAACCGAAAAGCGCCTGCACCAGATCGTGACTGAAATAGCGGGAAAGAATGTCGGCAGCCGACTTGGTGAAAAAGTCCGACAGATTTCGCTGTTCTTCCAGCGAAAGGCCGCGCAGGTCATTGCCCAGCTTGAGCAGCGCCAGCATATCGGCCAGCCCGCCACCGGCATTGGGCGGCGCACGCAGCAGCCATTGCCGCAGAATGCCGACCACCGATTGCAGCGCCGCGGCATAAGCGTCATAATTTTCAGCGTCCTTGGGGCTGTGCCGCGCAATCTCGCGTCTCGTCAGCCCTCCGCGCCCGGACAGCAGATAGTCATCCGTCAGGGTCGGCAGGAAGTTGTCGGTCTTGCGCAGCACGATGCGCAGGCCATGCTCGCGCAGCCGCATATCGGCAATGATCTTGGGATTGAGAAGACTGATCGTGTAGCTGGCGACCGAATTGCGGAAGCCGGGATGAAACGCTTCCGTCACCGCCGCGCCACCTACAACATCGCGCGCTTCGAGCATCGTGACCGAGTAACCCCGACTGGCGAGGTACCAGGCGCAGACAAGCCCGTTATGACCCGCGCCGATAATCAGAATGTCGGAGTGTGACCGGGCGTCCAGGACAGTATCCACAAAACGGATGCGATGCTGTTTTACGCAACCCTTTGGGGTCGCGCCAGCCTTTCGGCGGTCAACGCCGCCATTCGAAACAAGGATTGCCCAGAGAAGACAAAGGCGAACTGACCGGCGATCAGCGCCACCGTTTCGGCCCCTTGCCGCCGCAGCCGCAACGGCAGCCGATCGGCTTTATGTGCGTATCCCAATATTCCCGGCCATAGTCGTAACCGAATTCCTCGCCCGCCTTGATGGCCCGCCTTGCCATGATGAAGACGCGCTGCGCCTTCACATCTTCCATCGGCTCGCAATTGGGATAGCAGGAATGGTTGATATACCGCGCCACGTTTTTGCGGCCCTTGCCATCGATGGCCAACTCGTTCTCGAGCTCGAAAAAATACTTGCCACGGCTGCGCTTCAGCTCCTCATCCGTGACGACTGGCCCCCAATATTCCGCGACGACTTCGCCCTTTTTGATCGGGCCTGTCGCAAACAGCCCAAGACCGTGCGCCCCGCGCTTCACGCGAACATGATCGTGCAGCTTGCGCTTCACAGGGGCCGCGGCCTTGGAAGCCGGACGGACAGTCTTTCGTTTTTTCATCTCAAACCGCGCAAGTGGACCGGCACACGGGCGAACACCGTGAACAGGACGTGCTTTTTTGGAAAAGTCACCCCGGCCCGATGTCCACGAACATCGCCGAAAGTAGGAATGGTGCCCAGAAGAGGACTCGAACCTCCACGCCTTGCAGCGCTAGTACCTGAAACTAGTGCGTCTACCAATTCCGCCATCTGGGCACATCGGGCAGCCTGTGTTTGGCAAAGGCCGCCCGAGCAAGGGCGCGATGTTTAGGGGCGGCTTCGCCCCAAGTCAATTGCCGGATTTTCCGGGGAAAAAGCCGGGTTTTTGCGCCTGGCGGGGCATCCCAGAATTGCCTCTTGGGGCGCCAGACTTCATATAGGAGCCCTGATTTGGGATGCTTGGCGCATGAGCACGAATTTGGTCACGATTTTCGGCGGTTCCGGCTTTCTGGGCCGTCATACGGTGCGGGCGTTGGCCCGTGCCGGCTGGCGCATCCGGGTGGCGACCCGCAATCCGGGGCGGGGCTTTTTCCTGCGTCCGCTGGGCACGGTCGGCCAGATCGATTTCGTGAAATGCGATGTCGCCGACGCTGACAGCGTGGCCACGGCGGTCAAGGGCTCGAACGCCGTCATCAACCTGACCGGCATCCTGTTCCAGAAGGGCCAGACCTTTGAAGACGTGCAGGCGGAAGGCGCTGCCAATATCGCGCGCGCCGCCGCCGATGCGGGCGCCACCGTGCTGGTGCATGTCTCGGCCATCGGCGCCGATGCCCAGAGCGAATCCGAATATGCGACCACCAAGGCGCAGGGCGAACAGGCGGTGCGCGAAAGCTTCCCCCAGGCGGTGATCCTGCGCCCCTCGATCATCTTTGGACCCGAAGACGGCTTCTTCAACAAATTCGCCGCCATGGCGCGGTACCTGCCGGTGCTGCCGCTGGTGGGCGGCGGCCACACCCGTTTCCAGCCGGTCTTCGTCGGCGATGTCGCGGCAGCCATCGTCAAGGCGCTGTCGTCCGAGGAAGCGCGCGGCCGCACCTTCGAGTTGGGTGGCCCCAGCATCTATTCGTTCAAGGAACTGCTGCAGCTCATCCTGCGCGAGACGGGGCGCAAGCGCATTCTGGCGCCCCTGCCCTTCGGCATCGCGACGGTGCAGGCCGCGTTCCTGCAGATCCTGCCCAATCCGATCCTGACCATGGATCAGGTCAAGCTGCTGAAGAAAGACAATGTGGTCGCGCCGACAGCCGCGGGCCTCGCGGACCTGGGCATCACGCCCACCTCGGTGGAAGCGGTGATCCCGTCTTACCTGTGGCGTTTCCGGGCCAAGGGCGAGTATGCCGCCGATGTCCAGAATATCACCGGCTTAAGCCAGCCCTAGATAGGCGAACAGCGCCAGCCCGGCGGCAATCCGGTACCAGCCGAACGGCGCCAGGCCGTACCGGCTGATAAAGCCGATAAAGCCCTTCACCACGATCAGCGCCACCACGAACGACACGACGAAGCCGATGGCGATGTCATTCCAGGCGGCCGCCGCCAGCGCATCGCGGCTTTTGTAGATGTCCAGCACCGTGGCGCCCAACATGGTGGGCACCGCCAGATAAAACGTGAAAAGCGCCGCGGCCGGGCGCGAAATGCCCAGAAGTTCGCCGCCCAGAATGGTGGCGCCAGACCGCGACACGCCCGGAAAGATCGCCAGCACCTGACACAGGCCGATCTGGAACGCCTTGATGTAGGGCAGCCGGTCGCCGTCGGTATAGCGAGGCGCCGGACGCACCCGCTCCAGCACCAGGATCAGTATGCCGCCCGCCACCAGCGAAAAGGCGATCACCGGCACCGCAACGGCAGGCGAGAACAGCACCTGCTTGATGAAGCCGTGCAGCAACAGGCCCGCCACCACCGACGGCGCGAAGGCGATCAGGATGGTCAGGGTGAAATGCTGGGCGTCGCGCGACGTGGGCAGGCCCACCAGAACTTCCAGGAATTTGCGCCAATGCACCGCGACCACCGCCAGGATGGCGCCGAACTGGATCACGACGGGAAAGACCTGGCCGGGGGCATGAAAGCCCAGCATCTGCTCGGCAATCAGCAGGTGGGCGGTGGAGGAGACCGGCAGGAATTCGGTCAGCCCTTCGATGATGCCCAGGATGACGGCCAGAAACGAATTGCTCATGCAGGACCCCGAAAACCGAACCGACACCTATCATTCCGGCGGCGGCGAAGCCATCGGCGCGGCGCGCGACTTTTGCTATGCTGCCCCCATGGGGTGGGGAAGATTCGCGCGAATCTGGACCGGACGCGGCTGGCTATGGCGGGCCTGCGTCATCATCTTCACGCTGCTGGTTCCGGCGCCCATCATCCTGCTGCTGATCTTCCGGTTCGTGCCGATCCCCGGCACCCCCGACATGCTGCGCGCTTTGGTGACCGGCAAAGGCGTGCATTATTCCTGGTCCAGCAACATCTCCCCCCGGCTGGAACGGGCGGTGATCGCGGCGGAAGACCAGAATTTCTGCCGCCATAACGGCTTTGACTGGGACGCCATCCAGAAGGCCATGAAGGACCATGAGCGCACGGGCAAGCGGCTGCGTGGCGCAAGCACCATTTCCCAGCAGACGGCGCGCACCCTGTTCCTGGTTCCGATGCGAAGCTGGATCCGCAAGGGACTGGAAACCTATCTGACGGTGTTGATCGAGGCCTTGTGGCCCAAGCAGCGCATCCTCGACGCCTATCTCAATCTGGTGGACTGGGGCGACGGCATCTTCGGGGCGCAGGCCGCCGCCGAAGCCTATTTCGGAACCGACGCATCGGCGCTGACCGGCGCCCAGGCCGCCCGGCTGGCCGCCATCCTGCCCAACCCGCACCGCTGGCGCGCCGCCCGGCCTGGCCGCTATGTCGCCAGGCGAGCCGCCGCGCTGCAGGGTCGCAGCGCCATGGTGGTGCGCGACGGGCTGAATTTTTGCGTTAAGTAACGGCCTCGCTTACAACCTGCCGCCATGCGCCGCCTGATTCATCTGATGCTGTCGCCAAGTTGCCGCCTCGCCCGCTTGATGGTCGGGGAAAAGCGCGTCACCTGCGATCCCAAGCTGTCGGAAGACCCCAAAAATCCCATGCCGGTCTTTGTCGACATGGATGGAACTTCAGTCGAAGGCGTGTGGGCCATTCTGGATCATCTGGAACATCACTATCCCGACCATCCGCTCGCCCCGGCCGATGACGCCGCGCGGCGCAGCGCCCTGCGCTGGGTGGACTGGGCGATGGGGCCGTTCCACGAACAGGTCACGCAGCGCATCGTCTATGAGAAAGCCGCGCCCAAATATACCGGCGCGGGATTTTCACGCGCGCCCGACATGAATGTGATCCGCGCCGGGCGGGAGGAACTGAAGATCGCGCTGGCCGCCATCGGCAAGGCAGCAGAGACCAATGGCAATCTGGCCTGCCGCGAACCCACGCTGGGCGACCTGGCCGTGGCGGCGCACCTGTCGTCGCTGGATTATTTCGGGGAAGTGCCGTGGCATGATTTTGCCGCGGCCAACGAATGGTATGTGCGGATGAAATCGCGCCCCGCCTTCCGCTCCATCTTGTCGGACCGGGTGCCGGGCCAGCCTCCGGTTTCCCATTATGCCGAACTCGATTTCTGATCAGATAAAAGAACGCGCGCGGGTGGAAGGCTTCGACCTTGTGCGGTTCGTTGCCGCGACGGCTGATCCGCGCAATGCGCAGCGCCTGGGCCAATTCCTCGAAGCCGGCCATCATGGCGACATGGACTGGATGGCGGACCGCGCCACCTGGCGCGCCGATCCGCAAAGCATGTGGCCTGAAGCCAGAAGCGTGATCATGCTGGGCGTCAATTACGGGCCCGATGCCGACCCGTTGGCGGTCTTGGCGCAGAAAGACAAAGCCGCGATCTCGGTCTATGCCCAGGGCGATGACTATCACGATGTGGTCAAGAAGAAGCTGAAAGCGCTGGCAGGCCACATCTTTCAAACCTTTGGCGCCGAGGTGAAAGTGTTCGTCGATACCGCGCCGGTGATGGAAAAGCCTCTGGCGCAGCGCGCCGGCCTGGGATGGCAGGGCAAGCACACCAATCTTGTGTCGCGCGAATTCGGCTCCTGGTTGTTCCTGGGCAGCATCTTCACGACCCTCGAACTGCCGCCGGATGCGGCGGAAGACGATCATTGCGGCAACTGCCGCGCCTGCCTGGACGCCTGCCCCACCGATGCCTTTCCCGCGCCCTACCAACTGGATGCGCGGCGCTGCATTTCCTATCTCACGATCGAGAATAAAGGCCCGATTCCGCGCGCGTTTCGCGCGAAGATGGGCAATCGCATCTATGGCTGCGACGATTGCCTGGCCGCCTGCCCCTGGAACAAGTTCGCCAGCGCCGCCGCCGAGATGAAATTGTCGGCGCGTCAGGAACTGCGCGCACCCGGCCTGGCCGAACTGGCGGCGCTGGACGATGCGGGCTTTCGCGCCCTGTTCCGAAAATCGCCGGTCAAGCGCATCGGCCGCGACCGCTTCGCGCGCAATGTGATGATTGCCATCGGCAACAGCAAAGACGCATCGCTGATTGCGGCGGCGCGTGACGCGCTGTCAGAGAAGTCGCCGCTGGTGCGCGGGGCGGCGGTGTGGGCGCTGTCGCAGCTTTTGCCGGCCGATGAATTTTCCGCGCTGGCAAGCGCCATGCATGAAAGCGACGACAGCGTGCGCCAGGAATGGGGCGCCGCTAAGGCTTGAGCGTTTCCAGATTGACTTTGGCTTCCGCCACGGCTTCGGGCGATCCGCTTTTCAGTGCCGCCTGAAAATCGCGCCGCGCTCCGCCCAGGTCGCCGAGCTGCTGGCGCAGCAAGCCGCGCTCCACCAAGGCCTCGCCATCGCCGGGCTTGAGCTTGAGCGCGGCCTCGATATCGACGCGCGCATCCGCGTAACGCTTGAGGGCGCGGCGCGCGCTGGCCCGCAGAACCAGAAGATCTGCGCGGCGCGGCGCGAGCTGCAACGCGCTTCCCAGACGCTGATCGGCTTCCTGCCAGCTTCTGCGCATGGCATGGGCGCGGGCGAGGTCGGCATACAAATCCGCGTCACCCGGCGACAGCGCTAGCGCGGCGGAAAGACTTTGCACCGCCTTCGCGCCATTGCCCGCCAGCAGCCAGGCATTCCCCGCCTGGGTGAACAGCACGGCGCGGAAAGCAAGATCGGGGACCTTGGAATCGGCGGCGGCGCGGTCCAGCCGCGCGCCTGCATCGCCATAGCGCTTGAGCTGGATCAGCGACAACGCCGCACAGTGCAAAGCCGGCGCGCCGCCACCAGCCTTGGTCCAGCCCTCGGCATCGTTCAACGCTGCCTGCGGCCTGATGCTGACGACCGCCAGGCAATCGCGGTATCGCGCCGAGTCCTGCGGCGCTTGCGCCATTGCGGACAGTGACAACAGGCATGTTGCCAGCGTGATGGCGAGAGTGTGCTTAGCGGACATGACCGCAGTTTAGAGCATTAAGCGCTTGGGATGTCATGAAATCCTGTTAGGCTGGCGGCAAGGGAACGCTTCATGTCCTTTGCACGGATCGCCGCAGTGGCGCTGCTTTTCATGGCTTTTGCGCTGCCGCTGGCGGCGCAGCCTGCGGTGGAATCCTTGCCGCAATTGCCGCCGCGCGCAGCCCCGACCGCCGACATCCAGGTCGGCGCATTGCCGGTGATGGATACCACCCCGGCCTTCGATCCCCAGGCCGCATCGAAAGCCTATCTCGCCAAGATCAGCGGCGAAGCCCGCGCCAGCTCCGACACCTATTACGAAGGCGGCTATGCGCTCCAGCTTGTGGACCTGATCTATGCGCTGGCGATCGCGGGGTTGCTGTTGTGGTTGCAGATTTCCACCCGCATCCGTTACTGGGCGGAAGAGCGCACCCACAGCCGCACCTACCAGGTGATGCTCTATATCGGCGTCTATCTGGTGCTGACCACAGCTGCGACCCTGCCGCTTGCGCTGTATGAAGGCTATATCCGCGAACATGCCTATGGCCTCTCGAACCAGAGCATCGGCGCGTGGCTGACGGAATTCGGCATCCAGTTCGCCATCACGCTGGCCATCGCGCTTCTGGTCCTGCCGGTTCTGTATGCGGTAATACGGCGCGCGCGGGAGACGTGGTGGCTGTGGGGCGCGGGCCTGGCCATCGCGCTGCAGGTGGTAATGCTGGTGATCTATCCCGTCTTCATCGCGCCGCTGTTCAACCAGTATGATCCCCTGCCCGACGGCGCGCTGAAGATACGCATCCTGTCGCTGGCCCGCGCCAATGACGTGCCGGTGGAAAATGTCTGGGTGATGGATGCGTCCAAGCAGTCCAACCGCATTTCGGCCAACGTCTCCGGCTTTCTGGGCACAACCCGCATCTCCCTCACCGACAACCTGCTCCAGCAGGGCAGCGACGATGAAGTGCTGGCAGTGATCGGCCATGAGATCGGCCATTACACCATGGGCCATACCGTGCGCCTGTTGCTGCTGATGGGCCTGGTGACGATCGTGGGCTTCGCCTTTGTCAATTGGGGCTTCCTGATCGCCTGCGAGATTTTCGGCGGCCAGTGGCAGGTGCGGCGGGTCAGCGATGTGGCGGGACTGCCGTTGCTGGCGGCGCTGTCGGCGCTGTTCTTTTTCCTCGCCACGCCCCTGACCAATTCGATTTCGCGCACAACCGAATTTCAGGCCGACCTGTTTGGCCTGAACGCGGTGCGCAAGCCCGACGCCTTTGCCAGCGTGATGCTGAAACTGTCCACCTATCGCAAGCTCGAACCGGGACACTGGGAAGAGATCATCTTCTTCACGCATCCTTCGGGCCGCACCCGCATCGAAACCGCGATGCGCTGGAAGAAGGAGCATATCGCCGACGCCGACATACGCGGCTCGGCGAAGCTGCCCTGACGTGAATCCGAAAGATCTGTTCCAGCAAGCCCTCGCCGCCCACCAGGCCGGCAACCTCGCGCAAGCAGAAAGTCTGTATGCGCGGCTGCTGGCTGACAGGCCCGGGCACCCGCAGGTCACATATTTGATGGGCGCGTTGCGGGCTGCCCAAGGCCACAGCGCCGAAGCGGTAACCTTGCTGGAAACCGCGCTGGCCGCGCAGCCCGCCAATCCGGCCGTGCTGCTGCATCTGGGAAATGCCCTGCAGGACCAGAGGCGATATGCGGACGCGGTGACGCGCTATGACCAGGCGCTAACGCACAAGCCGGAATATGCCGACGCGCTGAACAATCGCGGCAACGCGCTCGCAGCGCTGGACCGCTTCGACGAGGCCGTGGCCAGCTTCGATGCCGCGCTGGCGCTTCAGCCCGGCGATGCCAGCACTTGGTACAATCGCGGACTGGCGCTGCAACGGGCTAACCGGTTGGAAGAGGCCATCGCCTCCTTCGACAAGGCGCTTGCGATCCGCCCCGATCTTGGCGAGGCGTGGAACAATAAGGGCGGGGCGTTGCTGGCGCTCAAGCGTCCCCAGGACGCGCTGGCCAGTTTCGACCGGGCCTTGGCGCTGCAGCCGCAGAATGTGCAGGGTCTTATGAATCGCGGCACCACGCTGCAGACCCTCAAGCGGCATGCCGAGGCGTTGGCCGATTACGACCGGATTTTCGCGCTGGCGCCCGATTTTCCCGATGCCTGGGGAGAAGCGGCCAAGGCGGCGCTGTTTGCATGCGACTGGCCGCGCATGGCCAGGATCGCCGCGGACGCGCCGGCGCTGATAGCGCGCGGCGCCAAGATCGATCCCTGGGTATTGCTCAGCTACAGCAATGACGGCGCGCTTCAGCGCGAATGCGCCGCGCGCGCTGTCCATAGTAGCGCCCTGCCGCAAATGCCCCAGCCGCTGTGGCGCGGCGAGAAATACGCGCATGCGAAAATCCGGCTGGCTTATCTGTCGTATGACTTTCGTGCTCACCCGGTCGGATATCAAGTTGCGCCGCTGCTCGAACAGCACGACCGCTCGCGCTTCGAGGTGATCGGAATTTCCACGGGACCGGATGACGATAGCGATGTTCGCCGCCGCATCCAGGCGGCCTGCGACCAGTTCCATCAGACCGACTATGCCGATCCCACCGGCACTGCCGAACTGTTGCGCAAGCTGGAAGTGGATGTCGCGATCGAACTGGGTGGGTTTACCGAAGGTCCGGGGTTGAATATTTTGGCTCATCGTCCAGCGCCGGTCCAGGTAAGCTGGCTGGGCTATGCGGGCACCACCGGCGCGGATTTCATCGACGCCGTTCTGGCCGACGCCATTGCCGTGCCATCGTCGCAGCAGGCGTTCTATGCCGAACGGATCGTCCACCTGCCAGACAGTTTTTTCCCCATGGACGGCGCGCGCCTGATCGCACCGCCACCCAGCCGCGCCGAAGCAGGCCTGCCAGAAGAGGCTTTCGTATTTTGCGCCTTCAACAACAATTTCAAGATCACCGCGCCGGTGTTCGACATCTGGATGCGGCTGTTGCAGCACGTGCCCGGCAGCGTACTGTGGCTGCGTGAAGGCGTGAACGAGACGCTGCGCCGCGAAGCGGTGGCACGGGGCGTGGCCCCCGAACGCCTGGTGTTCGCCGCGCATGTGCCACTGGAGGTGCACCACGCCCGCCATCAACTGGCCGACCTGTTCCTCGACACCCTGCCGTACAATGCCCATGCCACGGCGGCAGACGCGCTGTGGGCGGGCCTTCCGGTGCTTACGCGTTTGGGCGAAACCTACCCCGGGCGCGTCGCAGCCAGCCTGGTCACGGCAGCGGGCCTGCCGGAACTGGTGACACAGTCCGCCGAAGAGTATGAATCACTGGCGCTGGCATTGGCCCGCGATCCAGCCCGGCTCAAGGCGTTGCGGGAGAAGCTGGCGGCGAACCGCGCCACCGCGCCCCTGTTCGATACCCCACGGCTGGCGCGCAATATCGAAGCTGCCTATCTGGAATTGCTGAAAAAGGCCTAAGCCAGATCGGCGGAAAGCTTGCCCTGCAAACCGCCTGAAGGATCCAATCGGCTGAGTAGAATTTTACAGGCGGCCTTCGCCTCATCCGTCCAGTCGGCGGTGAGCGACGCCGCCAGATTGGCATAGCTGTCCAGGATCAATCCGTCGGCCAAAATCTTCAGGCCATTGCCCTTCAGCGTCGCGCCGGTGGTGGTGATGTCCACGATCACTTCGGCCGTACCCGCCGCGGGCGCGCCTTCGGTCGCACCCGCGCTGGGCACGATGCGGTAATCGGAAATGCGGTTCTGGGCGAAGAACTGGCGCGTCAGACGAGCATATTTGGTCGCCACCCGCAGGCGGCGGCGATGCGTGGCCGCATAGGCGGCGCAGACATCGTCCAGGTCCGCCATTGTTTCGACATCGATCCAGTATTCGGACACCGCCACCACGACGCGGGCATTGCCGAAGCCCAGCGATTTGAGCAGCGACACGCGACCCGTCAGTTCGGGCGCTTCCTCGCGCAGCAGGTCTTCACCGGTGATGCCCAGATGTACGTCGCCGCTGACCAACGAAGAGGCGATTTCGCTGGCCGACAACAGCATGATTTCGACATCGCCAATGTCCGGGAACGCGGCGCGATAGCCCCGCGCGCTGGTCTGCTGCATCGACAGGCCGGCGGTGACGAAGAATTCGTCGCACTTTTCTTTCAGGCGGCCCTTGGATGGGATCGCAAGCGTCAGAGCCGCCATCACGCGCCTCCCGCGAAATTCTTGACCGCCAGCAGGCGTTCGGTGCGCAGGGCGCAGCCGATGGCGCTGACGGGCTGTTTGGCGCCCAGCATTTCCATCATCGAGTCATAACGGCCGCCGCCTGCGATCTGGACGGGACCTTCCTTGTCCCGCGCCCACAACTCGAACACGAAGCCGGTGTAATATTCCATGTTGCGGCCAAAGTGCGCAGTGAACTGCACCTGCGCCGGATCGACGCCCAGAGACTTCAACGCCGCCAGCCGCGCGTCCATCGCCGCAAGCTGGGGGTCGAGGTTGATGCCCGCCGTCTTCAGCAAGGCGCGGGCCTGCGCCAGCGCCGTTTCGGCCGGCCCCGAAATGTCCAGCAGCTTGGCGATGGCATCGGCCACCTTGGCATCCAGTTTCAGCGCGGCGGCGTCGGCGGCACGGTCCATCGTGCGCGCGATGATTTCCTCGCGGGTGCGGCCCGCCAGCGGCGCGTCGGCATGGGTATCCAACAAAGCTTCGATCTCGGCCCGGCTGCCGGGCAGCGCGGCCTTGCGATCGCCATGACCCAGCCAATAGAGCAGCGATTCCACATATCCGGCGCGCCAGAAGTGACGCTTGAGGCGCGCGCGCCATTGCACCGGCAACGCCAGCGCATCGACCAGCGCGCCGAACAGCGCTAGATCGCCGATACGCAGCGAAAAGTCCTTGAGGCCAGCAACCCGCAACGCCTCGATGGTCAGCGACAGGATTTCGGTTTCGCCCGCGGCGCGGTCATCCAGCCCCAACAGTTCGACGCCTGCCTGGAAAAACTGGGTGGCGCGGTGCGGCTCGCCCGGCTGGTGGCGAAAAACCAGGCCGTTATAGGCGATGCGGGCGGGAAAGCTGCGCCCCTGCTGCACTGCTTCACGGCAGATCGGAATAGTCAGATCCGGGCGCAGGCACAGTTCGCGGCCCGAGGGGTCCATCAGCGTGAAGGTACGGCGGCGGATTTCCTCCCCTGAACGGTCGAGGAAGATTTCCGCCGGCTGCAATACCGCCGGCTCCTCGCGCACATAACCACGCTGCGCAAACAGATTCAGCAACGCCACCGCCTGGCCGTTCAGCGCATCGATGGCAGGATTATCGTAATAGGGAAAGGCGGCCATCAGGCCCTGCCCTTCAACATCGCCTTGATCTCGGCCACCAGATCGGCACGCCGGACGCTCTTCTGCGCCTCCCGATTGGCAACCCATTCGGCGCGGCTTTCCACCGACTTGGCCAGTTCGGCGCCCAGCGCGAGATCCTTCAGCGTGACTTCACCCCGGGTGCGTTCGTCGCCACCCTCGATCACCGCGATGGCGGCGCCGCGCTTGTCAGCATACTTGAACTGGTCGCCCATCTTGCCGCCCCCGACATAGGCTTCGGCGCGAATGCCTGCGGCGCGCAATTCCTGCACCATGGCGAAGCTGGCGGCGGCGTCGTTCTTGTCGAACACCGTCACCACCACAAGCGGCGCTTTCGCGGCCGCCATCAACCCGCGCGACGACAAAGCCGACATCAGGCGCGAAACGCCGATCGACACACCGGTCGCCGGAACCTGCTGACCGGTGAAGCGCGCCACCAGATCGTCATAACGACCACCGCCCGCGACCGAGCCGAACACGACTTCCTCGCCGTCCTCATTCTTGACGGGGAAAGTGAGCTGCGCCTCGAACACCGCGCCGGTATAGTAATCCAGCCCGCGCACCACACCGGTGTCGAACATGATGCGGTCCGGACCGTAACCACAGGCCGACAGCAATTTCACGATCTGCTCGAGTTCGTTCAGGCCCGCCGCGCCGATGGCGCTGCTGCCGACCAACGTCCCGATCTGCCGCAGATGGGCTTCTTCATCTTCCGCATCGGGCGCGACGAAGGCGAGAATGCGATGCGCCTGGTCGGCGGACAGCCCGGCACCCTTGGTGAAGTCGCCGGAGTCATCCTTGCGGCCCGCGCCCAGCAGTGCCGACACGCCCTCCACGCCCAGCCGGTCGATCTTGTCGATCGCCCGTAGCACAATACCGCGGCGCACGCGGTCATCCAGCGCCACGCCGCTTGCTTCCAGCACGCCATCCAGCAGCTTGCGGTTGTTCAGCTTGACGATGTAATCGCCGCGCTTCAGGCCCAGCGCTTCCATCGTGTCCGACAGCATCATCAGCAGCTCGGCATCGGCCGAGGCGCTGGCGCTGCCCACCGTATCGGCGTCGAACTGGGTGAATTCGCGGTAGCGGCCCGGACCTGGCTTTTCGTTACGCCACACGCTGCCGGTCTGATAGCGGCGGAAGGGCTTGGTCAAATTCTGGAAATTGGCGGCGACATGGCGGGCCAGGGGCGCGGTCAGGTCATAACGCAGGCTCATCCACTGATCGTCATCGTCCTTGAGCGAGAAGACGCCCTCATTGGGACGATCGACGTCAGGCAAAAACTTGCCCAGGGCATCGGTATATTCGAAGGCGGGGGTTTCCAGCGGATCGAAGCCATAGCTCTCGTAAACCGCCCGAATAGTCGCGAGCATGTTCTGCTCGGCCATGATCTCGGTCGCGCCACGGTCGCGAAAACCGCGCGGCAGCCGGGCTTTGGGTTTGGATTGCTTGGGCGACGACATGGAATCCGGATCAATCTTGGAAAGTGCGCGGTTTGTACCGGCCCCCCGCCATGGCGGCAAGGAACTGTCATAACATATTAGATATCAATAGCTTACAAACGCACCAGCCTGGCTCTTGCCAGCCCCCATGTTGCGGTGCGAATAAAACCCAACCAACAAGGATGCCGCGCTTGGCCCAGAGCAAAGTCTATCCCGATGCCGCCTCGGCGCTGAAGGGACTTACCTTCGATGGCATGACGGTGATGTCCGGGGGCTTCGGCCTGTCCGGCAACCCGGAAAACCTGATCACCGCGCTGAAGGAAGACGGCACCAAGAACATCACGCTCATCGCCAACAATTGCGGCGCCGACGGGCTGGGCCTGTGGGTGCTGCTAAACAACGGCCAGATCAAAAAAATGATCTCGTCCTATGTCGGCGAGAACAAGCTGTTCGAGGAACTCTATCTCACCGGCAAGCTGGAGCTGGAACTGACGCCGCAGGGCACGCTGGCCGAACGCATCAGCGCCGGCGGCGCGGGCATTCCCGCCTTCTACACCCGCACCGGCGTCGGCACGGTGGTGGCGGAGGGCAAGCCCACCGAGGACTTTGATGGGCTTACCTATGTGCGCGAACGCTGGCTGCGCGCCGATGTGGCGCTGGTGAAGGCTTGGAAGGGCGACACCGAAGGCAATCTGATCTATCGCAAGACCGCGCGGAACTTCAATCCGATGATGGCGACCGCCGGCAAGGTCACCATTGCGGAAGTGGAAGAATTGGTCGAACCGGGCGAACTGGATCCCGACAAGATTCACACCCCTGGCATCTTCGTGCAGCGCATCCTGCAGGGGCGCGACTACAAGAAACATATCGAGCGCGTAACCACCCGCCCCCGCCCGGAGAATGCGTAATGGCCTGGACCCGCGAACAAGTCGCCGCCCGCGCCGCCCGCGAATTGCAGGACGGCTTCTACGTCAATCTCGGCATCGGAATTCCCACCTTGGTGGCGAACTATATTCCGGATGGCATGAAAGTGACGCTGCAAAGCGAGAACGGCATGCTGGGCATGGGGCCCTTCCCCTACCCGGGCGATGAAGACCCCGACCTGATCAATGCCGGCAAGCAGACCATCTCCGAACTGCCGATCACCAGCTATTTTTCCTCCTCCGACAGCTTCGCCATGATCCGCGGCGGTCACATTGATCTTTCCGTGCTGGGCGCGATGGAAGTGTCGGAAGACGGCGACATCGCCAACTGGATGATCCCGGGCAAGATGGTCAAGGGCATGGGCGGTGCCATGGATCTGGTGGCGGGCGTGAAAAAGATCGTGGTGGTAATGGAACACACCAACAAGGCGCACGAGTCCAAGATTCTGAAAGAATGCGACCTGCCGCTGACGGGCAAACAGTGCGTCGACATGATCATCACCGACCTGTGCGTCTTCACGTTGGAGCGCGGCAAGCGCGGCCTGACCCTGGTCGAGCTGGCGCCCAGCGTGACGCTTGACGAGGTCAAGGCCAAGACCCAGGCTGCGTTCGTCTCGGCCCTGTAACGCCCGTTACTTCAGCAAGCCGCCGATGGTGGGCGAGCCGGTGCCGCTGCACCCGCTGGCGCCATAGCGCAGAAACTTCTGGATGCGCTTACCGTTATCGACTTCGGCGGTATAGATGTTGCCCTTGGTGTCCAGGCTGACCTGGTGCAGCCAGTGGAATTCGCCGGCCATGCGACCCGCGCGCCCCAGACGCCCCAGCTCCTGCAGGTTGCTGCGGTTCACCACATAGATCGCCATGTTGGTGTTGTCGCCAATGTACAGGCAGCTCTGCGCCTTGTCGGTCGAGAAGTTCATCGACACCGCGCTGCCCGGCAGCACCGTATCGGTCTTCTCGCTCACCAGCGTCTCGGAGACAAAGCCGCACTTGCCCGCAATGCCGGTGGGATTGCTGCAGGGCTTGCCCAGCTCTGCACTGTTGCGGTCGAACACCTGGACGCGGTTGTTGCCGCGGTCGCAGACATAGATCTTGCCGTCGGCGGCGACTTTCACGCAGTGGACCGGATTGCGGAAGAAGGCCGGCTTCTTGTTGCCCTTCCGGTAATCGTCCATCCAGCGGCCACCGGCAGCGGCGGCTTTGTCGTCGATCGGATTGGCGCCATAGGCGCCGAAATGGCCGACATACTTTCCGGTCTCGGCATCGACGATCAGGATACGGCGGTTTCCGTAGCCGTCGGCGACATAAAGACGGTTGGTGGTGGGATCGACCACCATGTCGGCGGGCAAGAACATCAGCGGCGTGCCGTTCCAGCCGCCATTGGTGTCGTTGCTGTCGGGACCGGTCGGGGTGCCGCCGATACGCAGCTTGAAATTGCCATCGCGGTCGAACTTCAGCACAAAGCCGTCGGCACCCTGCCTGTGGGTGGTCCAGGCGGAATTGGCGTTCACCGGCTGGCGGCCATTGCCCGCGATATAGACGTTGTCGTTATGATCGACATAGATGCCGTGCTCGCTGTTGGGCCAGATGCACCCCGCTTCGACCTTGCACTTCTTTTCCAGCCAGCCCGGATCGGCCGGGCCACCCCAGGCGCGCAGCAGCTTACCGCTGGAATCGAACTGCATCACCGACGGCGCGGCATTGCAGCAATCGGCCAGCGGACCATTGGCACGGTCAAAGCCCAGCCCGTTCTTGCCACCGACCATGCCAGCAGTATCCAGCGCCGCTTCGTCATTGGTCATGGTGCGCGGGCGGTTGGAAATCCAGACCGTGTCGTGGCGGTCGACATACAGACCCGCGACCTGACCCAGCAGCCAGTTGTTGGGCAGATGCTGCGGCCAGGCCGGATCGGCCACGAAGCTGGGCACGGTCGCGCCGGAACCCTTGTTGTAGACGCCCGTCTGCTTCACCAGCCGGTCCATCACACCCTGCTTGAGGACATCGCTGCCTTGCGCCAGCGCGGCGCCCGAAACCATCGTCACGGCCAGCATCAACAGAATCTTGCGCATACGACTCCCCGCCTTTTCTCCTTCTTAACCCAAGGATGGCGAACGAACCAGCAAGGACCGCGCGCCACCTTATGGTGCGGTGCGCAATTTTATTAGTGCAGAAGCCCTATTGACGAAAAAGTCCGGATGCCGCTGCATGGCGAAAAACTGGGGAGACGCACATGCCGTACGCCGCTGGACGCATTGCAATGATAACCGCCGCACTTGCCGCCCTCGCCTGGAGCATTGCGGCAATGCCCGTGATGGCACAGTCCGGCAAGACGGCGGGCACCACGGCAGGCCGTTTCACGGTCGAAAACCCCACCCTGGAAAATCTCGGTTTTGAATGGGCGATCACCGGCGACGCCAATCGCAATGCCTCTGTCGCAGTCGAATTTCGCCGCGTGGGCGATGCGGCCTGGCGCAAGGGTTTGCCGCTGGTGCGCATCGGCGGCGAACGCATCTTCCGTGATGTCGAGAATCTCAGCTATTTCGTTCCGGACGGATTCGCCGGCAGCATCTTGGGCCTTTCGCCCGGCACGGAATATGAAGCCCGCTTCACGCTGAGCGATCCCGACGGCGTGTCAGGGCAAGCGACCCAGACCGCAAAAGTGAAAACGCGCGGTGAACCCCAGCCTTATGCCGGTGGCCGCACGCTTCACGTCTATCCCGTCGGCTACAAGGGCGAGAAGAAACAGCCTGCCTTCAACAGCCTTCTGCAGGCCTACTATGGCGCCGGTCTTGGCGACTGGAGCGTGGTGTGGGAACGCAAGGCCCAGCCCGGCGACACTATCCTGATGCATGCCGGCATTTACCGGAACGAACGCCTCAACTATGTGGATCCGATGGTGACGCCGTTCGACGGTACCATGTGGCTGACCCTGAAGGGCACCGCGGAAAAGCCCATTACCATCAAGGCTGCCGGTGACGGCGAGGTCATCATCGACGGCGCGGGCAATGGCAGACTGTTCGACGTGCAGGCGTCTGCGCACCACATTTTCGACGGACTGACCTTTCGCGATACCGACGTCGCGATCTTCGCCGGGATGAAGGAAGTGGGTGGTGCAGTCGGCCTGACCGTCAAGAACTCCCGCTTCGAGAATATCGGCTTCGGGGTGTGGACCGAGTATGCCGGATCGAGCGACTTCTATATTGCCGACAATATCTTTCTGGGCCGCCCAGAAGCGCGCAACCTGCTTCTGGGCTGGAACCGCCAGTTCCGCGCGCCGGACGACATGTCCGGCGTTTACGGCTCCCACGAAATGCGCAGCTATTACGCCATCAAGGTTTATGGTCCCGGGCATGTGATCGCGCACAACTCCATCGCCTATTTCCATGACGGTATCGGCATCTCGACCTATGGCACGCCGCCCAGCGATCCGCACCGCCGCGCCTCGTCGATCGACATTTACGGCAACGACATTCACCTGTCGGGCGACGACTTTGTGGAAACCGACGGCGGCGTTCACAATATCCGTGTCTACAAGAACCGCGGCGTGAACGCGCCGCACAGCGGCTACAGCGCACAGCCGGTTTTTGGCGGTCCGGTCTATTTCATCCGCAACCTGTCCTACAACGTGCCGAACGCGTTCAAGATCAACGCCAATCCCGCCGGGCTGTTCATGTGGCACAACACGCTGATCGGCGAACAGACGGGTGGCGCGGCGTCGAACATGCATTACCGCAACAACCTGTTCATCGGCAGGGGCGCGGCGCAGGGCGTGATGCGGTGGGTGAACGCAAATTCCGTTTACAGTTCCGACTATAACGGCTACCGTCCCAACCCGGGTGCCACCGAGCAGTATCGCTGGCAGACGCCCGGCGGCACGGCGAACTTCTCGACGCTCAAAGCCTTCAGTGCCGCGACCGGCCAGGAGCGGAATGGTGTCGAGCTCGATGTCGATACGTTCGAGAAAATGACGCTGCCCGACCCGGCCAAGCGCCACCAGGTTCTGCATGCGATGGACGTCAACTTCCAACTCAAGCCGGGTAGCAAGGCGGTGGATGCCGGCGAGGTCATCCCGACGGTGAATGACGGATTTGTCGGAAAGGCACCAGACCTGGGCGCGCTCGAAGTCGGACAGGCTCCGCCACACTATGGACCGCGCTGGTTGACGGCCCAGCCTTTCTATCGCTGACAGCTCAGCGACCGTTGCGGGCTTTGTCCTGATCTTCCTTGGTGCGTTGCACCAGCGGGATCACATTGCCTTCGCCGTCCTGCTCCAGTCCCGGCGCAGCCTCTTTTCGCGGAGCCATCTTTTTGTGGCTCTGCGGCATGGGCGCGGGATTTTCCGCTTCATGGTCGGGATTCTTGATGTCGCTCATGTCAGTGCCTCGCTGTTACCGCGCCCAGCAACGAGCCCTGATGCCGCCTGAGCAGAAATATTCCAGCTTCCAGCGCAAGCGCCGCCAGGAAGGGTGAGATGGCAACCGCCACCCCGTCCTCTTCCTCCTCGGCTTTCCACAATGCGCCCGCGACGCACAGTCCAAGCCCGATCAACAGCAATTTGCGCATGGTCACTCCGTCTCCCCGCAGCAACGTGCGAGACGGCGGCAAGGTTCCGTCAAATTGCCATAAGGCCCATTTCAACCAGTTGGCGGCTGCTCTGCAGCCGCGCGGAGTTCTGGTCGCGCAGGGTCAGCGCCGGGTTCTGCGCCAGCAACTGGGCGTAGATCTTGTATTCCAAGCCGTCGGCATAGTGCTCGCCGCGCGCCGCTTCCACCTGCACCCGCTGGTAGAAATCGTCGAGAAATTTGAAATGCAGCAACACCCCTGTCATCTGCGCCAGTGGCATCGGGCTCACCGCATGGGTGCAGTTGGTGAACTGCATGCCGCGCGTCCATTTCACCAGCGGCACTTTACTGATGGTGGGCGGATGCGGCGCAGGCGATGCAGAAAAATGGAAGATGCGCTCGCGCACCCCGCCATAGATCTGGATGTGGGGGAACGCATGCACCTGAACCGTGCGATAGGGCGCCGGATCGAACCAGGGACAGGCCGCCAGCAGCGAATCGCCGGCGCGGTAGCCGACATCATTCAATGGCCGGTCGGCATACATGTCGAGCAGCATGCAGAACATGCCCTGCGCGCCCAGATGATCGAGATGTGTGCAGACGCGCGTCAGCGGCACGGTCTCGATGCCGGGATAGATCAGCAGCTCGTCGGCATCAACCGTCAGTGTCCAGTGGCCGCACCCATATTCGTCCAGCAACTGATTCATCCAGGCCATGCCGAAGCCGCTGGCCGCGAAGCTCTGGTCCGCCCTGAAAAGATGCACGTCGGGCTGGGCCAGCAGGAATTCCAGTGTGCCGTCGACCGAGCCGTTATCGGCCACGAAGAAACGTGACACGCCCAGCCCGCGGTGATGATTCAGATTGTCGGGCAACCGCAGCGCTTCATTCCGCACCGGCAGGAAGGCGCGAATTTCACCGGGGGTGGACGGGATAGGCCGGCTGTCGAGGCGTCTCATCGGCAGTGTCTGGCGAATGGTACAGTTGGGTGGGCTCGAACCACCGACCTCCGGTTCCACAAACCGGCGCTCTAACCAACTGAGCTACAACTGCGCACTACAGAGGTTCGGCTTCTATGGTTCGGCCGTAGCAAAAGCAAGGCTTTAGGCAGCCGTATCCGGCAGAAATTAACCTTTCGTTAACCATCTGGGCGACCTTGGACTTGTATTTCGAGGGGCTTGCCATGGCTGTGTCCAAGACACTGATCGCGGGTGTTTTTCTGCTGTCCGCGGCTGCCGCCGGCGCTCAGCCCATCGACGCGGATCCCAACTGGCGTCCCCAGCCCGAACCCATGCCGCAGCAGCCTTATTATGCCGAAGGCGGCGGGCCGAGCTGGAACTCCGGTCTGCAGGGCTATGCCGGCCTGCGCGGCAGCCTGGCGCTGAACAACAACACCGTTACCACCTACGCCCCGACCAGCCCGCCCACCGCCATCCGGGCATCTTACGCCACGGGCGGCGGCGGCTCGGTCTATCTGGGTACACGCCTGCCCCTGAACCTGCGCGTGGAGCTGGAAGGCCTCTACCGGTGGCAGCCCTTGTCCATGACCACCGTCGGCGGCGTCCCCGTGGGCGGTTCGGGCAACACCAAGACCGCCGCGGGCATGGTCAATCTGCTGTGGGACATTCCGATGCCCGCCGACGCCTATCTGCAGCCCTTTGTCGGCATGGGCGTGGGCGCGGCCTATAGCGAGACCAGCGCCTTTGGTGGCGGCAACACCTATCTGAGCGGCAACCGCTGGGATCTGGCCTACAGCTTCATGGGCGGCGTGGCGATGCCGCTGAGCGACACCACGCGCGTCACCGCCATGTACGGCTGGATGCAGGTGCGCGACGCCAAGCACAAATGCGCCGCCACCGGCACGGTGCAGAGCGCCTGCCTGAAGAACAACGTCAATTCGCTGGCGGTCGATCTGGGCCTCGAAATGGACCTGTAATTCTCTGAGCCGGTCAGGCTAGTCTGCCTTGAGCGGCAGCGGCCGCCTGACCGAAAGAGAGTTATGCGGCGTTCCCTGCTTCTCGTCATTGCCGGTGTCCTGATCGCGGCCGTTGCAGGGCTGTACTGGTTCTCGCGCCCCCTTCCCACCCTGACCGTGACCACCTGGGCCGGGCCCTATGGCCGCGCCCAGACATCGGCCCAGATACACCCCTATGGCGCGGAGAAATCCGTCAACGTCCGCGTGACGCAGTGGGACGGGGATATGGCGGAACTGGAACGCGCCGTTTCCAGCCGCAAGTTCGACGGCGATGTGATCGACTTTGAACTTCCGCGCGCCGTCGAAGCCTGTGAAAAAGGCCTGCTGGAAAAAATCGATGCCGGATCGCTACCCCCCGGCGCGGACGGCGCGCCCGCCAGCGCCGATTTCATCCCCGGCGCGATTGGTCCATGCTGGGTGGGCAGCGTGGTCTATTCCCAGGTGATGATTTACTCGCCCCGGCTGAAGCGCACGCCCGCAACGCTGGCGGATTTCTTCGACACCAGGCGCTTTGCGGGCCGCCGGGCGATGAGCCGCGCCTCGCCCAAATACAATCTGGAAATGGCGCTGCTGGCCGATGGCGTGGCGCCGGGTGAAGTGTACCGCACGCTGGAAACCCCGGAAGGCCTCGATCGCGCCTATAACAAGCTCGCTGCGCTGCGCCCCATCTGGGCGCATGACAGTGTCGGTGCAATCCGCTGGCTGATGAATGGCCAGGCGGTGATGGCGACGGCGCTCAATGGCGATGTCTTCGACATGCGCAAGGAATTCACGCCCGGCATCATATGGGATCATCAACTTTACGAGTTCGACGTCTTCGCCATCCCCTTCGGCAATCCCAACAAGCGCCGGGCGCTGGATTTCATTTCCTATGCCACCGGCAGCGGGCCGCTGGCAGGAGTGGCGAGCTGGGTGCCCTATGGCCCGGCGCGGCGTTCTGCACTGGCGCTGGTGAAGGACAATCCCGACCTGAAAATCCCGATGCGGCCCTGGCTGCCCACTGCGCCGGAGAATTTCCGCAATGCGTTCCCGGTGAACGACGCCTGGTGGCGGCAACATGAAGCGGGGCTCGTCTCGCGCTGGCGGGAGTTTGTCAGCCGATGACCGCATATGCGATCCGCCGCCTGCTCGGCGCCATCCCCACTTTGTTCGTGATCATCACGCTGGCCTTCTTCATGATGCGGGCCGCGCCTGGTGGGCCGTTCGACATGGAGCGGCGCCTGCCGCCGGAGATCGAAGCCAATCTGAAGGCGGCCTATGACCTCGACAAGCCGCTGATCCAGCAATATGCGATCTATCTGTCCAAGGCGGTGCAGGGCGACTTTGGCCCGTCCTTCAAGAACAAGGATTTCACCGTCGCAGAGCTGATCGGCAACGGCCTGCCGGTCAGCGCCAAGCTGGGCCTGTGGGCAATGGGGCTCGCGCTGCTGATCGGCATCAGCCTTGGGATATGGGCGGCGCTGCGCCAGAACCACTGGCAGGATTATTCGGTGATGACGGTGGCCATGCTGGGCATCACCATTCCCACCTTCGTCACGGCGCCGCTTCTGACCCTGGCGCTGGGCATGTACGGCATCACGCTCTTTGGCCTGGAATTCACGCTGCCGGTGGGCGGCTGGAACGGCGGCGCCTGGCGCAACATGGTCCTGCCAGTGACGGTGCTGGCCCTGCCGCAGATCGCGATCATCGCGCGGCTGATGCGCGGCGCGATGGTGGAAGTGCTGCGCGCCAACTACATCCGCACCGCCCGCGCCAAGGGCCTGTCCGCCGGGCGCATCGTGCTGGCGCATGCCCTGCGCGCCGCCGCGTTGCCGCTGATCAGCTATCTGGGACCGGGACTGGCCGCCCTGCTGACCGGCTCGCTGGTGGTGGAGCAGATTTTCGGCCTGCCCGGCATCGGGCGCTACTTCGTGCAGGGCGCACTGAACCGCGACTATACCTTGGTGATGGGCGTGGTGATCTGTTACGCCAGCCTGATCATCGTGCTGAATTTCCTGGCCGACATCGCCTATGCGATCCTTGATCCGCGGGTGCGCCTGAAATGAGCCAGAACCTCTCCGCCGCCCTGCCCGAACTCAAAGGCCGCAGCCAGTGGGTGGATGCACGTGCCCGGCTGCTGCGCAACCGCGCCGCCATGGCCAGCATCGTCATTCTGGGGATCATCGTGTTTCTGGCGATGTTCGCGCCGCTACTGTCGCCGTACGCCTATGACGAGGTCAATTATGACCTGATAAGCTGCGCGCCCGGCTGGTGGCCGTTCGAAGCGATGTGCACCGCCCCCGGAAACATCTTCGGCACAGACGCCATCGGCCGCGACATCTTCGTGCGCGTTTTGTACGGCGCGCGCGTCAGCCTGGCGGTGGGGCTGGTGGCGACCATCGTATCGCTGGTGATCGGGGTGCTTTACGGCGCAACCGCCGGCTATCTGGGCGGGCGCATCGACGACCTGATGATGCGGGTGGTGGACGTGCTCTATTCCCTGCCCTTCATCTTCTTCGTCATCATCCTGATGGTGGTGTTCGACCGCAACTTCATCCTGCTGTTCGTCGCCATCGGCGCAGTGGAGTGGCTGACCATGGCGCGGATTGTGCGTGGCCAGACCCTGTCCATCAAGCAGAAGGAATTCATCGAAGCCGCGCGCGCCGCCGGTGTTGGCCCCTTCAGCATCATCACCCGCCATGTCATTCCCAACGTGGTGGGGCCGGTGGTGGTCTATGTCACGCTCACCGTGCCCACCGTGATCCTGATGGAAAGCTTCCTGTCGTTCCTGGGGCTGGGCATTCAGGAACCGCTGACAAGCTGGGGCGTGCTGATTTCCGACGGTGCCGACCAGATGGAGACCGCGCCCTGGATGCTGCTGTTCCCGGCGCTGTTTATGGCGGTGACGCTGTTCTGCTTCAATTTCATCGGCGACGGCTTGCGCGACGCCATGGACCCGAAAGACCGATGAGCGCGCTGCTGGAAATCACGGACCTGAACGTGCATTTCGCAACGCCCGATGGCGATGTGCATGCGGTGAAGAATGCCAGCCTCAGCATCAGCGAAAGCGAATGCCTGGGCATCGTGGGCGAAAGCGGGTCTGGCAAGAGCCAGTTGTTCCTGGCGGCTTTCGGCCTTCTGGCCGGCAATGGCCGGGCCAGCGGCAGCGTGAAATATCGCGGCAGGGAAATCCTGGGCGCACCCACGCCGCAGCTCAACACCCTGCGCGGCAGCGCGGTGACCATGATCTTCCAGGACCCGCTGACCTCGTTGACGCCGCACATGAAAATCGGTGCCCAGATCATGGAAGCGCTGGTGCTGCATCGCAACGTGTCGCGCGAGGAAGCCCGCATACGCGCCCGCGAGATGCTGGACTATGTGCGCATCCCGGAAAGCGCCCAGCGGATGCGCCAGTATCCGCATGAACTGTCCGGCGGCATGCGCCAGCGCGTGATGATTGCCATGGCCACCATCACCGGCCCGGACCTGATCATCGCTGACGAGCCCACCACCGCGCTGGACGTCACGGTGCAGGCGCAGATACTGGAAATCCTGCGCAGTCTGAAGCAGGACCGCAAGACCGCCATCGCCCTGGTCAGCCACGATATGGGCGTGATCGCGGGCCTGGCCGACCGGGTGCAGGTGATGCGGTATGGCGAAATCGTGGAAAGCGGCCCGGTGGACGACGTCTTTTACGCGCCGCGCCACGACTATACCCGCATGCTGCTGGACGCCATTCCCAAGGCCGGCGAAATGCCCGCGCCGGTCACAGCGGTCGGCGCGCCATTGCTGACGGTGGACGACCTGCAGGTCAGCTTTCCGGTTAAGGAAAAGGGCCTGTTCGGCAAGACACGCACCCTGCGCGCGGTGGACGGCATCAGCTTCACGCTTCATCAGGGCGAAACGCTGGGTGTGGTGGGCGAATCCGGTTGCGGCAAGTCCACACTGGCGCGCGCGGTTCTGCAATTGCTGCCCAAGACCGGCGGGCGGGTGGTATGGCTGGGCCGCGATCTGGACACGGCCACGCAGAACGACATCCGCAAGCTGCGGCAGGATTTCCAGATCGTGTTCCAGGATCCGCTGGCAAGCCTGGACCCGCGCATGCCGGTGGGCGTTTCCATCGCCGAGCCATTGAAGGCGCTGGAGCCGCATCTGACCGGCGAGACGGTGCGGGAGCGCGCACGCGGCATCATGCAGCGCGTCGGCCTCGATCCGGCCTGGATCAATCGCTATCCTCACGAATTGTCCGGCGGGCAGAACCAGCGCGTCGGTCTGGCCCGCGCCATGATCGTGAACCCGCAAATGCTGGTGTGCGACGAAGCGGTGAGCGCGCTGGACGTGTCCATCCAGGCGCAGATCGTCGCGTTGATCCGCGACCTGCAGGCAGAGACCCGCATGTCGCTGATTTTCATCAGCCATGACCTGTCGGTGGTGCGCCGCCTGTCACACCGGGTGATGGTGCTGTATCTGGGCCGGGTGGTGGAAATGGCGCCCAGCGAGGCGCTCTACGCCGATCCGCGCCATCCCTATACGCGCGCGCTGCTATCGGCGGTGCTGACGCCCGATCCGCGCGCCGAACGGGCGCGCAAGCGCGAGCTGCTCACCGGCGACCTGCCCTCACCACTCGACCCCAAGGCCCAGCTCAGCTTCCTGGCATCAAAACTGGACCAGCCCGGCTATCGCCCCAAGCTGATCGAAGTGGCGCCGGGCCACTTCGCCGCCGAGCACGATTAGACGCTATTTGATGCGCTTGACCTTGTAGGCCCGGTTTTCGTCGCCAACCACCAGGTTGAACGATCCCATCGCGCCCTGGGTGATGCTGACGCGCATGGCCTTGGCAGGTTCGCGCCAGCGCACCGGGCGCTTGGCGGCATCTTCCGGCGTCTGCTGCCAGACCTGGCCATCATTCAGGGTTACCGTGAAGGCGCCGCCATTGATGTCATAGGACTGCAACGGCACGTTGCTTGCCAGTTCATCGCCGCTGAAGAGCGCGAAAATGCTGGAGCGCTTGGGCATCGGCGGCGGGCCGGTGCGTACCGCGGCGCGGGTCACGGTCGAGGGCAACGCGGCCGTGCCGGCGCGCGGCAGGCTTTCCAGCAGCTTGATCTGCGCCTGCGGCGCGGGCGACAGGCCGAGCTGGGCGCGCAGCGGCTGGGCGGCGCCATAGTAACAATCCAGCCACTGGCGGTCGTCGCTCAGGGCGGCGCAGCGCGTCACGCCGGCGATCACATCTTCGCGCGCATCCGCCAGCGCCGCGCATGGCGCCAGCGCCGCGCCTGCGGCCATCGCAATCACCAACTTACGCATCCGTCTTCTCCCCATGTCCCGAAAGGCATTGAATAATCCGCCGTAAACCCGGCAAATATTTGGCTGAAGGCATGGTAGAAGGTCTCTATGGCATCGGGCAAGACATGGAACCGCCGCATCGCGCTGGCCGGTGGCGCGGCGCTGGCCGCCACGGGCGGCTATTTCGCGCTGCGAGGCCCTTCCGGCAGCCGCGCGCCGCGTAAGGTTACTGACGCCCGCACCCTGCTGCGGGGCAATGCGGCGGAGCCCGAGACGCTGGACCCGACGCAATCATCCGGCACCCAGGAAAGCGAGATCATGGGCGATCTGATGATCGGCCTGACGACTCATGATCCTGCGTGCAAGGCCATCCCGGGCATGGCCACCCATTGGGAGACATCGGGCGACGGCCTGATCTGGACGTTTCATCTGCGCGAAGCGCTGTGGTCGGATGGCGTGCCGGTGACCGCCGGGGATTTCGTGTTTTCCTGGCAGCGGCTGGTCGATCCGGCTTCGGCGTCCAGCTACGCGTATTTTTTGCACCTGATAAAGAACGGCGTGGCGATCAGTGCGGGTAAAATGCCGCCCTCGGCGCTGGGGGCCAGGGCCATCGACGCGCGCACCCTGCGCGTGGAGCTGGAACATCCCGCGCCCTATCTGCTGGAATTGTTCACCCATGGCACGACCTATCCCCTGCCGCGTCATGTGGTAACGGCCAAGGGCAAGGCCTGGGCGCGGCCCGGCAACTACGTCAGCAACGGCCCCTTCACGCTGAAGCAGTGGATCCCCAACGACTATGTGTTGCTGGAAAAGAATCCGCGCTTCTACGACGCCGCGAATGTGGCGCTGGAGCAGGTCTATTTTTACCCCACCAGCGACTATGGCGCGGCGCTGCGGCGCTTCCAGGTCGGCGAGCTTGATTTTCAAGACCGCTACCCCACCCAGAAGGTCGACTGGATCCGCAAAAATCTTCCGCAGACCATTGATCCGGTGCCGTCGCTGATCACCGAGATCGTCGGCGTCAATCACAAGCGCGAACCGTTCAGCGATGTGCGGGTGCGCGAAGCGATCAACCTGGCGCTGAATCGCGAAGTCATCACCCAGCGCATCCTGCGCAATGGCGAGGTGCCGGCCTATAACGTGGTGCCGCCGGGCATCGCCAACTATCAGGGCGGGCTGGCCTATGACTTCAAGGCGCTGAATTACGCCCAGCGCATCGAAAAGGCGCAAAGCCTGATGCGGGCCGCAGGCTTTGGCGAAAGCAAACGCCTGCGCACCACCTATATGATCCGCAGCACCGCGCCAACCGTGGGCCGGGCCATCGCCGCCGCCATCCAGCAGATGCTGGCGCAGGTCTATATCGACATCACCATCACCCCCAACGACATGCAGGTCTTCTATCCCGCCATCCAGGAACACAACTTCGACATCGCCCAGGCGGGATGGGCGGCGGATTTCAGCGACGCGTCCAATTTTCTCGACCTGTTCCGTACCGGCGGCGGCAACAACTGGGGCGAATACAGCAATCCGGCCTTCGACGCGGCGCTGGACGGGGCCCAGCGCGAGGCCGATGTGAACCGCCGCAGCGAAAAACTGGCACAGGCCGAAAGCATCTTCCTGAAGGACCATGCCGCCATGCCGCTGTGGTTCTGGGTCAGCCTCAATCTCACCTGGCCCTATGTGAAGGGCTTGGAAGCCAACGCGCTGGACTATCACCGCTCGCGCTGGATCAGCATCGACCAGGCGGCAAGAATCCAGCAGTTCGCATGAAGGCCGCGCTTGTTGCCTTTCTTCTGCTGGCACTGCCCGCATCGGCGCAGACGGTGCTCAATCGCGGAAACGGACCGGAGCCTGATTCGCTCGATCCCGCCGTCGCCGGCAGCTATGCGGAAACCAACATTCTGGGCGACCTGATGGTCGGCCTGACCACGCTGGACGCGCGCGGCAAGCCGATTCCTGGTATCGCCGAGCGCTGGGATATTTCCAAAGACGGCATCACCTGGACCTTCCATCTGCGCCAGGCGCAATGGTCCGACGGCGCGCCCGTGACGGCGCAGGATTTCGTGTCCGGCTGGCGGCGGCTGCTGGACCCCAAGACCGCCTCGCGCACCGCCGCCATGCTGTGGATTCTCAAGAACGCCCGCGCCGTCAGCACCGGAACGCTGCCGCCCTCGGCGCTGGACGTCAAAGCGGCCAATGCGCGGACGCTGGTGGTGCGGCTGGAAAATCCCGCGCCCTATCTGCCAGAGCTGCTCGCCCATCCCAGCGGATCGCCCCTGCCACGCAAAGGTTCTTACAACGGGCCTTATACGCTCAAAAGCTGGACCCCCAACGACCGCGTCACGCTGGTCAAAAATCCGCGCTTCTACGACGCCAAGTCCGTGAAGATCGACACGGTGCATTACTTTTCGACCCCAGACACGCTGGCAGCGCTGCGGCGTCTGCGGGCGGGCGAGCTGGACACACAGACCCCCCTGCCGTCCACGCAAGTCGAATGGCTGCGCCAGAACATGCCCAGGGCGCTGAACATCATTCCTGGCCTGACGCTGAGCTATCTGGCCATGAATGTCCGCGATCCGGCGCTGGCCGACATCCGCGTGCGCCGCGCCATCAACCTTGTCTATGACCGCGAGGCGGTGGCGCACAAGGTGATGAAGCTGAACGAAATCCCTGCCTATTCCTACGTGCCGCCGCACACCAGCGGCTATCGTGGCGGCCCGGCGCTGGATTTCAAGGCCATGCCCTATCCCGCACGCCTGGCAGCGGCCAGACGGCTGATGCAGGACGCGGGCTTTGGCCCCTTCAACAAGCTGCACCTGAGCTATGCGGTGGCGGGCACCCCGGACAGCCGGCGGCTGGCCGCGGTGTTTCAGGCGATGGCGCGGCAGATCCATCTCGATGTCGACATCCAGGCATCCGATTTCCAGATCGTGTTGCGCAACATGCGGATGGGGCAATATCAACTGGCCTATACCGACTGGCTGGCGGATTACAACGACGCCAGCACGTTTCTCGACCTTTTGCGCAAGGGCAATCCGCGCAACTATGCCGGTTACAACAATCCGAGATTCGATGCCGCCATGACCGCTGCCGAGCGAGAGCCCGACACCGCCAAACGCATGCATCTGATGCAGACAGCGGAAAGGATCGCGCTGGCGGACATGCCGTGGGTACCGATCCGCTATCGCGCCCTGACCGTGGCGGTGGGACCGCGCGTCGGCGGCTTCATCCCCAATCCCGGCAATGCCAATCGCAGCCGCTGGCTGTGGCTTCGATAGCCGCTAGCCCGGCAGCAGCACGTCCGCATTCCAAGGATCGAATGGCACCAAGGCCTGCGAGGCGCGATCGGGCCGCATGAAGCTGCCGGCCTTTTCATTCAGCATCGCGGCAGTGAATGAGAACGTGCTGTTGGAAATCGCCAGGTGATCGGCCTGCGACAGCACATGATGATCAAGACAGAAATCCAGCCGGCCTGCGCCCACCATCGCGGCGTCCATCGGATCAAATTCTGAAAAGGCCGCCGTCACGCCCGGATCATCGCTGGCGACATACAGCACCGGCGCATCCAGTTCGCGCCAGATGGTTTTGAGCCAGCGCGCATACCATTCCACCGGCGCGATCCAGAACCGGCCCTGCCCGAAATCGCCGCGCCGGATATGCACCGCCACCAGCGTGCGCCCCCGCGCCGTGATCGCCGTCATGGCGGGGCGCAACCAGTCCTGCACCACGGGACGGTGCCGGAACAGCGCGCGAAAATCCGCGGCGCGGCCCTGCCATGCAGACGTGTGACGACAGAAATAGCCGCTGAGATCACGGTTGGCATAGACCGGCGCATCGCCGTTCAGCGACGCGAACAGGTCGGCCTGGCTTTCATCCAGCGGCGGATAGGCCGCCGGCGGGAACGGCTCGTCGCAGCCGAACAGGTCACGTCCGATCCAGTCGAAGCTCTGGGCTTCCAGGCCATGCTGGCGGGCATAGAGTTTCAGGAACGCATATTGCAGCAACTGGTTTGCGAACCGGCCATTGGCGCCCAGCGTGCGCATCGAGACCGCCGGGCTCGATGTTGCGGGCCTTGGGTTTGGCGGCGCACCGAAGCGCAGACGCGCCGATGCGATGGCTTGCAGGGAAAACGGAATGCCGTGGCCAGGAACCAGCGCCCTGGCCCGGTCGGCGACGCTCAGCGCTTCGTCAAGCCTACCGCCATGCAGCAGCATCTGGCCCAACTGCACCAACGCGGCGAAGTCATTCGGATTCGCGGCCAGCCTGCGCCGCAGTTCCCGCTCCATCGCCTCCTGGCTCATCCATTCCCCTGCAGCGATGGTGACCCCGGGAGGACTCGAACCACCGGCCTACGGTTTAGGAAACCGCCGCTCTATCCTGCTGAGCTACGGGGTCACGCGGAACCTTTTTGCGCATTTGGGTCCGCATTTCCAGATCGAAACCGTCTTATTTCGCTTGAGGATGGAGCCTTTCGACCGGCCTGCGCCTTTCCAACTCCAAGGGGACCAACCCATTGGCGGATCTTTTGTCCGCTCCCAGGAGAAACTTCGATGAAAACCACCCTCAACAATGCCTGTATCTCCGCGCTTCTGTGCGGCGCCGTCATCTTCGCGGCACCCGCCATTGCCCAGCAGGGCGCAAGTGGCTCGGCGGGCGCCACCGCCACAGGCGCCGTCAATCCGGCTGCTAGCGCGGGTATCAGCGGTTCGGTGAACTCGCCCGCTGGCGCGGTCACAGGCGGCGTCAATACGCAGGCGCATGGCGGCCTGAATACCGACACCACCGCCAGCATGAACACCAGCACGCAGACGCCCGCGGCCCGCATGTCGAGCCGCGCCCGCGCTGCCGCCGACGCTTCGGAAGCCGAGGCCACCCGCCAGCTCAACAGCCAAGCCACGGTGAACGCGCGCGGCACCACCGGCGCGACCATTCAGTAGTTCGACACAATTTTGACAAAAGGGCCGGTCGCGAAAGCGCCCGGCCCTTTCTGTTGTGCGCTTGCACAATGGCGGGCGGCGCAACGGCAGAGTAAGAATCGCTATTCTCAAAACGGATTGTCGCCATGCCCATTTATCGCGCCCCGGTCGAAGACTATCGCTTCCTGCTGCACGAAGTGCTGGAACTGGAAAAGCATCGCGACCTGCCGGGCTTCGCCGATCTGGATGCGGGGCTGGTGGACGACATTCTCGGCAATGCCGGCAAGTTCTGCGAGGAAGTGCTGCAGCCCCTCAACCAGTCGGGCGACGAAGAAGGCTGTCACTTCCGGAACGGCGCGGTGACCACGCCCAAGGGATTCAAGGAAGCCTATCAGGCCTATTGCGAGGCGGGCTGGGGTGGATTGGGCGCGCCGGAATCGGCCGGTGGCGCGGGCATGCCGCACATCATCACCATGGCGGTCAGCGAAATGGGGATGAGCGCCAACCAGTCGCTGGCCATGTATCCCATGCTGACGGCGGGCGCTTATGGCGCGCTGCTGGCGACGGGTGCGGAGTGGATGAAGGGGACAATCGCGCCCAAGATGGTGTCGGGCGAATGGGCCGGCACCATGTGCCTGACCGAACCGCATTGCGGCACCGACCTGCGGCTGATGAAGACCAAGGCGGTCGAGCAGCCCGACGGCACCTACAAGATGAACGGCACCAAGATTTTCATCTCGGGCGGCGACCAGGATCTGACCGGCAACATCATTCATATGGTGATCGCCAAGATCCCCGGCGAGAACGGCCAGATCCATGACGATCTTTCGACCGTCAATTTCTTCATGGTGCCAAAATTCCTGGTCAATGAAGATGGCAGCATGGGCGCGCGCAATGGCGTGAACACCGGCGGCATCGAACACAAGATGGGCATCAAGGGCCAGGCGACCTGCGTGCTGAACTTCGATGACGCCGTGGCCTGGCGTCTGGGCCCCAAGCCCGAAGCGCCCAAACCCGGCGAGAAGCGTTCGTCGTCGGCCGGCATGGCCGGCATGTTCTGCATGATGAATGCGGCACGGCTGGGCGTCGGCATCCAGGGCATCGGGCTGGGCGAAGTCGCCTACCAGAACGGCTATGCCTATGCCCATGAGCGCCGGGTGGGCCGCGCCCTCACCGGCCCCAAGGAACCCGACAAGCCTGCCGATCTGGAAATCGTGCATCCCGACGTCAAGAAGATGCTGCTGCAGGCGCGTTCGTTCGTGGAAGGGGCGCGGGCGCTGGCGGCCTGGACGACCCTGCAGATGAGCATCGCGGATTCCAAACGCCCCGAGGCGGAAAGCGCGGGCCTGCTGGCAGACCTGATGACGCCCGTGATCAAGGCTTTCGGCACCGACATGGGTTTCGAAGCCGCCAACCTGGGCATGCAGTGTTATGGCGGCCATGGCTATATCCGCGACAATGGCGTGGAGCAGTTCGTGCGCGATGCCCGCATCAACATGGTCTATGAAGGCGCCAATGGCGTGCAGGCCATGGACCTGGTGGGCCGCAAGCTGGCCCGCAAGGGCGGCGCGGCGCCGATGGCGCTGTTCGCGCTGCTGACCGGCTGGATAGCCGAGAACGAAAAGAACGATGCCATGAAGCCGTTCGTGGCGGGGGTGAAGCGCGGCACGGAAAGCTTGCAGGCTGCCACCATGTGGCTGGCGGCGAACGGCATGAAGAACCCCAACGATGCGGGCGCAGGCGCCACCGAGTATCTGCGCATCATGGGCATCACCATGACCGCGCTGATGTGGGGCATGATGGCAAAGGCCAGCCTTGAAAAAAGCGATCCCCTGCACAAGGACAAGCTGATGTGCGCCCGTTTCTGGATGGAGCGCATGGTGCCCGAATGTCCCATGCTGCTGGAACGCATCCAGGCCGGCAGCGCCACGATCATGGAACTGGACTAGTTGAGCCACGACCCCAGGCGTCAGCCGGACGACGACAAAGGTCCGCGCCTTGGCCTGTATCTGTGGCTGGGGGCGCTGGCCGGCATCGCGCTGCTGGTCTTTGTGCTGGTGCGCGCCTTTCCGGACGAAAACCACTTCAGCAATCCCGACCTGATCCGGATTTTGGGCGTGCTGGCGCTGGTTTCCAGCAGTCTTCTGTTTGTGCGGCAGTTCAAAGTCAAAGAGGTTGTCCGCAATGTCCTGCTGTGGCTGGGCGTGGCGGCGGTTCTGATGCTGGCTTTTTCCTATCAGGACGAACTGACCAGCATCGGACAGCGGCTGCGCGCCGAGCTGATCCCCGGCACACCGCGCCAGACGGCAGCCGGCGAAATGGAAATCTCCGCCAGCGAGGGCGGCGGCTTTCACGCCAACGGCACGGTGAACGGCACACCGGTGCGCTTCCTGGTCGATACCGGCGCCAGCTCGATCGTACTGAGCCCGCAGGATGCCAAACGCCTGGGCATCGATCTGGACAGGCTGGTGTTCAACCGCGCGTATGAGACGGCCAACGGCATCGGTTATGGCGCGTCTGCCACGGTCGATGAATTGACCCTGGGCCATATCCGGCTGACCAATGTGCCGGTTTCCATCAATCAGGCCCCGATGCGATCGTCGCTGCTGGGCATGACGTTCCTCAACCGGATGAAGTCCTTCAACATCAGCGGCCGAAAACTGGTGCTGCGCTACTAAGGGGATGGGTGCATGAAGCAGATGCTCAAAGGCGCGGCGCTGGCCGCCCTGCTCGCTTGGCCCGCCACCGCCCAGGAACCGCCACGCGCCCGCGTGACGCAAGGCGAACTGTCCGGCACGCGCGAGCGCGGCGTCGATGCCTTCCTCAATGTGCCGTTCGCCGCCGCGCCGGTGGGCGCGCTGCGCTGGAAGGCCGCGCAGACCCCGCCCGCCTGGCAGGGCGTGCGCGACGCCAGCAAACTTGGCCCCGCCTGCCTGCAGGGCGACGCCAAGCCGCTGGGGCCCTGGTCGATGGAGTATCTGGCCAGCCCGCCCTACAGCGAGGACTGCCTGAACCTGAATGTCTGGACCACGGCCAAACCGGGCGCGGGCCAGGCGGTGGTGCTGTTCGTGCCCGGCGGCGGCTTCAATGCGGGCGGCGGCGACGTGCCGGTCTACAACGGCGCCAACATGGCGCGTCAGGGCGTCGTGGTGGTGACCATGAACTACCGCCTGACCGCGGCAGGCTTTTTGACCCACCCGGAACTGACCAGGGAAGCCGGTCATTCCGGCAATTACGGGCTGACGGACGTGGTCGCGGCGCTGACATGGATCAAGGCCAACATCGCAGCCTTTGGGGGCGATCCCGCCAAGGTGACGGTGATGGGCCAGTCGGCGGGCGCGGGCGCGATCAACGCGCTGCTGCGATCACCGCTGGCCAAGGATCTGTTCCGCGCCGCCATCCTGAACAGCGGCATGCGGCTGGGCACGGCCTGGCAGCCAAGTGCCGAGCGCGAGGCCGCCGGGGTGGAATGGGCCCAGAGCAAGGGCGCCACGACACTGGCGCAGCTTCGCGCCCTGCCCGCATCGGCGCTGGTGCCCACCGATCCAGCGTCTTTCCGTTTCCGCCCCACCGCCGACGGCCATGTCGTGCCGTCCGCGAAAGCACCGATCCTGCACGACGTGCCGGTGCTGACGGGATGGAATCTGGGCGAAGGCGCGCTGCCGCCCGGCAAGCTGATGAACCAGCCCGTGAGCCGCGCGGAATTTGAAAGCTGGGCCAGCACGCAACTGGGCAGCGATGGCAAGGAATTGCTGGCGCTCTATCCCTCCGGCGACGATGCCAGCAGGGTGATGCATACCGCCGGACATGATAGCCTGATCATGAACAGTCTGGGATGGGCGGCGGCGCGCGGCGGTCGCACGCCGCTATACTTCTTCGACTTCGAGCATGTGATGCCCGGCGCGCAGGCGCTGACCCATGGCAGCTATCACACCTCGGAACTTCCTTACGTGTTCGACACGCTGCACGCCCTGCCCCGCCCCTGGACCGACACCGACCGCAAGTTGGCCGCGACGATGCAGGCCTACTTTGTGAACTTCATCAAGACAGGCGATCCCAATGGCGGCACCCTGCCGCGCTGGCAGGCCTTCGATGCCGCCAAGAGCGACGTGATGGCGCTGGGCGCCACCCCTCGCATGCGGCCGGCCGTGGATGCGGCCAAGGCTGGCTTCTTCCGGCGGGTCAACGCCAAGGCAAACTGAAACGCAAACGGCGCGCGGGTTGCCCCGCGCGCCGTGCGTAATCTCAAAATTCAACCGTCTTACGGGTTGGTGTTCGTGGTCGTCGGCGTGCTCTTGCCGTCGCCCTGCGTGGTCGAGGCGATGGCGGCGATGGCGCCGGCCACAACCAGGATACCCACAACCAGCAGCACGCCGCCGGTTTCGATCTGGGCCTGCTTCACGCCGGCAGGCTTGCCGGGCGTCAAAAGGCCAGCCGTCGGGGCTTCCGCCGCAATGGCGCTTGAGAAAGTCATGGTCGCGGCCAGAACCGCAGCACAAATCGCAAGCATCTTTAAGTCTCCGAATTCGATGCCCCGATTGTGCGCCGCGGAGTCTTAACAAAAGCCTAGAGATACCGGGTTTTCCCCACGAAAAGTCGCTGTTTTGCGGCCTTTTCTAGGCAACCGCCAGCTTGGCCAACTGTCCCAGCAACGCCTTGGCGCCCTTCAGACGGGCGTCGGGTGTTGGCCAGTCGCGGCTGACAACCACCTTCTGGTCGGGCCGCACCCTCATGGTGCCGCTGTGCTGGCTGATGAACTGGATCAGCTTTAGCGGATTGGCGAAGGCGTTGCCCCGGAAGGCGACCGTGCCGCCCTTGGGACCGGCATCGATCTTTTCCACGCCGGCCTGCTTGGCAAGCTGCTTGATGGTGACGATTTCCAGAAGGTGCTTCACCTCGTCCGGCAGTGGTCCGAAGCGGTCGATCAGTTCGGCGGCGAAGCGGTCGATATCCGTGGCCGTCTCGATCGACGCCAGACGGCGATAGAGCGACATGCGCACATTGAGGTCGGCGACATAGCTTTCCGGGATCAGCACCGAAGCGCCCACATTTATGGTGGGCGACCACTGGTCGGTAACCTCGGAATCGCCGCCCTCCTTCAGGCTGGACACGGCTTCCTCCAGCATCTCCTGATACAGCTCGATACCGACTTCGCGCACATGGCCCGACTGTTCCTCGCCCAGAAGATTACCGGCGCCGCGGATATCCATGTCGTGGCTGGCGACGGAGAAACCGGCGCCGAGCTGATCGAGCGATTGCAGCACTTCCAGGCGGCGGGTCGCGGTTTCGGTCAACTTCTTTTCGGCGGGCGTGGTCAGATAGGCATAGGCCCGCTGCTTGGAACGGCCGATGCGGCCCCGCAACTGATAAAGCTGCGACAGGCCGAACATATCCGCCCGCTGCACAATGAGCGTGTTGGCGGTGGGAATATCCAGGCCGGATTCCACGATATTGGTGGAGACCAGCACATCTACCTTGCGCTCGTAAAAGGCGGTCATCACCTCTTCCAGAACGGTGGGCGACATCTGGCCATGGGCCAGCGCCGCTTTCACTTCCGGCACCACTTCCCGGAGGAAGATTTCCGCTTCGCGCAGGTCGGCGATGCGCGGGGCGACGAAGAAGGACTGGCCGCCGCGATAATGTTCGCGCAGCAAGGCTTCGCGCACCACCAGCGGGTCGAACGGCGTCACGAAGGTGCGCACTGCCAGGCGGTCGATCGGCGGCGTGGTGATCAGCGACAGGTCGCGCACGCCCGACAGCGCCAGTTGCAGGGTGCGCGGAATGGGCGTGGCGGTGAGAGTCAACACATGCACGTCGGCCTTGAGGTTCTTCAACCGTTCCTTGTGCACGACGCCGAAATGCTGCTCTTCGTCCACGATCACCAGGCCCAGCCGCTTGAACTTGATGCTCTCGGCCAGCAGGGCGTGGGTGCCGACCACGATGTCGACAGTGCCCTCGTCCAGCGCCTGCTTGGTTTCCGCCGCGTCCTTCGGCGTCACGAAACGCGACAACTGACGCACCTTGAGCGGGAAGCCGACAAAGCGTTCGGCGAAGCTGCGGAAATGCTGACGCGCCAGCAAAGTCGTCGGCACCACCACCGCCACCTGCTCGCCCGCCATGGCCGCGACGAAAGCGGCGCGCATCGCCACTTCGGTTTTGCCGAAGCCGACATCGCCGCACACCAGCCGGTCCATCGGGCGGCCGGCGGCCAGATCGCCGACCACCTCGCCGATGGCGCGTTCCTGGTCTTCGGTTTCCTGATAGGGGAAGCGCGCCGCGAATTCGTCATACAAACCGCTGGGCGCTTCGACCGGCGGCAGGGATTTGAGCTGGCGGGCGGCGGCGATCTTGATCAGCTCGGCGGCGATGGCGCGCACCCGCTCCTTCATCTTCGCCTTGCGCAACTGCCAACCGGCGCCGCCCAGACGGTCAAGCTGCGCGCCCTCGTCCGAACCATAGCGCGTCAGAAGTTCGACATTCTCGACCGGCAGGAAAAGCTTGCCGCCGTCATACTGCAATTCAAGGCAGTCATGCGGCGCGCCCAGCGCGTCGATCGCTTTGAGGCCCAGATAGCGGGCCACACCATGCTCTATATGGGTGACCAGATCGCCCGGCGTCAGAGAAGACGCTTCGGCGATGAAATTCTGCGCCCGGCGCGCGCGCGCGGCGGCGCGCACCATGCGGTCGCCCAGCACATCCTGTTCGCTGAGGATGACGAAGCCCGGCGCTTCAAAGCCGTGCTCGATGCCAAGACAGGCGATGGCGAAGGCCGCGCTGTCCAGCTTCAGCGCTTCGGGCCAGTTACCCACCTTGCGGATCGGCGTCAGGCCATGATCGGACATCACCCCACCCATGCGCTCGGCCGAACCATCGGTCCAGCTCGCCACCAGCACGCGCTTGCCGCTTGCCTGCTGCGCCTTGAGATGATCGGCGGCGGCCTTGAAGACGTTCACGCTGCCGCGCTGCTGCGCCTCCTGCTGACGCTCCGGCGCGAAATCGCGGCCCTGCTTGCCACCGGCATCGACGCTGTTGGTGCTTTCCGGCGCCTGGAAGGGCGTGAGGTCGCGCACGATGTTTTTGGACAGCGCCGCTTTCCAGTCGGCGTCCGACAGATACAGCGTTTCCGGCTTCAGCGGCTTGTAGGGCGGGCCCTTGATGGCATGCTTGTCGTCCTTGGCCTGCCGGAACTGTTCGCGGGTTTCGTAATAGTCGCGCACCAGTTCCAGCCGCGCGGCCTTGGATTCCTCCGTCTGATGCCCCAGCAGCACCAGGCAGCGCGGCAGGTAATCGAACAGCGTGTCGAGATGGTCGTAGAACAGCGGCAACCAGTGTTCCATGCCCTGGGTCTTGCGGCCGGCACTGACCGATTCATACAGCGGGTCGTCGCCCGCCGCACCGAACGCCGCGACGTAACCGCTGCGGAAACGGCTGATGGCCTCGGCGTTCAAAGGCGCCTCGCTGGCCGGCAACAATGCGACTTCGGCAACCGCCGACTTGTCGGACAGTTGCGTCTCGGCATCGAAGCGGCGAATGGCATCTAGAGTGGAGCCGAAGAAATCCAGCCGCAGCGGCTGTTCCTCGCCCGGCGGCCACAGATCGACGATGCCGCCGCGCAGCGCGAATTCACCGGGCTCGCGTACCGTGCCGGCGCGCACATAGCCATTACCCGACAGGAAGGCGACCAGCGCGTCGCGGTCCACCTCCGCGCCATTCCTGGCCGTAAAGCTGGCATTCGCAATGGCGTCCCTGGGCGGCACCCGCTGCAGCAAGGCGTTGACGGTGGTGACGATGACGCAGACCTGATCGGGTTTGCGCGTCAACGCCGCCAGGGTGGCAAGACGGCGGCTTTCGATGTCCGGCTTGGGTGATACACGGTCATAAGGCAGGCAATCCCAGGCGGGGAAATCCAGAACCATCATGGACGGCGCGAAGAAGGCGATGCCCCGCGCCAGCGCATCAGCCTGGATGTCGTCCTGCGCCACGAACAGCACGGGGCCGCCGCGCCGCCTTGCGGCTTCCGCCGCCACATAAGCGTCATAACCCTGCGGAGCGCCTGTGACCGTCAGACGGCCCTGTTGTTTGGCGATGTAATCCAGCCGGTCCACTTATGATCCCCAGCGCGGGTTCTTCTGTTCGCAAACGGCCTTGAGACCCGCAAACACCGGATTGTCATATTCGGCCGGGACATCCGCCGCGCCGCGCAGCCAGGCATAGACCTCCTGATCCGGCGCGGTGAGCAGCGCTTCGAACTGGTCGAGGCCCAGGTCATCCAGGCGTGCCAAATGGCCGTCGGCATAGGCGCCGAAAATCAGGTCAACCTCCTTGAAGCCGCGCCGCTGGGCCCGAAACAAAAGCCGTTTCCGGCGGTTCTCCGAAGAGCCACCCTGTTCCACGTCATCCATGGGGCGGGATATAGCCAGTGCCCGCTTTCAGAACAACCGGTTCCCCCTATTATCGCCCCTGCCATGCGGCCCGCGATTCTGTTCCCCCTGTTTGCCGATATCCGCACCCTGTCCGGGGTGGGACCGAAGCTGGAAAAGCTGATCGCCAAGGTGGCCGGTCCCAAGCTGGCGGACCTGGCTTTCGACCTGCCGGTGGGGGTGGTGGACCGTTCCTATCGCCCCAAGCTGGCCAGTGCGGAACCCGGACGAATCGCCACCGTGGAGGTGAACGTGCTGGATCACCTGCCGCCACGCATCAAAAGCCAGCCGTACAAAGTGCGGGTGTCGGACGACAGCGCGGTGATGGAGCTGGTGTTCTTCCGCGCGCATGCCGATTACCTCGCGGCGCAATTGCCGGCGGGCCAGCGCCGGGTGATTTCCGGCCGGATCGAGAAGTTCAAGGACCGTCTGCAGATGGCGCACCCCGATTACATCGTGGCGCCGCAGGACATCGCGTCTTTTCCGCTGCACGAGCCGGTCTATGGCCTGACCGAAGGCCTGACGGCTCGTCCCATGGCCAAGGCGGTGCGCGGTGCAGTCGATAAAGTGCCGGACATGGCCGAATGGCAGGATCCGGCTTTCTTGAAACAGCGCAAATGGGACGGCTTTCGCGCCGCGCTGGAACAGGCGCATGCGCCCGCCCATGATGGCGACCTGTCGCCCGAAACACCTGCACGCCAGCGCCTGGCCTATGACGAGCTCTTGGCCAACCAGCTCGCGCTGCTGCTGATCCGTGGTTCAATGCGTGGCAACAAAGGCCGAGCCATCTTCACCACCGGAAAGCTGAAGGCGCAAGCGATTGCCGCCCTGCCGTTTGCCCTCACCGATCCCCAGCTCGAAGCGCTGACGGAAATCGAACAGGACATGGCCTCCGAGAAACGCATGTTGCGGCTTCTGCAGGGCGATGTCGGTTCGGGCAAGACCATCGTGTCGCTGCTGGCCATGCTGGGCGCGGTGGAAGCGGGCCTGCAGGCGGCACTGATGGCCCCTACCGAACTTCTGGTGCGCCAGCATCTGGCCTCGTTGGAGCCCTATGCGAAGGCGGCGGGCGCGCGGCTGGGTTGCCTGACGGGACGGGAAAAGGGCGCAGGACGCGATGCCATATTGGCGAAACTGGCGGCGGGCGAGATCGACATACTGATCGGCACCCATGCGCTGTTTTCCGACGATGTCGCGTTCAAGGATCTGGGCCTGGCGGTGGTGGACGAGCAGCACCGCTTCGGCGTGCATCAGCGCATGCAGCTTCAATCCAAAGGTAAACCCGCGGACGTTCTGGTGATGACCGCCACGCCCATTCCGCGAACGCTGGCCCTCACCGCTTATGGCGACATGGATGTGTCCAAAATCACTGGACGGCCGCCGGGCCGCAAGCCCGTGGAAACCCGGGTGATGGGCGCCGCGCGCATGGACGACCTGATCACCCATCTGCGCACTGCGCTGGACCGGGGGGCGCGCGCCTATTGGGTATGCCCGCTGGTGGAAGAATCCGAAAAGATTGACCTGGCCGCCGCGCAGGACCGGGCGGTGATGCTGGTCCAAGCGCTGGGTCTGAAAGTCGGCCTGATGCATGGCAAAATGAAAGCTGCCGAGCGCGATGCCGCCATGGCCGCCTTCAAGGCGGGTGAAACCCAGCTTCTGGTCGCCACCACCGTGATCGAGGTGGGCGTCGATGTGCCGGAGGCCACCATCATGGTGGTAGAACATGCCGAGCGTTTTGGCCTGGCGCAGCTACACCAGTTGCGCGGACGCGTCGGGCGCGGCACCGGAAAATCAAGCTGCATTCTCTTGTGGCATGAACCGCTGGGGGAAACCGCCAAGGCGCGGCTGAAGACCATGCGCGACACCGACGACGGCTTCGTTATCGCCGAGGAAGACTTGCGCCTACGCGGCCCCGGCGAAGTGTTGGGCAAACGCCAGAGCGGCGTGGAGGAATTCCGCATGGCCGATCCGGTCGCGCACGCCGACCTGCTGGCCGTTGCCCATGACGATGCGCGACTGATCCTGGCCCGTGACCCGGACCTGAAATCGCCGCGCGGGGAAGCGTTGCGCACCCTGCTCTATCTGTTCGGACGCGACGAGGCGGTGCGATATCTGAGAGCCGGTTAAGACTAGGCTGCTCGGCCAGTCAGACGATAGACCAACAGACCCAGCCATTCATGCACCGCCATGTCGATGCGGTTCAGGTTGCTGGCATACTGAAAATAGCCCGACACCCCCGACGGCGTAGTCAGATAGTCGGTGGGCCAGGGCTGGATCGCCCAGCCCAGCTTGCGCGCCACGCCCATGGCGCGGGGCATGTGGCTGGCTGTCGTCGCCAGCAGCCAGACTTCACCGGACCTGGGCTTGGCGATCTGCCGCGCGAATAGGATGTTCTCAAAGGTGTTGCGCGAGCGCTGTTCCAGGACCAGGCGTTTTTCATCAAGACCCATCTGGGCAAAGATGGCGCGCGTACCTTGCGCTTCCGACATCGCCGCCTTACCCAAGGCGCCCGAACCACCGGCAAAGATCACCTTGGCATCGGGATAACGGCGGGCCACTTCGAAGCCGCCCACCACCCGGCCCTTGCTCATCTCCATGGCCGGAACGCCGCGCGACTGCAGCACCTTCCAGTTCAGCCCACCACTGAGGATCAGCACGCCATCCACCCGCGTCGGCCATGCGCCGCGTGGATGCTGGTTCTCCAGCGCCCGTAGCAGAATGTCCTGAAGCGGAAAAATGCCGACAAGCAGGAAAAGGCCCAAGGCCGCGACGCCCAGCCACCGCGCGAGGACGCGCGAGCGAAACAGCAGGCACAACAGCGACGCGGACGCCAGCAACAAAAACAGGCTGCTGGGGGTGGCCACGATCCGGATCAGCTTGGAAAGATAGAAAAACATCGCCGCATAGCGGCACAGGAAAGCGGGCCGCACAAGAGAAAGGTGCCAAGGATTGCAGGCATCGGGATTTCGGGGCAAGAAACGCGCATGACAGATTTGCAGGCAGACGCAGTGGTGATCGGCGCAGGCGTGGTCGGGCTGGCCATCGCCCGCGCGCTCGCGCGCGCCGACCATGACGTGGTGATTCTGGAAAAGAACGATCACTTCGGCATGGAAACCAGCGCCCGCAACAGCGAGGTGATCCATGCCGGCCTTTATTATCCGAAAGACTCGCTAAAGGCCCGGCTGTGCACGCGCGGCAAGAGCCTGCTGTACGACTTTTGCGAGTCCCATGGCGTGCCACACAAGCGCATCGGCAAGCTGATCGTCGGCCATGGCGGACAGACAGCACAGATCGAAGCCATCGCGCAGGCTGCCGCCGACAATGACGTTGAAGTCACACGGCTGTCGCGTGCGCAGATCGCGGCGCTGGAGCCGGAGGTGAATGCCGATATCGGCCTGCTATCGCCCACCACCGGCATCATCGACAGTCATCAGTATATGCTGGCGCTGCTGGGCGATCTGCACCTTGTGCGCAACACCCATCTGGTATCGGCGCGGCGCGCCGGCGACCGCTGGGAATTGACCCTGCTGGGCGGCGGCGAAAAATTGATCCTGCATTGCGCGATGGTGGTGAATGCCGCCGGCCTTTGGGCACAGGGTGTGGCGAACCGGATTGTAGGCCTGACCGAGATCCCACCCTTGTTTCTGGCCAAGGGCAATTACGCGGCGCTGTCGGGCCGCAGCCCTTTCCACCATCTGGTCTATCCCCTGCCTGAGCCCGGGGGATTGGGCGTGCACGTCACGCTGGACATGGCCGGCAGTGCACGCTTCGGACCCGATGTCGAATGGTTGGATCAGGCCAGTCCCGCCGCGATCGACTATACGGCGGCGCCCGGCGTGGCGCAGAAATTCGCGCCGCTGATCGCGCGCTGGTGGCCGCGCGTGCGTCCCGAAATGCTCACGCCTGACTATGCCGGGGTGCGCCCCAAGCTGGTGGGCCGCGGAGCGCCCAACGCCGATTTCCGCATCGATGGACCGCCGGTTCACGGCATGGCCGGGCTGGTCAACCTGTTCGGCATCGAGTCACCCGGTCTCACTGCCTCGCTGGCGATTGCCGAGCATGTTGAAGGTTTGCTGCAATGAAGCTGGGACTGGGCACGGTGCAGTTCGGCCAGGCCTATGGCGTGTCGAACAGGATAGGCCAAGTTTCTTCAGACGATGTGCGCACCATACTGGACCGCGCCGCTGCCGCTGGTATCCGCGTACTGGACACCGCCGCCAATTACGGCGAGGCCGAAACAGTACTAGCCGGGCAGAACACCCAGTCCTTCCGCATCGTCACCAAGACGGCCAGCGCAAAGAATGGCATCGACACCGTGATCGCGCGGGCACGCCAGTCTGCGCAGGCGCTGGGTGCGGATACCTTGCTGGTGCATGCCGCTGCCGACCTGCAGGACGAAGCGCTCTGGCCCGCCCTGCAGAAATTGAAATCGGATGGCGTGTTCGCCCGCATCGGCATTTCCGCTTATGCGAGCGATGATCCGGCGGCACTCGCCGCCCGCTTCAAGCCCGACGTCATGCAACTTGCCATCAGTATGCTGGACCAGCGACTGATCCGCGACGGCACGCTGGCGCAATTGAAGGATCTCAATGTCGAGGTCCATGCCCGCTCCATTTTCCTCCAGGGCTTGCTGTTCCTGGACACCCTGCCCCAGAAACTGCGCCACGCCGCCCCGGCCCTGGCCGACATCAAGGAAAAGATCGCCAAAGCCGGATCGGCCCGACCACGGCCTGATCCATCGCCAGCAAGACGGTCAGTACAAGACCCGCCACCAGCACCACGCCGTAGCTGAGCATCCAGGCTTCCAGCGCCCGGAAGGCTTTATAAAAGTGCCCGGCGCGCGCCTGCTCGCCCAGCCAGCGCAGATGCACCGGATCCTTGGGCTCCAGAAAGACCATGGAATAGGCCGAAGACAGCAACGCGACAAAGGCCAGTCCGGCGCGCACGGACGGCGATTGCGCAACACCGGCGACTTCCTCGGGCGGAAGCGACGCCAGAATGAAAACCCGCAGAATGAAAAGCCAGATACGCCAGATAGGCCAGCCAGAGGAACGGTCCGTTGGCGAAGCGCAGTTCAGCGCGCATCGCACGCCATGCCCCCACCAGCGCCCATGTCACGAAGATCATCAGGGAAACGAACAGGAAGGCGCTGAGATTGAATTCCTGTCCCCACCAGACCAGCGTGCGCAGGCCGGTGGCTTCGAAAGTGTCGATCGAACTCCAGAATGAGTAGTAGAAAAATCCGGCCCCGATACCGGCCACCTGGCAAAGGAACGTGTCCAGCCGCCAATTACCCGAGTTGCGGCGGATCAACACAAGGCTCGACAGCAGCGAAGCCGCCTGCGCGAACAGCCCCAGCGCCAGCAGGATGATGCCGAACGACAAGGCCGGTACAGGGCCGGCATCGCGCCAGGCCGCCCACAGGATGACCGGCAGGCAAAGAAGGCCGCCGAACCAGTTGGCGCTTGTGGCGCCCAGCAGCTTGCCCCACATCATGCTGGCGGGACCGATGGCGGAAAGCTTTTGCCCGTCCTAGGTGCGCTCGCAGATTTCGCCGACAACCGACAAGGCGGCGTTGCGCGTGCCCCATAGCACCACGAAAAACCAATAGAGCACCGTGGCTGCGCCTTCTGGCGTCACCAGGTTGCGCGGCGCGGCGGATGAGACGGCAAAAACCACAAGTAGAAGGCCGACAATCTGCATCAGGCGGAAGGGCGTGGCTTCCAGCCACAGATTGCGCAGAAGTTCGGGGTTAAGGGGCATCAACGCTTTTCCGCGACCAGAATGGTGATGCGGCCCCAGCTACGGGGGAACAGACGGCCCACGGTGCCATCCACAAGACGCAGCAAAGCGGTATAAAGATGCAGAAAAGGCGGGCGATCAAGAATGGACAGCGACCTTCCTATCCAATGCGCGATCCCTGGCCAATGCAGCATCTTCAAATAAACACTGGTCGATTGCAGCGGCGTACGTTCCATCGGATGTGAGCACGTGATGTGAAACCCGTGCGCGCGAAAAAGTGCATCATTTTCTTCCACGGTTTGATACCCAAGATGACCGTCGGAATCGATGAACATGGCCCGGTAAAGCTGAGGCCGGGTTTTGCGCATCCAGCTGATAAGCGGGTTCTTGGTGGCGACGTCGTAGACGAAAATGATCTTACCACCGGGCTGAAGGATGCGGGTTATCTGATCCAGGATGGCGGCCTTGTCAGACTTCGTCATATGTTCCCAGAAATAGGAACTGATGACAGCATCAATCGAACCATCAGAAATCGCATTCAAATCCTTGGCCTGAATGCAGGTGCCGTATTTTTGGGCAGCAATTCGAAGGCTCTCGTGGGAAACATCCACTCCGACGACATCAAATTGCTTGCCGAACCAGGCAATGCCGCCAGCGCAACCCAGTTCCAGAACACGCGCGCCTTGGCGGATCGATCGCGTCACTTCCCACAGATAACCGTTGGTGATGAGCCAGAGGGGGAGCCTGTGCAGAAGGCCGTTGCCACGCGGCAGGTATCGAATTTCGTTGTTAAACAAGCCTTCGTAGAAATCATCCTGCGCGCCCATGAAACGCACTACGCCGCAATCAATCGGGTAGATTTTCTTGCACGAAGGACACACCAATGCATCACCGCCCTGTTGCAGGGTGGCCCTGTCGCCCGGGCAAACAAGATCAATCACTGGAGTGCCTTCTCGCCATCATCGTGACCCACCTGAGCAAAGTATACGTCTTCCAGATTGCGGACATCTTCGCAAAAGCTCGCCACAGCGTAACCGTCTCGCAGCAACGCAGCAAGCACCGCGGCCCGCTCGCTAAGTCCCCCTTTCAGGGTCAACAACGCCTGGGCGTCGCCCGCTTCCAGAACACTCACGCCTTTCTGGTGCTGGAGAAATTCTTTCAAGCCTTTACGCGGCTGCGCCAGCAAGATGCGCAGCTGTGTGCAAGCGACGTCTTTGAGAATGAAGGTTTCGCCGCCTGCGATACGTCCCTTGTCCACGATGATCATCCGGTCGGAATAATCTTCAAGTTCGGCCAGGATGTGTGACGACACGACCAGTGTCATGCCGCCCGCTTTCAGCGCCAGCAGCAATTGGGACAAATCGCGTCGGGCTTGCGGATCGAGACCGGCGGCCGGTTCGTCCAGCAGCAGCACCTTGGGCCGATGCACGATCGCCTGGGCAATCGCCAGCTGCTGACGCAGGCCACGGGAAAGCGCGCCCGCCGCCTGGTTCATCTAGTCGGAGATTCCGACACGGGCCGCGGCCGCCTCGGCAGTACCGGCTGCATCCTGAGCGGCGATGCCATGAGCACACGCGGCATAGTGCAAGCATCGCCGCACGCTCAAGGCATCATACAGGCCGAAAAAATCCGGCAGGTAACCCAGCCGCGTATGAATGGCGCGCGGAGCCTCCGACGTGTCGAGGCCGTCTATGGTGACTTGGCCAGCATAGGGGGGTTCCAGCGCTGCCATGCAGCGCAACAGTGTTGTTTTGCCAGGGCCGTTCGGCCCGACGAGGGCGGTTATCGCCCCCGCCTCCACAGTCAGGCTGACCCCGTGCAGAGCCCGGTGACCAGGGTACTCGAAGATAAGCCCACTGATTTGGATCATGGGCGTTTATAACTGCTTGGCCGGGAAGGGCCAATTTGGTCCTTACTACGCCTTGAAATCATACGCTTTTCGCGCCAGAAGGGAGCGTTTTCACGGGGTCTGTATGCGTATTGCGATGATCGGCACGGGCTATGTCGGCCTGGTTTCGGGGGCCTGCCTGTCCGAGTTCGGACATGACGTGGTTTGCATCGATAAGGATGCATCCAAGGTCGAAACCCTGCGCGCCGGCGGCATCCCCATTTTCGAGCCGGGTCTGGATGAGGTGGTGGCTGCCAGTGTGAAGGCCAGCCGGCTATCGTTCGAAACCGACCTGGCCAAGGGCGTGGCCGGGGCATCGGCCGTATTTATCGCCGTAGGTACCCCCAGCCGCCATGGCGACGGCCATGCCGATCTTTCTTACGTGTTCGCCGCAGCCGAGGAGATCTCGAAGGCGCTGAGCGGCTATGCCGTGGTGGTGACCAAGTCAACCGTGCCGGTCGGCACCAGCCGCAAAGTCGAGGAGATCATCAGGAAGACGCGGGCCGACGCCCAGTTCGATATGGCGTCCAATCCGGAATTCCTGCGCGAAGGATCAGCCATCGAAGACTTCCGCCGTCCCGACCGAGTGGTGGTGGGCTGCGATACGGACCGGGCGCGTGAGGTGATGCGCGAAGTCTATCGCCCGTTGTTCCTTAACGAGACGCCGATGCTGTTCACCAGCCGCGAAACCAGCGAGCTGATCAAATATGCTGCCAATGCGTTTCTTGCCACCAAGATTACCTTCATCAACGAGATGGCCGACATCTGCGAAAAGGTCGGCGGCGATGTGCAGGATGTGGCGCGTGGCATCGGCCTGGACGGTCGCATCGGCAAGAAATTCCTCCATGCAGGTCCGGGCTATGGCGGCTCCTGCTTTCCCAAGGACACGCTGGCGCTGGTGCAGACCGCGCAGGAATTGGGCGCCCCTAGCCGCATTGTGGAAGCGGTTGTTGCAGTCAACGACCGGCGCAAACTGGACATGGCCAAGAAAATTGAAACCGCTTTCGGGGGTGTCAAGGGCAAGACCATCGCGGTGCTGGGGCTGACCTTCAAGCCGAACACCGACGACATGCGCGACGCGCCCAGCCTGGTGATCCTGCCCCATCTTCAGAAGGCGGGCGCCACCATCCAGGCCTATGACCCGGAAGGGTGTAAGGAAGCGGCAAAGCACATGCAGCTCGATTACCGCAAGGATGCCTATGACGCACTCGAAGGCGCCGATGGCGTGGTGATCCTGACGGAGTGGAATGAGTTCCGTGCTCTGGACCTGCCACGCGTCAAAGCGGCCTTGAAGCAGCCGCTGATGGTGGACCTGCGCAATATCTATCGCCCGGCCCAGATGGCCGAAGCAGGTTTCCGTTACACCAGCGTCGGGCGCGTATGACGGGCGGTAGCGGCCGCACCGTCCTTGTCACTGGCGCTGCCGGTTTCATTGGTGCTGCCGTCACCGAAGCCCTGCTGACGCGGGGCGACGCCGTGGTGGGCGTCGACAATCTCAATGACTATTACGATGTCGGCCTAAAACAGGCGCGCCTGGTGCGGTTGACATCGAACAAGGCCTTTCATTTTCACCAGGTCGATATTTCCGATCGTGACCGCATGCTGGCGCTGGCGGAGGATTTTCCGGTCATCACCGGCATCATCCATCTCGCGGCGCAGGCGGGCGTTCGCTATTCGTTGATCAATCCTTATGCCTATGTCACGTCAAATGTGATGGGACAGGTGGTCGTGCTGGAAATGGCGCGTGCCCTGCCCGCCCTGAAGCACCTGGTCTATGCCAGTTCGTCCTCCGTCTATGGCGACAACAAGAAGACCCCGTTCACGGTGGGTGACGCGGTGGAGCATCCCAACTCGCTCTATGCCGCCACCAAGCGCGTCGATGAGCTGTTCGGGCATGCCTATGCCCATCTTTACGGACTGGCATCGACGGGCCTGCGCTTCTTCACAGTCTATGGACCCTGGGGCCGCCCTGACATGGCACCCATGCTGTTCGCCAAGGCCATTTCGGCCGGCGAGCCAATTCGGGTATTCAATGGCGGCGAGATGTGGCGCGATTTCACCTATATCGATGACATCGTCGATGGTGTTCTGCGCGCGCTGGACCGCCCCGCGACCGGCACGCCGCCCCATACGATCTACAATCTGGGCAATCACAAGGTGGAGAAGCTTACCGACTTCATCGCCGAAATCGAAAAGGCGCTCGGCAAAAAGGCCCAGATGAAGATGGAGCCAATGCAGCCAGGCGACGTGCCCATCACCTATGCCGACATAACGGTCAGCCAGAGCGCATTAGGTTTTGAACCCTCCACGCCGATAAGTGTGGGCATTCCCAAATTCGTCGACTGGTTTAAAGGCTACTATCGCGCCTGAAGCAGGCGGAGCGGCGCGGCGCAGATCAGCGTGACGGCCATCGCGGCTGTGCAGATCGCCAGCAAGGACATGGCGGCAAGGGCAGCCAACGCCACCTGCCCCAAACGCCGTCCCGCATAGTCCAGAAGCGCCAACATTGCTGAAAAATCCCCTTGCGGCATGAGGACTATCCCGTTTTGGCACAGTCGACAATCGCGGGCGCCCGTTAATATTACCGCTTAACGGGCAAGGACGTCCGGCAGCAGGCGGGCGGCCTCAGGCCAGTCCACCACGATGCGTTCGGCCCCCGCGCCGGTCAGGCGCGCCGCCAGCCCGTCATGGGCATGGCCCCCGCCCATAAACCCCCAGCAGCGCATGCCGGCTGCCTTGGCCGCCACGACGCCGTTCACGCTGTCTTCGATCACCAGGCAATCGGCAGGAGCGATTCCCAGCGCGGCGGCGGCATGGAGGAACAGGTCGGGCGCGGGCTTGGCATGGGTGACATGTTCGGCGGAATAGACATGGGGCGCGAAATGGTCCCACAGCCCGACCTGGCGCAGCTTGCGCTCCAGCCCTTCCTTGGTGCTGGAGCTGGCGACGGCCTTGGGCAGCGTGACGGAGGCGACCGCGGCGGTGGCGCCGGAGATTTCCGTCAGGCTCGCGATCATGGTCTGGCGCAGGCGGGCGGCGAGGAGTTCGCGTATCTGATTGGAAACCGGGCGTCCGATGCGGTTGACCGCTTCCTCGTCCATTACCCGGTGAAAAGCTTCATAGGAAAGACCCATGAAGCGGTTGATGTAGTCGATGCGGTCAAAGGTCAGCCCCTGCTCGCACAGGATAGCGAGCTCAACTTCCAGCGCCAGCACTTCGCTGTCGACCAAAACACCGTCGCAATCGAAGATGACTGCTTGACAATAGCTCACAGCGATCATGGACTGGGCATCACATTCGAACTAAATTATACTGCAAATCCGCTAGTACCCGGCTACCCAGAATCATGAAAACAGGAAAAATCACCAGCGCAATCGCTTACCTACTATTCTTGTTTGTTGTTGTCGAGTTAGCGCTGCAATCCTTCTATTATATGACGGCAGGAGATTTTCTATTCCGTCGCGCGGCTCTGCCTATTTATCAGCAGGAGCCACATGCTGGGTATGGAAACAAACGAAACCTATCATTCGAACATCACACTCCGGAATTTCGCGCTCGCTATTATACCAACAGTGCGGGCTTTCGCGTTCCGCGATCAGGCTTTAAATACCCCGTAGCGAAACCCGAAAACTCATACCGTATTTTATTGCTGGGGCCATCTTTCGCCTATGGTTGGGGTGTAGATTACGAGAAGAGCTTTGCCGCGTTATTGCCGCGATTTTTGGAAGCTCGCGGCTTCGCTCCTGGCCGACGTATTGAAGTCATAAATGCGGGCATACCTGCGATGTACGCGGGGCCGCAACTGAACTGGTACAAGCACGAAGGTGCCCGCTACCGTCCCGATCTGGTAATTCAGTTCGTTTATGGATCAATGGCCGTTGCTGCTGAATCCCACCAACGCTTCACGGTTGATAAACACGGATATATTACCGAACAAAGCTTGTCGCCGGCGCAGATCTGGCGCGAACACTTCAAGAAGTTCGCAACAGTTTTTTATGTCTGGAAAATCTGGACCGAAGTTCAAGACAGGCTTGAGCCAGTCCAGGAAAAATCGGTCGTTGGCGCTGGACGGGCCATGGAAGTGCCAATAGCTCCATTCAACCCCCTAGGGGCAAGCGAACTTAAATCCATCGGATTGTACCACCAGCTAAAAGAGGCGGTTCAACAATCCGGAAGCAATTTGAGTGTCGTTTATTTTCCATTGAGCTACGCGATTCAACCGGAAGATGAGATCCGCTGGCGCCATCTTGGTATTCGCAACATCAAGGGTCAACAGAAATTCGATTCTGATTTCGAGCGATACCTCAACAGACACCAAATACCCGTCGTCAATATTACGAGGGATTTGCAGGTTGCTGCCAGGAAGGGGCCTCGGCTTTACTACTGGCTGGATATACACTGGACTGCGGAAGGAAATGCAGCGGCAGCCCGCGCGGTTGCTGATCGTTTAAAACGATAGCGCGATTTCTTTGTTTATCCTGCCGTGCGCGTTCCCAAGAACTCGCCCATACGGCCTAGCGCCGCAAGAATGTTTTCGGTGGAATTGGCATAAGACAGCCTTAGGTAGCCTTCGCCCAGGATTCCGAAGTCCGGACCGCCGATCAGCGCCACGCCGGTTTCATCCAGCAGCGCGTTGGCCAGCGGCTTGGCCTTCCAGCCGGTGTCCTTGATGTTCGGGAAGGCGTAGAAGGCGCCCGCCGGAACGATGCAGGATACGCCAGGAAGCTTGTTGAGGACGTCCACCACCACCTTGCGGCGCTTGTCGAACTCGGCGCGCATGTGATGCACCGCGTCCTGCGGCCCTGTCAGCGCTGCGACGCCGGCATACTGGGTGGGCGCGTTGACGCAAGAATGCAGGTTGACCGCCAGCTTGCGGGCATTCTCGTACAGCTTGCCCGGCCAGATCGCGTAGCCCAGCCGCCAACCAGTCATGGCATAGGTCTTGGACCAGCCATTCAGGAGGATCAGGCGATTGCGGATCGACGGATAGTTCAGCAGCGTGACATGCTTCTGCCCATCATAGATCAGCTGGTCGTAAATTTCGTCCGACATGATCGCCACGTCGGGCCACGTCTCCATGCCTACGACGAACTTGTCGACCTCGGCCTTGGGCGTGACCCCGCCGGTGGGGTTGGCAGGCGAGTTGATGATGATCAGCCGCGTCCTAGGGGTAATCAGCGCCAGGGTTTCTTCCGCCGAAAAGGCAAAGCCATTCTCCTCGCGGATCGGGATCGGCACCGGGGTGGCGCCGGTATATTCGATCATCGAGCGATAAATCGGGAAGCCGGGGTCGGGATACATGATCTCCACGCCCGGTTCGCCGAACATCAGGATGGACATGAACATGGTGGGCTTGCCGCCCGGCATGATCATTACCTCGTCCGGCGACACCTGGGCACCAAAACGCTTGTGCAGGTCGGCGGCCACCGCTTCGCGCAAAATGGGAATGCCGGTGGCGGCGGTATAGCCGTGATGGCCGTCCCTGATGGCCTTGATGGCGGCTTCGGCGATGTGATCAGGGGTGCGGAAATCGGGCTGGCCGATTCCCAAGTTGATGATGTCGCGCCCCTGGGCGGCCAGCGCGTTTGCACGGGCCAGGACGGCAAAGGCGTTTTCCTCGCCGATCCGGTCAAAATTCGCGACGGTCTTCATGGGCTTTTCCGGGCCTTTTTTCGGGTGCTCCGTATACCGGCAAGCCGCCGCCCGCGCTAGCGCCCTGGAATGACTTTCAGCCCTAGCCCAGGTAACCCTTTACACGCAGGTACTGGACGATGGCCTGGGCGTGCGCTTCCGGAGAACCGTCCACCGGACGGACCGTCAGTTCGGCTTTCTCGGGCGACTCATAAGGGCTGTCGATGCCAGTGAAATTTTTGATCGTCCCTGCCTTCGCCTTTGCATAAAGGCCCTTGGGGTCCCGCTGCATGCACAGTTCAATTGGCGTATCGACAAACACCTCCAGGAATTCGCCCTCCCCCACCAGCTCACGCGCCATGCGGCGCTCGGATCGGAAGGGCGAGATGAAGGCGGTCAGCACGATCAGGCCGGCATCCACGAACAGCTTGGCCGCCTCCCCCACGCGGCGGATGTTTTCCACCCGGTCGGCGTCGGTGAAGCCCAGATCCTTGTTGAGGCCGTGGCGAACATTGTCACCGTCGAGCAGATAAGTGTGCTTACCCTCGGCCGCGAGGCTTTTTTCCACCAGATTGGCGATGGTGGACTTGCCCGAACCCGACAGGCCAGTGAACCACAGGATGACGGGCTTCTGCCCCTTCATCGCGGCACGGGCACTCTTGTTCACGTCCAGCGCCTGCCAATGCACGTTGGTCGCGCGCATCAGCGAGAAATCGATCATACCGGCGCCGACCGTTGCGTTTGTAAAGCGGTCGATCAGGATAAAGCCGCCACTGTCGCGATTGTCCCGATAGGGATCGAAGGCCAGGGGCAGCGACAGCGAAAAGTTGACGTAGCCTACCTCATTCAGCGCCAGCGTCGCGGCGGCGTGATGGTCCAGGCTGTTGACGTCGATCTTGTGCTTGAGCGTCGACACCTGGGCCGGAACAGTGGCGGTACCCAGCTTCAGCAGATACTGGCGACCTGGTAGCAGCTCCTCGTCGGCCATCCACAGCAGATGCGCCGCAAACTGGTCGGATACCGCGGGACGCGCCTGGGGATCGGCCAGCACGTCGCCGCGGCTGATATCAACTTCGTCGGCCAACGTCAGCGTGATGGCATCACCCGCCATGGCTTCGGGCAAGTCGCCATCCATGGTAACGATCCGGGTGACCTTGCTGGTCTTGCCGGACTTGGCCACTGCCACCGTATCACCGGGCTTCACGCGACCACCGGCGATGGTGCCGGAGAAACCACGGAAATCCAGGTTGGGTCGGTTGACCCATTGCACAGGCAGACGGAACGGCTTGTCGGCCAGCGCGGTGTCGACATCGACACTTTCCAAATGCGACAGCAGCGCGGGACCGCTGTACCAAGGCGTCTCGGGGGACTTTTCGATCACATTGACGCCGAAGCGCGCCGAGAGCGGAATCGCCACCTGGCTGACGAAATTCAGCCGCGCCGAGAAGGCATGAAAATCGGCTACGATACGGTCGAACACATCCTGGCTATAGTCCATCAGGTCGATCTTGTTCACCGCCAGCACGATGTGACGGATGCCCAGCAGCGAGGCGATATAGGCGTGGCGGCGGGTCTGGGTCAGCACGCCTTTGCGCGCGTCGATCAGAATGACGGCCAGGTCGCTGTTCGAGGCGCCCGTCGCCATGTTGCGGGTATACTGTTCATGGCCGGGCGTGTCGGCGACGATGAACTTGCGCTTGTCGGTGGCGAAGAAGCGATAGGCGACGTCGATAGTAATGCCCTGCTCCCGCTCGGCTTCCAGGCCGTCCACCAGCAGCGCAAAATCGATATCCTCGCCGGTGGTGCCGAATTTCTTGGAGTCTTTCTCCAGCGACGCCAGCGTGTCCTCGAACAACAGCTTGGTGTCGTACAACAAGCGTCCAATAAGAGTGGACTTGCCGTCATCGACGCTGCCGCAAGTGAGAAAGCGCAACAGGCTCTTGTTCTCCTGGGCGGCAAGGAATTTCTGAAGATCCGTCGGGGCATTCATCAGAAGTACCCTTCCTTCTTCTTCTTCTCCATCGATGCGTTCTCGTCGCTGTCAATCAGGCGGCCCTGGCGTTCCGACGTGCGGGCCGTGAACATTTCGGTGACGATATCTTCCAGCGTGTCGGCATCACTTTCGATGGCGCCGGTCAGCGGATAGCAGCCTAGTGTTCTGAAGCGAACCAGCTTTTCTTCCACCTTTTCGCCAGGCAGCAGCTTCATGCGTTCGTCATCGCGCATAATCAAGGTGCCGGAGCGTTCAACCACCGGGCGCGTCTTGGCGAAATAGAGCGGCACGATCGGGATGTTCTCAGCCAGGATGTATTGCCAGATATCCAACTCGGTCCAGTTGGACAACGGGAAGACGCGGATGCTTTCGCCCTTGGCAATGCGGGTGTTGTAGACGCGCCAGAGCTCGGGACGTTGTGCCTTGGGATCCCAGGCATGTGTGGCGGTGCGGAATGAGAAGATGCGCTCCTTGGCACGGCTTTTTTCTTCATCGCGGCGCGCGCCGCCGAAGGCGGCGTCGAAGCCAAACTTGTCCAGCGCCTGCTTCAGCGCCTCGGTCTTCATTACCTGGGTGTGCAGAGACGAACCAGAGTCAAAAGGATTGATACCCCGGTTCACGCCGTCCTGATTAATATATTCGATGAAATCCAGGCCGAGACGTTCGACCGTCTCGTCGCGGAATTGGATCATCTCCTTGAACTTCCACGTCGTGTTGACGTGCATCAATGGGAAAGGCGGCTTGGAAGGATAAAAAGCTTTCATCGCCAGGTGCAGCATCACGGCGGAATCCTTGCCAACCGAATAGAGCATCACCGGATTGGCGAATTCGGCCGCCACCTCGCGCATGATGTGAATGCTCTCGGCTTCCAGACGGCGCAGATGCGATATAACAGTTCTATTAGTGGACAATTATGGGTATCCCAAATCCGAGCTGTGAAATAGTCTGAACCTGCTTCGGATGCAATGGCAGCCGTGGCTCGCCCTTCTGCTATTTGAGGATTTTGAGTGATGTCGCGGGTGGAACTGCCTGTTCCTTCACCGTGAAGCGCACCCGCCCGATAGAGCGGCCATCAAACGTATTGATGCGCACCAGCCAGTCGCCGGGCCTAGGTGCGGTCTTGACAGTGTAATAGCGATATCCGCCATCCCGCCCGCCTTGAATTGGAACGGAAATACGCTGCTGGGTCACCCAACCCTGTTTAGGCTCGAGCCGCTGCCATTCATGTACGATACGGGTGCGCAACCCGCGCGGCGCGAAAATGGCGTTGTAGAGATAAAGCTTGGCACCCGGCTGGATATGCATAATCGGATAACTGCCAAACAGCGCCTGCCACTCCGGCGGCTCCTCTTCCTCGGCCACCTCGAAATCGCCATTGACGCGCTTGGCGGCATGGTAGATGCCCGCATCGGTCAACACCAGCGGCAGCGGCGGCAGAATGCGCAGGAAATAGGCCGCGTTGAGCGCTATGGTGATCAGCACCATTCCGCCAGCCACCTGCATACGCGCGCTGTGATAGCGCTCATGGCCCAGGCGCGCCAGAGCGCGCATGTAGAAAATGAAAATACCCACCGCCACCAGGCCGCTGAGCAGGAACGGAACAGTGCCGATCTGTCCAATGACCAGCGGCACCAGCAGAATCGCATAGGAATAGATCGAGAAGAACAGCAGCAGAGCCGCGAACACCAACCGCGTGTGGTAGCGGCGCAGATACTCGCTGCCGACCAGGATCGCCGCCATCCCCAGCAGGAAAGGCCAAGACGATGTAATCGAAGCGCTACGAATGTAGAAAACGCAAAAACCCGACAGCAGTGCGCCCAGAGCGAACTGCGTGAGAAAGATCAGGATGGTACGCGTCCGATCGGATGGCTTTCGCCCCTCGGGCCGCGACTCCAGGGTGTGCAGGACGGCGATGGCGATGCCGGCCACCAGCAGATATACGATGAAAACCGCCTGCGTTTCAGGCCGGTCGATGCGGCCGAACGTCCAGCTGTCAAAGGCAAAGCCGCCCGCCAGCCAGAACCCGGTGAGATGCCGCTCGCGCCGCTCCGCCCAAGAGATGATAGGGGCCAATGCCTGCATTGCCCGATTTTATGGTGCCCGGCACTGGGGATAACAACCCCAGCGCATCAATAATCCGACGGCGATGAAGATCCTTCAATGACAAGATGCCGCGCATTCGGGTGGCGGAGCTTGGCAAAAAGCAATCTGTTTCCAGGCCGGATTTGCTTATAGAGTGGGCCGATGCTGGAGCCCACCCATTCGCCGCCGCCGCCCCTGCCGTCGAACCGCAAGTTCGGCTTTTTTTTCGCGGCGATTTTCGCGGCTTTCGCGGCTTTCGCCCTATGGAAAGGGCATGACCTTCGCGCGGAGATTTTCGCCGGCCTGTCGGCCCTGTTCCTGCTGCCAAGCCTCCTGGCACCGAAGATACTAGCGCCCCTCAACCGGCTCTGGATGGCGTTCGGCATGCTGCTGGGCAAAATTGTCAGCCCTCTTGTCCTGGGCTTCCTTTTCCTTGTCCTGGTCACGCCGGTTGCACTTATGACGCAGCTGATCGGTCGCGACCCCCTACGCATGAAAAAACGCAGTGCTTCGTCTTATTGGATCGAAAGAGACCCGATGGGGCCAGAACCCACCTCCTTCAAAAATCAGTATTAGGACCAGCCATGAATTTCCTCGCTGAACTCTGGGCGTTTTTGCGTGTCCGCAAGAAATTGTGGCTGATGCCCATCATTATCGTCATGGTCGTCATCGGCGGCCTGCTAGTCTTGGCGCAAGGCTCCGTAATGGCGCCCTTCATCTACACCCTGTTCTAGACGTCAGCATGCACGTTCTGGGCATATCCGCCTATTATCATGACGCGGCCGCGTGCCTGGTTCGCGACGGTGAAATCGTCGCCGCCGTGCAGGAAGAGCGCTTCACGCGCAAGAAGCATGACGCGGCCTTCCCCGCGCACGCGATCACCTATTGCCTTGCGGAAGCCGGCATAACGCCGCAGCAGGTCGATCATGTGGTTTTCTACGACAAGCCGTTCCTGAAATTTGAAAGGCTGCTCGAAACCTACCTGGCCTTCGCGCCGCGCGGTTTTCGCAGCTTCGCCACGTCGCTGCCCGTCTGGTTGAAAGACAAGCTGTTCCAGAAAACCATGATCGCCAAGGCGCTGACGGAGCTATGGGGAAAGGATACCGAGTGGGAGAAGCGACTGCTTTTCTCCGAGCATCATTTCAGCCATGCCGCCAGCGCCTTCTTCCCCTCGCCTTTCCAGGACGCGGCCGTTCTGACCATGGACGGCGTGGGGGAATGGACCACGACCTCCCTGGCGATCGGCAGCGGCAACACGCTGTCGGTTCAAAAGGAAATCCAGTTTCCCCATTCAATAGGCCTGCTCTATTCCGCTTTCACTTATTACACGGGCTTCAGGGTCAATTCCGGCGAATACAAGGTCATGGGCCTGGCGCCGTATGGCGAGCCGCGCTACGCCGGCCTGATCCGCGATCACCTGATCGACATCAAGGGCGATGGCTCGTTTGCTCTGGACATGAGCTACTTCGATTACTGCACCGGCTTGACGATGACGAACGCAAAGTTCGATGCGTTGTTCGGCGGCCCTGCCCGCCAGTCGGAATCAGAACTTACGCAGCGCGAAATGGACTTGGCGGCGTCGATCCAAGCGGTCACGGAGGACGTGGTGATCAGGCTATCGCGCAGCGTCGCGAAACAGACCGGTCAGAAGAACCTGTGCCTGGCGGGCGGCGTCGCGCTGAACTGCGTCGCCAATGGCAAGCTGCTGCGGGAAAATATTTTCGAGCGCATATGGATTCAGCCCGCAGCCGGCGATGCCGGCGGCGCGCTCGGCGCGGCACTGGGCGCCTACTATATTATGCTGGGCCAGCCGCGCCGCCCCGGTTCCGGCATTGACGGCATGAAAGGCTCCTATCTGGGGCCCCGTTACGATGACGGCGATACCGCCGCCCGCCTGACGGCCTGCCGCGCAGTGTTCACGCAGCACACCGAAGACGAAGCCATCGAACTGGCGGCGCAAGCGCTGGCGGACGGGAAGGCCCTGGGCTGGCACAGCGGGCGCATGGAATTCGGCCCCCGCGCGCTCGGCGGCAGAAGCATTCTGGCCGACCCGCGTTCCCCAACAATGCAGAAGCTGCTCAACCTCAAGGTCAAGTACCGCGAATCTTTCCGCCCCTTCGCGCCCAGCGTTCTGCGGGAAGACGTCGCGGAGTGGTTCGAGATGGATACGGACAGCCCTTACATGTTGCTCGTGGCCGATGTCGTGCGGGACAAGCGCCGTGCAATGACGCCAGAGGAAGGCGCGCTGTTCGGCATCGAGAAGCTGAATGTTCCGCGCTCGGCCATTCCCGCTGTCACGCATGTGGATTATTCCGCCCGCGTCCAGACTGTGCATGAAGAAACAAATTCGCGTTATTACCGCTTGATCAAGCGTTTCAAGGAGATCACCGGCTGTCCGGTGCTGGTGAACACATCCTTCAATGTCCGCGGCGAGCCCATCGTCTGCACGCCGGAGGACGCCTTCCGCTGCTTTATGGGTACGGAGCTAGACATGCTCGTAGTTGGCAATGCTCTGATGCGTAAGTCCGAACAGTCCGAGAGTCTCGCCGCTGACTACAAGTCCAAGTACGAACTGGACTAGCTACAGATCTATGCGCAGCGCCGCTTCCACGGTGACCGCGGCGCCGCGACGGGGGCGGGCTTGGTCGTCCTGATAGCGGCCGGCGAGATCCAGCTTCAGGCGCGCGAGGGGGAGCGTCACCCGCGCCTCACCCAGATTGACCTGCACGGGATTGGGACTCACCACATTGGCCAGCGTGTTGGCGGGATGGTTGACGTGAGCGCGATGGTAGCTGAGCTGATAGAAGCGCCCACCCCGGTCGGTCCAGCTTCCCTGCAGCGAAAACAGCCGGGAGTCGCTATCCAGGCTGAATCCCAGGCTGCGGCCGCGATAGCGCATGCCATCGGGATAAGCGCCATTGTTGTAGGCGACGCCATGCAGCACATCGCCAAAGCTGAAGATGTGATGCGTCGCGATTGAATCGGTGTATTCGGCTGCCAGGCGCACCGGATTTTCGTCGGTCGGCACGAACACCGAGGCGCCGAACAGGTGGCTGCTGCCCGACTGCACGATGGGCGAAGAATCCTCGTTCATCACCTGCATGTAGATTTGGGTTGGCACGCCCGCGATACCGAAGCTGTACTTGATGTCGAACAGGCCCTGATCATTGGTGTTGTTGACGTTGCGGTTGTCATTGCCGAACGCGAAGTAGTCGCGCAACGGCTCGCAGGTATGGCCCTGCCCGCAGAATTGCTGGGTCCGCGCCAGGCCGATTTCCAGCCCCGGCGCCGGATTTACCGTCACGCGCAGCGCGTTGTAATAGGTGTCGCGTTCGATACGCGGGCCATCGAGATAACCCAGCAGGAACTCCACCTGCCAGGGCCCCAGCCAGCGCAGTATCGGCCAACTGGAAGCATCAGTGCTGGCGCGCTGGATCCCCACTTGTGGCATCGGCCGTGCATTGTTGGACAAGGAAAGGGCGGAGATTTGACCCGGTCCCCACCAGTGATCGAGATAACCGCCATAGACGCGCACATCACCGATGTCGGCAGACAGGTAGCTGCCTTCGAACATCAGCTTGTAATGCTTGCGTTCCAAATCCTGGGCGAGCAATCCGACCGAAAGCCGCGCCGAAATGTTGGACAGGTTGTAACCCAGCGACATCTGCGCCTGGCCTTCGCCGCGCCCCATTCCGTCAAAGCCACGCACCAGCGCGGTGCGGCTGGTAAGGTCAAGATACAGCGCGCCGTTGGCGCCCGGCGCGGTCTCGCGGCGCGCGCGCGCCAGAACGCGGTCGGCGGCCATACGCACGCCAGCAGGCTGGCCGGCCAGCGATGCCTGGCCAAGATTGGAGAGTATCGAGCGCCAGGGCAGCGGCCAATGCGTTGTGACGTCGTTCACAACGCCTGCGGCGGCCAAAAGCTGGATGTCGGACCGAAGCTGGTTGTCTCCGACTTCAGCCCAGGGAGACGCGGAAACCGGGATGGCAGTTGCGGTAAAGCCGGCAACTGCCAGTGCCGCAGCCTGAGAAATATGACGAATTCTCATGCTGCTCCAAAGCGATGCCCCCAAGGGTTCCACAACATAAGAGTTTTTTGCAGGTGCGAACAACCCCTGCGCTATTCAATTGCGGGCACGCATGCAGTCCTGTCCGGCAGCACGAAGACGGGTGCACAGCCCCAACGGGTCAGACGTGGCAGTGCGCAACCGGTAGTACCGCCCCATCCCAGGAAGATCAGCCACCACGATACGCGGTGTCAGGCCCTCCAGGACCTCTCCAGCGGCCTTACGGGCCTTTTCCCAGCCGGCCCTTGCTTCACCCTCGCTCCGCCAGGCCCCCAGTTGAACTTCCGGGCCAGCGGCCCCGCCCATGGGTGCGTCCAGCGCCGGGCGCAAGCCCGGCCCGGGCAGCAGCCTGGAGGGCGATGGCTTGCGGCCGGGCGGCCGCAGCACGATCCGGTTAAGAGGTGGCGGTTTGAGCACCAGCGGCGGGTTTTCGGACGGAGGACGCAACTTCACCACCCCCGGATCGGCGATGGCGGTCTCGGGCGGTCCGCCCAGCTCCGTCAGACGCTCGGATGCCAGGCGGTACCCAGGGTCAGCGCCTACTGCCTTGGCGTAGAAGCCACGCGCGGCTTCCTTATCGTGCTGGGCCTCAGCGATCTGCCCCAGGCCGTAATGGGTGAATTGCGGCCGGGCACTGCCTAGGCTGAGCGACGCCAGATAGTCGCGGCGGGCTTCCGTCAGGCGGTTCTGGCGGCGGTGGATATTGGCGCGGTTGTTCAGGGCCGTTGCCGCCGAAGACGTTTTCAGCGCGGCTGCGGCCGAATAATCTTTGATTGCATCGGGCAACCTTCCCATGCTGTCCAGCAGAAAGCCCCGCTGCAACAGGGCCTGCGCCCGTTCTTCTTGCGGCAAGACTTGTCCCTGAAGCGCGGCGGTGAAATCCGCCAGCGCGGCCTGATGGCTTGCCAGGAGTTCATGCGCAATGCCGCGGTTGTAGAGCAGCCGCGCGCGCTGCAGCGGCGTGACCTCAGCTTCCGCCAGCGCGGTGTCGACAAGATGTCTGGCCTGCACCGCATTGCCGCTGTCCAGCGCCGCCTGCGCGCCGGACAGGTGCGCATCCGTCGCAGGCGCGGACTTTGCGCCGCCGCCCAACATTACCAAAACGACAAGCCCGAGACAGGGCGCTTTTCTCATGCAATCCGCCAAAAAGCCTTTGGAAACTGGACAATAACGGCGGGCCCATGCGATGAAACAGCCCTGTTTTGAAGCATCCCCGGAAAAACCTATGTCCTCGCCAAAACCCGTCCGCAAAGCCGTTTTTCCCGTGGCCGGGATGGGCACACGCTTCCTGCCCGCAACCAAGGCCATCCCCAAGGAGATGCTGCCAGTCGTGGACAAGCCGGTGATCCAGTATGCCGTGGAAGAAGCGCGCGAGGCTGGGATCGAGCAGTTCGTGTTCATCACGGGCCGCGGCAAGCATGTCATAGCCGACCATTTCGATCATGCCTATGAGCTGGAATCCCTGCTCACCGCGCGGGAAAATACGGCTGAGCTGAACAGCCTACTGGAATCCCTGCCCAAGACGGGTTCCGTCGGCATGATCCGCCAGCAACAGCCGCTGGGCCTGGGTCATGCCGTATGGTGCGCCCGTCATTTCGTAGGCAATGAACCGTTCGCTGTTCTGCTGCCCGACGACCTGATGGTCGGCAAGCCCGGCGCGCTTTCGCAGATGATCAAGTCCTATAACGAGGTCGGAGGCGGCATTATCGTCGCGGCGGAAGAAAAGCCCAAGGACGAGATCAAGCGTTACGGCGTGGTCGATCCGGGCAAGACCATCGGCAATGCCACCGAGGTAAGGGGCGTGGTCGAGAAGCCGGCAACCGGCACCGAGCCTTCCAATCTCTGCGTCATCGGCCGCTACATCCTGCAGCCCGAAATTTTCGGAATCCTCGACAAGCAGGAGCGCGGCGCCGGCAACGAAATCCAGCTCACGGATGCGATGGCGAAAATGATCGGCAAGACGCCTTTTCATGCCGTGAAGACCGATTGCGCCCGCTATGACTGCGGCGACAAGGTAGGATTCCTGCACGCCAACATCGCCGTGGCTTTGTCGCGACCCGACATTTCCTCCGCGCTGATCCCCATTCTGAAAAAGCTGGACATCTGATCGGGATCTAAAGGCGGGGACCAGGACAATCGCAAAGCGGCATTACAGACCCGTAAGGAGGGCTATACTGTTGCGGATTTCGGCGCGCGCCGCGCGCCATTCCGCAGCAACGGGTGCCTTTATCGTGCTGTGCGGATTGCATCTGCCAGCGCGTGCCGACACGGTCGTGCCTTACGCGCCGCGCACCACCTATGGCGATATGGGGCTGCTCGACATGCCCAGCGCCCGTATGGCGCCGGATGGCGAGGTCGCAGTCACGCTTGGCTCCCTTCAGGGATCGCAGCGCTATAATTTCAGCTTCCAGGCCTTTCCCTGGCTGGAAGGATCCTTCCGCTACAGCAAAATCGCAGACTATCAGGTCCCCGGCTTTTCCTTGTTCGACCGAAGCCTGGGCTTAAAGGTCCGACTCCTCAAGGAGAGCGATTTTCTGCCCGACTTCTCGATTGGCGTGCGCGACCTTCTGGGCACAGGGGTTTACAGTTCCGAATATATGGTGGCGTCCAAGCGCCTCTGGGATTTTGATTTTACGCTGGGCGCCGGCTGGGGCCGCCTGGCAGATACCAACGCCCTGCCCAATCCGTTCTGCAAAGTGGCGTCACGCCTTTGCGTACGCGGCGGCCGGGAAGATACCGGCGGAACAATCAATTTCGGCCAGTTTTTCCGCGGCCCAAGGACGGGCGTGTTCGGCGGGGTACAATGGAACACGCCAATCCCCAACCTGAACCTGTTGGCAGAATACAGCAGCGATCGCTATCGCCCGGAGAATGGCAGCGGCTTTGCTGTTCGTTCGCCGTTCAATGTCGGATTGGGTTATCGCCTTTATGATACGGTGAACCTCAGCCTGGGATATTTCTACGGCAGCACCTATGGCCTGTCGGTCAGCTTCAGTCTGGATCCGACGCAGGACGCGCAGCCCAGCCGCATTGGGCCCGACATGCCGCAGCCGGTATACCGCAGTGAACAGGAACAGCATGAGGCGCTGGTCAACCTTTTGCAGGAAAACCGCCCGGGTGCGGGCAGGACCGTGCGGCGCCCCGAGTTGGCACGGCGTGCGAATTTCGACATGAACGAAGCGCTATATGCGGTGGGAAATTTCCGCGAGTACGAGATCGTAAATAAGACGCTGATGATCAATAGCGGCGACTTTGCCGGCGCTTCGCAGCGCTGCGCGCAATATGCACAGGTCGCCTCGCTGCGCGGTGACATCGTTTCGGTAGCAGTTACCGATTTGGACCAGTCTGCGGGCCAAGTGAAGTTCTGTTCGGTGCCGGCCGGGGCTGCGCCCGCCGCGGAAAAAACAATTCCGGTCCGCGACAAGGCTGCACTGCAGGCAAAGCTGCGGCGCGAATTGCGCTTGCAGAGCCTAGAGCTGGTGGCGATCGACCTTCGTCCGTCAAGCCTGATCGTCTACTACCGCAACTATCGCTACCTGTCGCAGGACGAAGCCATCGGCCGCATGGCGCGCCTGCTGATGGCCCATGCGCCGCCCAATGTCGAAATTTTCCGCTTTGTGCTGCTGGACGACAATATGCCGGTGGCTGAAGTCAAAACCGCCAGAAGCGCGCTGGAGCGCGCCATACCGGCTTATGGCAGCGCGGAAGAAATCGGTGATGCCATCACGCTTGGCTCGGCGCCCGCCGATGTCCGTGCGCTGGACGAAAGCTGGCGCAAATTCTCACCCAAGCTGCACTGGAGCTTCAGCCCAACCTTCCGGGCGGTGTTTTTCGATCCGGAAGTGCCACTCCAGGGACAGATCTACATGCTGGCATGGGCAAGCCTGGATATCACCCCGTCCCTCAGCGTGAATGCCGCCCTTGAAGGCAACGTCATCAACAACTTCAACACGGGTGTACCCTCCAACTCGGTGTTGCCGCACGTCCGCACGGACTTGCAGCAATACTTCAAGGAAGGCGCAAACGGCATCAACTCGCTGAACGCGACCTATACCACTCGGCTGGCGCCCGATGTATTCGTGCAGATGAAGGCCGGTATCCTGGAAGACATGTTCTCCGGCGCCGGCGGACAAATCCTTTGGCGCCCGAACAACGGCCGCTGGGCTTTCGGCGCCGACGTGTATCAGGTCTGGCAGCGTGACTTTAACCGCCTCTTCGGCGTGCAAAAGTATCAGACCGTAACGGGCCACGCCTCGGTCTATTACCAGCTTCCCTGGAACGACCTGAACCTGGCGGTGCATGGCGGGCGTTATCTGGCGGGCGATTATGGTGCCACCTTCGAGATCCGCCGGAAGTTCTCCACGGGCGTCGAGATCGGTGCTTTCGCAACACTCACCAACGTGCCTTTCCGAAAATTTGGCGAAGGCAGCTTCGACAAGGGTATCTTTATCTCCATTCCATTCGAATGGGCCCTGCCGGTCTTCACACGCTCCGCTTATCCGCTTGAAATTCGCTCCATCACGCGCGATGGCGGCGCCCGCCTGGCGGGTGACAACTCCCTTTATAGAAGGCTGTTCGACAGCAGCAGGCCCCAGCTTGAAGAGAATATCGATGAAATCCTCCAGCCCAAGCAGTAGGTGGCGCGGCGGTCACTCCGTGCCGGCCACAAGCCCAAACGTCGTGGTCATGTTCGGGGTGTTCCTGGCGGGAATGCTGGGCGGCTGCAGCTCGAACGGCAGCGCCGACCTTAAAAGCATGACTTCGGTAATCAGGCTTGCGTTGGCACCTCCCCAACGGGTGACTGTCAAGCAAGCAGCGGCGATTCCTTATGCAACGATTGGTGTCAGGCTGGGCAGCAGTCCCCAGGCGATCGCTACCCTTGCCACCGATGACGGGGGACAGCGTCTTTGGGCGTCCGGCCAGAAAGTCATGATCGCGACCACGCGCGCCGGACAGATTCAGCGCACCGTCGGTCTACCCTTTAATCTGACTTGGATGGTCCCCACCGGGCCCGCAGGAGTGCTGCCCTCAGCAAGGCGTACGATATGGTCGGCGGACTTCGCCGATCTGGGAATAAATGCAGCAACGATACAGTGCGATGAGGTCGCAGCTGCCAACGTGCAGATATCGATACTGGGGAACCGCATCGCAACCCGCCGAACGAACCTTCGCTGCTCCGCGCCCCAGCTAAACTGGTCGTTCCAAAATGCATATTGGACCGACCCCCAAACCGGAACGGTCTGGCGGTCGATCCAACATGTTCATCCGAAACTGGATCCGATCGAAATCGAGACCCTACGTCCGCCGGGTTAAGGCGTGACGAAAGTCATCGTCGTCGTGACGCTCGGCTTGGTTTCGTCGCTGCCCGAAGCAACCAGCGCAATACCGCCAGCCACCACTGCGAGACCGACAACTGTAAGGGTCAGGCCGGGACCCGCCTGAGCTGTCTTGACGCCAGCGGGCTTGCCGCTGGAAAGCGCGTGCTCACCGGCCGCGAAAGCCGCGGTCGAGCTAACCAAAGAGGCTACAAGAAGAGCCGCACCAAATTTGCGTAACATGAATGTTCCCTCAGAACTAAGATTGGGTTCATACCCTATAAAAAAGCGCCCGGTCAATGTCCGGCGGAGAACCCTTTGTAATTAGAGGCAAAACCGACACAGTGCAAAACGCAGAAAGCCTAACAAAGTTGCAATCAGTCGCTGTTTATTTTGACAATACCGCCAAGGAAGCAGCAGCAATCGCCAGTTGACTGAGAATTTGTGTCCCGTCTACCAGAAGCTGCCTAAGTTCAAGCGGATTCACGTCTTTCGGGACCACAATAGTGCTTCCGGGCGGGATTGAATCCTTCCCGAAGGCGAACCAGGACTTTTCGACCTGACGGGCCGTACCATCGGGAAGGACAACGAAGGTCAGCGATTCGTCAGCATAGCGCCCGTAGCCGCCGGCGCGGTTGATGTACTCTTCGACGGTCATGTTCGGCTGAGACGGGAAGCTGGTGCTGTTCATGACTTCGCCCAGCACAGTCACGGTGGCAGGCCTAGAGGGGATGTAGAGGACGTCACCTTCTTCAACCAGGAAATCGACTTGGGGCCGGGTCGCCAAGACTGCGGGATCCGCTACGATGCTGATGCGCCCCAGCGCCTGCTGCGAGCGAAGGTCATTCACTAGCGCGCGAATCGCAGGGTAGTTGAGAGCTGGATTGGCGGACTGCTTCTCGCTCACAGTGCGCGTAAGGCTCACGGTCAACTGGCTTTCCAGCTCCCGCGCGGCCCGCTGGAACCCATCCATTTCCCGCGCCGCCACCGACTTGCGCAAGAACACCGCGCCGTAGGGATAGGCCACCTCGGTCAGACCGCCTGCCCGCACCAGAATATCGGAAAGTCGCTCGCCACGAACGACATTGTAGACACCGGGGCGGCGCACTTCGCCTTTCAGCGTCACCACACCAGCCAGAAGCTGGACCGTCGCTTCCGGGAACCGATAGCTGTCCTTCGGACGCACAATGGTGGTCGCGAACTGTTGCTGGTTGATGTCTAGCACCTGCTTAGTGGTACGCGCACGACCGGTGACGACATCGACAACTGTAGAAACTCTTTCCACGCCGGTTTTGTCCGACCAGTTGAGAGTGCCGCCCGCTGCCTGCACCAAGGTGCTGAGCGGCAAGTCGGGGCCCACGAGATAATTGCCGGAGCCACGAATCGCACCGTTCAGCGTCACCAGATGTTCCTGCAGGAAATTGGCCGCGATAGCCGGCTCGACCTTCAGCGAATCAGCAAGCCGCTGCACGCGGCTGAGCTCGCGGCGATACCGAGCGGTGGGATCGGGCCGGGGCTGGCGCAGCATGGCTCGCGGATCATTGGCGCCGCTAGTGCTGGTAACATTGCCGCCAACAATGTCGCCCCTGCCGAAGGTAGAACCGCCGCCTGAGGACAGCGCCAGCGATTCGACGCCGCCACTGCCTTGGCCGGTTTCACCAAACGCGTTATTGCCTCCTCCCCGGTTGTTGTTCGTGTTGGACGGGTTCGCCGGATCGAAGGCATAGCCGTCGTAATAGCCGCTGTTGTCGTTGTAGGTGGCATTATTGTTGTAGACGGAGTTGTCGTTGAAAATCCCACCATCAATGCCATTGGCAGCATTGATGCGACTGCTCGAAGCATCGGTGCCGGCAAACTGGTTGGGACCGCTGCGCTGCGGATCGACATTGCCCTCGGCATCGGCCGCCAGAGGATCACGATTGGGATCATCCCCCATTTCCTGCCGGTTTGGCCGCGGTGGCAATTCTTCTGGCCGGCCCAGCAAGGGAATCGAGCCGGGTGTCTGGACCCGGTCGACGAGCCGGCGGCGGCGTTCGTCAAACCAGGATATTGCGCGGATTAGGTCCACCGCCTCGGTGCGGGTGAAGGTGTGCACGATGTCATCGGACTGAAGCGAAAAATCCTGCCGCCCCGCCATAACCGCTGACGGCGTCACAGCAACCAGAGTGCGCAGCAGCGATACAGGGTCGCGCCGGGAAATCACGGCGAACAAGGGATAGGGATCGTCGCCCAGCACGCCGGGTGCCCGCAGCATTGAGGATAGGCGCGTCGACGGCGCCGCATAGGTGCCGGTAAAGCCGTTGCCGGCGCCGGCCTGCAGGGTGGCGCGGTCGGTGGTCTGATCGGCAGTGTTGCGCACGATAAGCACATCGCTGTCGCGCAACAGGGTGCGGTCGTTGGAAAGGTTGGACATGTTGGTGCGGCCATCCGCCCCCAGCCCGATCAGGGTCAGGTCATAGCGGCCGCGAACCGTATAGCCGCCGGCCATCGCGATCAGGCTGGCAGCCGTCATGCCAGGCTGCCCCGGCGCAAGTTCGTAAATCGCCGGGACGCGCACCGGGCCGGTGATCGCCACGGTGGCGCCTAGCGGATTGACGATAATCCGGTCGCCGTCAGTGACCAAAGGCAATTGCGCACCGCCGGTGCCACGTAGCACGCCGTAAAGGTCGACATTGATGCGCCTGCCGCCGCGCAGGATATGGATATTGCGCAGCGAACCAGTCTTCTTGACGCCGCTGGAAACCAGGATCGCGTCCATTGCGGAGGCCAAGCCGGTCATGACGCGCAGGCCGGGATTGTTGACCTCGCCCCCCACCGTCACGCGGATCTGGCGCACACTGCCTAGCGACGCGAACGCTTCCGTCGCCACATAGGCGCGCTGCACGGCGGCTGCCAGGTCTTCGCGGAAGCTGCCGAAGCTGCGGCCCGCGACATTGATGGGATTGAGCTTGGGCAGAATGACGCGCCCGCTGCGGTCGACGAAAGTGCGATATTCGCCGGCTTCCTGGCCGCGCAAGGTGACGACAATTTCGTCCCCGGGCCCCAGTATGTATTCTTCCTGTACGCCGCCCATCTGCGGCAGCACCACGGCGCGGCCCGCGCCCAGGTCGTTATAGCCGAACTGATTGAGCTGGACGCCGGCGCGGCTGCTGAGAATCTGTTCCAGCATCGAGCGCGGCTGGCGGGCGAGCGGCCCGGCCGGCTGGATGATCACCGTATTGTTGTCAGTATTGCCACTGGGGGAGCCGAAAGGCGATGTCGAGCCGCTATTGCCGGTCTGGCCGCCGCGCGGACCGAGCATCTGCTGCATCTGGGGCGGCAGGATTTGCGCCGCGATAGGCGTAATGCTGAACACAGCAAGCGCAGTGCCGGCAGAGAACAAGGAACCGGCTGTCAGCCCGCAGAAGTTCAGGCGCAGGCGGCCAAAAATCGACAGAAACCGGTGCATTCGACCTATCATACCCCTTAGCGGGCAAAGGCTTAACACGGCCACGCGAGCGGGGGGAAGCGGTTTCAAACTCTTCATTTTGGGGGTCCCTCGGGTCCTTGCGCCGCCTTCACTTTTCCTATTGATCTGGGTTACTAAGCCCCTCCGGGCCGGGCCTTGTTCTGTCCCTGCGCGGGCCGGATCGCCTTTCCCGAAGGCGCAGAAAAAGCAGGAACGGTCGCGATCTATGTCCTCATCACCCCAGGACACCCTCATGTCCAAGATGCCCATACTCAAGGAACTGGAACTTGTTGCCAAGCAATCCTGGCGGCTGATCCTGGCCTGCGCCGCGTTCGGATTCGTGATCGCAGCGCTCAGCCTGCAAGGTGCGATCTACACTTATCCGGTGGAAATGCAGGTCACTACTGTACAGTCCACCAGCGGCAGCGGCGGTGGCGGCGGCAGAAGCCTTAGCCAGTTGAGCGGCCTTGCCAGCCTCGCCAACATCTCCATGCCATCGACCCAGAACGAGATCCAATTCCAGCTCTTTGTCGAGAGCCTACTGTCGCGCGACCTTGCGAATGATATCGCCAAGAACCAAGATATTATGGTCGCACTGTATGGAAATCAGTGGGACCCGATTACGGAAACCTGGTTCGAGCCTCCGATCTCTACCGCCGCCAAGGCCAAGCAATGGCTGCGCGGCGTGTTGGGGCTGGCGCCGACCCTGCCTTGGCATGCGCCCAACGGCGAAAACATCCAGAGCTTTCTCTCCGATAATCTCCGGGTGAACCAAGATCCCCGCAAGACCTACATGGTGACATTGACGCTCACCTCCAACAGCCGCGATTTCTCGGTTCGCTTCCTGAACCTACTGGTTCAGACCGCCGATGAACGGCTGCGCCAGAAGGCGTTAGAGCGCGCCCGCGTCTATATCAGTTACCTCACCGCCAAGCTGAACACCGTAACTGTGGCGGAACATCGTGACGCCCTCACCCAGGCTCTAGGGGAACAGGAACGCTATGCGATGGTAGCAAGTTCGGGAAAGCCGTTCGCGGCGGAAGTCTTTCAGAGCCCGTGGGCATCCAACCTGCCTGCATCGCCGTCGCCCCGTCAGGCCTTCCTGATCTGGATGATCCTAGGCGCCCTGGCAGGCACTACCTTCGCTTTCCTGCGCCACCGCTACCGGGATCGGCTGCAACGGTCAGCCTGGGTCCAACGGCTTCCCGCCTTCCTGCGGCGGCCGCTAACCTCCTGAGGCCCAGCTTCTGCGGGTGACCATCGTGTCACCCAGCACCAGAAGATCCATTTTGGTTCTGAGAAAACAATCCAGCGCTTCGCGCGGCTGGCATACGACCGGTTCGTTTTCGTTAAACGAGGTATTAAGCACCATCGGCACGCCGGTGATGTCGCGATACGCCTCGATCAATCCGTAATAGCGCGGATTGGTATCGCGATTGACCGTCTGCAGCCGGCCTGAGCCGTCTACATGCGTTACCGCCGGTATCTGGGCACGCTTGTCCTCCCGGATCTGGAACACCTGCATCATGAAGGGCACGGCATCGTCCTCTTCGAACCATTCGGGCACCGCCGTACCCAGCACTGAAGGCGCGAAGGGACGGAAAGATTCGCGCCGCTTGATCTTGGCGTTCAGGATTTCCTTCATGTCGGCGCGGCGTGGATCGCAGACAATCGAGCGATTGCCCAAGGCGCGCGGACCCCATTCCAAGCGGCCTTGGAACCAGCCGACCACCTTGCCATCCGCGACCATTTGCGCGGTGCGGCGGCACAGATCGGTTTCATCGGCCGCGACCGCGACGTCGCAGCCGGCAGCCTCGATGTCCGCTTTGCGCGCGTCCACCAGCGCGGCAATCTCGCCGGCGTCGTAATGCGGGCCCCAATAGGCGTGATCCATCACGAAGGTCCGGGGTCCACCCTGGTTGTGCCAGACGGCAAAGGCAGCGCCGATGGCGCCGCCAGCATCACCCGCCGCCGACTGGACATAGACGCGCTTGAAATTGGTCTGCCGCCGCACCTTGCCATTGGCGACCGAGTTGGCGGCGCAGCCGCCTGATAGCGCTATGTCGGTACGGCCCGTTCGGGTCTGCAGTTTCGTGATCAGATGGAAGAAGGATTCCTCGTACATCGCCTGCACCGAGCGGGCGAGATTGTGATGGTCGGCCGTCAGCGGATCAGCCTTAGCGCGGCGCGGCCCCAGCAGATTTTCAAGCTCAGGCGAGAACAGGTCGCCAATCTCGGGCGAACCATTCAGCCATTGATGCGGAATTTCTTCCTTATGATGCCGGAAATAGCGCAGGTCGAGTTCGAAGGAGCCATCCTCCTTCAATAGAACGATCTTGCGCAGCTTATCGACTTGGGTCGGCTTGCCATATGGCGCCAGTCCCATGACTTTGTATTCGTCGCCATAATGCGGAAAGCCTAGATACTGGGTTAGCGCCTGATAGAAAATACCGAGCGAATGCGGGAAGTACACCCGCCCATCGATGCTGATATTGGAACCTGTGCCGGTGCCCCATGCGGCGCTGGAGAAATCGCCGAAGCCGTCCACCGACAACGTCACCGCCTCATTGAACGGCGAGACATAATAGGCGGAGTAGAGATGGCAGAGATGATGCTCGATATTGTGCAGCGTGCCGCGAAATATTTCGCCCGGAAATGCTTCGGCCAGGTATTCGCGCGTGCCGGAACGCTTCTTGCGATTGGTCAGGCGCTGCAGCACGAAGCGCGGATCGGGACGCCTCTTGATCAGATAAGCGAGCTTGCGGCCAAAATGCGCCGAACTGTCCTGGTTCAAGGCGATATGGTCGACATCGGCTAGAGTCAGTCCCGACTCCTTCAGGCAATAGGTGATCGATTGAGATGGGAAACCCGCCCAATGCTTGATGCGGCGAAAGCGCTCCTCCTCAACGGCGGCGACCAAAACACCGTCCTTCACCAACGCGGCCGACGAGTCGCCGTGGAATGCGTTAAGCCCTAGAATTATCAATGGAATTTCTCTTTTTGAGCGCTAGGCGCGGTGCTTTTAGCAACTATCGCGAGGTATGTCGCCAGAAATTGCCTTGCAATACGATCCCAGCCCAATTCAGCAGCCATGAAAGTTCGCCCGCGCGCACCCATTTCGCGCAGGGTTGCCGTGTCTCGGCTGGTCGCCTCCGCGAGACCAAGCGCCAGCCCCTCGACAGAAATGGGCGTGCGCCATCCCATGATCTTCTCCGTCAAGGCGGGCCACGGCGCTCCCGTGGTCGTCAACACTGGGAGGCTGTGCGCCAATGCCTCCGCAATTGCCATTCCGAAGCTTTCCGAATGGCTCGGCAGCACAAATAGGTCCGCAGCGAACAAAGCGTCTTCCTTTTCCTGACCCACCAGCGGGCCAACAAAGGTGATCACGCTCTGCAACCCGTGTTTGCGAACAATATCCTGGAGTTCTTGGCGATGACCGGCTTCATCGGGACCAGCCAGCACCAGGCGCCAATCTTTTGGCCGGACTCTGCTCCACGCCTCAATAAGAAGCGGCAATCCTTTCACAGGATAAAGGCGACCCAAAAACAATGCCGTCCGGACGCCACCCGGCGGCGCGGGTACCGGCGGCGCTGGCGGCGCTGGCGGAACATCCACGCAGTTTGGTATTACATACACTGGCACGCCAGTCTTCAACCGCGCCAGACTGTCCGCCTCTTGCATGGCTGTTGCGTGAAGGCCGTCGGCACTCACGATGTCACGACGCTGATAGGCGATCCAGGCAACATCTTTTTTCCATCTTTTGTGCCGCCGGGCCCATGGTTCCAGCATTCCCCTTGTGCTGACCAGCCGAGGCAGCAGCAAACTTCTGCAGATTTGTGCCAGCCGGTGATTGTGCGCGAGCCAAAGCCCATTATCGTGAACTATATCGGGACGAAATTGCGCGATCGCATCCCCCGCTTTTCCGCTCAGCCGTGTGACAGGACAGTCGTCCGAAAGAAGCGGCGTATCCATGACCGACCCATCCGCCGACCATAACGCCACGTCAGCGCCGGCACCAACCAAGGCCAGCGCTAGGCGAGAAACAGAATATGCCGGGCCGCCATAGCGCGGGGACAGGCTGGTCGCGCACAGAAGCACCTTTAAATTGCCAGTGCTGGAATGGCGGGGCCGCTCACGCATGGCGGCAGAGCCAATGCCTGTCGCGAGAATTCCATCGTACATGGAAAGGAATTTCTGAGAGACTTTTTCCCAACCAAATTCGGCGGCGACGAACGCGCGGCCCCTCGCACCCATCTCACGCAGCGCCTGCGCGTCACGGGTCGTTGCTGTCACTAGCCCGGTCGCGATACCTTCGACCGTGGTTGGAGTGCGCCACCCCATCGCTTCTTGGGTCAAGGCAGGCCATGGGGCACCCGTGGTGGTCAGGACGGGCAGGCCATGTGCTAGCGCCTCCGCGATAACCATGCCGAAGCTTTCGGAATGACTGGGGAGAACAAATAGATCTGCGCCTGATAGCGCTTCCTCCTTTTTCTCACCTCCGAGTGGGCCGACGAACGTCACGACCTCGCCCAATCCACGCGCCGCGATCAGCGTTTCCAACTCTGCGCGATGCCCGGCTTCGTCTGGCCCCGCAAGAATCAACCGCCAGCTCTCCGGTCGTACCCGGCTCCACGCCTCAATCAGCATTGGCAGCCCCTTTACCGGATGCAGGCGGCCCATGAACAATGCTGTCCGGACCCTCTGCGATGCAAAGAGAACGCGCTCTGTCGGGATGCTGATACTATGGGGTATCAAATGTATCGGGACGCCAAGACCAAGCTTGGCCAGATTCTCCGCTTCCCGAACAGCGGTGGCATGAAGGCCATCAGCCGATGCGATATCATTGCGCTGATAAAGATGCCAAGCGATGTCTTTCTTCCACTTTTTATGACGACGGGCCCAGGGCTCCAGCATCCCGTGCGGACTGACCAGGCGCGGCAATCCCCGAGCGCGACATATCTGTGCAACACGATGATGATGCGCCAGCCATAACCCATTATCGTGCACAATGTCCGGCTGAAAACGATCCAACGCATCTCTCAGGTTACCGCCGAAGCGCAGGAACGGCACCTCGGTGCCTAGCAAGGGCGTGTCCATGACGGAGCCGTCTGCTGACCACAACCCGACCTTTACGCCGGCGCGCGACAACGCTGCGGCCATTTGGGCAACGGAAAATGCCAGCCCCCCATAATGTGGCTTAAGACTGGTACAGGAAAGAAAAACCTTCACTTCGCGAATATCTCGGTGGCCGGGGCATTCTGCACGTTCGCATTTCTTTCACTCCACCGCCTCCATGCCCACGCCCAGAAATAGGCGGCAATCCATGCCGAGGAAGCGCTTCCGACAACCTCCACCAAGGAGCCGATCGGCTGAATGAGAGCGACGGCCGGCAGAAAAAATCGCATCGCCACGACATGGTCCCCCCGGCCTTCCGCCAGCGCTGCCCGATGGTCGAAACGACCAAGCGCCCACCCAAGCAATAGGAAACCGATCACCACCCCCGCCAGTCCGAAATTAATATAGAATTCCATCACATTTCCCACGCCGAACGAGGTGTCGGGTTGCAATACCAGCCCCGTCATTTTGGCAACGATCTCCGGACTGCCGCCGAACACCGTTTTGTTCGGCCAGATTGCGCGAGGCACTACTGATAAAATGGCGTCGGTCACAGAGCTACCGCGCAGATACTCCACAGAATTGTTCGCCAGATTTTCAGACGCAAGGCCTACAAAATAATTTTGATTAAGTCGGAGATCCAACCCTGCCAGCACCAGCTTGTCGCTGCTGTCGAAAAATTTCCATTCGGTGAAAATCTCCGAGATGGCGTTGATGCGACGCTCGATCGTCGCACCTCTCCACACCGCTTCGCGAATTCTGTCGCGTGCTGGAAAATAGTTCGAGAAAAGACTAAGTCCCATATAGCCGACCAGTCCTATGGCAATCATGACCCGCCAATAGCCTCGCGCTGCAACGGCAAGAACACAGACAACGATCAGTGAGGCGGTGGTGCCATAGCTGAGAAAACCCGCCGTCACCAAAATCATGGCTGGGTAGATCGTCAGGCAGATCATCCAAAAGGTGGTCCAAAAACGCTTCTTGTTATAAACCGACCAACGAAGCGCCAGCAGAACGCCCAGCATCCAGATTGCCCCGCCATTGTAAACGACGGCCCCTACGCTGGGCAGATTGCGCAATGGCGTGAGGCCAAATGTGAACAGCCAGCCTCCCAGCAAACAAAAAAACCAGAAGGTTCTGTCTTCACTGAAACCTGCCAAATGTGACGACACCTGCGGTGCAAGCCGTTGCTCCTGCGTCCGGACGCGAGCGTACCAGACCCCAATCACAAAGCAGACTACGCCAACGGCGGTAAGCCAGATGCCTTCCGACACCTGCGATAGATGTGGATGGAAGTCAGCATCCATGATCGGCGCAAAAGCACCAGGGACATGATTGAGCAGCAGCAATGAAAGATAGGCAAAGGGCAGTGCCAGCGAGGGGCCATTACGCCGAAGCAAAAAGAGCAGCACAAGCAGCCCTGCCATACAGATCGCAATGGATACCTCGCAAATCAGGAGATAGTCATTGAACGTCACGCAGACACCGTCGCCACCATATCGCTATAGCCCCGCATCCAGTCGCCAGGCTTGCGCCAGTTGAGGGTAGCGCCAGGCGGGGAAAACACAAAGCCCGCCTCGGCCAGGATCGCCACCAGTTGGGCTGCGGGTTCGTCCGCCCGGCCCGGCTCCCAGCTGAGTTCCGAGAAAATGGTGCCGATGCGCCGCTCGCGCAGCAGCCGGGCCGCGCCTGCGAAGGCCTTGGGTTCATTGCCCTGGATATCGATCTTCAGCAGGTCGATGCGCTCAATATTCCGGTCGGCGCAGTAGCGGTCTAGGCTGGCAAGCAGAACCGGCTCGCCATCGCTGCCGTCGGTGGCGATGAAATTCATGCCTTCATTGTTGTTGCCGACGCCGCGCCAGCGCCGCAGCGTGGCATCGCCGTCATGGTCGCCCACCGCGACTTCATTGACCGTTAGGTTGGAAAGGCCGTTCATTGTTACGGTGGCACGCAGGCGAGCGGCGATCTCAGGCGTCGGCTCGAAAGCATGCACCTTCGCGCTCGGATTGACCGCCAGCGCCGCCAGACTGAAAATTCCGGCATTGGCGCCGATATCGAAAACTGTCTGTGCCGAGCGAGCCTGATTTTCCCAGCAGGCGAGAATCTCATCCTCTAGGAAATACGTCCCAAAATAATAGAACTGGCGTTGCAGCATTTCGCTGATGTCGCAGGGCAGCTTGAAACCACCATGGCGAAGAACGGCCTCGCGCTGGAAACCGCTCTCGCCCGCCGCCCGGCGCCACAAGGTGTTGACCAACCGCAGCTTGCCGCGCCGCAGGGGAAAGTGGCGCGCATAGGCAATCAGGGCACTTTCGAGAAACGTCACTTAACCGACCCGTTCCAATTGCGCCAGCACGCCGCGGAGGCGACTGAGATAGTCATAACCACCGTCGATGCACCGCCGGCGTCCTGCCTCAGCCATGGTCCGGCGCGTCTCTTCATGGGCAGTGTAATAATCCAGTTTGTCCAACAATTCTTCCGTGGAAGCAAAGAATTCAGCTTCGCGTCCCTCCTCGAAAAAATCCCTGTGCTCGTCGGTGCGATCCGCCAAAAGCATGCTGCCGCAGGCCGGAATCTCGAAGGTGCGGGTGGTGTGCTGGTCCGGGACCACCTTGCGCAGGAATCCCAGCCCGATTCGCGATCCGCTCAGGGCGCGGGCGTAATCATCGTCATAGACTTCATTACCCTGCCAGGCGCGCGCCAGCACGTCATTGCGATGGATGCGCCAATCACGATCGTTGCCGGCCAGTTGGCGCAAAATGACATGCCGCCGAGGGGTCCATTTTCCGTCACGCAGGAAATCCCAATAACCACCCCAGACCTTGAGGTCCGCGCCGGACGCCGCTACTGCATGCAGCAGCCGCTCGCGCCGCGGCTCCCACCCGCCGAGGAAACCGACTGCGCAATGCCAGCGCGGGTCGCTGGACGCTAAGGGACGGTGTACCTCGTCGCAGAACCCCAGCGGCATATAGACCAGCGGTTTGCCCAGGGCCTTATAGTCGCCCTGCTCGTACCGCTTGCAATAGACCAGCACGTCGAACTCACCCATCGCCGCATCCATCAGCCGCGTGCGCTTCCAGGATAGGGAGAAATAGGGATCAGGCGTGAAATGCACCACCCGCGCCCCCTTCTCCCTCAAGGTGCGGATGGTATCGGCCCGCAGATATTCCTGCTTTTCGCCCCAGATGATGTCGGGCCCAAAATCACGCGCCGCCTGGAGCACCGATCGATTGATCTCGTCCACTACTGGGCCGCGCTGCAGCTTGCGCTGCAGCCGGCGTTGCAGCCAGGACGTCTGACTCCAAGGCTTGATGGTGTTGACACCGCGAACCTCATGACCCATGCGGGCAAAGGCGCGCATACGCATCAGCGATGTCTGGCCGATTCCGATTTCGCCTAGGAACAGAATCTTCATGTACCGCGCCCATGCCGCAGCGATGCGCGATAAAGCCGCCGGTTGTTCCAAACCATGCGCGCATACTGAAAGATGCTGGGGGTTGTAAAAACGCGCCCCGGGGCTTGCGCGGACGCCTTGACGGCCAGTTCGGCATAATTTTCACAGACAAACCGCGCGGCCGACAGGGTGCGCGCCTGAGTAATGGCGATGGTGCCGCGCACCGTATCTTTCAGGCGCGGCGCGAACAGGATGTCAAAATCCTCGCGATGGAGAATGACGCCCGTATCGATGCCCTTGTCGATCTGGTGAATGCTGAGGCCAGTCCTTGTTTCATTGTGATAGATCGGCCAGATGACGCTTTGGGCATTCTGATATTCCGGCAGGCGCTCGCCATGGACGTTGATCATGCCCAATCTCGGCAAGTTGAAAATCCTGGGTGCAATATAGCTGTTGCCCAGCGAAAGCCCTAGATCCGGCTCGAGACGCCTTAATACCTCCACGGTCTCATCGCTGTTGATCTGCGGTACTTCAAAAAGAGGGACGCCATGCCTGGCGCAAATGCTGCCAACGTCTGGCGTTTGCGCGCTGGCGAACCAACCGCGCATGCGGATGCCGTTGAGCGCGCCCCCGATGCCGATGCGCAGCAGCTTGCGCAGCTTGAGGCGAATCCTGCGCCAGCTGCGGCGCGGGGCGCCCGCGACGATGACACCGGCAATCGACAGTTTGGGGCTGTCACAGAGCTCCGGCAGGCAGTACGCCGCGATCCCGCTGCGGCTTGAGGTCAGGACGACGACCCGGTTCACCCTTCGCCTCCGCCATGCGCGAAATAACGAACATGATTAAGCGGCCAATGCGGCTCGAAATGATGCCGCGGAATTTTAAAACGATCCGTAACCTTGGGAACAACCTCGCCCCGAAACGCGCCGAAGCATGCCTGATACCCGGCTTTTTCAACAACAGCGAGAGATTCCTGATCGATGTCCCCCAACCCGCCATACGGCCAGGAAAAATAATCGCACCTGCCGAGTATGCGGCGTAGTTCTTCGCGGGAGCCCGCGATCTCGTCCTCAAGTTCTTCCAAACCGGAAATTCGGGAAAGGCATGCATGTGACCGGGTATGTGAGCCGATCTCCAAGCCCTGCCGGCTGGCGCGTTCCAGTTCGGACCAGCTGGCGAGCCTGACTTTCTTGCGCCCCGGTGGGTAGAGCCGCTCCAGATTCGGAAAAGCCGAAGGATTGTCGATGCTCGCCGTGGCGACAAACATAAGACTGGGAACCTTGCGTTCGCCTAGAATGGGCAGCGCGTTGCTGAGGATATTCTGGAACCCGTCATCGAACGACAGATGAAAGGCATGGCGGGTTAACTTTCGCTTGCCGGATATTACATCCAGGACATCTGCGGTGGAGATAAACTCGCCGATGCCCATGATATAGTCGATGGCCGCTTGAAATCCGGCCCGTTCATCGTCGAAAACATGATGGCAATAGAGAAGCCGGAGGGCGGGTACCCGCGATGGCTGGGATGCCTGTCCCATAACCGACAGGACGCCGTATCGCGCGATGCCACGAATTCGGTCGCGCAATGGCAGGATGCTCCGCGCCTCGGCGTAAAATCTTGCATACTCCTGCGAAGTTTTGTCCCGATCCCTACTCACTCGGGGCCCAGCGGCAAGTCTCTAACGTCCGCGATGGGGCGTGAGTAGTCGGGATGCCCGAAGCAATGGGCGATGTACATCTTGTCGTGCCACTGCGCCGGCAGGCTGTAGCCATGCAGCCGCAGCCCCGGCACCGTCGATATCTTGACATCTGGATGGCTTTCGTTGAACTCGCGGATGGCCAGCAGTTCGCCGGAAAATTCGCTATAGGCGTCCATCATGCCGCCCGCCAGGTCATCAAAGTAACAAGCCACGCGCGGCAGGTAATACTTTGGATCGGCGTCGAGGATTTTCAGCGCCGCAACCGTAGAAGAATAATAATCCAAGTCGAAGGAGATGAACCCGATTGGCGGCGGATTTTCCAGGGCGAAGAAACTGCCCACCGTATCCTTGACCTCGCCCAGCTGGAGCTTTGCGGTGCTGAGACGCGCCCGCAGCTCTTTCTCGTCCATGGCGAAATAGCCGGCCTGCCACAGATATGGCATGTCGCGGGCATCCAGGGGCTGGGGCATGCCGGTGCCGGTGTCGAAACCATAGACCAGGATTTCCACCCCGGTCTCCTTGCGCACCCGTTCGGCGTGACGCTCCATCGCAACCAGGCCGTTGCCGCCCGCCACCCCGAATTCAATCGCGGCGATACGCGTATGGCCCAGCTTCTTGGCCAGCCAGGCGGCGTGCAGCATGGGATAGCCGTACCAGGCATAATCCAGCGATCCAATCTCCAACTTTGTCAGGTAGGCGAACAGGCCAAAGCGCCGGTCCAGCCAGCGCAGAATCAGGAAACGCAGCGGGATCGGCTCGCGTAACGCGGCGCGGATTTTCGAAAGCATCTATGTCACCTTAAGATGGCAGTAGGCCGTTGCGGTACAGATTGGCAAGCGCGGCGGCCGAGTTTTCGATGGCAAAAGGCGATTCCGCGACGCGGCGATTGGCCCCCGCCGGGTCGCGCGGCTGGCGCATGAGCCGCAGCGCCTCATCCGCCCAGATATCCGGCCCCTGGCTGATGTCGCGGAATTCCACTCGGCCGGGAACAACCAGACATTCGCGCGGCACAGCGGTAGAGGCCAGCACGCAGAGCCCTGCCGACTGTGCCTCGACCGCCACCATGCCCAAGCCCTCGCCGCGGGACGGAAACAGGTTCAAGTCCGAACCCTGCATCAGATGGGCAATATCGGTGCGCACGCCCGCAAAAACGATGCGGCCCGTCAGGCCGGCCTCGGCGACACGCCCTTGCAGCACCGGCAAGGCGACCGACGTCTTGCCCGCAAAGATTGCGCGGATTGCGGTATCGCGCTTCATCGCCGCCATCACCACATCCAGCGCGAAGCCAGTATTCTTGTGATTGCGCACATGGCCCAGGTTGGGCGATTCATCCATGCGGCCAGCCATCAAGATGATGGGCGCCCAATCCGGCCAGCCAAATTCCCGGCACAGATCTGCTTTTGCGCTTCTGTTGTCGCCCAAGAACCGGGCGGTATCGAAGCCGCAATGCAGCGCCGCTTTCGGGGTATTCGCGAACAGCGACGCATCAAACCCGAATTCCGTCAAGATCTGCCGTGAGGTGCCGGCGATGTGGGTGGCGGAACGGGCGATGAGATGCTTTCCCACCGCAATGGTGGCCCGTCGTGCCACCGTGGTGCCGTATGTCTGGATGATGTAAGACGGATTGTGCACATGGACGATGCGCCGGTGCGGAAGATGACGCCCGCCCATCAGGAAGTGCCAGCCCGCCGTATAATCCTGGTGATCGTGGATCGCGTCATAGGCGTTATCGCGCAGGATGCTGCGGAAGCCGCGCATAAACCGCGACAGGTTTCGCCGGTTGTATGGCAGGTAATGCAGTTTGGCGCCAAGGGCGGCGGCCTCGTCATCGAAAATGCCGCGATTGCCGCTAGTCATCAGAAAATCAGGCTGCACTTCGCCATTGCGCGCCCATAGGCGTAGCGCCTCGATCAGCCAGGTTTCGGCGCCACCCATGCTGAACGTGTCGATAATCTGCAGAACGCGGATCGGGCGGCTTTGCATCGCAGGTCAGGCGGTGTGCAATTGGTTCAAATGCGCAAGCGCCGTGTCCATGTCGAAGGGCGAGCGCGCCAACGCGGCCAGCGCGGCCTCGCGAGACGGAGCGGGCTCTTGCAGCAGCGCCATGGCGGCATCGGCCCAGGCGTCGGGAGCTTCCGCCAGACCCAGCCGGCGATAGCTGGCGGTCGGCAACAGCGGATCGTCGGGAATGCCGCGCGACAGCAGCATCCGCAGGCCGGCCAGCTGGGCTTCCACCACCGCCAGGCCAAAGCCTTCCATCGGATACTCGAGGCGCGGCAGGATGAACCAGTCGGCCTGGGCCATCACATGCGGCAGGTCACTGCGCCAGCCCAGCAGGCGCACGGAGTCAGAGACGTCTAGCGCCGCGGCGCGCGGCACGATAGCGGCCTCTTCCGAGCCCGCGCCGGCATAGACCAACACGGCGCGAGGCTCGCGCGCGCGCAACGCTGCCAGAACGTCCACCGCGAAGACCGGATTTTTTTCGGGCACCAGGCGGCCACCGAACAGCAGGATCAGGGCATCGTCCGCCAGCCCCAGCGCGCGGCGAAATCCCGTACGGTCCACCGCGATATCGCGAAAAGGGGCCGGATCGACGCCGTAGTAATGCACGACATCGCGCCCTACCCGGCGCGGCCGGCCCGCCAGATAGGTATCTAGCGTATGATTGGAAATGCCGAGGATGCGGTCGGCCATGGCCAGCCCCGTGCGCCGCAGCGGCCCGCGCAGCAGGGCCTGCTTGAGCGGATTTGGAGTCAGCACAATTTCGTCGGCATTGTGGGCGTGGACTAGGCGCAGCGCGGGCGGCAGTCCGGCGGCGGCGGCCATGTACAGGCCGGACACCAGATCGTGATGCGCATGAATCACATTATAGCGGCCATTGCGGATTTCATCGCGCACGGCCCGCGCAAAGGCGATCTTGCGGCTGACCGGCACGGGGGAATAGAGGATGCGGGCGCCGTGCGTGCGCGCCTCGTCATCCAGAGCTCCCGGCGCACCCAGCGCGCAATAGAAGGTCCAGTCCGGCGCCTGGCCGCTTTGCCTGGCATGGCGCAACATCCGCACCAGCCAGTTTTCCACCGCGCCGCGATCAAGGTTCTCGACTATATGAAGGATGCGCGGTGCAGTCATGCCGCCCCGCTAGCTTGGCGCAAGGTCACTCAGCGACGCTTTTCCAGAAGCACGGTGCCATAGGTCGCCGTACCGCCGACTTCCTGGTCTTCATCAATATAGCGGATGCGCCGGCCCGAGGCCGCGACAATGTCCTTCAGCTCGGCGAAGGTGTTGCCGAATTCCGGCCAGGCATAGGGATGCAGTTCGCACAGGATGCCGGCATCGCTGGCCAGCAGTTTGGGCGCGCCCTTCAGGATGCGGATTTCAGCACCTTCCGGATCAATCTTCACCCAGCGCGGCACGGCGAGGCCGTTGTCGGTGATGTAGGAGTCCAGCGTCACCAGCGGCACCGTGAACTGCTCGGACGTATGCTCGGGCGCGAATTCCACCGCCGAGCGCACCAGCGAGGATTGGGCATTTCCGCCGCGGCTGAACAGAGTGGCCTCACCCGACGCATCGGAGCAGGCAACGCTTTCGACCACGGGCTTCTTGATACTGGGATTGAGCGCCAGGTTGCGCGCCAGCATCTCGCGGGCATAGGGATCTGGCTCAAACGCGATGACCGTTCCAGTGGGCCCGCACATCGCGGCCATCAGGATGCTGTAGACGCCATAATGGGCGCCAATGTCGATGGCGGTATCACCTTCTCTGAGATTGTCGGCCAGCCACTTCACCTGCAAGGCATCGTAGCGCGTGTTGCGGTTGGTGGAGTTGATGTAATGCAGCCGGACCGGGCGCGTGCCGGGCATATAGCGCAGGGTGTGGCCATTGATCGCGTAAGGCTCGCCGCTCCTGGAATAGATCAGCGACTTGATGCTGTTGGCGATGTCGTGCCGCAATGATCCTAGCATGCAATCCTCATAGTCTCTGACGTCACGATGTCGGGAGGCCGCGAATGGCCCGGTCCCGTCCGCGATACGCCGCCCGCAACACCCTGCGATGGGGCCCTGCCAGCAGCAATGTGCGCACATAATCCGCAACACGCCCCAAAGCGCCCCGCGGCGGATGTGTAATACCACGCTCCCGGTCCAGCAATATCGAGGAATAGGCGATGCCCTCGGCCAGCCGGGACAGGTAATCCTCGGTTAGCCGGACCGGCGGGATGAGATGGGTAAGTTTCAGGGTCGATACCAGTCCCACGCCCAGCCCGACATCGCAGGCACAGGCCGCGAGGTCATTGTCCCCGCCCGACAGGAGAGAGGTTCCAGTGCGGTCCAGCTGGACCGAGCGCTGGCCGGCCTGGTTGAGGGCGAGGTAATGGCGAGCCACATCCCGGCGGATGCACAGCCCTGCACCGCACGGCATGGTGTCGGCCAGGCGCGGCAGATTGGACCAGGTATCGGTGTCGAATTGCCGGATCACCAGGTTGCCCCAATAGCGGCGCGTCCATTCCGCCGGCTGCTCTTCAAAGCCGGGTCGGCACTGGCCGCTCCAGGAACCCAGAAAGGGCCGCTCGGCGGCGATGCGCAGCGCGGTTTCCAGGAAATCTGGGTCCAGCACATTGTCGTCATCGACAAAGACCAGCAGTTCGCCATGGGCCTCGGCAATGCCGCGCAGCCGGGCCGGCGTCAGGCCCAGTTTGTCCTCGCGGATCACGCGGGCACCCCCATGCCAGGTAAAATCGAAACGCTCCTGCACCGGCTGCTTGCTGGCATTGTCGATCACCAGCATTTCCCATTTTCCCGGCTGGAGGGTCTGGGCGCGCAGGGCGTCCAGCGTGCGGCCGAAATAATCCGAGCGCGGGTTGTGCGTGCAGATGATGACCGACAGGGGTATCGCGCCCGAATTCATGCCTGTGCTCCTTGCAAGCCGCGCATCGCGCGGCGCTGCCGGAAGCGCTCCAGCGGTTCCTCGACCCCAAGATTGACCAGCAACGACAGCGCAAGCGTTACCACGATGATGGGAAGGAAATTCAAACTGCCAAAATAGTTATGCGCCACTACGATCACAGCGGCATGAAGCAGATAGACCGGATAGGAGAGATTTCCGATCCAGCGGTCCCAGGCCACCTTGCGGAAGGCTTCGAAGATGAAGGGCAGCGCGACGGCGAGTGTTAGGTAGATCGGCGCAGGATAATTGCGATAACCGGGAATAAACTCGCGGAGAAACAGCAGGCCAAGCGCCGTGACAGCGACCGTCCAGACGGTTCGGTGATCGACGCGCTTGAACCAGCCCGACTGCCAGGCGCGGTGCGCCAGGATACCGCCCATGAAGAACCACAGCGCAGCCGGGAAAAAACAGTAATTGGCCCAGGGCTTCCAGGCGTCCATTCCCAGATGCAGCGCCAGGGACCCGACGCCAAGCGCGACAATCCAGCTCGTTTTCAGGCGCGTCAGCAAAGGCGCCAAAAGATAGAACCACAGCTCGATCCCGATGGACCAGGCGGCCGGAAGCAGCAGGAAAATGCTGCCACGCACGGCTTCGGGCTGGCCGACAGGATCAATTCCGAAGGTGACACTCCATCCGGCGGCGGTGTGATGGAATAGATAAACTAGGTCCGAGCCGAAAATGAACAGGTTGGGGATCAGCATGCCGATCAGGGAGAGCAGGCCCAACTGGCCGGGCTGCCCCGCGGCATGCTGCCGGATTTCCGTCACCAGCAGGCTTTGCTCCGGCGCTCCTGGAACATCCGCCGCCATGACGTACAGGATGGCCATGACCAACGCCGCAATGATGTAAGCCGGGAAAAGCCGCAGGAAGCGATTGATATAGAACACGCTCACATGATTGGGTCCGCGATATTTCGCGGACAGGACGAGCGCCATGTAGAATTCCGAGATCAGGAAGAACAGTCGCACCGCCACGAAGCTGGGCATTAGCTGCAAGCTCAAAAACGGCGTCGTATGCGCAATCACCACCGAGATTGCCAGGAATAAGCGCAACAATCCCATTACGCGGTCACGACGATGTCTTCGCGGATCGCGCCGCCTGGCGGACAAACAGGGCGTTGCTGGTGGAGAAGAACTTGCCCTCGGTCAGCATGCATTCGGGGTAAGACGCCACGAACTCGAAGCCGGCATCTTCCAGCATGGCGCCGATCGGCATCAGCGCGCCGCCGGCACTGCCCAGGCGGGGCGTCATGGAGTTGAACTCGATATGCACAAATGAAACGCCCCGGCTTTTCAGCGTTCCGACCGCGCCTTGAAGCACGGAAAGGTCATGGCCTTCGGTGTCAATCTTGAGGACGTCGATATGAGGCACGTTTTCCTGCTCGCAGAACTGGTCCAGCGTAATGCAGGGCACCGAGAGCGTGCGGGCCTGATTGCCGGAGCGAACCGCGAACTGGTTTTCCCCGACCAGGCTGTTGCAAGTGGCCAAATGGCCATAGTCGAAAAAGGTGGCGTTGCCGATCCGGTCGCTAATCGCCAGCGGGAAAATCTTGACGCGGCTGTCGGTGACGGCCTTCTGCAGTTCGGCGAAGGTGGTGGGATGCGCCTCGAAGGAATAGACCGTCGCACCATCGAAGTTGCGCAGGACCGACAGCGCGGTCTCGCCGGTATGGGCGCCGATGTCAAAAAACACGCGCGCAGGTAAATTCAGCAGCTTCGACAGTCTTGCGATGTCTGCCTGATAGTCGATCCCGAACGGCAGCACCGACTGATGCCGCAGCCAGTACCCGCGCGATTCCACCGCGCGCCGGAGAAGGCTTTTGAGGACGCTAGCGAAGGCCATCGGTCTCTTTCAACGCCGCAACCGCTGCCGGATGCGGACCTTCTTGTTGTGCAGCCATTGCGAGCAGACATCCGTCACGGCGCGCACATGCCGCAGGACGCTTCCGAACGGGATGCGCGAATAGTAGTATTTCTCGAAGAAAACCAGCAGTTCCGGATTGACCATATCACCTATGCGGCGCTTTTTCAGGCCCGCCCAGTGCACCACCACCGGCGGCGCGGTGCGGTTTCGAACCGCCTCCAGCGTGACATCGCTCATGCCGTGCGGGGGCCAGCGCATGATGGTCCGCCGTCCGTAAAACTGGCGGCCGCGATGGGCCATCCTGTTGAACACATAGTTCTGCGTGCCTTGATCGCCGGTCATGAAGAATTTGGGAAAGTGTAGCCGCCGGGGCATCGTCCATACGATCAGGTCGTCGAACTCCGACCGCTCGACTTCGCCCGCCGTGCCGAACCACTGGCCGGTATTGTAGACATGCAGTGGCCTAGGCGTCGGCAACCCGTTGGCGCTGAGATTGTCCCAGTCATAGTAGAGACGCTTCATCTCGTTGTCCGGCAGCGTCTCCTCGTCCATCAGGAAGGGCGGATCGGTTTCGCGCCAAAGATCCAACACAGGCCCCACGATCACCGTATCGGCGTCGATCACCAGAAAGCGTTCGCCGGGCGGACCAAACAGCGTTTCCAGCTTCACGAAGCCCGAGCCGTAATCGCCTTCCTGCCACCGCGCCACTGAGGTGTTCCAATAGTCCCGTAACTCGCGGATCAGGTCAGGCATCAACGGGCTGCCGGCCAAGACGCGGACGGGAATGTCGGGGTAAAAAAAACGCACGCTGGCGACACAGATGCGCGTCAACCGCGCATCGCGTGAAAAAGCGGCGATGTAAATGCAATCCACCGGCCTTATCGGTGCGCTGTCAGAAGCCACGCTAGTTTCCATTCTGCAGAAGGGCGGGCTCCTGGCGGAACCGCACCCAGCCTTTCCACTTGTTCACGATCCGGAAGGCAAGACCCGAATCCATGGGGCCAGCACGGCGGATGCATAGCATGACCCATCCACCAAGCCACAACCGCGCCGGGACGTTCGCCACCCCGCAGCTGCGGTTCCAGAATTTCAGCGCCCCACCCAACTGCTTGGCCCGCACCCAGGATTCCGCGGTCGAGAAACCGAGGCCGACCAGCGCCCGCTCCCGCGACCATGTCATCAGGCCACCGGCCAGGACGGCGCGGCGCAGAGCGGCATGAACCCGTCCCGCGGCCTCGATATAGGCTTTGTCGAACACATGGCGCACGCTTGTGCGCGTGAAGTCATACTGCCAGCTGATATCGTGATCGACATCGTCGAACAGCATATATTTCGCGCCCGCGCAAATGGCGCGCACGTGCAGCTCTAAGTCCTGCATGCTGAGCAGCGTCTCGTCGAAGCCGCCGGCTTTCAGTAGGAAATCCCGGCGCCAAATCGGGCTGGTGATTTCCCAGACACAGTCATGGGACAGGAAGCGCAGCAGATCATCACCCGGATCCTGAGGATGAAACAACCGGTCGGTGTCGCCGACCTGCTTCGCGAACACCCCGGCGCGGAAAACGGCCATATCCAGCGCGGTATTTTCCCGCATGATGCGCACTCGGCGCTCCAGGCAATCGGGCCGCAGCAGATCGTCGGAATCCAGCATGATGACGAATTCACCCCGGCTTTCGCGGATGGCGATATTGCGGCAGACATTGGCGCCGCCTTGTGCAACAGTGCGCGGGATGTAGCGGATGCGCGGATCGCGCGCCGCCATGGCGGAAATCTCGGCGCCGGTGCCGTCGTCGGAACCGTCATCGACAATGACATGCTCCCAGTCGGTGAAGCTCTGGGCCGCCACGGAGGCCATGCTGCCGCGCAGAAGCGGCAAGCGGTTTTTGGTCGGCGTCACAATGCTGACGGCCACACTCATGGCGCCGCGAACCGAAGTATCAATCACGGCGGCAGAACAGCCGGGTGGATGGCGGCGCGGCCCAGACGCGCTTGGCGATGCGGGCGGCATTGAGCAGAAGATTGGGTCCCGGCACATCGCCGTAATGGGCGCTGGCGTCCATCGTGCCCTGGGTGCGGCCATGATCGTGCAGGACGGTAAATCCCTCCTCGCGCAGCATCTGGCGCAAGGTTGCGGGCGAAAAATGATTGAGATGCACAAGCGGGTTGAACACCAGGGGGAGCTCGCCGGTCGAAGCGAATTGCGCCATCGAGGTTTCGACGAAAGACGGCGGAATATCGGGGACCGTGATGGCGAGCAGCCCGCCCGGCTTACAAGCCGCCTTGAGGAACCGCAGCGTGGCGCGCGGATCCGCCAGGTGCTCCAGCACTTCCGTGAACACGATGAGATCGTACGGGCCGGCCGCTGCGACCTGGTCCGTGCTTTCGAATATCTTCGCGCCGCTGGCGGCAGCAATCTTGCGCTGCGCCGGGCTCATATCGAAGCCATGCGGGATGACATCGCGGCTGCCCAGCAGCCTAAGCATGCCGCCATAGCCGCAGCCGAAATCCAGCAGCTTCAGCGGGGGCGCTGCCTTGTAGTGCTGCTCCACCGTCCTGAGGAAGCCATTGGCGAATTGCAGATTTTCGCGCCGCCAGGGAATCGTGTCCATCGCCGATACGGTATGGTCCGTCGCTTCGCTTTCGCTTTTCACGACAAAATCGTCGCTCAGTTCAAAGCCGGCAAAGACGAAGCCCGCTGGGCTTTGCACAATGGGAAATTCGTCGTCGGGCTTCAGGCCCAGCAGTTCGATGAAGTTCTTCTGGTACGAGGGATCGGGCGCAACAGCGGACACCGGCACATGCGCCAGCACGCGGTCATGCGCAACGCCTGTCAGCGGGCATAGCCGATTGACCGGATATCGCGTCATGGCTGGCACCCCTCAACACTCATGCGTGCGCGGCGTAGTGCTTGGCCACCTTGCGGATGGCCGTCAGAAGGTCGCGCGCCTCGTTCAACCCCAGCTGCTCATGCACATCCACGCGCACGATGGTGGCGTTGGCGTCATGGGCGTTGGGCAGCGGATAATGCTGCGGCCTGGTCTGGCGCAGAGACCATGGCAGCCCGCTGGACCCGTACACATTGCCGTCGCGATGCCACACGCCATCGGTGGGATAGAAGGGGTAGCCGCCGGTCACGCCCTCGATGCCTTCGCGGTTCAGGGCGTTGGCGAACTCGGTGCTGTTGCAGCTGATCTTCGCGGGATCGAAGCGCAGCATCAGGAACCACCAGGCGCTTTCGCAGCCCTCGGGCGCTTCCAGGATGGTCATGCCAGGAATGTCCTTGACGCCCACGGCGACGGCATTGGCGAAGGTCCGGCGGTTCTTCAGCGCGCCGGGCAGCTTCTGCAGCTGAACGCGGCCGATGGCGCAGCTGAGTTCGTCCTGATTGAAGTTCAGCGACGCCACAACGTTGCCGGGCGTACCCAGCGCGCCGTAAGGCTTGCCGCGATCGGCCACCTGGCGCACGCGGGTGAACAACCGTGTATCGCGGGTGAATACTAGGCCACCCTGCGCGCCCGTGGCGTGGTGCTTGCCGAACATGGTCGAGAAGGCGGCGATGTCGCCCAGCGTGCCGGCCATCTTGCCCTTGTACAAAGCGCCATGGGCCTGGGCGCAGTCTTCCACCACGGGAATGCCGCGCTCCGCCGCCAGCGCCAGGATCGGGTCCATATCGATGGGATGGCCGGAAATATGGGCCAGCACGATCGCCGAGGTACGGTCCGTCAGCACGGCGCGAATCTGGTCCACCGAGACATTGAGCGAGCCGGGCGCGGAATCCGCCGGGACCGGAATGCAGCCCAGCATCGGCACGGGCATGGCGCCGCCCGGATCGGTGATCGGCGGCGTGATGACCTCGGTGCCCGGCTCCAGGTCCAGCGCCCGCAGCGCGACATACAGCGCGTTGGTGCCGGAATTGACGGCGTCGGCGTAACCGCCCCCAAGGAATTTGCAGAACTCCTCGCAATAGGCCTTTTCCTCGGGTCCGTTATAGACCAGCGCGCCGCCATGCTTGATCTCGCGGTCCATCAACGCGACCATCACCTGCTTTTCGCGATCATCGAAATGGCGGCGGCGCGGCCAGGGAAAATGGCGCGCCTGCGGACCGCCATGCATCACCGGCGGCTTCTTGACCAGCGCCCGGACATAGCCCGGATCGATATTGACCGCGACAAGCCCCTTTTTGATCAGCGGGCCTATCATCATTCTGACTTTACCGAGCATGGACATATCCAGCGCTTAGAGCGCGACCTTCTGTTTGGAGGTATAGCTTTTTTCCGCCGCATCGAGCAGCGCGATGACGTCGTGCGTTTCGGCGGCATCCGGATCGATCGACCGGCCGGCGCGGCCCGTCACCGATGCGGCATCGGAAGCGCGCCACAGGCGCGGATAACCGCCCGGCGTCAGCAGATCCAGCGCCGCGGCCAGGATGCGCGCGGCAATGGGGCCGCCGGCATCGATGTCATAGCTGCCCTTGTCGGTATCGATGCTGACCTGGAAGGTGCCGTCATTGTGGGCGCCGTACATGGTGGAACGGCGGCCATCGCTATGCTCGACCTCAATCACGTCGCGGTCGCCCACCGTGGTGGCTTCAACCGCCTTGATGCCCTTGCCCATCACCGCCAGCAGCATGTCGGCGCCATGAATGCCGTACCAGAAGAAGCGGCCCTGGGTGGGCTGGATCTGACCCCAGTATTTCACGCGGCAGCCGGTGATCTTTTCGCCCTTGGCCCGGATGGTGTTGATCGCGTTCACCAGCCCGTCGGAATAGCGGAAGGCCGAGCTGGCGAAGATCTTGGTATTGGTCTGGCGCGCGATTTCATAGATCTGGTCCAGGTCGGCAACGGACAGCGCGATCGGCTTGTCGATGAACACCGGCTTGCCGCGTCCCGCGACCGAGCGGAACAGGCCGGGATGCGTGCGCGCGTCACACGACAGGATGAACACGATATCGCATGCATCGGCCACCTCTTCCGGGGTCGCCATGATCGGCACGCCATACTTGTCGCGCAGTTCGGCGGTGAAGCCCGCGACGCGGCCGCCGCTGGCCGCCATGTCGGGCGAGCCGCCGGGATAGGCCGCGACCACGCGCGCGCCCGGCACGTGATCGCCGTTGAAGGGGTTGTGCAGCAGTTCGGCGAAGGTCGGCGCATGGGTGGTGTCGCAACCGATCAGGCCGATGCGAACCACCTTGGATGGCGGCAGCGGGGCAATGTTCAGGGGCGCGGCAGCGGCCCGGGGCGCGCGGGCGGCATAGCGGTCCTTGGTGACGCCCGGGAAGACAGGCGACTGGGCGGACAAAGGCAGATCGACCTTTGTGCCGGACATGGCCGATTCATAAGCACCGGCGCAAAGCTGCAGCGACTTGAAGGCTTCGGAGGACGGCACCGGCAGCGGCGCGCCCTTGGCGGCGGCGCGCGCGATGTCCGCATAAAGAAGCGCATGCGGCACCAGTTCGGCTTTGTCTTTCAGGCCCAGCTTGCGGCCCACCTTGCGCAAGGCGCGCATCACAAAGGCCATGGACGCCTGCTTGGTGTGGGGCAATGCGGCATCCGCAGCGGCATTGGCCTTGGCAGTGCGGGAGGGATCGGTGCAGGCAATGCCGGCCGACGTGATGGAGCCCAGCGTGCCCTTGATGGTGAGGCCGCCGCGCATCTGGCCCGAATTGACCGACGCCGCGCAGTAGGCGGTGCGGCCATTGCCGAAATCGACATTGGCCTGGATCCAGTCTTCGGATTCGATCTGGGTATAGCGGGTGTCCATGTCGGCGGTGACCGAACGCGGCTCGCCCATCGCCAGGAGCATGATATCCAGTTCGTGGATCATCTGGGTCATCAGCACGCCGCCGCCGGCGACATTCCAGGTGCCCCACCAGCCACCCTTGCCCACCAGCGAATGGGGGATGTAGCCGTGGCGTTCAACCGCGGCGCTCTGCACCTCGCCGATCCAGCCATTCTTGATAAGCCAGAGCATGCGCTGATAGCGCGGCGCATAACGCAGCTGATAGCTGACCGACAGCTTCCCCGGATGGCGCGCCTCGGCGGCGGCGATGCGGGCCGCGCTCTCCAGCGACTGGGCCAGCGGTTTTTCGCAAAGCACGTATTTTCCGGCATCGAGCGCCGCGACCACGGCCTCTTCATGCAGGGACGGCGGCGTCGCCACCGCCACCAGCGCCACCTGCGGGTCGGCGATCAGTTCGGCGGCCGAGGCATAGCGGCGGGCGACCTTGAACGTGTCCGAAAAATCATTGAGCCGCTCGGCGGAGACATCCGCCGCGGCCACCAGAACCGCGTCTTGCGGAATCATGGCGATCGCCGCGGCATGCTCGCGCGCGATGATACCCGTACCGATAATGCCAACCTTGATCATTCTCTACTCCGAAGGACTACTGCAGCGGCGCCGTGCAGTCGTGATACAGAAAATTGGGCGTCTTCCGCAGCCGCTCGACCAAGAAATCCTGGACCTTGGCGCTGTCGCGCACGAACAATAGATGCCCCCGGCCCAGCGCGACGCGCTTGACCAGGCCGTGACGCTCCAAAAGGTCGCCAGCTTCGGCGAAACGGCGCGGCGTCCAGGACTGGCGGCGCGAGCGGCGCTCATGCACTTCGCGGTCAGCGCCGACATAGCGCAGCCGGTCGATGGTGCCCAGCTCATAGGTATAAGGACTGTCCGCGGCATCTTCCGCGGTATGATAGGGCGTATAGGCCCGGAAGCTGACGCCGAACAGTAGGACCCCCGCATTGCGCTGGACCAGCCGGTCCCAGGGTGAGTCCTTGCCGCAGGGCGCATCCAGCAACTCATGACCTTCGGTCAGCGCCTTCTCCTGCGGCCCGCTGGCAGCCAGCGAGTGGGTGGCATTGATCGAGCGCACCACGCCGGGCTGCAGGCGGAAGGTTTCGGTGAGGACGCCGTTCATGGACGGCGTGCTGAGGGGATCAAACACCGGCCCGGCCTGCCCGAACGCGGCCGGGTAGGAATAGGTGTGCGTCGGCAGGCACAAGGTGCCGGCATTTTCGCGCAGCGCCGCCACAATGTCGGCAACGCCGGCGGTGAACTGGCCGCAGCCCGACAGGGCCGAATGTACCAGCATCGTATCAACGCCGCCGCCCGTCGCCTCGGTCAGGGCGCGGCGCAGCTGGTCCGGCCCGATCTTGGGCGCCGACATGCGGGCAAGGCCTTTTTTCAGATTGTCGAACATAGTCGTTTCTATTTCCCAATGCCCATCAGGCGACGGCCGATCTTGGCGAAAGGCTGCAGCAGGCGGATGGTGAGATCGGCGAGTTTGCGCTGGGCGGCATCGCTGCCGAAGGCTTCATGGGGCACCGGCGGCTGGGCCAAAATCGCCTCGAACTCCTCGTCCGTCCAGCCCAGTTTCTTGGCGACATAATGCTTGTCCTGCTGCTGGCGGTCCGGATCGTCGGTCGGCTGCTGCAGTTCGGCCAGGGCCTGCTCGCGGGTGATTTCGCCGTTCAGGATCAGGTTGGACAGATGCGCCTTGCGCTTGTCGATGCCGTAGCGCAGCGGCAGGATATAGCCCTGATAAAAGCGGGTGAAAACCTGCTCGTAATGCTTGCCGCCATAATCGCGCCAGCCCAGTTCGTCGATCAGGAACTGCTTGGCCGCAGTCTTGGAATAGGGCACGAGATCGAGAATCTTGACGTCCTCGATCGCCTTGACGCGGCGATAGTAGAGCTGCTGCCACACACCCAGCTTGGGCAAATGCTTGAGCGGCAGCTCGCCGAACTTGGCGTGAATGGCTTCGAGATTGGTCAGGTCGAACTTGGAGGCATACCAGGCCGGGGGCAAAAGCCATTCGGTAGCGAAATTGTTGCCCGACAGGATGTAGCGGATGTTGTGCTGGTCGGCGATCTTGTGAAGCGCGCCGAAGATCATGTGGTCGGTGGGAATATCCAGGTCCAGCACCGAAGCCTTGAAAAAGGCACGCTGCAGGTCGCGGAATTCCGGCCAGTTCATCACGAAGGTTTCAAGCCGGAAATCCAGCTTCTTGACGATGGTCTCGATGTTGGCGACCGCCAGCTCATCGTTCCAGCCATTGTCGAAATGCAGCACCAGCGGGCGCAGGCCCCACTGTTTCGCCAGCCAGGCCATATAAGAAGAGTCGACGCCGCCGCTGAGCCCTAAGAGGCAGTCATACTTGTTGCCCTGCCCGGCCGCCTTAATCTTGGCGATTGATTCGGCCAGCAGGCGATCGCGCTCGGCGCCATCGGGGCGCAGTGCCTTCTGGCGGTGAAACTCGTGATACCAGTTGCTGACGCCATTTTCGTCGAAGGTGATGTCAGGGTCGGAATTGTCCATCACCGTCGCGGCGCAGACGCGCAGCGAATTGGGCGTAAACAGGCCACGATGCGAAGCGGAAACGCCGGAATTCTGTGTCAGAGACGTAACCAAAACTGCTCCTGCAATTCACTTTCCGACGGGTAGCTGATCAGCATGCCCTCGCCCTTCTTGGCGAAGACAAACATGCTGCTGGCCGCCACGGCGCTGCACTTCCCGTCCGTCACGGCGCGCTTGAAATCGTCAACCGACCCGGCGCCGCCATTGGCCACCACCGGGATGTCCACCGCACTCGCCACCGTTTCCAGCAGCGCGGTGTCGTATCCGCCAAAAGTGCCTTCTCGGTCAATCGAAGTGAGGATGATTTCCCCCGCCCCCGCGTCCCTGCAGGCGCGCGCCAGCGTCACAGGGTCGGCCGCGGCTTCCTTGCGACCTCCCCGGGTATAGACCCGGTTTTTCTTCCAGAAATTCTTCTTCACGTCGATCGAGGCGACCACCGCTTGGTTGCCGTAACGGGCGGCGATCTCACTGATAAGATTCGGGTTTTCCACGGCCGCGGTGTTTACCACGATCTTTTCTACGCCACGCTTGAAAAGTTCCGCCGCCTGCTCGACCGAAGCGATGCCGCCTCCATAGCCGATGGGCATGAACGCCTCGCTGACGATGTCGGAGATCCAGTCGAACTCGATGCGGCCTTTTGCCGTCGCCTCAATATCCAGAAGCACGAGTTCGTCGGCGCGCTTTTCGTTGAATATCTTGACCGCGTTAATGGGGTCACCCAGATAGCGCGGCTTGGCGAATCGTTCCGTCTTGACCATGCCGCTCTGCGCCAGCAGCAGGATGGGGATGACACGGATGCGCTTCATGCGCCAAAATCCATCGCGGCGAAATTGCGCAGCAGCTGCTGGCCATAGACATGGCTTTTTTCCGGATGGAACTGCACCCCGAGCACATTGCCGTGACGCACGCCCGAGGCAAACCGGTAGCCATGCTCAGCCCACGCGATTTCATCGTGCGGATCGTCGCAGCGGAAGTGGAAGGAGTGAACATAATAGTATCGCGCCGGCTGCTGCACCGAGGCGAACAGCGGGATGTCGGAATGGGGCGTCACGGTCCAGCCCATGTGCGGCACCTTCTCGCCCTGCATCAGCCGCGCGCGGTCGAATGCCACCACGTCCATCGGCACCAGACCCAACCCGGCAACATCGCCCTCCTCGCTGTGCCGGCCGATCAGCTGGCCGCCCAGGCAGATGCCCAGCAAAGGTACGTTGGCTTCCCGCACCCGCTGCTGGATCACGGTCACCAGACCCCGCTCATGCAGCGTGTCCATGGCGTACTTGAAATGACCGACACCCGGCAGGATCAGGCGAGATGCGCTGCGAATGACGTCAGGATCGCCCGAAATGGTGCATTTGATGCCGGAGCGGACCAGCATGTTCTTGATGGAGCCCAGATTGCCCAGGCCGTAATCGATGATGGTGATCACAACTAGACTGCCAGGTGCCGGCGCCGGAAGGCGTCGAACTCCGCGTGTTTTACGTAGCCGTTATATTCATGCGCGCTGCGATGGCGCACGCACAAGGCGGGGTCCAGCTTGCGGATTATCCGCGCGGGATTTCCGGCCAGCACGCAATAGCCTTCAGCGAAGGACTTGGTCACAACCGCGCCGGCGCCGACAATGGTAAAATCGCCCAACGTGACGCCCGGCAGGATCATCGCGTTCATGCCGATCCAGCCATAGGCGCCGATATGCACCTCGGACGGGATACTCCGGCGATTGTCATGCAGGTCGTGGTTGGCGGAAATGATTCCGACATTGGCGGCAATCTGGGTGTAGTCGCCGATATAGATTTTTCCCTTGGCCTGGATGTAGCAGCCGGGCGAATAGCCGGGGCAGGTTTCGATGCCGCAATAGACGTTCTCCTGCGAGCCGATCACCATGCTGGTGAAATGTACCGGCCAATAGACGTGCCGGCTGTAACCCATCACTTTCTGCCAGAACCATATCCGGGCGGTGATAGGCGTCTGGGTCTCACGGGTGTCATAGATGGGATGGAGCATCGGGATAGTGCGGGCAATGAACCAGCCAAGATTCGCCCACTCCCGGCTAATGCGGCCCCCGAGGCGTGACAGAAAGCTCATGCCGATGCGCCGGTCCAGACCTGTTCCATGACCAAGTCGCCATGATCGCGCGTCACCAGTCGCCCGGTGCCGAAGAAGTTGCCTTCTTCCACCGGAATCTGGAATGCGTTCTGCAGCCAGTCGGCCGTCTGCTCTTCCACGCCGACAAACAGCGTGGACATGTAGCTGCCCGAGCGCAGATTCACCTTGGGCCACAGGCATTCGAAATAGCCCTTGCGGTGGACCGCTAGGCGTTCCGCGCCGGTTTGTATGTTGGCAAAGCAGGTCAGCAGGATACCGTTGTTGCTGCGCAGGTTGAAGGCGACATCGACCGGCACTTCCTGGCCGTCAAACTGGGATTCATAATGGATGCGCACGCGCAGGGGTTGGCCGCAGATCGCCGCTTCCACATGATTGCCCTTTTCGTCATGGAAGCTGACATCAACGACCCGCAGCCGGCCGTCGCCTTCGCGGTCCTTGCGCGAACGCAGCTCCTGGCGCGAGGTCTGGTCCAGTGAACTCATATACTGCGCAATGGTGCCGTCTATGGGGCCGCGATACAGGGCGGTGCCGTGTGACAGCATCAGCCCGGATGTGCAGAGCTGCTGCACCGACGGCATGTTGTGGCTGACGAACAGGACGGTGCGGCCCTGCCCGGCGGATACGTCTTTCATTTTCCCCAGGCATTTGCGCTGGAATTCGGCGTCGCCCACGGAAAGAACCTCGTCCACCACCAAGATTTCCGGCTCCAGATGCGCCGCCACCGCGAAGGCAAGCCGGACATACATGCCCGAACTGTAGCGCTTGACCGGCGTGTCGAGAAATTTCTCCACTTCCGCGAAATCCACGATCTCGTCGAACTTGGCTTTGATCTCGCGGCGCGTCATACCGAGAATGGCGCCGTTGAGATAGATGTTCTCGCGGCCCGTGAGTTCGGGATGAAAACCGGTGCCGACCTCGAGCAGGCTGGCGACGCGGCCGCGGATGGTCACCTTACCCCTGGTGGGCTCGGTGATGCGCGACAGTATTTTCAGCAGGGTGGATTTGCCCGCACCGTTGCGGCCGATCACCCCGACGACTTCGCCGCGCTTGATCTCGAAAGACAGGTCGCTAAGCGCCCAGAATTCCTCGACCGTGTCGCCCTGGACGATCTGTCGGCCCCGCGCCATATCGAGCGCGGTGCGGCCGAACCGGCGGACGCCGCGGGTTACGGTTTCGCGCAGGGTTTCATAGCGTTCACCGCGCGCGGCCTGGTGGCCGACGAGATAGCGCTTGGACAGACCTTCGACGCTGATGACGGTATCGCTCATGTCAGATCAGGTCTGCGAAGGTTTTTTCCATCTTCCGGAACTGGCGGATGCCGAGCCAGAGGAAGAAGGCGGTGATGACGGCGGTGGAGACCAGGCTTGGCCAGTAGATGTGACTGTTGCCGCCCAGGATGCACCAGCGAAAACCGTCTATCACACCGACCATCGGGTTGAGCGAATAGAGCAGCCGCCACTGTTCGGGCACCGCGGTGGAGCTGAAGCCCACCGGCGAAACATAAAGGCCAAACTGGAGCATGAACGGAATGATGTAGCGAAAGTCCCGGTACTTCACATTGAGCGAAGTGATCCACAGGCCCGGCCCCAGCGAGGTGAGGAAGGCCAGGACGACGAACAAAGGCAGCGCCAGGATATTGACGGTCGGTGCGAAGCGATACCAGACCATCATGGCGACCAGAATGACGAAGCTGATCAGCAGATCAACGAAGGAGACCACGACGGTCGCGGTCGGGATGATCAGGCGCGGAAAATAGACTTTGCTGATCAGGTTGGAGTTGGTCACCAGGCTCAGCGAGGCATCGCCCAGCGCCGTGGAAAAGAAGGTCCAAGGCAGCAGGCCGGCCAGCACCATCAGGGCATAGGGCGCATCGCCTTCGCTGGGCAGCTTGGCGATGCGTGAGAAAATGATGGTGAAAATCAGCATGGTCAGGAACGGCCGCATCACGGCCCAGACGATGCCGATCACGGTCTGCTTGTACCGCACCGCGACGTCGCGGCCCGCCAGCACCTGGAACAGTTCGCGATAGCGCCACAGGTCGCGCCAGTAATTGCGTTCCGCGCGCCCTGCTTCCAAGACGATTACGTGCGATTCGATGGTCATTCGTGCACGAAGATGATGCTGCTGCCTTCGGGGGCGAAGGCAAAGGGGGTCTCGCGCAAGAGCCCCAGCGCCTTGCGGATCGCAGCGTGATTTTCGGGCGGAGCAAAGAACATCAGGAACCCGCCGCCGCCCGCGCCAAGCACCTTGCCGCCCAGCGCGCCGGCCTTGCGGGCCGCCGCATAGGCGTCATCGATCTGGTCGTTGCTGATCCCCTCGGCCAGGCTGCGCTTGATCTGCCAAGCTTCGTCCATTAGGGCGCCGAAATTTCCGATATTGCCGGCACACAGATCGTCGAAGGCAGTTTCCGCCAGCTTCACCAGTTCGCCCGTGCCGTCGGACTTGGCCCCGGCCTGCGCCACGTTGGACGACTGGTTGCGCAGCAGCGCCGAGGCGGAACGGGTCACGCCGGTATAGAAAAACAGCAGATGCGATTGCAGCGCGGCCAGCGTGCCGGGCGCGCAGACCGCCTTTCGCACTTCCACAGATTCATCGGGATGGAAGCGCAGGAAGTTCAATCCCCCATGCGCCGCCGCATACTGGTCCTGCTTGCCGATCGGCTCGCCGCAGCGGTCGATCTCGATATGGCAGCTTTCGCGCGCCAGCGTGGTGGCGCTGACCAGCTTTCCGCGGAAGGCATGCAGCGCATTCAACAGGCCCACGGTGAAGGAACTGGAAGAACCAAGCCCGGTGCCACTGGCGGGGATGTCGGCAACCGAGGTGATCTCAACGCCGCCTTCGATGCCGAGCAGGGTGAGGGCTTCACGCACCAGCGGATGCTCGACCTTGCTGGCATGGGCCACTTCCTCGGTCCGCGAATAGCTGACGCGCACCGCATCGTCGAACTTGCGGCTGACGGTGACATAGACCGACTTGTCGATGGCCGCCGACAGCACCGCGCCGCCATGGCGCCGGTAATAGGATGGCAGGTCGGAGCCACCGCCGAAGAAGCTGACGCGCAAAGGTGTGCGTGAAATGATCATGCCGCGGCTTTTTTCTGTTCTAGGATCAGGTCCGCTGCCGCGCGCAGGTCGTCGGCGACAAAATCTGGCGTGGCTGAAAAATTTGCGTCGCGGCCGGCTGTGCCGGTGCGCACCAGGATCGCGCGCAGCCCGGCGCGGCGCGCCAATTCAACGTCCCGCGTCTGGTCACCGATCATCCAGGAGGCTTTCGCATTCAAATTCAGTTCGCGGCAAGCCTGTTCCACCATGGCGGTTCCGGGCTTACGGCACTGGCAGGCGATCTTCAACTCCGGCCGCTCCCCGGCAAATCCCTTGTCGGGATGGTGGGGGCACAGATAAACGGCATCGAGATAGGCGCCTTCCTTGCCCAGCTCCCATTCCAGGCGGCGGTGAATGGCCGCGACGTCATCTTCACTGGCCTCCCCGCGCGCGATCACCGGCTGGTTGGTGACTACCACCAGACTGTATCCGGCCTGGCGCAACGACTTCAGCGCCGCGCCCACGCCGGGAAGAAGCTCCAGCCCGTCCGGCGAAGCCAGAAAACCCTTTTCCACATTCAGCGTGCCATCCCGGTCCAGGAACACCGCGGCGCGCGGCTTGCCGGAATTGGCAAGATCAAGTTTGCCGCTTTCCAGATCCGCCTCGACCCGCGCCAGGCGTTCGGAAGTGCCCATGTCCTTGATATATTCCGCCGAGCGATACGCCAGCACCCTGGCACCCGATGCGATCAGTCCGGGCATCACATCCTTGGTGAAGTCCTGCTTGCCGGGTGCAGGCGCCAGGGCATTGCGTTCAACGACATACAAAGCGGCATTGACGAGATTGTCATAGACCCGGTGCGGCGCATGCGGCGCGTTGTGCAGTGCCGTGACCCGTCCGTCCGCATCGGCCTCGATCAGATCGGAGTCGAAGGGATGATCGTTGGGATGCACAAAGGCGGTGAAGGCGGCGGCGTGATCCAGGTGGAAGCGCGCCATGCGTTCCAGATCGACCGCCATCATCACATCGCCGTACATCACGAAAAAGCGTTCCGGCAGGATATCCAGCGATTGCAGCACCGCGCCGGCATTGCCCAGTGGCGCATCCTCCACCCGAATCGCGATGGTCATACCGAAGCGCGAACCATCGCCGACGAACGCCGCAATCTGGTCCGCCAGGAAACCGGCGAAGATCGTTGCCGAGCGCACGCCCGCCTTGGCGGCCAGTTCCAGCTGGTGCTGCAGCACCGGCTTGCCCCCCACGGGGACCAGCGCCTTAGGGATATCGCCGAACAGCGCAGACAGCCGCGTACCCTTGCCGCCCGCCACAATCACCAGATGATCGATGGCGGTCATGAACGAACCGCCGCAGCGATTTCGGTGATGGCGCGCAGAACGGCGGCATCCGAAGACAGTGCCGGCTGCCAGCCCAGCTGCGCAAGCTTTTTGGCGGAATAGCGGAAGCGCGGAACGTCGCCAATCCAGCCGCGATCGGCGCTGCCGTAAACGATATGGGCCTTGGGCGCCATCGCGGCCACCGTGTTTTCCGCGATGAAGGAGACACGCGTGCCGCTCCCTTGCGGGCCGATATTGAAGACGTTGCGCTTGTCGTTCGCACGGCTGCAGATGAAACGCAGGGCACCAATCAGTTCGGAGACATGCAGATAGGCTTTTTCCTGCTTGCCGTCGCCCAGCACATCCAGCCGCGACGGATCTTGCGCCAGCCGGCGGCAGAAGTTGAAAATCACGCCATGGGTGGGACGGGGGCCGACCACGTTGGGAAAGCGGAATATCCAGGCATTCTTCAGAAACGATTCCGCGGCCGCGCTCACGAGCCCCTCGCCCGCAAGCTTGGCGGCGCCATAATTGGAAATCGGCAGCAGCGGGCCGGAATCCTCGGTCAGAAGATCGTCGCGCTCGCCATAGACCGCCGAGGAGGACGCAAACGCCATCGCCTGCACGCCGGCGGCGCGCGCCGCCTCGGTCACGGCAAAGGTTGTCAGCAGTGTGCGGTTGAAATCGATGGACGCATCCATGCTGCCGGCCGCGATGTCGCTGTTGGCGGCCATGTGCCAGATCATGTCCGGCGCGCCGCCCCAAGCGCTCACGACCGAGAGCGCGTCGCGTACATTGTCTAGGCTGCTGCAGTCACCATCCACGAGATGAAATTTGCCGGTGGCGCGGGCACCACCCAGAAATTCGCGCTGGCCCAGCGAAAAATCGTCCATCCCGCTGACGCGGTGGCCATCGGCCAACAGGTTGTCGGCCAGATGGCTTCCGATGAAGCCCGCCACGCCGGTAATGAAATGATGCATCAGCGCTTCAGGCGGCGGGCAGTGATGAACTGCGCGATGATGTGCATGATGATCTGGTGGGCATCTTCGACGATGCCGTAATTGTCTACAGGGACATGCACCGCGATATCGGCAACGTCTTTCAGGCGGCCGCCGGAAAAGCCGGTCAGGCCGATGCTGGTCATGCCCAGGCTTTTGGCCTTGGACGCGGCCCGTACGATATTGTCGCTATTGCCCGAAGAGGAAATTGCCAGAAGCAGATCACCCGTCTTGCCGAAATAATCCAGCTGCTGGGAGAAGACTTCCGCAAACCCGAAGTCATTGGCGATAGCCGAATAAAGCGCCGCATTGGATGACAGGGAATGGCTGGCAATCGGACTGTGCCCCTGCGCATCCGTTCCCTTGGTCCAGTCGCAGCAAAGATGATCGGCGATGGCCGCGGAGCCGCCATTGCCGATGGCATAGATATGGCCGCCGCGCGCGCCGGTCTGTTCCACCGCTTGGACGGCGCGTCCCAAGGCCTCACGGTCGATCAGCGCCAGCGACTGGCTCAGCCGGTCGCAATAGCCGCCGAAAAAGGCGGACAGCGAAGCGCAGTCGAACACTTCGTTGCGAATGCGGGGGTCGATGTGATCGTCTTCCATGTCGTGTCCTAGCCCTGCAACAGGCGCTTGAGGGTGCTGCGCGTGCAGGCAGTGAATGTTTCGTTGCCGAACCGGGCCGCCACGGCCCGAGACAAGGCTTGGGGATCGGGCTTGCCCGCCACCAGCTGGCGCGCCAGTGCGGAGGCAAAACCGTCCTCGGTCGCCGCAATACCCAGCGCGCCGTCGCATAGCGCATCGGCGGCGCCCGCCACGGCCAGGCCCAAGGCGGGGGTACCGCTCGCCATCGCTTCCAGGAACGCGATGCCGAAGCCCTCGCCGGTGGACGGCATCACATAGAGATCGGCCATGCGATAGCCCTCGATCAGGACATCGCGGGGGACGCCGCCCTTGAACAAGACGCGGTCGGCAACCCCGGTGTCCCGCGCGAGGGCCTCGAGGCGCGTCCTGTCATCGCCTTCGCCCAGCACGACATAGACGACGTCGTCGGGAAGCGAGGGCAGCGATGCGATGACCCGCTCATGCCCCTTGTAGCGTTCGCGCGCATCCATCCGCGCGACCGTCAGCAGCACGCGCTTGCCAGTCAGGCCCCAGGCGATGCGCAACGCCGAGGCATCGCCGGGCGTGAACATGGGTCCGACCGTGTTGGGCACCACCACCACCCGTTCGGGATCGATGGCAGCCCAGGACAGGACTTGCGCGCGCGTGTAGCGCGAGACGCAAAGCACCAGGTCGGCGTGTTCCAAGGCGCTGCGATACGGCTTGCCCGGATCGCCCCACGCTTCGATGCCATGAGTCTGCACGATAAGCTTGGACCGGCTGAGGCGCGCCGCCAGCGCCGCCAGCGGCACCAGGTTGATATGGCCGCAAAAAATGACGCCGATCTTGCCCGACAGCGCCATCGACAGCGCCCGTAGGATATAGCCGATGCGGCCCTCGCCCGGCGCCACCTGGCGCAAGCCGGGGGGCAGTGTGAAAGCGTCCGGTGCATGGCGCGGCAGGATCTCGACCTGTTCGATGCCGGGCGCGGTGGAGGCGGCAGTGAGGAAATCGCGATTGTACTGCGCGATGCCGCCGCGCCCGCCGAATGCGTCGGGTACCAGAGCCAGCATGACCGTCACAGCGCCGCCGCGCCGGCTTGGGACGTACCGACAGCAGGAACAAAACTCTCGAGCACCTTGCGCGACCAGCGGCGCGAGGTGAGCCCCTTGGTTTCGTCCAAGTCTTCGCCGTGGGTGCGCGCCGCTGCCGCCATCCAGGCGCGGGTCGGAACGCCGAAACCGGTTTTGGCACGCGACACGATCTCAGACGGCAAGGCAATCGACGGTGAGGCAGCCAGCGCCGCCTTGCCTATGCCAGGCTTCAACGCAGCGATGGCTGGCGCCAACCGACGCAGCAGTGCGATGTCCACCAGTGGCGTGCGAATCTCGAGGCTGTGCGCCATGCCGGCCCAGTCTGCGTCGCGCAGCAACTGGTTGCGCATATAGTGCTCGGATTCCAGCACGCAAATCCGCCCATTGTTGCTGTGCGGATCGGGCGACAGCATGCCGGACAGCCGCGTCAGCGGCCGCAGGCGGCGCATGCCCTCGGCAACGAAATTCTTGTCCATCAGTGCCGGCAATTCGTGCGGCAGAAACAGGCCGCGGCGCAAGAGATACGCTCCTTCCCAGCTTCCGGCATATTCCAGCATGCCCAAGGCCTTGGGATTGGCGCGCACGAAACCCGGCAATGCGACGTTCATCACCCGGCGCGCCAGCGCTCCAAGTCCCGGCACCGCAGCCAGGACGCCGAAGCGGCGGCGCCAGCGCGGCATGTCGCGGAAGCTGGCATAGCCTGCAAGCAGTTCGTCACCGCCCAGGCCCGAGATCGCGGCCTTCAAGCCGGCCTCGCGCGCCGCCTTGGCAACAAACCACGTGTTCACGCCGTCCATCGAGGGCTGGTCCATCGCCGCCAGTATGGCGGGCAGATCGGCGCGGAATTCCGCCTCGCCCACCGTGCGCACGATATGCTTGGCGCCATAGTTCTGCGCCACCAGCGCGGCAAGTGGCGCTTCGTCTTCGGATGTGCCGCGAAACTCCGCGAAGCTCAGGGTGATGGCGGTGGCGTTGCTGCAACCGGCGTCGCGCATCAGTCCCAGCATGGCGCCGGAATCCACGCCCGCCGACAGAAAGACGCCAACCTCGACATCGGCCAGCAGATGGGCGGCGACGCTGTCATTCACCGCGTCGCGAATCTCGGGCGCGATTTGGGCGGCGGGCAGCGGCGCCCGCGCGCCATCCGCCAGGATGGAGGCGAGATGGATGTAGGGCTGCGGCGCGCGCGGGCCCGCGCGGTCGATCCATTGGGTGTGACCCGCTGGCAGGGCGCGGATATCGCGATAGAGGGTGAAGGGCTCGGGCACGCTGCCCCAGAGATGAAAGCCGATCACGCCCGCGGCTTCCGGATCGCGTGACACGGCGCCGCCCGCCAGAAGCGCGCGCACCTGGGAGGAGAAGCGCAAGGTCCAGCCGTCATTGGCGATGTAGAGCGGCTTGATGCCGTAGGGATCGCGCGCCAGAAACAGACCCTGACGCGTCTCGTCCCAGATGCCGAAGGTGAACATGCCGCGCAGCTTCTTCACCATCGCTTCCCCGTCGCGGGCATAGAGATGCAGCAGCGCCTCGGTATCGGAAGTAGTACGGAATACTACACCTTGCGCCTCGAGCTCGGCGCGTAACACCGGAAAATTATAGATTTCGCCATTGTATGTCACGGCGAGCTTGCCGTCCGCGCTCAACATGGGCTGGGCCCCTCGCTCGGACAGGTCGAGAAACGAAAGGCGGCGGTGCGCCAGGACACAGCGGCCATGCGGCTCCGACCAGATTCCGGCTCCGTCGGGTCCGCGCTTTTGCATGTTGTCGCGCGTGCGCAGCACCTCGTCCAGCGATGGCGCGGCGGCGGAAGGGTGGAAGGCGAAAATGCCGTTTATGCCGCACATGGCTTAGATTCAGGCGCGCCCGCGCTGATGCCAGCGCCAGGCGGTTTCAAGAATATGGTCCAGCGACGAATGACGCGCTTTCCAGTCCAGTTCGCGCGCCAACAAGCTGGCATCGGCCAGAAGCTGCGCCGGATCGCCGGGGCGGCGCGCTCCAATCACGACAGGAATTTTGCGGCCCGTGACCCGCTCCGCCGCGGCAATCACCTGCGCCACTGAAAAACCGCTGCCAGTGCCCAAATTGTAGGCCCGCCGTAGATTTCCTTCACCAAGATTGTCGAGCGCTCGGACATGCGCCTCGGCAAGGTCGGTGACATGGACATAGTCGCGGATACAGGTGCCGTCCGGCGTGGGATAATCGTCGCCCAAGATCGTGATGTGGGGCCGCACGCCGCTGGCCGCATCCAGCACCAGCGGGATCAGGTGGGTTTCCGGATCGTGGCTTTCACCGATTTCGCCATCGGCGTCCGCACCGGCGGCGTTGAAGTAGCGCAGCGCTACACTGCTGATTCCGTAGGCATCGCCATAGTCGGACAGCACCCGCTCGATCATCAACTTGGAGGCACCGTATGGATTGATCGGCTTCTGCGGTGTGTCTTCCGAGATCGGCACCGTATCGGGAATGCCATAGGTGGCACAGGTGCTGGAAAATACGATGCGGCTGACCCCGTGCATGCGCGCGGTGTCGAGAAGCGACAAGGTGCCGACCACATTATTGCGATAATATTTGGCTGGGTCGGTGACGGATTCGCCGACATAGGCGAAGGCCGCGAAATGCATGACGGCCGAAGGCTTGTGGCGCTGCATCACCTCGGCGAGGCGCTCGGAATCAAGGATATCGCCTTTCTCGAACGGCCCCCATTTGACGGCACGTTTATGCCCGTACACCAGGCTGTCATACGTCACCGGCGAGTAACCAGCCGCAGCCAATGCCTTGCAGGCATGGGCGCCGATATAACCCGCACCGCCTGTAACAAGGATGGTTTTGCCGTCCGGCATCAGCGGGCAAGCCCCTTGGACAGAAGATCGTCGAAATAGGCGACTGTTCTCTTCAACCCTTCCTCAAGCGGGATTTTGGGCTCCCATCCGAGCGTCTTGCGAGCGCGCGTAATGTCTGGCTGGCGCTGCTTAGGATCGTCGGTGGGAAGCGGCCGAAATTCAATCTTCGACTTCGACCCAGTCAGCGCAACCACCTGCTCGGCCAGCTGGCGGATGGTGAATTCGACCGGATTGCCCAGATTGATCGGGCCCGTCACATCGTCGGACGTTTCCATCAGCCGGATGAATCCATCGATCAGGTCGTCAACATAGCAAAAGGACCGCGTCTGACCGCCATCGCCATAAAGGGTGATGGCCTCGCCGCGCAGGGCTTGCATGATGAAATTGGACACGACGCGGCCGTCGCTGGGATGCATGCGGGGACCATAGGTGTTGAAGATACGCGCCACCTTGATGTGCAGATTGTGCTGGCGGTGATAATCGAAGAACAGCGTTTCGGCGCAGCGCTTGCCTTCGTCGTAACAGGCGCGCGGGCCGATCGTGTTCACATTGCCCCAATATTCTTCCCTCTGGGGATGCATGTCGGGATCGCCATATATCTCGCTGGTCGAGGCTTGGAAAATCTTGGCATTCAGCCGTTTGGCCAGACCCAGCATATTGATCGCGCCATGCACCGACGTCTTGGTCGTCTGCACCGGATCGCGCTGGTAATGCACCGGAGAGGCGGGACATGCCAGATTGTAAATATCGTCCACCTCGACATAGAGCGGAAACGTCACGTCATGCCGCATCAGTTCGAAGCGGGGATGACCGATCAGATGCTCCACGTTGCGCCGCGTGCCGGTGTAAAAATTGTCGGCGCACAGCACTTCCTGGCCCTTGGCCAGCAACGCTTCGCACAGGAACGAGCCGAGAAAACCCGCGCCGCCCGTTATCAGCACTCGTTTTTGAAGATGCATCTCTTTGGCCCCCAGCAAGCTACCGCCATCCGGGTGACAAGCCTGTCACCCGCTGGCGCGTGAAAAATGGCCGTGCCTAGGCCGAAAGGCTCTCGGGCACGACGCTGATGCGAGGCAGCGCGACGGATGTCGGCTTCCCCAGTATGGTCAAAAGCACATGGACGCGGTCCCCCGCTTCCTGACGCTCCAGTTCACCAACAAAATCGGCCAGCGCGCCGGTCAGAATACGCACCGGCTGGCCCGGCTTAAGCTGGGCGTCAATGTCGAGCACGCCGCGGGCGTCACAGCGCGCCTGCAACTGCTCGATGATGCCGGCGGGCACCGCGGCGGGCGCGGCGCCCTGCATCACCAAATTCGAAACCCCATGAGTGCTGTTGACGCACCGCCAACGATCGCGGGTCAGATCAAGGCGCACAAAGAGATAGCCGGGAAAGAATGGGGCCAGAACCAGATCGATTTTGTGGGCGTGACGGCGCACGCGCTGGCCGCGCGGCAAGAAAACATGGAAGTCCTGGTTGCCCAAATTGGCGGCTGCGACTGCCTCGCGCCTGGGCTGGCATTTGACCGCGTACCAACGTGCGGACGACACGCCCGCGGGATCATTTTGACATGTATGCATTTTGCTCAACGGACTGATCGAAAAGCGCCTTTTGTGCCCCGAAGGCCTAGTGCTTTAGCAAAAGCCTGCCCCAAAAACTCGAAAATTTATGCTGCACCCGCAAAAGCGGTGGATAGTCAAAAAAAGGGCAATTTCCGACAAGCCACATATCTATATGTTGTACTATAATAAATTAGAGGCACTATGGGTAGATATCGAAGCCTAGGGTCAAATTGCACCTTACTCGCCTGCCAAAAGGTGAAACGATTTAGCCAAGTGCCCCGCCAGACTCTGGCGCTCCCCCTCTCGTTCCAATACAGAGCGTCTCGCTTTTTCCGATACAGGTCATGACCAGCGATTCCCCTGCCTACCAGCTTCAGCGTCTTCTCGACGACCGTTCCGCCCATGCCGCCATCATCGGCCTAGGCTATGTAGGCTTGCCCTTGGCCATGGCGGTGGCGCGCGGCGGGTTTCGCGTCACAGGGTTCGATGTTGACGGCACCAAACCGGGGCTGCTGAATGCCGGCACGTCCTATATCGGCGCAGTGGCGAACAGCGAACTTGCCAAGCATGTCACCTCTAAAAAATTCCAGGCGACCAACGACTTCTCACAACTGCGCGAATGCGATGTCATCATCATCTGCGTTCCGACGCCGCTGGACCGCCACCGCGAGCCCGATTTGTCCTACATCGAAGCTTCGGGCCGGCAGATCGCGCAGACTTTGCGGCCGGGCCAGCTTGTCGTGCTGGAATCCACCACCTGGCCCGGCACCACGCGCGAAGTTTTGAAACCGATCCTGGAAGAGACCGGTCTGGTGTGCGGCACGGATTTCTTCCTGGGTTTCTCGCCCGAGCGCGAAGATCCGGGCAATGCCTCGTTCGAAACCGTCACAATTCCGAAGGTGGTGGCGGGTTTGGGACCGGAAGCCAGCAAGCTGGTCGAAACCTTCTATGCCGGCGCAGTCAAGCATGTGGTGCCGGTATCTTCGCCGGATGTCGCCGAAGCGGTGAAGATTACCGAAAACGTCTTTCGCGCCGTCAACATTGCGCTGGTCAATGAGTTGAAGGTCATCTTCAGCGCCATGGGTATCGATGTCTGGGAGGTGATCGACGCGGCCAAGACCAAGCCGTTCGGCTTCATGCCCTTCTATCCCGGTCCGGGCCTGGGCGGTCATTGCATCCCGATCGACCCGTTTTACCTGACCTGGAAATCGCGAGAATTCGACCTGCCCACCCGCTTCATTGAACTGGCGGGCGAAATCAATGTCGCGATGCCGCGCTATGTCGTGGAAAAACTTGCCTTGGCAATGGATAGTCGTCACAAAAAGGCGCTGACTGGGGCGCGCATACTGGTGCTGGGCCTGTCGTACAAAAAGAACATTCCTGACATCCGCGAAAGCCCGACCTTCAAGCTGATGGAGTTATTGGAGCAGCGCGGCGCCGCTGTGGATTATCACGATCCTCATGTCACCGAGATTCCACCCACCCGCGAACATTCTGAGTATGCCGGCCGCAAATCCGTGCCGCTGGAAGCTAAGAGCCTGGCTAGTTATGACGCGGTCCTGATTTCCACCGATCATGACGCGGTGGACTATCCGCTGGTTTCCAAGCACTCCAAGCTGGTAGTGGACACACGCAATGTACTGGTGAAAAACGGTCTCAGCGGCGATCACCATGTCAAAGCCTGATCATCGCGGCGGCGAATCGGTGGGAATGGCGCAACGACCGGCACCGTTCCGGATGGCAAGTTCGGCAACAAGGCGCGGGACTTCGAAAATCCCACTCGGTTGACACAGAAGCAGGCCGAGCAAAAAGCCTGGCAGGCGCCAACTGGGCTTGGTAGGAAAGCAAGCCAATGCTGTACAACTGGCGCAACGGGCTTGCCTCACGGCTGATTTCTTCAGGGAGATCAACAAGCGGTTATGTCCTCGTTGCAGAAATTCCTTCCCAGCCGCAAAATCCGTTCGACGCGCTGATCCCCTTCGGACCGCTGGGCGACAAGGATGTACTGGATTTGGCGTCAGGCATGGCTCCGTCGGCCAGTTCCTTGCCTTGCATGCTCGTACCTACACCGGCATCGCCCTGACCCAGAAGCCACCGTCATAAACACGGCCCTTCACGCTGCTCGACCGGTCCCGCAAGGTCATCCAGATGGACGCGGAGTCGATGGCCTTCCCGCGCCAGCTTTGCCCCATCTGGTCGTTGGGGTGATCCATCACTCTGCCGACACCACGCGCATCCTCAAGGAAATGCATCGCGTGCTGCGCGCCGGCGGCCAGGCCGTCCTCATGGTCCACTACCGGTCGTGGTGGAACTATTGCCCTTTCGCGATCCTGAAAATGGCCCTCAAGGGTAAATGGCCGAACGGCTGCTGATAGATCAGGTTCGCCAGCCGCCACCAATGGCGCGATCGCGCGCTACCATAGAGGCACCCGAATGGAAAAAGCTAACCAGCCCGTTGTTCGCCACCACCACGGCGGAGCACGGCATGAGCATCGCACAGATCCCCCTACCGCATAGCCGCGCCAAGGAAATGCTACTGGCGCTGCTGCCGGACGCCATCGCACGCTTCATGGCCCACAATCTCGCCATGGTATCGTTCCTGGAGGCGCACATGGCCCGGGAATAATCAGGCCGCGCTGATCGAGCCGCGCCGCAGCCGTTCCAGCAAGGCGCGTGGATTGCGCATGTGCTTTAGCACCCGGTAGAACAGCCAGAACAGCCAGTCTGTGGTTCGCCATGACCGGCCCATGATCCGTGCGAATCTTGCCCGTTCATAGGCGCGGTATTTCTGCTGCATCCGGTTGCTGCCGGTGATGGAGTCTCCGTAGACACGGAACGCACCCAGGAAATCCTCGACATAGAGCGGATAACGGGCCTTCAGCATCAGATCGTGAAACAGCTCCGCGTCCCAGGCGATGGAATTGTCGGGGTTGAACCCACCAACGCTGGCGAAAAGGTCGGCGCGGAAAAACACGCCCTGCTGGCAGATGATACCACCGCTATAGGCAAACAGGCGGGCATCGAATTTGTCGGTATAGGCGCGCCGCACCGTGCGCCCCTGCGCGTCTATGATGAAAGTGTGGCCCATCAGAATGTCTGTCTGCGGGCGGGCGGCGAAATGCGCCGCCACGCGGCTCACCGCGCCCGGCAGAAGCGTGTCGTCGGAATTCAGAAAAAAGAACAGCGCGCCAGTGGCTTGGGCAAAACCCTTGTTCAGGCCGTCCGCCGCACCCTTGTCGGGCTCGAAGATGATGCGGGAAATGCGGTGGCGGTAGCGTTCGATGATGTCCCGGCTGCCGTCGGTCGAGCCGGGATCGACCACGATATACTCGATATCCGGATGATCCTGATCCAGCACGGACGCGATGGCCTGCTCCAGAAACGGCGCCTGGTTGTAGGAAATGGTGACGATCGAGACCTTCATTCCCGGCCCATCATTTCATCCGTGCCACAAGAATGAATTCGGAAGAAAAACCGGGCGGTATCGAACGGCAGAACCGCTCGATCAGGGGCGCGGCCCTGAGATAAAGCGCCGAGTTGATCCGGCCACTCCATGTCGGCTCCAGGATGTGGTGGAAACGATAGGGAACAAGATCGACGACCTCGAAACCGGCTGAAGTGAACGTCCCGCGCCAACGATCGAGCTTCCATTCCGACATTTCATGCCGAAAATCCCGGTAATGCTGACCATGAGTCTGGGGCGTCAGGTAATAGGCAAACCGGTGCAGGATCGATCCGCGAAAATGCTCGTGGGCCGCGACGACGGCTGTGCCCGTGTCGATCCCGGCATCTTTCGCCAACTCTTCCAGAACAAGATGATTGTAGACCGGACTGTTCACATAATGCGTCAACCGCGCGTTCCAGCCCGCAACGGACGGCAGGCGCGCCGGCTTAGGGGCGTTTTTTGGCAGTAGCGCTTTTATCTTGTCGGATACTTTCGAGCGGCTTGTCACGCCGGCTTCCTTGATGACCGACGCCGCAATCGTGAAGGGCAATCTCAGTATGTAATCACGCAGGAACCGGAAGCGGCAAAGCGCCGGTGTGCCGGTAATGCAGACCACGATTCCGCCCGGTTTCAGCAGCCTTCTGGTCTCGCGGTTGAAGGCTGTGGCATCGGGAACATGCTCGATAACCGAATTGTGAAAAATGAGATCGAACGAATTGTCCGCGAAGGGGAAGATGCGGCCATCATTTACCTGGAATTGCACAGGTCCGTCGGCGAGTTCGCCAAAGACGGTGGCGCGGTTGCTGGCGACATCCTTGTCCATGGTCACGAAGCTTCCCGGCACCTGCAATTCGGTGGCGGAAACTTGGCCATAACGGGTCAGCAGGGCGGCGTGAAATCCCAGGCCGCAGCCGATCTCCAGGATTGTCTGCGGCTTGTAGCGTTCGATGATCGGCGCGACAAAATTGAAAATCGTCAACTTCTGCAGAACATGATCGCGCTTCACGATTCCAAGATGGCGGTCCGCGAAACCGAGAAAGCGGCCGAAATCCGCGTCGGAAATATTGCGAAGCCAGTTCTTCATCCGTCCCAACCCAAACGCTGGCAGCCTGGACACAGTGCACAGAAGGTAACGCGAAAGGCGTTAAAGTCGAACACCATCGTTTATGACCCCTCCGCCCAGCAGCTTGTAGACTCGCCTAACCAGTTTGACGAGCTTGCTGTTTTCCGACGACGGGTAATCCTTGTAGGTCTTGGGGGGGGCCAGACAGATAGCGTCAAGCTCGGGCCGCGAAATGCGCAATTTCTTGGCAACATAATCCAGCAGCTGCGGCTCTTCCCCGGGGTCGAGCGTCGGCTGCTGCAGCTGCCCCAGCGCCTGATCCCGGGTCAGTTGACCGGCACAGACCAAGCTTGAAAGATGAGCGCGGCGCTTGTCGAAGCCGAACTTGCGCGGCAACAGATAGCCCTGGAAGAACTTGGTGTAGACCGACTCGTAATGTTTGCCGCCATAATGTTGCCATCCCAGCTCCCGCGCGATCAGGGCTTCGACATCCGCCCGGTTGAACGCCACATAATCGTAGAGGCGCATCGCCTTCAGTTTCCTGACCCGGAATAGATAGAAATATTTCCACATTGATGTGTGGGGATAGGACCGCAGCGCAACGCTCCCGAACTGCTTTTGCACAGCCTTGATGTAGATCCAGTCCTGGTGCCCATAGGACCACATGCGCGGGTGCACCGATTCGGTGACCAGATTGTTTCCGAAGAAAATCGTCGAAATGCCCTTGTCGCGTGCCGCTTGGTAAAGCGCCGACAACATGGCGTGATCGGTCGGGACCTCGGCATCCGGCGTGGAGGCGCTAAGGAAGGCAAGTTGCAACGTGGAGAATTCGCGCCAGTCCAGCACCTCGGTATGCAGGTCGATCCCCAGGATCGCCAGCATCCGCTCGATGTTCGCGACGGCCAGTTCCGAATTCCAGCCATTGTCGATATGGACGGCCAGCGGGTTGAGACCCAGAACCCTCTTCACGTAATAAGCCATGTACGTGCTGTCGACGCCGCCGCTGACGCCTATGACGCAATCATACTTTCCTGTCTTTTCGGCGCGAACGCCGGCCACGACTTTCGCCAGGACTTCCGCGGCGTCTGGCTGAAAGCGCGGCAATCGGAAGACCGTTGCACGATAGTCGCGGCAATGATTGCATTGGCCCGTCTCATCGAACTTGATCAGCGGATCAGACGTGTCCATCACGCAATAGCTGCAAACCTGGTATTTTACGGGTGATGCGGTCACGCAGGATCAGCCTGAAATTCGGTGTGTCCCTAACACACCGCTATATCAACGGCAAAGGCCGGTGGATGTGTCTGGAACAGCTCAGCCGGGCCCGTTGTCAGTGGCTGCGAACTTGCGTTTGAAGCCGGCGAAATTCTTCAGCATCTGCGCCTCCACTGACGCCGGCATCCGCTTGGTCGGCTCGCCGGTATCGAGGGGAAAGACGGTTCCCCCCGTCAGGTGACCTTCGAAATTTATGAGCAGGTCCACTTCCGCATCGTAATGGCGCAGCGCCAGTGCCGCGATGTCGTCCTGTTCCCACACGTCCGTCAGCCGGTGGTGAAACACCGTGCCAAGGTCCACGCCGGCGTCGATGCGATGCAGGGTGTTTCCCAGACGCTGCCCCTGATGGATGCACCACTTGAATGAGTCGAGACCCCGGGTCTGCGGGATCAGTCCCGGATGGACGTTGAGAATCTGCGCGCTCTCGCAGAATTCGCCTTCCAGAAGCCCGGCGCCGCAAACCAGGAAATAGTCGATCTGCGGATGGAAGGAGCGCCAGTCGCCAAGATGGAACGTCTCAACGCCATGCGCCTGGGCGAGACGATAGGGATCGGGACCGGTACGCTGGACCGGACGGTGCTGAAAAAGCACCTCGCGTTCCGGACGGGGCTTGAACGGCACGAGCGTCAGGCTGAGCGAATAGCGGCCCAGCAGCATCAGGCGGGAAAGGACATCCTGCGTCTTCTTGTGCGGTATGTCATAGGTGATGAGAGAGACGGACGGCCTCTGCTTGTCGTTGATCACGCGAATTCAAAGCCTTCCTGAAACCGTCGCTGCCAGATCGGCATGGCGGGCGAGCCTGGAGAACCGCTTTTTCCCTGTTGCCCCCGTCTATTAGCGACTATACCAGCGGTCGCGTGTGCCGGAAGCGCCGCACACAGGACCGGCTGGATGTGATGTCAGGATTTGCCTTGGTCGGCTGCGGCCGGATCGCCCAGAAGCACCTAAAGCTCTTGTCTGAAGGGCATGTGAGCGATGCAAAGCTTGTCGCCGTATGCGACATTCTGCCACGCGTGGCGCGCGAAACCGGCGAGCGCTTCAACGTTCCGTGGTTCACCGACATGCATCAGATGATGCGTGAAATCGGCGGCAAGATCGACATCGTCAGCATCCTGACGGAAAGCGGCAACCACGCGGCGCATTGCCTGGCGCTGGCGCCCTACGGCAAGCACATCGTAGTCGAGAAGCCGATGGCGCTGTCGGTTGCGGATGCCGACGCGATGATTGCGACTTGCGATGCCGCGAATGTCAAGCTCTTCGTCGTCAAGCAGAACCGCTACAACCTGCCGGTCCGCAAGCTGATGGAAGCCCACACCCAGGGCCGTTTCGGCAAACTCGTGATGGGCACGGTCCGCGTGCGCTGGTGCCGGACCCAGGCCTATTACGATCAGGCGCCCTGGCGCGGCACCTATGCGCTGGATGGCGGCGTGTTCGCCAACCAGGCATCGCATCATATCGACCTGCTGCAATGGTTTCTGGGAAAGCCGGTCTCGGTGATCGCCAAAGCGCGCACCGCCCTAGTGGATATCGAAGCCGAAGACACCGGAGCGGCGATCATCACTTTTGAAAACGGCGCCATCGGCGTGATTGAGGCGACGACCGCAGCCCGGCCCAAGGACACCGAAGGCTCCCTGTCCATCCTGGGCGAAAAAGGCTTGGTGGAAATCGCCGGATTTGCGGTGAACAAGATGCGAACTTGGAATTTCGCGCAAGCCTTGCCCGAAGACGCCGATGTCGTCGCCAATTTCTTCGAGGATCCGCCCGACGTGTATGGCTTCGGCCATATCGCCTATCTCAGCCATGTCGTGGATGCGATACGCGAGCGCAAGCCCTCGCTGGTGGACGGCAGCGAAGGCAAGAAATCGCTCGAACTGATCTGCGCGATCTATGAATCGGTTCGCTCGGGGCGTGAAATCCAGCTATCCCGCTAGCCCTGTGCGGCCATGGCTTGCCGCCCGCCGCCTGAAATGAGAGTTTACGCGCGCCCGGATCAACGGCGCCGAGAGTTTGATGATCCCGATCCCCCTAGTCGATCTTGCCAGCCAGTATGAGGCGCTGAAAGCCGATATTCACGCCGCGATCGAGGACGTCTTTCGCGCCGGCCTCTTTATCCAGGGACCGGCGGTTGCGGCGTTCGAAAAATCCTTTGCCAGCAAAATGGGCGCGGGCCACGGCATCGGCTGCGCCAATGGCACCGCCTCCCTGTCGCTGGCGCTGGAAGCCCTGGGCGTGGGCGACGGCGACGAAGTGATTACCGTTTCCCATACCTTCATCGCCACGGCCGAAGCGATCTGTCATGTCGGCGCCAGGCCGGTTTTCGTGGACATCGAGCCGGCCGCGTATGGCATGGACCCCGCCCTGCTGGAGGCCGTCATCACGCCGCGCACCCGCGCGATCATTCCCGTGCATCTGTACGGCGCGCCCTGTGACATGGACCCGATCCTGGCGATCGCGCGCAAGCACGATTTGAAAGTGATCGAGGACGCGGCGCAGGCGCATTTCGCGACCTATCGCGGACGCAGCGTCGGCAGCCTGGGCGATTGCGGCAGCTTCAGTTTCTATCCGGGCAAGAACCTCGGCGCCTATGGCGATGCCGGTTTCATCTCGACCAATGCCGACGACACCGCGCTGCTGCTGCGCAAGATGCGCGACCATGGCCGCACCAGCAAGTATGAGCACGACATTATCGGCTACAACCAGCGCATGGACGCGCTGCAGGCCGCGATATTGTCCGTAAAGTTGAAACACATCGATGACTGGATCGCGGCGCGCCGCAAGATCGCTGCGCATTACGATTCGCGGCTGCGCCCTGCCGGCTTCAAGACGATTGCGCCGCGCCCCGACACCGAACCCGTTTATCACCTGTATGTCGTCGAAGCGTCCAATCGGGACGCCATCGCCGACGCCCTGGCGCGCGGCGGGATTGCCACCGGCGTGCACTACCCCGTCCCTTTGCACAAGCAAGCCGCGCTTTCCAAAAGCGGGCCGCACCGCCCCCTGCCCGTCACGGAAACAGCCGCCGCAAGGGTCATCAGCCTGCCCATCTATCCCGAACTCAGCCTTCAGAACGTGGATCGCATCTGCGACCTGTTCCTCAGATGCGCGCAGCCTTGAAGCGCGCGCGATGAGCACCAGGCCGAAAAAAATCCTGTTCGTCACCCATACGCTGGAAGACCTGTATGGCGCGGCCACCAGCCTGCGCCTGCTGCTGAAAAATTATGCCGGGATAGAAGCCGACCTGCTGTTGCCTCGCTCCTTACGCCGCCCCCGCGACCTGGTGGCGACCGCCGCGCGGTTTGCCGCCATCCGCCGGGCCTATGAGATATCCATGCCGGTGGATCTGGGGCTGCTCGGCATTCGGCGGGGCGTTGCCGACATGGCGCATGGCGCGGTGCACTGGCTCGCCTGGCAACGCGACCGGGCGGCTTACCGGCGGATATTGCGCGATGGGCGTTACGACATCGTGCATTTCAATTCGCCAGTCCTGCACGAGATGGTGCTGCCGGGACTGCCGGCAGTGACGCACATGCGCGACATCATCCTCGATTCCACCTCGCCGGTGATCGACAAGCTGGCGAACGGGGCGGGCATCGTCTTCATTGACGCCGCGACGCGCCAACCCTTTGCCCGCCGCGAAGGCCGCATGCGCGCCGTCACGCTGAATAATCCCATTGACATGCGCGGCGTGGCGCGCGCGAAACCCTTGGAACATCCCCAATTGACCCAGGCCACAACCGTTTTCAGCATGATCGGACGGGTCTCGCAGATCAAAGGGGTGGCGCTGGTTGTCGAAGCCTTCCGGCAGGGCGCCGGCGCGAACGATGTCTTGCTGGTGGTGGGCGCCGGTTCGGAAAGCTACACGGCGCACTGCCGGGCGCTGGCCGGCAACGATTCGCGCATTCTCTTTTGGGGCGAGGAGCGTAACATGGAGCCTGTCTATGCCTCGACCGATTACGTCGTGCGCGGCGACCCTGCCCCCTGTGTGGGCCGCACGATCTATGAAGGCCTTTATTCTGGCAGCCACATCATCATGCCCGGGCCACCCAAAGCGGACCTGATATTTGAAGCCGAGCGCTTTGGGGATGCAATCCGCTTCTATGTGCCCGGGAGTAAAGACGCGCTGGCCAAAAGCTTCGCGGAAAGTTCAGGAAAAAAAGTTGCGGCCCGGAATTATCGCAGCAATATTAGCGACTATGTGGCGGCGTTCGACAACTTCATCACATCCTGCGTCACGCCGCAGGTTTAGTGCCTGGCTGACAACAATCCCAGAGCCGCGATCGCATCCCCGGCAATTGCCCCATATATCCGGTTCCCCTCTTCCGACAGATGCGATCCATCGGCATTGAAGATATCCTTTCGAGCTTCGGGTCCCACAGAGCGCAGGAAATCGGATGGGCCGCCCAGAGGGATGAATCCGGCGCCATGCGCAATGTCTTTCCAATACCGGTTGGGACCGGTCTCCTTGCCGTCACAGTTCACCATGACGGCATGCGCATTGTAGAGCCCACGCAGCTTGGTCAGTAGGCGTTGTGTCACACGAATTGAGTCACGTTCATATCCAGCGACGACCTGCGGCGGCAGCTGCCGGGTATATCCACCATAGCGCTGGAACTGCATGTTGCCGATGAGGCTATCAATGCGATTGAGCAGCCGGGATTCACCGGCAAAAGAACGATAAACTCGCGCCACCAGGCCGGTCGCATATCTGGGCTGGCCGGACTGGGCATCGAAAAATGGGCGGCGCATGAACTGTCCACGCACCACACCGTTTCTTTCCCACGCATAGGAATTGTTCTGAAAGTCATTGCTGCAGAACTGAAGCACAAAGAGATCGGGCTCTACATGCAGCGCGAGATTTTCCGACAGGAGCAGGTTTTGATAGGTGCCCCACCCTCCGGCGCCACCTCCCATCACTATAAAATCGCTCACCGGCCGATGCAGACGTGACGCGAGGCTCTTGACCATTTCGACATACCACATGCGGTCATTCGAAGCGTAAGGGTCTGCGGTGAAGGAATCGCCTAGCACCAGGATTTTGACGGGTGCCTTGGCGCTTCCAAAAACCCGCAAGCCCCGATCGCTGGTGGCGAAGGACACCAAATACTCCTTTCCTCCCAGCGTCACTTGTGTGAAATCGCGATGGTAGTTTTTCTTCAGCGTCCAACCCAGCAAAGCATCACGCTGGACCGGCGCGGGACGCAGGATTGCCAGGGCCACTTCGGCCAACAGCCACACCACTGACAGCAGAGCCAGAGACAGGCAAAAGACGATCCCGATCTCTTTCCTGGTTAAACCCATAACCCACCAAGTGGTACGCCCGCGGCAGCCTGTAACCGTAAAATGGCTGGCTTGCCACTGCCTTTGCGCCTGGTGGTGCCCAGAGGCCCCAAAAGCAGCGGAAAAAAGGATAAACTCCGCCTCAAGCCTCTGCTAGCGCCTTGATTCAACGCGATAAATTGGCTCTAGTGCTGTGCGATTACGATGAAATGCCAATGAAAATCAGTACCGTTACCGTCTGCCGAAACTCGCAGGTCACCATCGCGCAAACGATCGAGTCCTTCCTGCGACAAACGCACCCCGACAAGGAGCTGCTGGTGATAGACGGCGGTTCGACCGACAGGACAGTGGAGATCGTCAACGGCTTCCAAAGCGATGCGATCCGGATCATCTCGGAACCGGACCGCGGCATCTATGACGCCATGAACAAGGGGCTCGCAAATTATTCCGGAGACGCCGTAGGCTTTTTGAATTCCGATGACGCCTATCGCGATTCCTCCGTGCTGAGCCGCATCTCCGATGCCCTGGGTCGCGCGGACGCGGTTTATGGCGACCTGGTGATGATCTCCGACCACATGACCGGGAATATCGTCCGCGAATGGAAGGCGAGCGAGTTCAAGCCGGACGCCTTTCGCACCGGCTGGATGCCGCCGCATCCCACATTCTACATCCGGCGCGAACTGGCGGCGCGCACGGGAGAATTCGACACCAGCTATCACATCTCGGCAGATTACGATTTCATGCTACGGGCCATGGAATTGCACCATCCCCGCGTGCGCCGCATACCCCATGTGCTGGTGAACTTTATGGTGGGCGGCATGAGCACGCGCGGCCTGACTGCCGTCATCCGCGGTAACTTGGAATGCCTGCGATCGCGCCGCCGCCATTTGGGCGCGCCCCCGCTGGACGCCGCCCTGTTCACAAAGCCGTTACGCAAGCTATTACAATTGGGTGGGCATAAAACATGACTCGATCCAAAATTGGCAGGCCCCTCCCGGCCGCTACACCCTGGTAAGAAGCGAGACGGCCGATGTCCAAAGCAAAAAATGCAGGCACGACGAAAGCGATCGGCCTTAACGACGGGGAAATCAATTCCTCGGCGGCGCTGATCGTGGACGGCAATGTCATTTGCGGCGCGCCCGAAGAACGCTTCAACCGTATCAAAAAAACGAAAGTGTTTCCCAAAAATGCGCTGAACTATGTGCTGCAGGACCAAGGCCTGACCCTGAAAGAAATCGATTTCATCGCCCAGGCCTGGAATCCCGGCGCGACTTGGATCAAGTACAATCCCGTGATCTCCTCCAACCGAGTCCGGCGAGAGGATTACTTCTATTCGATCCCCGATCACCTGTTCAACTTCACGCATCGCCAGCCAAACGAATGGGTGAAGATGGAATTCGGCGGCGCCCTGCCGCCGATCTATTTCGTGCAGCACCACCGGTGCCACATCGCCAACGCCTTTTTCCTCTCGCCCTTTGAAGAAGCTGCATTCATGACCGCCGACTGGCGCGGCGAGATCGAAAGCCTGTCCAAGGGCTTTGCCAAGGGCAACACCATTACCGTGCTGGACACACAGGAGGTCCCCAACTCACTGGGCATGTTCTACGCGACCTATACCGAGATGGTTGGCTATCAGCCCGACAACGACGAGTGGAAAGTCATGGCACTCTCGGCCTATCCGGTGGACTGCGAGGAGTATCGCAAACGCATTCTTTCGACGGTCACGCTGCTGGACGACGGCGGCTTCGAACTGGACACCTCTTACTATCAGGGCACACTGCTGGAAAAGCCTAGGCTTTACACCGACAAGCTTTACCGCCTGCTGGACGGCGAGAAGCATGAAGGCGCAGCGCGGGAAGAATGGGTCATCATGGTCGCAAAGGCGATGCAGCTGGCATCCGAAGACATTGCCGTCCATGTCCTGAACGACCTGCACAGCAAGACCAAGGCCAGGAACTTGGTGTTGGCTGGCGGTTTTTTCATGAACTCGGTGCTGAACGGAAAGATCACGGACTGCACACCGTTCGAAAATGTCTATATCTCCTATGCGCCGGATGACGCGGGTAACGGCATCGGCGCAGCGCTTTATGTCAACCACTGCATCTTGGATCGCCCCCGCACCATCGCCTATCGCTCGAGTTCCATCGGGCCGCAGTTCAACCGGGAGCAGATCACCGATGCCCTAAAGCGGCGTAAGATCAAGTTCGAGATCGTCGCCAACCCGCCGCAGCGGGTTGCCCAGCTTCTCAGCGAGGGCGGTGTCGTCGGCCTGTTCCAAGGCCGCATGGAATTCGGCGACCGCGCGTTGGGCAATCGGTCCATCTTGGGTGATCCCCGGGATACCTCAATGAAGGACAAGATCAACGCCATGATCAAGTATCGCGAAGGCTATCGCCCCTTCGCGCCTGCCACGCTGTTCGAACGGGTGGCGGATATCTTCGATGTAGATGCAAGGTACGAATGCAACTACATGGAGAAAGTGGTTAAGGTCCGCGAAGCCTATCGCAAGAGCATCCCGGCGGTGACCCATTTCGACGGCTCCGGCCGGTTGCAGACCGTCCAGCGCGACCACAACCCCTATTTCTACGACGTCATTTCGGAGTTCGAGAAGCTCACCGGCATTCCGGTGGTTCTGAACACCTCTTTCAACATCAATGCAGAGCCGGTGGTGCTATCGCCCGACGATGCGATTTCAACCTTTTTCAATTCCGGGCTCGAATATCTGATGATGGAAGATGTCTTGGTCGGGAAGGACGCCTGAGGGGACATTATCGGAAGGTGGCGCGACATGGCCGCCTGACTTAATATTGGGATACAGGGCAGCGCCATAGCGGCCGGCCTGCAAGGACAGAAAATGACCCCTTGGCGGGACAGGGTTTTCATCGTGGCAGAGGCAGGCGTCAATCATAATGGCGATCTGCAGACCGCGCGTGCGCTGATCGATGCCGCGGCCGCTGCAGGCTGCGATGCGGTTAAGTTTCAGACCTTTCGCGCCGAAGCGCTTGCCTCTCCCCATGCTAGGACGGCAGATTATCAGAAAGCCAATGGCGCCGAAGAAACCCAGCTGGCCATGCTCAAGCGGTTGGAATTGCCCTATGCGGCGCATCAGCCGCTCAAGGTTCAAGCCACCCGCGCAGGCATCGCGTTCTTCTCAACCGCCTTCGACCCGGCCAGCGTGGACTTCCTGCAGGAACTGGACATACCGGTGTGGAAGATCCCGTCCGGCGAGATCACCAACTATCCCTTCCTGGTGCGCGTTGCCGGCATGGGAAAACCCATCCTGCTGTCGACCGGCATGTCGACTTCCGCCGAAATACAGGCGGCCATCGACGTTCTGACCAGCCACGGTGCCAGCCTAGACGATATCTGCGTTCTTCATTGCAACACCGACTACCCCACCCCCCTGCAGGATGTGAATCTGCGGACCATGCCGACCTTTGGCGCCACTTTCGGGACCGCGTACGGCTATTCGGATCACACGCTGGGCCATACGGTCGCTATCGCCGCCGTGGCGCTGGGCGCGAAGGTCCTGGAAAAGCATTTCACGCTGGACCGTAGCTTTCCCGGCCCCGACCACCAGGCCAGCCTTGAGCCCGGCGAACTGTCGGCCATGGTGGCGGCCGTGCGCGAGGCGGAAAGCGCCCTAGGCGACGCCATCAAGCGCCCCTCCGCCAGCGAAGAAAATAACAAGGCGGTCGCCCGCAAGTCCCTAATCGCGGCCAGGCCGATCCGTGCCGGTGAAGCATTCAGCGCGGAGAATATTGCAGTCAAACGGCCCGGTACGGGCCTGTCGCCGATGCGCTGGAACCAGGTGATGGGCAAGCCGGCCCCGCGCGACTTCGCCCCCGACGAGCTGATCGAGCTATGACCCGCAAGGTCTGCGTCCTCACTGGCAGCAGGGCCGAGTATGGCCTGCTGCGCCTTTTGATGCAGGGCATCCGCGACGATGCCGCCCTGCAGCTGCAAATTCTCGTGACCGGCGCTCACCTTTCGGCCCAGTTCGGCACGACTTATCGGGAGATCGAACAGGACAGCTTTCAGATTGACCGCAAGGTCGAGATACCCCTGGCCGACAACAGCGCCGCCGGTGTCGCTAGGTCCGTCGGCCATGGCATCATCGGCCTTACCGACGCCCTCGAGAGCTTGAGCCCGGACATCCTTGTGCTGCTAGGCGATCGGTTCGAGATACTGGCGGCGGCCTCGGCGGCGCTGATTCTCGGCATTCCGATCGCTCATATCCATGGCGGCGAAACCACCGAAGGCGCCTTCGACGAAGCCATCCGACATTCCGTGACCAAGATGGCATCGTTGCACTTCGTAGCCGCCGAAGATTACCGCAGGCGCGTCATCCAGCTGGGAGAAAGTCCCCACCGCATATTTCTGGTAGGCGGGCTCGGTGTTGACCTGATCAAGCAGACGGCCCTGCTGGACCGCACGGCGATTGAAGCGGAGCTGGGTTTCTCCCTAGGTCGCAAAAGCCTGCTGGTCACCTTCCACCCTGCGACCCTCGACAAGGTGGACCCCGCTAGCCAGATGAAAGAGCTTCTGGCGGCGCTGGGAACGATGGACGACACGCAGCTGATTTTCACCATGCCGAACGCCGATACCGGCTCGCAGGCCATTGCCACCCAGGTGCGCGATTTCGCGGCGGCCCATGCCAATGCCCGCGCCTATGACTCGCTGGGCGCCTTGCGGTATCTGTCCTGCATGGCGCAGGTGGACGGGGTGGTCGGCAATTCCTCAAGCGGCCTTCTGGAGGCGCCCAGCCTGGGCATTCCCACCATCAATATCGGCGATCGTCAGTGCGGGCGACTGAAGGCGCAGAGCGTCATTGACTGCGCGCCGGAGCGCAACGAGATCGCGGCGGCCCTGCGCCGGCTCTATTCACCACAGTTCCGCCAGACTCTGGCGCGTGGGGTCGAAAACCCCTACGGATATGGCGGCGCTGTCGCCGCAATCACTGAGGTTTTGCGGACGCAGCCGTTAGAAAACTTGCTGAGAAAATCTTTCTACGACCTGCCCGCGAGCATCTTTCCAGAAACCGCCACCCGATGAGCAATCCCAATTCCTTGCAGCAAGACTGGAAGACCACGCTCCTGTCGCTGAATTCCAGCGTCCAGCAGGCAATCGGCAGTTTGGATGCCAGCGGTCTTCAGATTGTGATGGTGGTCGAACCGGACGGCAAGCTGGCCGGGACAGTGACGGATGGCGATATCCGCCGCGGCTTGTTGCGCGGCCTGACACTGGCCAGTCCCATCGAAACTATTCTGCATCGCACGCCGCTGACCGCTTCGCCCCAAATGGGCCGCGAAGCGGTATTGAACCTGATGGGCGTCCACAGGATACATCAAGTTCCGGTGGTGGACCAAAGCCGCAGCATTATCGGGCTGCATCTGTGGGACGAGCTTTTGTCCGTTCCTGCGCGGAGCAACCTAGTTGTTGTGCTGGCTGGTGGCAAAGGCACCCGCCTTCGTCCCCTCACCGAAAATTGCCCCAAGCCGATGCTGCCCGTGCGCGGCAAGCCAATGCTGGAGCATATTGTCGACCGCGCCAGGCGCGAAGGTTTCACGCGCTTTGTGTTTGCTATCAACTATCTCGGCCACTTGGTGGAAGACTATTTCAAGGACGGCCGCAGATGGGAAGTTGACATTTCCTACATCCGCGAGACTGCACCGCTGGGAACGGCGGGGGCTCTTGGCCTGCTGCGCCCCATCCCGTCCGAACCCGTCATTGTCACCAATGGTGACCTGGTCACCGACCTGCGCTATTCCGAACTGATCGAATTCCACACCCAAAACGGCGCCGATGCGACCATGGCGGTTCGTACCCACGAATGGCAGAATCCGTATGGGGTGGTACAGACGAACGGAGCGGACATCGTTGGTTTTGAGGAAAAACCGGTATGGCGCAGCCAGATAAACGCCGGTATCTATGTTCTTGGCCCTGCAGCCTTTGAGGCGGTCGGTGAAAATGAGCATTGTGACATGCCGACCCTGTTCAATCGTTTGCGGGAGCGGTCACGCAAGACCGTTGCATTCCATATGCATGAACCCTGGCTGGATGTCGGACATCCCAAGGACCTGGAAATCGCCCGCCGCGAGGACGATGCGGCCGCGAGAAAAATACCATGACCAGAAAACGAAAACGCGCGCTGGTGACTGGTGCGGACGGCTTTATCGGCTCGCACCTGGTTGAAGCACTGGTTTCGCGCGGTGATCAGGTCACGGCGCTGGCGCAATACAACTCCCTCAATCACTGGGGCTGGCTAGAAGACGTTGACTGTCTGAACCAGGTCAAGGTGATGAATGGCGACATCCGCGACCCGCATTTCTGCCGGCAGATCACTAAGAACCAAGATGTGGTGTTCCACCTCGCCGCCCTGATCGCAATTCCCTACTCCTATGTCGCGCCGGAAAGCTATGTGGACGTCAATGTGCGCGGCACCCTCAATATCTGCCAAGCGGCGCGCGACAATGCCGTGGGCCGCGTGCTGCACACCTCCACGTCGGAGGTTTATGGCACCGCCCAGTATGTTCCGATCAATGAAGCCCATCCGTTGCAGCCGCAATCGCCTTACAGCGCCAGCAAGATAGGCGCCGATGCCATAGCCATGAGCTTTTACAATGCCTTTAGTCTGCCGGTGACGATTGCGCGGCCGTTCAACACCTATGGCCCCCGCCAGAGCGCCCGCGCCGTCATCCCCACCATCATTTCCCAGATCGCCGCCGGAAAGACAAAAATCGCCCTTGGCGACCTGAGCCCGACGCGCGACTTCAGCTTTGTAAAAGACACTTGTCGCGGCATCATCCAGCTTTCGGACACCGCCGGCGCCATCGGCAAAACCGTCAATATCGGCTCTAACTGCGAGATTTCGATTGGCGACACGCTGCAGATGATCGGACGCCTGATGAACAGCAAGGCAGAAGCGCAAAATGACAAGCAGCGGCTGCGCCCGGAAAATTCGGAAGTACAACGGCTATGGTGCGACAACACGCTGATCCACGGTATGACCGGCTACAAGCCGGACTATTCCCTGGAAGACGGCTTGCGCGAAACCATCGCGTGGTTCCTGCAGCCGGCCAACCTGGCGAAATACAAGCACGATATCTACAATGTCTGAGATCGCGGAAAAGTATCGCGGCCTCATCACCCTAGTGCGCGACCTCTATGGCGCCGGTGCGATCCCGCTGCATGAGCCGCGCTTCCAAGGCAACGAAAAGCGCTATCTGGCGGATTGCATCGATTCCACCTTTGTTTCATCGGTCGGCGCCTACGTCACCCGTTTCGAAGATATGATGCGAGAAATCACGGGCGCTCAGGCCGCCATCGCCACCGTCAATGGCACCGCGGCACTGCATATGGCGCTGATCCTGGCCGGGGTCCGCGACGGGGACGAAGTAATCACCCAGCCGCTTTCCTTTGTGGCGACCTGCAACGCCATCGCCTATCTACGGGCCCATCCCGTCTTCGTCGATGTAGAGCACGACACCCTGTCTATGTCGCCGGGCGCCCTGCGCACGTTCCTGGAAGAAAACGCCGAGCGCCGCGGCGGCGAAAACTTCAACCGTAAGACGGGCCGCCGCATCCAGGCCGTCGTTCCCATGCATACCTTCGGCCTGCCAGGCCGGGTCGAGGCCATTCGCGACATCTGTGCAGCGCGGAACATCACCCTGATCGAGGATGCCGCCGAATCGCTCGGCTCGCACATCGGCGCAAAACATACCGGCACATTTGGCGGCCTGGGCACGTTCAGCTTCAACGGCAACAAGACAGTGACCAGCGGCGGCGGCGGATGCATCGTGACTGATGACCCGAAGCTTGCGGCCCGGGGCAAGCATCTCACAACCACCGCCAAGACGGCGCACGCCTGGGATTTTCACCATGACCAGGTCGGTTACAACTATCGCCTGCCCAACCTGAACGCCGCGCTGGCCTGCGCCCAGCTTGAACAGCTGCCGGCGTTTCTGGCCAACAAGCGCGAAACGGCCGCCCGCTATGCGCAATATTGTAGTGCTGCGGGCATTCCGTTCCTGGCAGAGCGGAATGGCGCCAGATCCAATTACTGGCTGAACGCCGTTCTCACGGCTTCGCGCAAGGAGCGTGACGCGCTTCTGGCCTACAGCCACGCCGCCGGCGTTATCGCGCGGCCGGCCTGGATTCTCATGCCCCAACTGCCCGCTTTTGCAGCCGCCTGTAAGGGTCCGCTGGAAAATGCCCAGTGGCTGGCGGACCGGGTTGTCTGCCTTCCTAGCAGCGTCAGGCCTGCCCACTGAGCAAAGCGGCTATTTCTTCTTGTTCACGACTAGGAACTTGTGCGGCTGCTGCAGGCACAAGCCGTTCATGATCCGCCGCCCGCCCGTCTCAGTCCGCTCCGTCCAGCTGCGCACAGGATCATCGGGCTTCTTGGCAATGTCGACCGAGATTTCAAAATGATGGAATTTGAAATTCGCCACACCATAGGCCTTCAGGAAATTTCCGACGGACGTCACTGACGGAATATTCCAACCATGCTCTAGCGGCGAGCCCTTTGGTTCGTGTGAGCGCTTGTACTTCACGAACACGTCCAGGTCGTAATCATTGAACATGTTGTGGATCGCCAGCCGGCCACCGGGCTTCAGCCAATCCAGGCAATTCTTCAGCACCGCTTCGTAATCGTCGAAGATGCCCAGCGTGCCCAGCATGGTGATGATGTCCAGCGACGCGGGGGCCATGCTGCTGAATTCCGAAGCGTCGAATTTCTCGATTTGAAGGCCCTTGAACCTCTTGCGCCCTTCGTCGATCAACAGCTGACTGTATTCATAGCCGCGCACGTCGAAATTGGGAAAGCGGCCGGATAGGTAATTAGGGAATTCGCCGATGGCGCAGCCGATGTCGCCAAGCGCAAGGTTTCTGTCTTTCAGATCCTCGAGGTAATTCCCGATATTCTTGAAGGAGTCCTTGACGGGCGCGTCGGTTTCCTGGGCGTAAAAATCACAATGCGTGGTCTTCAATGTATTCCCCTGTCGCTCTCACGGGCCACTTTATGCTCACTTAAGCAGCCAAACTTCAATGATTTTCTGCATCGCGGAGAATCCATGATTTGCCTTTAATAACTGCCGATTTTTGCTCTTAAGGCACGGATTAGATTGGCTTGGTCTTCCCGCGGAAATTCAAACATGGAGGCCTGCGCGATAGCCTCCATATTGGAGCGAAACCCCAGCTTGATTCCCATGTTCTGCAGTATGGAAACTGTATCGCGCGAATAGGAATTGCAAGGATGCGACATTGTCGTTGGCGCCCTCCCCAAGGTCGCAGACAGGTGGTCGAAATTCTGCCGGTACTCGGCTTTTTGCGCCTCCGGACTTAGCTCGGCTAACCGAGTCGGGTGGCTGAAGGAGTGAAGGCCGATGACGTGCCCGTCACGATCAAGGGCCCTGATGTCATCGTCGCTCATCCAAAGCTGCGCGCGAAGGGCATCGAACTTCTTCTCCTGCATCAGGCGAGACATCGCTTCCTGATAGCGCTGAACACCAAGGGCTTCATCGCGAAGGTAGCGAAACAGGCGGTCGTTGTTCGTATAGAACGGATAAGCGGCGAGATAGGACTGCGCGTCAAATCCGACCAACGCCAACGCATACTCTTCTGGAAAGAGTGTACGGGCGGTATCTGAGAATTCAGTGTAAAAATCATCAATATTCTCGAATGCCGTCGTCCGGAAATGACGATAAATCTCCAAAACTTCCTGTTTGCCCTGAAACACGCCGGAATAAACAAACCAGAAGGCCGTCAAACCCATTGCCTTCAGGACCGGTAAGGCGACATCTAACTGGCACTTCAGTGCGTCATCGAATGTCAGGCATAGGTCTTTTTCAGCAAGCCTGCCAGACAAAGCACGGCGCTGCCACTCATCGGGCGGCAGGATATTGTCCTGGCCTAAGGCATCGAGAATGGCTTCGAGCTCGCTCGCCGAGATGGCACCTTGCCCCCTGGGATGCGTTTCGTTGAAAAAATGATGAAACATGATGCCGTAAGCAGACAACTGAAACCCCGTAATAGCACTGCGACGGAAGTCGCCGACAGTATAGGCCACCCGCCTTCCTTTGAGGAAACAACGCAGGCTGCAGCAGACGGGAAAATCATATTTACTTGTATTATCAATGGGAAGCGATTGACGCTGTCATGGCCAAGCGTCAGATTGCGGTCAAGATCGGCCCAGGGAAATGTGAGGCATGCTGTGATCCACGATAGCCGCGTATTGGCGATCATCGTCGGCCGTGGCGGGTCCAAGGGCCTGCCGCGCAAGAACGTGCGGGAGCTGGCGGGAAAACCTCTCATCGCGTGGAGTATTGAAGCGGCGTCACAGTCCCGCTTCCTGGACCGCACGATCGTATC